>Ga0316191_10003030_pt1 | contig 12311 bp, 10 predicted proteins | sample Eddworburr2cm_MG_FD_204928 | JGI IMG/M metagenome (GOLD analysis project Ga0316191, IMG submission 204928) | Coastal sediment microbial communities from Maine, United States - Eddy worm burrow 2 cm | ecosystem: Environmental > Aquatic > Marine > Coastal > Sediment | place: USA: Maine...
ATCGGTGTGAGCCGGCTCCGCACCGTGCGATGAGCAGGCCAGGGCGAGTTCTGCCGCGTCGAGATGAAAGTGGTCTGCGGCGCCTGATTCGACCAGTGGCAGGGCCTGCAGCAATTTCACCGATGAGCGCGGGTATACCAGCGCGTCGGTATCGCCCCAGCTGTGGATCAGTCGTCCGCCAGGGTCGCATACGGCGATGGCGCCACGATGGCGGTTTTCGATAACATCGCCGCGCCAGCTATTCACCAGGACAGGATTAGCCATGCGCTTTTTCCTGACTCCCGGGGTGCGGCTGTAGCACCGCAAACCAGTTCTCGCGCAGCCGCTTGGCGTCACGCAGGTTGCGCCCGGAATCGTCGATGGTCAGATTCTCGGAAAAATATGGACCGGCTTCGTTGTAGGTGCGCTCCACGCCTTCGCGCAGTAGCTCGAGCCGGTCGCCAAACACGCCACGCAGACAGATTGCAGCCTGCTCGGCGCGGGCCTCGCGCGCCTCATCGGTGATGTAGTCAAAGGTTGCTTTCGTCATGTGCCAATCGTCGAGAAAAGCTGGAACGCTGTATGGTAATCATCGCGACCCCGATAATCGCAAGGCATCCACCGAGTGCGATCTTGAGGGTCAACGATTCGCCGAGGAAGAATATACCACCAAATACCGAGGTAACGGGTAACAACAGTAAAAATGGCATGACCTGGTTGACGCTGTAGTGTCCGAGCAGGCGGTACCACAATCCATAACCCAGCGCGGTCATCACCAGGCCGAGGTAAATAACCGCAGCCCAGGCCGAAGTCGAAGCCGTCGCTATCTGTTCGAGTTGCTCCTGCTCGAACAGCCACGAGGCAATAAATAGTTGCGGTGCGGCGAACAGGGCGACGCCGGTGAGCAGGCGAAAGCCACCGATGTTGCCTAGTTTCTTGATCATGATCTGTCCCACGGCCCAGGTGAAAGCGCCACCAATGACCATGAAGGCATAGATCAGCTCGCCGGCTAACCGTGGCTCGCCGATAATCAGTACGACCCCGCCGAAGGAGACTAAAATGCCAAGTGCCTGCAAGGGTCTTATGCGTTCGCCAAATACCACCCAGGCCATGATCAAACCGAAGGGTACTTCGAGCTGTACCAGTAGCGCGGCGGTCGATGCATCGATGCCGCGAACTCCGTTGAAGGTCAGGCTGTATTGCAGTGCTGCGCTGATCAGCGATATCCAGAAGAGCTGTTTGAGTACGCCGGGAGGCGGACGAAAGAAACACAGCAGGCAGGCTGCCGTCAGCGAAAAGCGCAATGCCATCAATAAAATCGGTGAAAAATGTGCCATGCCCGCCTTGGCTATGACGAAACCCATGCCCCAGATGACCGCGACAGCAATCGCAATCAGGATATCGAGGGGTTTCATTGGAACGGGACCGTTCCCTCGCTCGAATCGGCGATTCGAGCGAGGCTGCGGTATGGCCTGATTATGCGCTTAGGCCCTGACGACGGTTACCGAACATCCCGCATGGCGTGCGACCCGTGCGGAGTTCGGACCGAGCAGGTAATCGGCCAGCGACGGTCGATTCGCACCCATGACGATGTGTTCGATGTTCAGATCCTTGGCGGCTTCCACGATCTCGCGATAAACGGTGCCGTTTTCGACGACGACCCCGCCCTGCATCTCCTTGGGGACGCTCTTGTTGGCGATATCCTGCAGTTCCTTTGCCGCCTCATCCTTCCATTCCTGCAACGGATACTCAGCCGAGCCGTGCATTTCTCCGCGAACAGCATAGCGCTGATCGATACCCGGGGTGATGCCCGGGATAACCGTCATCAGGTATATCTTGGCGCCGGGTACGCCAGTTGCCATCTGCACGGTTTTTTCGATCACACCGGCTGACAGGTGTTCGTCTTCCAGGTCAATGGGTGCCAGGTAATTTGCCATAGTGTTATCTCCTAATTAGCGATGCCCAAAAAAAACAAACGATCAAACGTCTTCTGGCATTTTGAAGTCACGGGGACTGGGCAGAAAGACCAGATAACCCACCCAAACGGTAAACAGGATCATCAGGATATTGATGATCGAAATATCCGCGCTGAAGGGCAGTGATTTGTCGACCACGGTAATTTCCGGCACCAGCGATCCGTGCACGGGGATGGCCGGATCGATGACATCCATGGCACCTAGCGCTTCGCGAATCGATTTAACCGCAGCGGGGCTGACCGGGATTGCCGCGTCCGAGCCGATACCCGCGGTTCCGGGACCCACTTCGCCGGCGGTCTGCGCGGTCCTGGCCGGACTAGCCAGCACCAGCTGGGTGCTTACGGTGGAAATCGGGTTGCTTTGTGTCAGGTAGGTGCCCGCCGGAATCGTCGCCGGTCGAATAAAACTGAATCGAGCGGTGTGTCCGCCTTCGGACCATTCGTTGAGGTTGAGCAGCTTGTAAAGACTGCTGCGCAGCAACTTCGCAATTTCACGATCCTTGGCAGGCGCCATCAAAAATACACCATCGTGACTGCCATTGGTCATGGCCAGCAGCAATTCGGCCGGGCTGCTGTTGGAATTGACTACCTCGATGCTACCCGATTTGCCGATGGAATCGAGCATCATATTTAATACGATCGATGCGCCGGAACCCTCCGGTCCGGTGGCAATCTTGCTCATGCTGCCGATCGAGTTGCCGGCACTGGTCGGGCCAATCAGGTGTCCTGATTTATACCCCAGAACGGCAAATGCCTCGGCTGTACCCTTGCTGACCGGGCCATCCGCGGTCAGCGTATAGAAAGATTCGGCACCGACTATAGCGACTCGAGCTTCGCCAGCAGCCAGCTGACCCAGCGGGTCTGCGTTGTTTATCAAATCGAGATCGCTCCCGGAATAACCGCTGCGAATCGCCCTGAGTGCGCGGGCTGTAGCAATGTCGCGCTTGATGCCCGGGTCGGCGACCACGGCGATCTTGGCGACGCCCCCGCCCTTGGCATTCTCCGGCAGCAAGCCCCTGGATGCCAGAAAGCTGGCTGCCACGCTGGCAGCAGATTGCGCATCGAGGTCGACGGCCTTGTTCATCGCCTGCATGTCGGCGGGCGTAATCTTGCCCGCCAGGCTCGCCAGGACGTCAGCTAACCCGGGAATATTGGCGAGCGCATCGGAGCGCACCAGTGGTGCGACCTCGTAGACCGGGAAAAAAGAGAGGTTGTCGTCGAGCACTACCAGATCGTATTCGGCGATCTGACCGTCGGTCATGAACAGTTCGCCGACATCGGCCGAGCCCTCGAGCAACGCCGCGATGATCTTGTCCTTGCCATCGGTACCGACCGCAAAAGTGACGACGTTGGAACCGGTGATGCCGTAACGACGGTTCATCTGCTGCAGTCCGTCCGCCGGGCGTTGCACGAAGTCCTCGTCAACGGCGTAGTTGAAGCCGGAGATTCGGGTCAGATCCTGAATGCTGGCGACTCCGAGTTGAGCCGCGCGTTCACGCGTCATGACCATGGCGTAGTCATTGGAAAAGCCAAATTTACCGGCCATTTCCAGGCCGAGTGGCTTGAACAGGGCGTTTACCCGGGATGTCGACTCGTCGCCATCGTTGGTGGGCGCCTGACCGAGAAAAGTCAGGCTGGTGCCGTTGTACTCGGGATAGACGTCGAGCACATCCTGCTTGACCGCCTCCATGATTTTCGGCGTCAGGCCGAAGGGGATGCTGCGCTCTACCGGAATACCGGCGTTTTCGGCCATCTGCGCAATCATTTCTGCCAGGATCAGGCTTTCCGCAAATGGCTTGGCGCCGACGCGCAGGCTCTTGCGATCTTCCCCGCCACAGGCGGCGATTGCGGTACACAGCGCGAGGGTCAGCAGGTATTTTGTGTATTTGTTAGCCATTGATCATACCTCCCGAGCGACGCTGGAATCGGTCGTGTCGCTTGCGACCGGCCGCACTTCGGTATGCTTCTCGCGCACCATCGGATCCTCGCGCACCACCCTGAAAAAAGCCGCGAGTTGCATGATGATGATGAAGGTGAAAGGGATAGCACCAGTAATCGCCATCGCCTTGGCGACCGTTACACTCTCGGTAACGATGGTGGCTATGGTTATGCCGGTAATGATCAAACCCCAGGTCAGTTTCAGCTTGGTGGGTGGATTCAGGCTACCCTTGCTGGTCATCATGCTGATGACGAAGGTGCCCGAATCAGCGCTGGTCACCAGGAAGATGAATATCAGGCAGACCGCGAGGAAGTTCAGTAGCGTGGTGCCCGGGAAATACTCGAAGAAAACGAACAGGGCACCTGCCACGTCGGCAAATACCGCCTCGGTCATACCGCCGGCGCCGAACAGTTCGATGTGAATCGCGGCACCGCCGAAGGCCGCGAACCAGAGCATGGAAACTATAGTCGGTACGCCGACGACATAGGTGACAAACTCACGAATGGTCCGACCGCGACTGATGCGCGCGATGAAGATGCCCACGAACGGTCCCCAGGCGAGCCACCAGATCAGGTAGGTCAGCGTCCAGCCGTGGAACCAGTTCCAGGAACCGGCCGGTGTATAGGCGTAGGTTTTGAACGACATTGGAATCAGCTGAATCAGGTAGTCGCCGATGGCGAGGATAAAGGACTGAAACAGGTAGGCGGTAGGACCACCGAACAGCACTACCAGCAGAATCATGATCGCCACGATCATGTTGATGTTACTGAGGATCTTGATGCCCTTGTCGACGCCGGTACAGGCCGATAGCAGGAAGCAGATGGTCATCACCACGATAATGATCATGCTCATGGTGACATCGGTGGGCGTGTCGAACACCGCATTCATGCCCGAACGCACCATCAGTGTACCCATCGCCAGTGATCCGGCGAGCCCGAAGATAACCGCGATGACCGCAAGGATGTCCGAAGTATTGCCGATCTGCTTGAGGGTTTTAGGACCGAATACATTCTTGAAGCCAACCAGTATCGGTGTGGACACCATCGACGGCAGTTTCAGGCGGAAGGTGAAGTAGGCGATAACCAGCGCACAGCAGCCGTAGATTGACCAGGCGTGCAGGCCCCAGTGAAAGTTGGTGATGACCATGGCGTTCCGCGCTGCAGTCGCGGTTCCGGCCTCGCCCACCGGAGGGGTGGCGAAGTGGTAAATGGGTTCTGCAACACCCCAGAACAGCAGGCCCGAGCCCATGCCCGCGGCAAACAGCATCGCGACCCAGGAGCCGGTGCTGAACTCGGGTTCGTCGTCGTCGTCGCCGAGCTTGATGTTGCCATATTTTGAGACGGCCATGTATCCCATGATGACCAGGAAAGCGGTGCACAGCGCGAGGAAGTACCAGTCCAGCGCGGTTAGCGAGTAGTTCACCAGCCATTGTGCCGAGCCGGTCATCGAGTCCGGGTCGGCGACACCCCAGATGGCGATGGCCGCACATAAAATCAGTGAAACGAGCATTACAGTGTTCATTCTAAAGACCCCCCGTGGTCATGCCTGATTGGTCAGGCTATTGTTTTATCTGGTTTTTACGCGCACAAGCCTCATACAGCCAATTCCTGTAACTTTTGCATGGGTTTGTTTCGGACTAGCATAATCCCTGTAATCCGAGATGTCTAATATGCTAAGAACAGGAGGATATAAGAGACATGTCGTGCGCTATTTGGCGCAACCGACCTGTTACTACTCGATGCCGACAGCGCCGATGCACTAGCGGGCCGCGATGATTCCCACCTCAACCAGCAGGTCGGGGCTCGCCAGTCGTGCCTCGATGCAGGCGCGCGCCGGGGCGTGACCCGCGGGAACCCAGGCGTCCCATACGGCGTTCATCGCGGCGAAATGGCCCATGCTGGCAAGCCAGATTTGTGCCGAGAGGATCTTGCTGTTATCGGCGCCGGCCTCGGCCAGCAGCTTATCGATTTTTTCTAGCACCTGTTGCGTTTGCACGGTGATATCGGCGTTGGCGTCAGCTGCGACCTGGCCCGCGAGGTAAATGGTATCGCCGTGAATGACGATCTGACTCATGCGTTGGTTGCCGTGATGGCGGGTGATGCTCATGTTGAATTCCCCTGTCCTGGTTGATTAACAATTGTTGATTAGCGATTAACGGTAATTATTTCACGTGGATACTGGGTGATGTATTCGATGCCATCGGTGGTGACGGCAACCGAGTCGCCGATGCGACCGCCGAGGCGGCCGTCGACACTGATACCGCCGTCAACCGCAAAAGTCATGCCCGGCTGCAACACGGTTTTATCGCCCTGCTTCAATTCGGGCGATTCCAGGTAAGCCATGCCGATCGAGCGACCGGTGCGGTAGCCGGTTTCATAGCCGCGCTCACGGTATACCTCGTTGGCGGCCTCGGCGACCGACTCGGCGGTCACGCCGGGGCGCATCGCAGCGATTGCGGCCTGCTGCGCATCGATCGCCGCTTGTTGCACCAGGGCGGCCTCGTCGGAGAGTTCTTTGATAAAGAACATACGATCGAAGCCGAGCTTGTACTGCTTGAACTGCGCCATGTTACAGAAACAGAAGTACACCGGATCGCCTTTTTGCAGCGGCTTGACGCTGGCGCGGCGATGCACCATCGAGGTATCGCTCCCTGACTGCATGATTTGCAGGTTGTGGATCATCGGCGAGATGAATGCCTCCCAGCCCTTGTCGGTGAGAAAGCCCGCGGCCTTGCGGGTGCCGGCGTTGATGACTGCCAGCGCCGCTTCGTATTCAGGACGGCCTTCACCGAGCGCATCCTCGGCGGCCTGCATCATCGCGCCGGCAATCTCGCCGGCCTGTTTCATCACCACGATTTCCTCGGGTGACTTGATCATACGCATGTCGCCCAGTAGCGGTGCCACATTGTGCAGGCGGATCGATGGCATCTGGTCGTCGAACCAGTTGCGCACGATAGGCGGCAGGGCGGCGATTTCGACACCGATCTTGCCGGGGTTGTCACCGATCGCCGCCGCCAGTACGTTTTCCCAGCGCCGCGCACCGGAATCTTCCCAGGTAGAGATGTTTTCCACCCAGGTCATCGCACCGACCATTTCGCTTTCCATCAACGGCGTGATCACCTGCGGTTCGGCATCGGGGCGCACCAGCAGAAAAGTGGGTCGACCGAATTCGACCGACAGGTATCCCCAGAAACCGGCAAGATAAGCGATTGAGCTCTCGTCGGTCAAAATGGCAAGATCGATCCCGGCAGCGCCGAGACGGGACTGAAATTCACGGGTGCGTAGGCGAGCCTGGTCGAGCATGGAATTCCTCATATTTCGCGTTCAAGACGAGTGTGTATATCATACCGCTCCCGTTAAAGGAAAGAATTCGCTCATGACTGAACATCCGGTTTTAGCCAGCCCGCCACAACAGATTCGTTTCGATGCCGGCAGCCACCCGCGCGCCAAGATCGGTTACGTGCTGCTCGCGACCGAACAGACCGTGCAGGACGACGTCATACGGCTGCGTCCGCCGGGCGTCGGCATCCATTTCACGCGTGCCGCGATCGCTGATTCGATTACCAGTGAGTCACTGGCGGCGCAAGCCGACCTGCTCGCCGACTGCGCGGCAACCCTGTTGCCGGACGGCAGCCTCGACGTGGTCTGTTATGCCTGTACTTCGGGGAGCCTGGTGATTGGCGAGGAGCGGGTATTTGCCGAACTCAAACGTGGCGCCCCGGGTGCCAGGCCAACGTCGTTGATCAGCGGTGTGATTCGCGCCCTGAAACAGCTGGGGGCTCGGCGCATCGTGGTGGCGACGCCCTATCTCGACGAGGTCAATCAACGCGAGGTGGACTATCTTGAGCAGGCCGGTTTCGAAGTGATCTCGTTGTGCGGACTGAACCTGGAGAGGGACAGTGACATGGTGCGCGTCGCGCCGGATTTCATTGCCGAGTTCGCGCTTGCGCAGGATCGTGTCGAGGCCGATGCCATTTTTGTTTCCTGCGGTGCGCTGCGCACGCTGGACGTTATCGAAGAGATTGAGACGCGGGCTGGGAAACCGGCAATCTGCAGTAACCAGGCGATGATCTGGGATTGCCTGCGGCTCGCTGGTATTGAAGATCGTTTCGCCGGATACGGCCGCCTGCTGGCCGATTACTGATTCGCCAGGCCTTCAGCTGATCTTTGCGTCGGCTTCACCGTCGGCCAGGCGAATGCTGATAGCGTCACCCGAGGCTAACTGTGTCACCGAGGTCACCAGCTTGTCCCCCTTGCTGACGGTAGCAAAGCCACGTGCCAGCGTCTTCAGTGGACTCAGGGTATCCAGCGAACGACTGTGCAGCGACAGTTGATGGCGTGCCAGTAACAGGCGCTGGCGCATCGCCGTCTGCTGGTTTTGCAGCAACCGCGACAGGCGCTCGTGCAACTGGGTAATTTTTACGCCGGGATGGCGTAGCGCCAGCGTCGACTCGCACAGGCGCAGGCGGTGACGCTGTTCGACCAGGCCCGCCCTCTGCTGGCGCAGTAATGCCAGGTAGGCGTGTTCCAGACGCAGCTTCAATTGCGCGAACTGGCGTGTCGGATGTTGCTGGCCGAGTGCCTTGGCCAGGTAGCCCATGCGTTCGCGGTCCTTGCCGAGGCGCCGTTCGATCTGCCCCAGCAGGCGCGCGACGCGATCGTCGATACCCTGCATCAATTCGTTGATGTCGGGGGTAATCGATTCGGCGGCAACCGACGGCGTCGGTGCGCGCAGATCGGCGACAAAATCGGCTATGGTGAAGTCGACTTCGTGCCCCACACCGGTGACTAACGGGATCGGCAGGGCGACGATATCGCGCGCCAGCGCCTCGTCGTTGAAACTCCACAGGTCTTCGAGCGAACCGCCACCGCGCACCAGCAGCACCACGTCGCATTCGCCGTAGTCGACAACGCGTTGTAGTGCCTGGCGGATCTGGAGCGCGGCAGTTTCGCCCTGTACCGGGGTCGGGAACACGACCACCGGTATGTGCGGTGCGCGTCGGGCGATGACCGATAGCACATCGCGGATCGCCGCGCCGGTCGCCGAGGTGACCAGTGCGATTTTGCGCGGATGAGTCGGCAGCGGTTGTTTGCGCGCGGCGTCGAACAGACCTTCCTGGTTAAGCTGCGCCTTGAGCTGTTCGTAGCGGCGCATCAGTTCACCGACACCCGCGTCTTCCAGGTGATCGACGACCAGCTGGTATTCGCCGCGCGCCTCGTACAGCGTGACCTGTGCCCGCACCAATACTTTCTGACCGTTGCTCGGCTGGAAGCCGACGCGGCTGTTACGCCCACGAAACATCGCTGCGCGACACTGCGCCCTGTCGTCCTTCAGGGTGAAGTACCAGTGACCCGAGGCGGGGCGGGCGAAGTTCGAAATCTCGCCCTCGATCCACAGCGTTCCGAGCCCGCGACTGAGCAGTGTTTTGACTTCGAAGTTAAGCGCTGACACGGTCCAGATGGCCGCGTCTCCGGGTTGTTCTGCTGACATGGATTCAGATCGGAAATAATTTAGCCGATATTCTAACTTACTGGCGTAGATTTCGATAATGTCACTTACGCTCGCGCGCGCATTTGCGTATAATCGCGCTTTGCCACCGTACCCTCGGAGCCGCCATGCGTATCAGCGAGCAAGCCCTTACTTTTGACGATGTATTGCTGGTGCCCGCGCGCTCAGATGTGTTACCCAACCAGGCAATTCTGAAAACCCGCCTGACACGAACTATCGACCTCAATATTCCGCTGATATCGGCGGCCATGGATACCGTGACCGAAGCGCGGCTGGCGATAGCCATCGCCCAGGAAGGCGGCATCGGTATCGTGCACAAGAACCTGTCGATCGAGTTGCAGGCGGCTGAAGTGGCCGCGGTCAAGAAATACGAAAGCGGCGTTATCAAGGACCCGATTACGATTACGCCCGAGACCCTGGTGCGCGACGTGATCAAGCTTACCCAGGAGCGCCGTATCTCGGGTCTACCGGTGATTGGCAGCGAAGGACTGGTCGGCATCGTCACCAAGCGCGACCTGCGCTTCGAGACCCATCTCGATGAACCGGTGTCATCGATCATGACCACGCGTGACAATCTCGTCACCGTGGGCGAGGGCGCGGAAAAGTCTGAAGTCATCGAATTGTTGCACCGCCACCGCATCGAGCGCGTACTGGTGGTCAACGAAAAGGGTGAGATGAAGGGCATGATCACGGTCAAGGATATTACCAAGTCGAGCGTGCACCCGCTCGCCTGTACCGACGAATGGGACCGCTTGCGCGTTGGTGCGGCGGTGGGAACCGGAGCGGATACCGATGATCGAGTGCGCGCCCTCGCCGAGGCCGATGTCGACGTCATCGTGGTGGATACCGCGCATGGTCATTCGCGCGGCGTGCTGGAGCGTGTCAGCTGGGTGAAAAAACACTTTCCGGATGTCCAGGTGATCGGCGGTAACATCGCCACGGCCGCGGCGGCGCTTGATTTGGTCGCAGCCGGTGCGGACGCGGTCAAGGTTGGTATCGGACCGGGATCGATCTGCACCACGCGCATTGTCGCCGGTGTGGGTGTGCCGCAGATTACCGCGATCAGTAATGTCGCCGAAGCGCTCGCAGGGACCGGCGTACCGGTGATCGCCGATGGCGGAATTCGTTTTTCCGGTGATGTCTCCAAGGCGATGGTCGCCGGGGCTTATGCGGTCATGATCGGCAGCATGTTTGCTGGCACCGAAGAGGCGCCCGGCGAAGTCGAACTGTTCCAGGGACGCTCCTATAAATCCTATCGCGGCATGGGCTCGATCGCGGCGATGCAGAAAGGCTCCAGTGATCGCTACTTCCAGGCGGACAGCGCCGACGAGAAGCTGGTGCCGGAAGGTGTCGAGGGACGCGTACCCTTCAAGGGTCCGCTCGCCAACACCGTACACCAACTGCTCGGTGGCGTGCGCTCCAGCATGGGCTACGTCGGTTGCGCCACCATCGAGGAATTGCGCACCCGCCCCGAGTTTGTGCAGGTCACCAATGCCGGGATGCGCGAATCCCACGTGCACGACGTGACCATCACCAAGGAAGCCCCAAACTACCAGGTTTAATGTAGCCCTGAATACGAAATATATCGTTAGTGGATTTCATTTCGCAGCGCCTGTCGCATGAATAACTGAGGCTCAACCATGTCTGATCTACACGACGATAAAATCCTGATCCTGGATTTCGGCTCTCAATATACCCAGCTCATCGCGCGCCGCGTGCGCGAGGCGGGCGTCTATTGTGAAATTTTTCCCTGGGATGTCGAGTTCGAGCGCATTCGTGAATTCGGCGCCAGGGGATTCATCCTCTCGGGCGGACCCGAATCGACGCTGGCCGCAGACAAACCCGAAGTACCGCTGGAGTTGTTTGCGCTCGGCCAGCCTATCCTCGGCATCTGTTACGGCATGCAGGCGATGGCGCAGCAACTCGGCGGCAAGGTCGAGAATGTCGGTAAGAGCGAGTTCGGTTATGCGCGCGTGCGTGCCCGTGGCCACACGGCATTGCTGCGGGATATCCACGACGAGGTCAACGAAGAAGGTCATGGCCTGCTCGATGTGTGGATGTCGCACGGTGATCGTGTCGCCGAGCTGCCGGCAGGATTCAAGTTGATGGCGAGCACCGAAAGCGCCCCGATCGCCGGTATCGCCGATGAGGAACGCAAAATATATGGCTTGCAGTTCCACCCGGAAGTGACGCATACCACGCAGGGTGTCGCGATTTATCAGCGCTTCCTGCACGACATCTGTGGTTGTGGTTCCGCCTGGAATTCGGCCAATATTGTCGAGGCTACGATTTCCGAGGTACGTGCCCGCGTTGGTGACGGGCATGTCATCCTGGGACTCTCCGGCGGCGTCGATTCGTCGGTCGTGGCGGCGCTGCTGCACGAGGCGATCGGCGATCAGCTGTGCTGCATCTTCGTCGACAACGGCCTGCTGCGGCATCGTGAAGGCGATTTCGTGATGGAGCAGTTTGCCGAGCACATGGGCGTCAATGTCATCCGCATCGATGCCGAGGACCGGTTCCTGGAAAAACTAAAGGGCTTGAGCGATCCCGAGGACAAGCGCAAGGCGATCGGCAACCTGTTCATCGAGATTTTCGAGGAAGAGGCGCGCAAACACCACGATGCCGACTGGTTGGCGCAGGGCACGATTTACCCCGATGTGATCGAATCGGCCGGGGCTTCGACCGGCAAGGCGCACCTGATCAAGTCGCATCACAACGTTGGCGGCCTGCCACTCGACATGCGCCTGAAACTGGTCGAACCGCTGCGCGAACTGTTCAAGGATGAGGTGCGCCGCGTCGGCGTTGCGCTCGGCCTGCCGCACGACATGGTTTACCGACACCCGTTTCCCGGCCCGGGCCTGGGCGTGCGCATTCTTGGCGAGGTCAAAAAAGAATATGCACGCCCAGGCC
>Ga0316191_10003031_pt1 | contig 12307 bp, 10 predicted proteins | sample Eddworburr2cm_MG_FD_204928 | JGI IMG/M metagenome (GOLD analysis project Ga0316191, IMG submission 204928) | Coastal sediment microbial communities from Maine, United States - Eddy worm burrow 2 cm | ecosystem: Environmental > Aquatic > Marine > Coastal > Sediment | place: USA: Maine...
CTGGGAGATCTGCGCGCTCGGAGACCCGCTGATGGACCTGGGCAGCGCCCTGGCTTACTGGATGCAGGCGGATGATCCGCCCGGACTCAGAGCGCTGCTGATGCAGCCGTCGAGTGCTCCGGGAATGCTGACCCGCCGGGAGATTCTGGATCTGTACCAGGATGAAACGGGGCTTGATACATCCGACTTCACGTTTTACATGGTCTACGGCTATTGGCGTATCGGGGTCATTCTCCAGCAGATTTACTACCGGTACTTCAACGGCCAGACCCAGGACGAGCGCTTCAAAACATTTGGCGCCGCTACCCAGAACCTGGGCGAGCATTGTCAGCTCCTGATCAGCAAGCACTGAAAATCAACGCAAGCGAACTATCCGTTCAGGTTTCGTCCGGAACCATGTAGTAGTGACCGATGACGTCACGGTAGCGCTGGACCTCGAGGTGCCATACATCGTCATCCCATCCGAGTATTTCGCGGCACAGTATTCCGATGGGCTCCAGGATTTCTGCTCCGCCGTCTTTCAGCAAAATACCAAGCCGTGTGCGCCGCAGCATCAGGTCATCCAGGTGCAGAACCGATTCGTACTGCAGGCCCCAGCGCACCTGGGCGAGGCAGGTCTGGGTGCCGGGAATGGCTGCCCGTTCACCCGCTTGCGCCGCAGTCATCAGCGCAACGGCATTTTGCCCATAACGTCCCAGCAGCCGTTCGCCGCGTTCCGGGTCTTCCGGCAGAATCTCAGCTCCACTGGCTGATGGGCGGGCGAAAATGCGCACGCTGGCGGGGGGTGCCGGATCAGGCAGAAATTGTTCCGCTTTGACCAGTACGTCCCTCGCCATATGATGGAAAGTTGTGAGTTTGCCTCCGCTGCAACTGACCATTCCATCTTCGACCCAGACCTTGTGTTCCCTGCTGGCCTTTGAAGGATTGCGTGATTTACCCGACGTGATGATGGGCCGCACTCCGGACCAGGTGGAAATAACGTCACTCCGTTGCGGCGGCTGTTTCGGAAACAACTGGCGTGCGGCGGTCAACAGGTACTCTAGTTCGAGTATGGTCATGCTCGCGGCGATATCCAGGTCCTGCGGGTGATAGATATCGGTTGTCCCGACAATGGTCCGTCCTTCCCACGGATAGATGAACAGGCGGCGTCCATCCTCGGGATGGAGCATGAAGATGGCGTAGGGGACCGGAAACCGTTCGGCGCTGAGGATCAGGTGACTGCCGCGTTGCGGCCGGATTTTCATACCGGCCATCGAGGCGTTTCCGAGCCGGTCCGCCCAGGCTCCGGTGGCGTTGATCACCACCCGGGCCTGTAACGGCAGTGTTTCACCCGTCTCAATATCCTGCGCTTCGAGTCCGTGAACCCGGCCGCCTTCTTTCAGCAGCCGCGCTGCCCGGGTGTAATTGCGGGCGCTGCCGCCGGCCCGGATGGATTCCTGCAGTACGCGGAGCGTCAGGCGGGCATCGTCGGTGACGGCATCTGTGTAGTAAAAGGCCCCGTTGGTTTTCGAGGTGTCCATCTGGTTGAAAACCCGTCCGAGTTCATCATTGTCCACACGCCGGTGATCCCTGATGCCGGCCAGCCGGTCGTAGAGCCAAAACAGGATTCCCGCGGCAAAGCGGGGAGGAAAATGGTTGCGATACAGGGGGAAGTAATAACCCAGACGCTCGACCAGGCGCGGCGCCTCGCTGATCAGGCTCTCCCGTTCCTGCAGCGCGTGCCGGGTCAGGGAGATGTTGCCCGCGGCCAGGTATCTCAAACCGCCGTGAACCATCTTGGACGACCGGCTGGATGAACCCCAGGCAAAGTCACGCTGTTCAATCAGCAGCGATTTGTAACCCCTGCGTACCGCTTCGCGCAGCACTCCTGCGCCGGTAATTCCGCCGCCGATTATGATCACATCCCAGTCACCGGCGTCCCCGGATTTGAGGTCCTGCCAGAGTTGGTTGCGGTCAGTGAAGGAAACAGTATTCATGCCGGAACTACTTTAACCCAGGCGGCAGTTAACCGCTTGCCTGGGTCCGCTGCTTCAGTCGAAAGTCAGAACGACTTTACCTCGCGCACGGCGCCCGGTAATCGCTGCAAAGGCATCTGCATAATGATCCATCGGGTAACTTTCGGTGACACGCGGCTGCAGCGTTCCGTTGCCGACCATCGCGGCCAGTTCCATCATGTTCTTCAGCGAATCGCCCGGGTTGTGATTGCTCCAGGTTCCCCACCAGACGCCGATGATGCTCGCTTCCTTGAGCAAGGCGATGTTTGCGGGAAAGTTCGGGATTTCGCCGCAGGCGAAACCGATAACCAGGTAGCGGCCATGCCAGGCCAGTGAGCGCAGCGACATCTGGGCGAGTTCTCCGCCCACCGGGTCGTAAACGACATCAACACCTTTACCGCCGGTCAGTTCCCTGACGGCGTCGCGCAGGGAAACTTCCGAGTAATTGATGGTTTCGTCGGCCCCGGCCTCGCGCGCAAACTGCAGTTTTTCTTCGCTGCTGGCCGCGGCGATGACCCTGGCGCCCAGGGCCCTGGCGATCTCGACGGCGGTGATGCCGACGCCGCCGGCTGCACCCAGCACCAGGATGGTTTCACCCTGTTTCAGCTCCGTGCTTTGGCGCAAGGCATGGTAGCTGGTGGCATAGGTAATCGTGAACCCGGCGCCCTGTTCATAACTCAGGCCGTCCGGTAACGGCAGGCATAACTTTTCCGAAGCAACGCATTTTTCGGCGAAACCGCCGGCCTGCGGCGTGATGATGACCTTGTCGCCCGGTTTGACACGGGTCACACCCTCACCGACCGATTCGACGATTCCGGCCGCCTCGTTGCCCGGCACGAAGGGCGGGGGCACCTTGACCTGGTAAGTCCCGGCGATCAGAAGCACGTCGGGGAAGTTGATCCCGGCCGCCTTGATATCAACCAGCACCTCACCAGCGCCCGGCACAGGATCAGGCAGGTCCTTAATGACCAGGCTTTCCGGCGGGCCGTATTTTTCACAAACCAGCGCTTTCATCACGCGATCTCGAACAGGGATGCTGCGCCCTGGCCGCCGCCGATGCACATGGTGCATACAACGTATTTCACGCCGCGGCGCTTACCCTCGATCAGCGCATGGCCAACCAGTCGCGCACCTGACATGCCGTATGGATGGCCAATGGATATGGCGCCGCCATGCACGTTCAGGTTTTCATTGGGGATTTCGAGCCTGTCGCGGCAGTAAACCACTTGCACCGCAAAAGCCTCGTTCAGTTCCCACAATCCAATGTCATCCATGGTAAGGCCGGTCTGTTGCAGCAGCTTTGGAATGGCAAACACCGGACCGATGCCCATTTCATCGGGCTCACAACCGGCGACCGCGGTACCGCGGTAATAGCCGAGGGGCTCCAGTCCGCGTTTCTCGGCGAGCCCGGCCTCCATCACGACAGAAGCCGAGGCGCCGTCCGACAACTGGCTGGCGTTACCTGCCGTAATGTGGCCGTTTTCCCTCACGGTCTTCAGGCTGGCAAGACCTTCCAGCGTCGTGGTCGGGCGGTTGCCTTCGTCTTTTTCCAGCACGACGTCGTGGAAACTGATCTCCCTGGTCTCCTTGTCCATCACGCCCATGCTGGAGGGCAGGGGAACGATTTCAGCGTCGAAGCGGCCGGCTTGCTGTCCGGCGGCGGTCCGCTGCTGGCTTTGCAGTGCATATTCGTCCTGGGCTTCGCGCGAAATGCCGTAACGCCTTGCCACGACTTCGGCCGTGTCCAGCATGGGCATATAGATATGTTCATGTTTTGCGACTAACGCCTTGTCTACCATGCGGTACGTGTTCATGTGCTCGTTCTGCACGATGCTGATGGAGTCCTGGCCGCCGCCGACCAGGATGTCCATTTCACCGGCCATGATGGTTTTTGCGGCAGCGGCAATGGCCATCATGCCCGAAGAGCATTGCCGGTCGACGGTCATGCCGCCTACGGTAACGGGCAGGCCGCCGGCCAGCGCGGCAAGACGTGCGATGTTTGGGGATTGTGAACCCTGGGGCAGGGCGCAGCCCCAAACCACATCATCCACTTCCTCCGGATCGAGACCTGCGCGCATGACTGCGTGCTTGATGGTATGGCCGCCCAGCGTTGGGCCGTCGGTGTTATTGAACGCACCGCGATAAGCCCGGCCAATGGGCGTGCGGGCGGTAGAGACAATGACTGCTTCGCGCATTACTAAACCCTCCTGATCAAGACAATTCGATGCCGAGTGCCTTGGCGCCCTGCTGGACAAATTTGCCGGTCTGTTCAAAACCGCCCTGTAGCTCACGCATGCCGTCTTCGCTGTTGATGGCTTCCCAGGCTGCCGCAACACCGTCGGCGGTTACGTTGTCCGGAGCCAGGTTGACGCCTTCCGTCTCGAAGCCCTTGTACACGGCGAAGCTGCCGCCGCCGGCACACAGCACTTTGCGGCTGGGAGCATCTTCGCTGGCAAGGAATACGATACCGGGGCTCACCGATTCCGGTGACAGCAGTTTGAACGCCGCATCCGGTATCAGACCCTCCGTCATTGCAGTGCCGGCGGTGGGCGCCAGGCAGTTGACGCGAATGTTGTACTTGGCGCCTTCCAGGTGCAGCGTGTTCATCATGCCCACCATGGCCATCTTCGCGGCGCCGTAGTTGGTCTGGCCGAAATTGCCGTACAGGCCGGTGCTGGAACTGGTCATGACGATGCGGCCGTAGCCCTGGTTGCGCATGATTTCCCAGACGGCCTTGGTGCAATTGGCCGAGCCGATCAGGTGGACATCGATGACCAGCCTGAAATCCTCCATCGACATCTTCAGGAAAGACTTATCACGCAGGATTCCTGCATTGTTGATCAGGATATCCACCTGGCTCCATTTGTCCATGGCCTGCTGCACCATGGCCTGGACCTGGTCAAAGTCGGCCACGTTGGCGCCGTTGGCGATGGCTTCACCGCCCGCCTCGCGTATTTCGGCAGCGACAGCTTCTGCATTGGCAGAAACACCGTCCGGTCCGCCGAGATCGTTTACTACGACCCTGGCTCCATAGCCGGCCAGCGCCAGTGCGTGGGTGCGGCCAAGACCCTGGCCTGCTCCGGTTACGATGGCCACGCGGCCGTCAAGTCTGATGCTCATGATTGCTCCATATAGTTAGTAAATACAGAAAGATATGATTATTACTTAATAATTAACATTGCCAAAATTTCGGCGACCACCGCTGGTTTTTCCTGGTGTTCAATCTCAATGGTCACTTCGGTCCTGGTCAACCATTGGTTCGGCTTCTTTTCGACCGCTTCCGTCAGGACCTGGCGCGCCCTGATCCGGCTGCCAACACGCACCGGCTGAAGAAAACGGACCTTATCCGATCCGTAATTGATCCCCATCACCACGCCTTCAACCTTGCGGGCTTTCTCTGCGGTCAGGAACGGGATCAGCGACAGGGTCAGAAAACCATGTGCAATGGTGCTGCGGAAAGGGGTTTTCGCCGCTTTTTCATCATCAACATGGATGAACTGGTGGTCGTTGGTGGCGTCAGCGAATTGGTTGATGCGTTGCTGCGTGATTTCCAGCCAGGAAGAGGGCTCCACTTCCTGTCCGACCAGGCTGGGAAGTTCGCTTGCTTTGATGGTGTTGGACATGTGTTTTCCTTTTGTTCAATAACCCCGGATCCGGGCGTACCGGTCGAGGTGAAAATGGCGGTCTCCATAAAGGGTTTCGAGAAATTGACACCGTTTCAGAAAGAAGCCGATATCGAGATCATCGGTCATGCCAATGCCACCGTGCATCTGGATCGCTTCCGTAGTTGCAGCATGTGCAATTTTGCAAAGTCTGGCCTTCGCCAGGCTTGCCAACTCTGCGTTTCCTTGCGGATTTTCGTCCAGGGACTGCAATGCCTTGAGAACCAGTGATTTGCATAGCTCCAGTTCACAGAACAGGTGGGCGGCGCGGTGCTGCAGCGCCTGGAAGCTTCCGATAGGTACTCCGAACTGTTTACGATCCTTGAGATACTGGATGGTCCGCTCGAACACTTCCAGGGCGATGCCAAGCAATTCACAGGCTGCTCCGATCCGCGCCACGTCAAGAATCCGGTCCAGTGCATCCTGTCCGTGGTTCAAAGTGCCCAGCAGACTGTCGGCCGGGAGTTTCACCTGGTCAAATGTCACGTTTGCTGCAGCATGCGTGTCAAACACGGGGTAGCGTTCGACCGTGACGCCCTGGCTGTCTGCCGGCACCAGGAAGAGGGAAATGCCCGTTCCTGTTGATGCGCTGACAATAAACGTATTGGCAACGTGGCCGTCCAAAACTGCAATTTTACGTCCTTGCAGACGGAAGCCCGGGTCAAGTGCTTCCGCCCGTGTTTCCACAATGCCGGGTTGATGCCGGCTGGATTCGTCACAGGCCAGGGCCAGCAGGTGCTGTCCGCTGGCTATGGCTGGCAGCAGACTGGCGCACTGGGATTCCGAACCTGCCTGTGTGAGGGCAGCGACTCCGGTCAGCGCGGTTCCCAGCAGCGGGCTGGGTGTCAGCGTCCTGCCGCTTTCTTCGAGTACGATGCCCATGCCGGTATAACCGTAATCCAGACCGCCGTATTCCTCGGGCACGAGAATGGCGGTCCAGCCCATGTCGACGATTTCCGACCAAAGGATTCGGGAAAACCCGTCGGTGTTGCCGCTGTCGCGAATTTCCCGCAAATGGCTGACAGGCGCATTCTCCCGCAGAAAATTACGGGCTGCGTCCTTTAGCATTACCTGTTCTTCGTTCAGTACGAGTGCCATGACGGAGGGTCCTTATCCGGGTAAGCCAAGAATATGCTTGGCTATGATGTTCAGTTGAATTTCAGAAGTGCCGCCTTCAATGGAATTACCCTTGGTGCGCAACCAGCTTTTTGGCAGGTGACCATCGTGGCTGGCTGCACCTTCCCATACCAGTGCATCCGCACCGCTTATGGCCATTAGCAGTTCGTACCGGCGCTTGTTCAACTCCGTTCCGTAGTACTTGAACATGGATGACGCCGCCCCGAGGCTGACTCCGGCTTTGACTTCGTCCCGTGCCCGTTCGACGGTCAGCTGAAAGCACTTGGCATCCATTTCCAACCCGGCAATGTCCGGTCGCAGCAGCGGTTCAGCAAGTATCCCTTTGTCTGTTCCGAGGGCGTTGAGCGCTGCCTGGCTGACGGGGATGCTTCCGGCTCTCAATTGGCTGGAGTCACCGATCATTTCCCGTTCATGCGTCAACAGGTACTTTGCGATCGTCCAGCCCTGGTTTACCTGGCCGACGACCTGGTTTTTTTCGACCCGCACATTTTCAAACAGGGTTTCTGTAAACGGCGACTTGCCGCTGATCAGCTTGATCGGGCGTGTCGATACACCGGGTGTCTTCATATCGAACAGTACGAAGCTGATGCCTTCATGTTTTTTGCCCTGGAAATCGGTGCGCACCAGGCAGAACATCCAGTCACCCAGGTCGCCGTAAGAGGTCCACACTTTGGAGCCGTTGAGCAGATAGTGGTCTCCGTTGTCCTCGGCACGCGCCTGCAGACTGGCCAGGTCGGAACCGGCATTGGGTTCGCTGTACCCCTGCGCCCAGCGGATTTCACCCCGTGCGATGGGTGGCAGATGCTGCTGTTTGAGTTCTTCGCTGCCAAATTTGAGCAGGGCGGGGCCCAGCATGGAGATGCCGAAACTCTCCAGCGGCGGCCTGGCATGGATTCGCGTCAGTTCTTCCTTGAGCACCTTGACCTGGCCCGAGTTCAGGCCGCCTCCGCCATACTCCACCGGCCATGCAGGCACGGTCCAACCCCTGTCAGCCATGTTTTCAAGCCACACGCGCTGATCGTCGCTTTGAAATTGCCAGTTGCGGCCGCCCCAGCAGGCGTCTGCTTCCGACTTGTAGGGGTGCCTCATGGATTGCGGGCAGTGATTTTCCAGCCAGCTGCGGGTTTCCTTTCTGAACAACTCGAGATCTGTCACGATGGTTTTCCTGATGGGTCAATCTTCAAGTTTAGGCGTAAATAACACTGCTTCGTTGACTCTTGTCAGTGGCAGGCGCATACACATAAAAAAAACCGCGGCGCCATGGCCGCGGTTTGTCATTCTGTCAAAAAACAGCGTTACTCGCCCGTCTTCATCGACAGGTTTTCCTGGTGTTCCCAGATCTGGAAATTCATGCTCGAAGAAGCATTGGCAAACTCGCTCAGCAACGCAGCAGCATCATCAGCACTCATATGCCTGGAAAGAAATGTCAGGAAGGTTTCGCGGCTGCGCTCAAAGCTGGCGTAGTTGACGTGCGGAATGATAATGCTTTCCACCGGTTCGCCACCGATGGTCGAAGCCCATAACCACGGGTGATCGTCCGTGGCCCAACCCTGGTTCAACGCGATCTGGCTTATCTTGTCGCGAACCGCGTCAAACGTCATGGCATGTCCCGGCTTGATGGTGTATTCAGTCACGGCGTAAAGCTTGTAAGGCTTGTCTGCCTCAACCCAATGCGAGTTGCCCCAGTCCAGCGACTCGAGATAATGCTCGCTTTTTTCGGTATGCGGCATCAGGGTTTCTTCCATGTGTTCGCGAATTTTAGTGGCGCCGGATGCCCATTCCTCGTAGCTGTCCTGGTCCGCCCAGTTGAAACAGCAATAACGTATGCCTACACGGTTCAGGTCTTTGCCCAGCACGGGGGTATAGGTCTCCCAGGTCCGCGGATCACCGTGACTGGATCTAAAGGCCATGTGCTCTTCAAGGGCTTTCATGAACTCTGCCTGGTGGCCTGCTTTCGGGGTAATCAGCCACATTTCGGCCAGCGGGGGAGGGGAATCGTCGGCGATGGCGGCTGCCGGGATCGTGAAAAGCAGAAGGACAAGAACACTCAGAATGAAACGAATGGGGCTTTTGATCATTTGGATTTCCCTCGATATGATTAGCGGAGTAATTTATCACAGTATAAACCGGCAATGGCATTGTGTAGAATGCAGCCCTTCGATTTCGCCGGATCAGCAAACGTGGAAAGCAACCTCCAAACCAACTTGATTGAAGACCTTTCGCGCCGCACCGATGCGCTTAGGGGGTATCTTTGACTATGCTAACAAGCGGGACAGGCTCGAGGAAGTAAGCCGCGAACTGGAAAACCCCGATATCTGGAACAATCCGGAGAAGGCCCAGTCACTGGGCCGGGAACGCTCTACGCTGGAAACCATCGTCACTACGCTGGATGAGCTGACAGACAGCCTGCAGGATGCCGGTGAAATGCTCGAACTCGCGATAGACGAGCAGGACGAGGAAATTGCCGTCTCCGTGAGTAACGACCTTGCGGAAATGCAGGAAAAGGTTGAGCAGTTGGAATTCCAGCGCATGTTTTCCGGCGAAATGGACCCAAATTCCTGTTATCTGGACATACAGGCCGGCTCCGGCGGAACGGAAGCCCAGGATTGGGCTGAAATGCTGTTGCGCATGTACTTGCGCTGGGTGGAACGGCGCGGCTGGAAGGCCGACCTGGTTGAAGCTTCATCCGGAGACGTCGCCGGCATCAAGAGCGCCACCATTCACATCATAGGTGACTATGCTTATGGCTGGAGCCGCACGGAAACGGGCGTACACCGGTTGGTGCGCAAATCGCCGTTCGATTCCGGCAACCGCAGGCATACCTCGTTTGCAGCGGTTTTTGTGTCCCCTGAAGTAGATGACAACATCGAGATCGACATCAATCCGGCCGATGTCAGGACCGACGTGTACCGGGCTTCCGGCGCCGGCGGTCAGCATGTCAACACGACCGATTCGGCCGTGCGCATGACGCATATTCCTACCGGCATTGTCGTGCAGTGCCAGAATGACCGCTCGCAGCATAAGAACCGGGACCACGCGATGAAGCAGTTGCGAGCCAAGCTGTATGAACACGAAATGCAGAAGAGAACCGAGGAGCACCAGAAACTGGAGGACTCCAAGTCCGATATAGGCTGGGGAAGCCAGATCCGTTCTTACGTGCTGGATCAGTCACGGATCAAGGACCTGCGGACCAGTTACGAGACCGGCAACACGCAGGCCGTCCTCGATGGAGACCTGGATCCTTTCATCGAAGCCTCCCTGAAACAGGGTCTGTAAGAGCGATAATAACCCTCATGAAAAACCAACAAGACACGCCTGATACTCCCGTCACTGAAGTCGACGAAAACCGGCTGATAGCCGAAAGGCGCAGCAAACTGGACGCGCTGCGGGCCGGGGGCCAGGCCTACCCCAACGATTTTCGGAAAGACGCCACTGCCGGATCCCTGCACCGGCGTTTTGATGCCTGCGAGGCTGAAGAGCTGGCACAGGTTGACGAGCAGTTCTCGCTGGCCGGCCGGATGATGGCCAAACGGGTGATGGGCAAGATCGCTTTTGTCAGGCTGCAGGACCGCAGCGGTTCAATCCAGTTGATGATCCAGCGCGACAGCCTGCCGGAGGGCCTGTTCCAGGCGTTCAAACACTGGGATATCGGTGACATCATCGGCGCCTCGGGCGAAATCATGCGCACCCAGAAAGGCGAATTATCGATCCGCGTGAGCAGCCTGCGCCTGTTGACCAAGTCGTTGCGGCCGTTACCCGAGAAATACCATGGACTGACTGACACGGAGATGCGTTACCGCCAGCGTTACGTGGACCTGATCATGAACGAGGACTCTCAGTCCGTGTTCAGAACCCGTTCCAGGATCATCTCTTTCATCCGGTCGTTCATGGAAGCGCCGGAACGTGATTTCCTCGAAGTGGAAACGCCCATGATGCACCCCATCCCCGGGGGCGCCACGGCACGGCCCTTCGTGACCCATCACAACGCGCTGGATCTGCAGATGTTTCTGCGGGTTGCACCGGAACTGTATCTCAAGCGGCTGATCGTCGGCGGTCTTGGCCGGGTGTACGAAGTGAACCGCAATTTCCGCAACGAAGGTGTTTCAACCCGCCATAACCCGGAATTCACCATGCTGGAGTTTTACTGGGCTTATGCCGATTACAACGACCTGATGGATTTGACGGAGAGCATGCTGGTCGGGTTGACCCGGGAAATTACAGGCGGCAGCACGGTGATCTACCAGGGCGATGAAATTGATTTCAGCGGTCCCTACGAGCGCCTGTCGGTTGAAGCCGCCGTGCGGCGTTACAATCCGAAGCTGGCCGGGGCGAACCTGTGGGATGCGGATTTTCTGCGGTCTGCCTGTGAGGGTCTGGAGATCCACACGGAAAAATCCTGGGGGCCGGGCAAACTGCTGACCGAGCTTTTTGAAGCGACCGTGGAAGAGCACCTGTTGCAACCCACTTTCATCACCCAGTACCCCACGGAAGTCTCTCCGTTGTCGCGGCGCAACGATGAAAACCCGGATATCACCGACCGGTTCGAACTGTTCGTTTGCGGCCGGGAAATCGCCAACGGATTCTCCGAGCTGAACGACCCGGAAGACCAGGCAGAACGATTCAGGGCACAGGTCGAAAACAAGGAAGCCGGCGACCTGGAAGCCATGCATTTTGATGCTGATTACATCCGGGCTCTGGAATACGGCATGCCGCCGACCGCAGGTGAGGGCATCGGGATCGATCGGCTGGTCATGATTTACACCGATGCGCCATCGATCCGTGATGTGCTGTTGTTTCCCTACATGAGGCCGGAAGCCTGACCGGATAATTCCGGTGCAGCCCATTGTTTCGGTCGTCATGCCGGTGCGCAACGGCGGAGACTATCTTGCCGCTGCGGTCGACAGCATTCTCGGGCAATCCTTTTCATCGCTGGAATTGATACTGGTTGACGACCACAGCGAAGATGCGGCGATAGCCAGCCTCGTTACCAATGATCCCCGGCTTGTGCTGCTGAAAAGCAACGGGCCCGGAGTCAGCAACGCCTTTAACACCGGTTTTGCACAAGCCAGCGGCGCGTTCATCGCCCGGATGGACGCGGATGACCTGTCGCTTCCCGGCAGGCTCGAGGAACAAATCCGGTACCTGGAGCGCCACCCCGAGCTGGACCTGTGCGGTGCCTGCGTCGACATTTTTGCCGAACAGGAACTGGCCGGCGGCAACCTTCGTTACCAGGCCTGGCTGAACCGTTGTCGATCAGCGCAACAGGTTCATCGCGAACTGTTCATAGAGAGCCCGGTTCCAAACCCGACCGCGATGTTTCGCCGTGATGCCCTGCACAGGCTGGGTGGCTACCAGGATCCGGATTGGCCTGAGGATTACGACCTGTTCCTGAGGGCCGATGCGCTGGGCATGAGAATGGGCAAGCCGGAGCCGGTTCTGTACCGGTGGCGGGAACATGCCGGACGGCTGACCCGAACCGACTCACGCTATGAGCCCAGGCGTTTCCAGGCAGCC
>Ga0316191_10003032_pt1 | contig 12307 bp, 12 predicted proteins | sample Eddworburr2cm_MG_FD_204928 | JGI IMG/M metagenome (GOLD analysis project Ga0316191, IMG submission 204928) | Coastal sediment microbial communities from Maine, United States - Eddy worm burrow 2 cm | ecosystem: Environmental > Aquatic > Marine > Coastal > Sediment | place: USA: Maine...
GAAACTCGACGAGGAAGACTGTACAAGATACCGCGGTTTATGGTTCCCTAGAGACAGGTAGAGGCACCAGCCTAGAGGCGTAAGTATGAGTAAAACTATCCGTGTATTGTTGAATAGATTGTCTGCTGTCATGGTTATGGCTGGTTTCATGATCACTGTTACTGGAACAGTATCGCGGGCTGATGTGGTCGCGCGCGTGGACCTTTCCTCGCAGACCATGCATGTGAAGGTAAACGGCAGGACCTATGCGCGGTGGAAAATTTCTTCCGGCCGCAGAGGGTTCCGCACCCCAACCGGAACGTGGCGTGCAAAGTGGACCGCCAAGATGCATTATTCCAGCAAATATGATTATTCTCCGATGCCATATTCGGTGTTCTACCACCGCGGTTATGCGGTGCATGGCACCAATTATGTGCGGCGTCTCGGCCGCCCGGCATCACATGGCTGCATCCGGTTGCACACAGCCAATGCGCGGAAATTCTACAACCTGGTCAAACGGCATGGCCGCAGAAATACCGTGATCAAGGTAAGATACTGACACCCCTCACTTTCGGTTGAGGAAGGATATGGAACCCCGTGACCATCCGCGATGGCAACGGGGTTTTTTCTTTGCTGAGACTTGCGATGTTCACGTAAGCTCACCGCCATGAATGAGGCACCTTCCGAAAAGCCGGGACCCTGGTCTCCGGGCATCAGTTCTGCGATCCCGGAGCGGTATTTGCCGCTGGCCACAATCTATCGCCCGGAGAATGTCTCAACCACTTTGCAGCAGGCGCGTGAACTGGCGGATTTCACCGGGCTTGCGCCGCATGCGCTGGTGGCGTTCCGGCCTGAACGTCTGATTGTGCATGAGGTGTTGATCCGCGTGATGGCGGACCTGTCGGTTCCCGATGGCAAGGTCTATGAGGATCTCGGCATCAATTTCCGGCGCATGGTCGGCATCATATTGTCGAAATACGTGGCACCTGAGCGCCCAGCTATCATTGCTGCGTTTGACGGTGTTTGCGAGACGGCCAGGCAGGTGTTCGTCACGCAATTGCAAGCCGCACTTGCAGGTGACTCTGCCGGTTTGGCGCCGGATGTTCGAGAGGCCGGGAAAGGCGGGTGGTTGTCGATGCTGATCGGCGGCACAAAAGCCGGGACGGCTGCATCACGCACGGCGCCAAATCATGACAGCCGTGAAGACGAGTTGGCTGCCCGGTGGCTGGCTGCTGCAACATCATCAGATGACCCGGTAGAAACAGCGGCCTATCAATCCCTGTCGCGCATACTTGCGGCCATTGTCGGCAAACGCGGCCGGCTGGTCGGCGATGCAGAGCTTCTGTCCAGGCTCGCCTTGCGAGATTTCAGCAATGGCTATGGCAGCAGGTTCATTGGTGAACAGCTCACCGCACTGGTCCACAGCGCAGCACGTGCGGAAGGTTTCAAGGTTTTACCGGCCCAGGAAAAGCCGGTCATCATGAACGTGAAGGGTGCATCTGCGGCCGGCAAGAGCACACTGCGTCCGCAGCAAAAACATCTGGCGCAAGTGCTTGGTCTTGACTGGACGGATTTTGCGCTGATCAGCCCCGACATCTTTCGCAAGTACCTTCTGGACTATGCGTCACTGGATGAGGCGATCCGCTATGCCGGCTCGTTGACCGGCCATGAGATCGAGATTGTCGATCTGAAGCTTGATGACTATATGGCGGCAAAGGCAGCGCGGGGAGACATGCCGCATTTGCTGATTGACCGGTTCCGGTTTGACAGTTTTTCGCCGCAGGCCAATGAAGCGCAAGGCGGCCGTCTGCTGACCCGCTTTGGTGATGTCGTGTACATGTTTTTCATGATCACACCGCCGGAAGAAACCGTGGAACGCGCCTGGCTGCGGGGGCAGCAGGTGGGCCGCTACAAGGCGGTTGATGATCTTTTGTACCATAATATCGAAGCGTTCTCCGGGATGCCGGGCCTGTTTTTCACCTGGGCCCTGCGCGAGGGAAAACAGGTGCACTACGAGTTCCTCGACAATTCGGTGAAAAAGGGTGACAGGCCGCGCACCATTGCCTTCGGATTCAATCGCGAGATCAACATTTTCGACATTCCGGCCATGCTGAATGTGGATCGTTACAGGCGGGTCAATGTGGATGCCGGATCGCGCGAAGACGTGTTTCCGTCACCAGATGATATGTTGCCTGCGCGCAATTCCGGTTTCCTGAAAGACTGTTTCCGCAAGCTGTACGCAGTCAAGCTGGCAGATCAAACGTCGGGTGAAGTTTATGCCTGGATCGAGCAGGGGGTTGCTGTAGCGGTCAATCGCGCCGTGCTCAAGCGTGCACTGAAAACGTCAGATGTGCGAGACGCACTGGCGGCTGTGATGCCGGCCCTGGTCGACGATGCCGATGGCCTCGACCAGCGCCGAGAGGTGCTGGATTGCGAGGATCCACATACGCTGGGTGCGTGGGGCGGACGGGCCTGATTATGCTCTAACCGAACACCCGGGCGAAAATCGTGTCGACGTGCTTGGTGTGATAGCCCATGTCGAACAGGGCCTCCAGGTCAGCATCGGACAAGGCCTTCTTCACATCCGCATCGGCTTTCAGCAGGTCGAGGAAATTACCTTCACCGCGCCAGACCGGCATGGCATTGCGCTGCACCAGGCGGTAACTGTCTTCACGGCTGATACCGTTCTGGGTCAGGGCCAGCAGCACGCGCTGCGAGTGCACCAGCCCGCCGAGCTTGTCGAGATTGGCCTGCATGTTGTCCGGATAGATCAGCAGCTTGTCGATGACACCGGTCAGCCGGCGCAGGGCAAAGTCGAGATGCGCCGTGGCATCCGGCCCGATACCGCGCTCCACAGACGAATGCGAGATGTCACGTTCATGCCACAGTGCCACGTTTTCCATGGCCGGCATGACGGCAGACCGCACCAGGCGGGCCAGCCCGGTGAGGTTTTCGGTCAGCACCGGGTTGCGCTTGTGCGGCATGGCTGACGAGCCCTTCTGGCCGGCGGAGAAGAACTCTTCAACTTCCAGAACTTCCGTGCGCTGCAAATGACGCACTTCGGTTGCCAGCCGCTCAACCGAAGACGCGATCACACCGAGCACCGAAAAATACATGGCATGCCGGTCACGCGGGATCACCTGTGTCGAAACCGGCTCGATCTCAAGACCCATTGCCTTGGCCACATGGGCCTCGACGGACGGGTCGATATTGGCAAAGGTGCCGACCGCGCCGGAAATGGCACAGGTGGCCACTTCCTTGCGGGCAAACTCGAGGCGCTCCCTGCAGCGGGCAAACTCGGCATAGGCCTGGGCGAGCTTCAGCCCGAACGTTGTCGGTTCGGCATGAATGGCGTGACTGCGTCCGATGGTCAGCGTGTCCTTGTGTTCCAGCGCTCGGCTTTTCAGGGCTGCCAGCAACAGGTCCATGTCTTCGAGCAGCAGGTCGGCTGCGCGCACCAGTTGTACATTGAAGCAGGTATCAAGAACATCAGATGACGTCATGCCCTGATGCACGAAGCGGGCTTCAGGACCGACGATCTCGGACAAATGGGTGAGGAAGGCGATAACGTCGTGTTTCACTTCCGCTTCGATTGCGTCGATGCGGGCGACATCGAACTTTGCATCACGCGCCTTGTCCCAGACGGTTTTTGCAGCCTGTTTCGGGATAACACCCAGTTCAGCCTGCGCGTCTGCTGCATGAGCCTCGATTTCAAACCAGATGCGGAACTTCTGTTCGGGCGACCAGATGGCGGCCATTTCCGGCCTTGTATAACGCGGGATCATGCTTGAGCTGCTTTCAATGAGAAGACGAAGACAGCGTTGATCTACCAGAGCCGGTACAGACACTCAACACAACGAGTGAGGTTATCTCCAGGAAGGTAGCTCTACCGGGACCGCAATGAAGCGGGCATCGCGGCCCTCGAAGCCGAATGTCAGCTTGTGGACCAGCACAACGACGGGGGCATTCTCGCTTTCACCAAATGCGATGACGTCGGCCAGTTTGTAGCTTTCCGGACAGCCGCGGCTCTTCGGCAGTTGCTTGTCGCGATATACCTCGACGGCTGGTTCCTTGCCCTCGATCTTGGCTGACAGGGCGAAGCCGCGTACGGGGCTGAACGGTTTGCACTCACCGGGTTGTTCGATGTCGAGCTCGGTAAGTTGCACCGTCCACAGTGTGGACAGATTATGGAAGCGCTTGAACGTCATTTTGTGCGGTGAGGTGACACGCTCGCCCACAGCATTGCTGGCCAGCAGTTTTGCAGGTTGCACCGTGCCGTATTTTTCGATCAGGGGAGCAGCCTCGGTAAGCGCCTGGTGGCGGGCAGTATGGGCGGTGGCGTTTTCGTCACGCACAATCACCCGGATCGGTGAGCCTTTGACCCATTCATCGGTTTTGAGATTGATGATGTAAATGTCGGCATAGGGAAAGCCCGAGCCGTCCTGCACGCCATATTCCTCGAAGGCAAAATGTCCGCCGTCCATGGAAAACCCGATTATCGCACGATCAGACGCATCCGCAGCCACAGCCGATGGGGCACAGGCTGCGAGGGGCGCAATGACAGCAATGATGAGCAACAGGATTCTCATGCCGGCAGTATGGACCAGTTTGCCCTGCGTTGCGAGGCAGTCGTTGGATTGTGGTTAGCGTCGCAACGTCAATTTCGCTGCGGTAATTACGTCCTTTGGGATAGATACAGATAAAGTGGGCGCAGCAGCATGGGCAGGCAATAGATCGGGAACTGCAGCATGGCGAAGAACAGCCAGGCATCGTCCGGCGCGGCAGATCCCAGCACGCTCATCACCACGGCGATGTTGCGCCCGGAGTGTGAGTAGCCAAACGTGTAGGCGCGTTGCCGCCCGGTCAGCCAGAAGGCGGCAATGGTGATCAGGTTGAGCCCGATGTGCAGGCCGGTTGCCAGCACGGCGAGGCCGAGCGCGTAGGCGGGCTGGGCGATGACACGGGCGGGAATGCCGTCCATCAGGGCAATTGCAAATACCATCATGATGATGACGTTCAGACCGTCGAAAATGCCGGAAGACGCTTTGCGCCGTTCAGCGCCGAGCCATGAGCGCAAGCCCCAGGCCGCCAGCGAAGAGCCGCCGATAAGCCCGGCGAGCCGTATTGCCAGGTCAAAGCCTGATATGGCGATTGCGCCTTGCGCGAAGGTTTCGGTGAACAGGGGCGTAATGATCGGGTGCAGCGCGGTTGAGGCAAAAATGGTTGCAACCGTCAGGGCGCCATCAAGTCCCATGATGAAGGCCAGTGCCGCCGCACCGAAATTTGGCGGTGACGTTGCATAGATGATGAGCACGGCATTGAGGCCGGGCGATTGCGGGAACACATGCAGCAGTGCGATGAACAGGGCCGGCATGGCCACGAAAGCCCACACCAGTGACCATAAGAACACCTTGGGTTTGCGCAGGTGTGCCAGTGCTTGCTGGATTTCCAGTCTCGACAACACAAAGGCCAGCATCAGGAACACGCACACGGCCAGGGTGGGGCGCAGCAGCTGCGCCAGCGGCTGGACCAGGCACCCGACAACAATCCCCAACGGCATCAGCAAGGTTCCGTATCGCCCGATCCACAGGAGGCTGGCGCGGACCATGCCGGCCTACATCATCGACGGCAGCCAGGTGGCGATACCTGGGAAGATGGAGATGATGATAACCGCCAGCACCATCAGTGCAAACATCGGCAACGCCGCTTTGGCGATAAAGTCCATATCCCTGCCGGTCATGCCCTGCAGGACAAACAGGTTAAACCCGATGGGCGGTGTGATCTGGGCGATCTCGACAACGATGGTCAGGAAGATGCCGAACCAGATCATGTCAAAACCGGCCTGGCGTGCAATCGGCTCTACCACGGCCATGGTCAGCACGATGGATGAAATACCATCGAGGAAGCAGCCCAGTATGATGTAGAAAACAGCCAGAACGGCAATCAGCATGGCTGGCGACAGCTGCAGGGCGGCAATCCACTCGGCCACCGCCCGGGGCAGGCCGGTGAACCCCATGGCCAGGGTCAGGAAGGCTGACCCTGCCAGGATGAAGGCAATCATGCAGGAAACACGCGTTGCCCCCATCAATGAGGCAGTGAAGCTTTCACGGGTGAGATGGCCCTGCTGCCAGGAGATGGCGAAGGCGCCAAGCACACCGAGCACGGCGGCTTCGGTTGCCGTTGCATAACCAAATGCAATGGAGCCCATGATCGACAGGATCAACAGCAGGATCGGGGCAAGCTGACCGAGTGACTGGATTCGGTCTTTCATGGTGTAGGACGCGGTATCGGTGCGATCCTTGCGCCCGCCCATCAGATCCCATATGGCCACGTATCCCATGAACATAAGGGCCAGCATGATGCCCGGTATGACACCGGCAATGAACAGCTTGACGATGCTTTCATTGACGGTCACGCCGTAGATGATGAGGATGATCGAGGGCGGGATCAGAAGACCCAGCGTGCCGGCGCCGGCCAGAGTGCCGATGATCATCTTTTCCGGATATTTCCGGCGTTTCAGTTCCGGCACGGCCATTTTTCCGACCGTCAGGACGGTTGCAGCAGATGATCCGCAGATGGCGGCGAAGATTGCCGAGCCGGTGATATTGACATGCAACAGGCCGCCGGGCAGTCCGTGCAGCCAGGGCTGGAGACCCTTGAACAAATTTTCCGACAGTCGTGTTCGGAACAGGATTTCTCCCATCCAGACAAACAGCGGCAGGGCAGTGAGTGTCCAGCTTGAAGACGCAGACCAGATGGTCAGTGCCATGGAGTCGCCCACCAGACGGTTGGTGAAAAGCTCCATGCCGACCCAGGCGACGGCGAGCAGGGAAATGCCGATCCATACGCTTGAACCCAGCAGCGTGAACAGCACCAGAAGAAAGATGAGAGTGAGCCAGATGCCATCCATGACCTGCTACTCCGCCGTCAGTTCGGTGGGGGCGGCAGATGCCGCATCGGGGTCGCGGCGGACAATCACCCGGACCAGGCCGTGGGCAACCGAGATGGCGAAGATGATGGCCCCGACCGCGATGATTGACTGTGGCCACCACAGCAGGGTCGCTGCCGCACCTTCGGATTTCTCCTCGAACTTCCAGGAGATCCAGGCGAGATAAACCAGATAGCAGGCCAGATAGGTGCTCATGGCGGTTGCGACCAGCAGGCACCATACTTCGAGCCAAAGTTTGGCGGTTGGCTGCAATTTCGATCGCACCAGGGCAACGCGGATATGGCCGCCTTCGCGCAAGGTGTGGGCCAGCGCCAGGAAAGACGACGCGGCCATGGCATAACCGGAATACTCGTTGATGCCGGGTACGTAAATGTCGAGCAGGCGTGACACGATGGACGTCAACACGCAGACACCGACAAGGACAAGAAAAACGGCAGCAGCGGCTCCCGACCAGACATACAACCGCTCAAGAGCCTTATCGAGGCGAGTGAAAAATTCATTCATGGTGTTCACTCGCCCCTTGATACTGTTTACTGAACCAGATGTTTCAGTTGGCGCCGGCGCTACTGTGCCTTGTAGGCGTCAACGGCGGCCTTGCCGGTGTCACCTGCCTTGGCCAGCCATTCCGTGGTCATGGTCTCACCGATTTTGGCGAAGTCCGCTTTCAGCTGATCGCCTGCAGGCCCGACCGTCATGCCGTTCTTGGCGAGTTCTTCAACATACCAGTTGGCAAGCTCCTCAGCCTTGGCCCAGCCGCGTGTTTCTGCTTCCGCGGCCTTTTCGAGCACGACCTTCTGGGTTGCCTCATCGAGCTTGGCCCAGGCGTCATTGTTGACGATCACCATGTTTTTCGGCAGCCAGGCCTGAATATTGTACCAGTGGGTGGCATGCTCCCACAGTTTGCGGTCGTAGCCGGTCGAGCCGGACGAGATCATGCTTTCAACGGCACCGGTGGCAAAGGCTTGCGACAGTTCAGCCGCCTCGATCTTGGTGGGAACAGCGCCCATCAGTTCCGCCAGCCGCGATGTGGCGGCATTGTAGGCCCTGAATGTCACGCCCTTCATTTCCGCTGTCGAGTTGACTTCCTTCTTGGCGTACAGGCCCTGTGGCGGCCACGGCACGGTGTACAGCAGGGTCAGGCCCTTGCTGGCCAGCACCTTCTGCAGTTCGGGCTTGGTGGCGTCATACAGCTTCCTGGCATCTGCGAAACTTGTCGCCAGGAACGGCAGGCTGTCTATTTCAAACAGGGGGTCTTCATTGCCCAGGGCCGAGATCAGGCGTTCTCCGATGGGAGCCTGGCCGGTGCGCACAGCGCGAAAAATTTCTCCACCCTTGAACAGCGATCCACCCGGATGGGCCACGATCTCGAGCTTGCCGCCGGAGGCTTCGGTGACTTCCTTGGCGAACTGGGCGCCGTTTTCAGAATGATAGTTGGAGGCGGAATAGGCCATTGGCATGTCCCATTTCACATCTGCTGCCAGCGTGATGCTGGCGGACAGTGTCAGAGCTGCAATGGCAACAGGTGCAGCGAATTTGAGGTGTCTTGTCATGAGTTACTCCCTGGTTTGAAAATCGTGGTCGAATGTCACTACATGGTGCTTCTGATGGCAAGTAAATTTATAGGTTTCAAATTGAGTTAAGACAATTTACCTGCGTTTTGTGCTCGTTTTGCAAGTGTTTTATTGCATCGTGTATGTCGAAGAATGAAAAACTATGACTTTTCATCATGTTGCGCCGGTATGGTGGCAAGTTTGTGCACTCCAGGACAACTGCCGTCAAGTGCGGTTCGCGGGATTTCAACCGATAAATCGCGTCGGCAACATTGGTGCCGGCCTGCGTCTGATCCAGCTCAGCCAGGTCATCTGCTATGACGCGATACAGGTGATCCGAGCTCGCCAATCCCTCAATTACAAGCGGGCCATCATCGGGAATGTGATGGGGCGACAGGCGGTCAGCGTCAAATGTCAGAATGCCGATTGGCGTGTTCGCGCCCATTTTTTCCCGCAAGGCGGGCAACTGGCAAAGGGCAGAGGTGACAACGGGAACGCCTAGCGCAGCCCGCAACCGGTCCTGCACCGGGAACAGAAAGCCGCAACTGGTGGAAATCACCGTGGCGCCTGCGTCTTCAAGAGCGCGTGCATGGCTGACAAAAAGCTCTACCAGATCGTCCGGCAAAGGTTGATCGGTCACAATGCGCGACACGACCGCACCGGGCAGGCGGCGATAGATGACGGGATGATCGAAACTGTCGGGATTGCCGATGTCGCCAACCGGGCGCGGAAAATTCGTATCCAGCATCAGCACACCCAGAACCGTCTGACCGGGATTGTGTTTGATTGGACCAGCCATGTCAGCCGCTAGAAGGCGCGGTAGGTGACGATTGTGTAGGTGTCTTTCACTCCGGCAATGGAGTGGACCTTTTCATTGATGAAATGGCCGACATCCTCGCCGTCCTGCAGGTAAAACTTCACCAGCAGGTCCCAGCCGCCGGCAGTGGAATACACTTCCGAGGCAATTTCCGAATCCGCCAGTTCGGTGGCGACTTCATAGGCTTTGCCCAGTTCACATTTTATCTGAACGAAAAACGGTTTCATCGCTGGATGAGCTCCTGAGGGCGGGGTAAGGTGTAACGACCGGTCTTGCCCATCATTTGTGTCTGATGGCAGGTAGTCTGGTCAACCCCTGAGGTTGCATGTCGGGCGCGCACATATGGATCGCAATATAATCAAAGGCAATCTGGCCGGTGTCATCTGCATGATCGTGTGGTCACTGCACTTCCCGTTGTCAGTCTCCATTCTGAAATCCTGGGACCCGCTCGCTTTGACACCGGTGCGCATGGGACTGGCCGGTTTGACGGTCGCCGCAGTGGGGCTGGCGCTGGGCCAGGCGAGTGCCATGCTTGAGCTGGCAAGAGACCGGCGGTTTGTATTTATCTCGCTCGTGTTCGCCCTGTCAGGGTTGTTTTTCATCGTCGGCCAGTCGCGCATCGATGCGGTGTCTGCAGCGGTCATCGTGTCTGCAATGCCGATCTTCTCCGCCCTGATGGGGTGGCTTGAAGGGATGGAAAAGCCGGGTCTGAAACTGGTACTCGCCATTGGACTAACGGTCGCCGGCGGTGTGTTGACCAGCACCGTGTCGGCGCAGGGCACCGGCAGTGAAGGTTCGCTGCCGGGGGTGCTGTTCATGCTTGCAGGTGTGATCGCCTATGTCTGGTACTCACGCCAGTTGGTTATTACGTTTGCTGAGACACCCGACATCTCCAAAGTCGCCGTCAGCATGTTGATCAGCGTCATACCATGCAGCGTTATCCTGGCGGCTTTTGCCACAGCGGGTACAGCAATTGCAGTCGACTTTTCTGCCGCGACACTCGGCCTGATCGTGGCCATGGCCGGCATGTCCGTTGGCCTGTCATCGGTTCTGTGGCTGTGGACGGGCAGGGTGGTGGGCGTCACCGTGGCTGCAATGCACCACAATATGGTGCCGTTCTACGTCATCGTCATGGCCGCCCTCGGCGGCGCCATCGTGACAGGTCTGCACATTGCAGGCGCTTTGCTGGTGATAGCAGGCGCGTTACTGGCCCAGCTCAGGCCCCGCAAACGCAAGATCGGCGTGACGCAACCGGTAGCGCCGGGGCGGGACAGCGATATTTAAATTACGCCGGTTTGGCCAGGGTTTGGTGGTTGCGTTTCCGGCCCTAACCTGCTGTTCGCTCGTCTGCTCACCAATGTCTGATCCTGATCCAACTCAGATATCTAGTCGTCACTTGTCACGTTCCATTTGGTCCTTGCGCTGGTTTGCTGCGAAGCGCACAGTGTGTGGCATGTCCCAGCTGCCATGGACCTGGTTCAATCTACCTGTCGGGGGAATGCCCCTTCGAAAGTATCTAAATATCAGAAGGGTGACGACAAATGACGAAGACACACAAGGGGCGCTGCTTTTGTGGCGCGGTTGAGGTCGAAGTAACGGGTGTGCCAGAAGCAATGGGTTATTGTCATTGCAGTTCATGTCGGTCGTGGTCGGCTGGGCCGGTGAACGCCTTCACGTTGTGGAAACCCGATGTGGTCAAGGTCACCGGAGGTGGAGACAACATCGGCCATTATCAGAAAACAGAACTGAGCGACCGTCAGTTTTGCAAAATCTGCGGCGGACACATCATGACCAACCACGCTCCCATCGGACTGGTGGATGTTTACGCCGCTACGATACCAACTCTAAAGTTCGAGCCTGGTGTCCACGTTAATTACGCAGAAACCGTGTTGCCGATGAAAGATGGCTTGCCTAAGCTTAAGGACTTTCCGGCTGAGCTGGGCGGGTCAGGAGAAATCCTCCCAGAATAGTTGGCTCAATCTTAATTTTCGGGAATACCAAGCTCCTTGAGCTGGTTTCCGATGCGTTCAAGCACGGCTGGCGAGAAGACCATCGCTTCCTTGAAACGCTTGACTGTCATCCCTGGATAAGCCGTCATCAATGAGTTTTTTGATACCTTAGCTTCTTCAAGGCGTCCTGCGCCTAGCAAGGCCGGAGCCAAGTTTCGGTGTATCCAAAAAGCATTAGGACGTTCGTCGAGGGCGCGCAGGAAAACGTCTGCCGCTGCATTATCGTGCCCGGCTACCTGGCGAGCCGATGCAATACCGACATAATTGTTGAAGTTCATCGGGTCCAGTGGACTGAGTCGCAGCGCCTTTTCGAAATTCTGCTGCGCCTCGTCTGGCCGGTCGGCATAGACTGCCAACCAGCCGAGGCGGCTCCATGCCCATGCAGCGTTCGGATCGAGCGCTACGGCCCGTTGCAGCAATACGCGGGCAGCACCAAAATTCCTCACGAATGTATGTACTGTGCCTAGTACGGTCAGGATGAGGGGGTCATCGGCAGATAGATCAGCGGCACGCTCGGCTAGCTTCAGTGCTTCCATTTTACTGGCTTCGATGTCTTTCACCCAGTTGTAGACCGAGCCTTGAGCGCGGCACCATGCAGCAAGCGCCAGAGCGAGTGGATAGTCAGGTTCGATCTCAAGCGACTTGTCGAGTAACGACAAACCTTTTGCAGCTTCCTGTTCTTCGAGCGCCCACACATGTTTGAAAGCACGCATGGTGTAATCGTACGCGCCCAGTTCCTGCGGTCGCTTACGACTGACCCTGTCAATTTCCGCTAGCCTTATCGATGGCTGCAGCGCACCGGCCACCTGCTCTGTTATACTGTCCTGCAGATCAAATATATCGTTGAGGGAACCGTCATACCTTTCTGCCCAGACATGAGCTCCGGACTCGGTCTCGATCAACTGCACCGTGATCCTGACACGGTCACCAGCACGCTGGACGCTCCCTTCCAGCACGTAACCAACTCCCAGTTCCCGGCCGATTTCGCAAACATTGGTTGGCT
>Ga0316191_10003033_pt1 | contig 12306 bp, 8 predicted proteins | sample Eddworburr2cm_MG_FD_204928 | JGI IMG/M metagenome (GOLD analysis project Ga0316191, IMG submission 204928) | Coastal sediment microbial communities from Maine, United States - Eddy worm burrow 2 cm | ecosystem: Environmental > Aquatic > Marine > Coastal > Sediment | place: USA: Maine | collected...
CCGGCTCGATGCGTGAGGACTTTCGATTCACCATGGATGAGCGGGCGCGTCTCACCGAGCTGCTAGCGGCAGCGGGCGTGCGCTGGGGCATCGACGCAGAGCACCGCGCATCGCTCGAGTTCCCCCCGGAGCCCTTACACACCTGGCGCGCCGGACTCGGGAGGCTCTTTCTCGGGTTCGCGTCGTCCCCCAAGGAGACCAAGGTCTTCGAAGGGCTGTTGCCGAGAGGAGCGCCATCGCTCGGAGATGCTGAGCTCCTGGCTCGTTTTTCGAGCCTCTGCGAGCTTCTCTTCGAGATGCAACCACAGGCCCGGCGCGCGCACGGCCTGAAGGCGTGGGCCGAGCTGCTCGAAGGAGTTGCCGCGGCCCTGTTCGCGGAGGATGACGAGAGCAGCCAGGCCTCGCGCATGCTTCGAGGGGCATTCGCGGAGCTCTACCAACTCGCTAAACTCAGCGGATACGAGAGCGCAATTCCCCTCAAAACGGTGCGCAGAGAGCTCGCAGGGCTGCTCTTGAAAGGAACGCCGGCCGTTGGATTCCTGCGGCGCGGTGTCACCTTCGCGGAGCTCGTTCCTTTGCGCTCGATTCCGTTTCGCGTCGTGTGCCTCGTGGGGATGAGCGAGGATGCGTTTCCGCGTAGCGACAGCCGGCCGAGCTTCGACCTTACACGGGAGGCGCGCTTGCCGGGAGACCGCAATAAGCGCGACGACGACCGTCACGCGTTCCTGCAGGCGATCCTCTGCGCGCGGGACCGACTCATCATCACGTACGGAGCGCCTTCGGGCAGCTCGCGAACCGAAGCAAACCCGTCGCCCGTGGTCTGGGAGCTCTGCGAAACCGCAAACCGCTACTACGCGCAACCCAGTGGCAAACACGTGCTCGAAGCCACGTCCCATCCGCTGCACGCGTTCGACTCGGCGTACTTCGACGGTGGCGAGCTGCCACAAAGTGCCTCCGGGCGCTATCTGCGAATCGCTCAGGCGCTCTCGGAGCCGGCGGTCGAACGAGCTCGTGTGGAGCTCCGCACCGAGGATGCCGTTTCGGACCGGACGGTTTCGGTGGGCGAGCTGACGAGCTGGCTCTGGCACCCGATCACATCGTTCATCGACAAGGTGCTGCTCGCGCGCTTCGGGGGCTCCGAGCTCTACGAGCCGACGAGCGCGATCACGAAGATCGGCCCGCTCGAGGCCGCCATCGTCGGAAATGGAGCATTGCGCGCTGGCCTTCGCAGCGATGCCCTTGCCGAGTATCTCGCGGCGGCTCCCGAATTTCCCGATGGAACCTGGGGCGCGCTTCAAAGGCACGCACTCGCGCGCGAAGTAACTGCGCTCAATGCCCGGATGGACGAGGTTCAGGGGGCATCCGAAACGCGGTCAGAGCTCCTGTCGGTCCAGCTTGGGGAGATGGTCTTGGAAAGCCGCGTCGATGGCCTCAGCCCGGACCAGCGTGTTCTCAAGCGCTTCACTAGGCCGGAAGGGAAAGCTGAGCTGGCTGCCTGGATCGAGCATCTGCTCGTGGAGGTTGCGGGCGAGCCCGGGACCCGACTTCCGACGCAGATGGTCCTCCGCGGTGATGAAACCCAGGCAAGCCAGGTCTCGTTCCACGTGCCCGACGACGCCCGCAAGCTGCTCAAGGACTTGCTTGCGATGTACCAAAGCTGCCAAGAGGCACCGCTTCCATTGGTGGGGCCGGTCTCCCGAGCGTTTGCAAAACGGTTCGACCCCGAGAAACCGCTCAAGGCACTCGGGACGGCGAAGCGTGAGTTGGCTATCGAGGTCCAACGATCGGAGCGGCTCGCGTATGTCTTCGGGAATGACAACCCGCTGTCCGACGAGCACTGGGCCGAGTCGTTCCAGGAAGCGGCACTCGCTGTATATGGCCCGCTGCTCGCACATCGGAGGCAGCCATGAGCGCCGAGCGCCCGGAGCTGGTTCCGCTCGATGCGCCCACGCTCGTGGAAGCAAGCGCGGGCACGGGCAAAACCTACACGATCACCACCTATTTCGTCCGCGCGATCCTCGAGCTCGGGTTGAGGCCGGAGCAGATCCTGGTGCTGACCTACACCAAAGCCGCAACTGCAGAGCTTCGCGCCCGCTCGCGGAAGCGAATCGTACAGGCGATTACGTTGCTCGACGGTCCGACCGAAGAACCCGACGCGCTCCACGAGATCGTCGCCAAGGCCGTCGAAGACCTGGGTCGCAACGAGGTCGAATCCCGCCTTCGCAAGGCGCTCGGCAAGATGGACCAGGCCGCCATCCTCACGATTCACGGCTTTTGCCAGCGTCTACTTCAAGACCACCCGCTCCTGTTTGGAATCGATTTCGACTTTGAGGTTGCCGAGGATCAGGCGTCGATGAACTCGGAGCTCGCCACGGATTTCTGGGCAGCCAATCTCTACGACCGGCCCCCGTGGTTGCTCCGCGCGTTGAGCAAGAACAGCGTCGACGCCGGTCACCTCGCGAGGCTGGCCAACGTCGCCCTGATGCCCGGCATGGAAATCCTCGGCCCGGAGCCCTGCGATGCGCCCGACGAAGCGGTGCGCGGGTCGATGGCGCTACGCCGGAAAGCAGCCGAGCTCTGGTTCGGGAACCGAGACGCGGTCTGCGAGATCCTGCTCGAAACGAAAGGCCTCAACCGAAGGTCGTACAACCCCAAGACGATTCGGAAGACCTGGATCCCGAGCCTCGATGCGTTCTTCGGAGACGATCGCTTCAACTATCCGCCCGCCTGCCTGCCCCGTCTCTCGCAAGGCAGCTTGATCATGAACAAGAATTTCGAAGAACCCAGACACGACTTCTTCGAAGCCTGCGCTGACCTAAACGCAGCACACGAAGCGCTCTTGCCAATGCTCGAATACGCGATGTTCGACGTCAAGATGCGCTTCATCGAGTTCGCGCGTGAGGCCGCACGCCGGCGCCGGGACGAAACCGCCGTGCTGACCTTCGACGATCTACTCACCACGGTGTTCGCGCCACTCGGTCCGAGCGGGACGGATCGCTCGCCTGTGGATCGCAGGACCATCGCCGATGTGATCTCGAAGGCCTATCCGTTGGCACTGGTCGACGAGTTCCAGGACACCGACTCGGTTCAGTACGGAATCTTCCGCGCGATCTACGGCGAAGGCGTGGCGGTCTACGTGGGAGATCCGAAGCAAGCGATCTACGCGTTCCGCGGAGCGGACGTCTTCTCGTACATCGAAGCCGCCGCTGATGTCGGCGACCGCAAGCACACCTTGAGGACCAATCGACGTTCGGATCCCGGGGTTGTCCACGCTGTGAATGCTCTCTTCTCATTGAGGGACGCGCCCTTCGTTCTCGACGGGATCGACTTCGAGCCCGCCATCCCTCATGCGCAGGACAATCGATCGAGCCTGAGCCCTTCCATGGAGGTGGTTTTCCTCGAGGAGGAACAGCTCAAGGGGCCGCTGGCCGAGCTCGTCGCTCCCATTGTGGCCAACGAAATCGCGCTTCTTCTGGAATCGGATGCCGAGATCGAAGGACGGGCAGTCAGGGCAGACGACGTAGCCGTCCTCTGCCGTAGCAACACCCAGGCGAACCAGGTGACGCGCGCGTTGCGAGCTCTCAACATCCCGACCTCGCTCGACGGCGGATCCAGCGTACTGCAAACCGAGATCGCCTCGGACCTTCGCGCAGTGCTGGAAGCTGCCCTGATGCCGGGGGATTCCCGTGCGGTTCGTCGAGCCCTGCTGACATCCTTGTTGGGCGTCACCCCCGCTGAGCTGGTCGCAATGAGCGATGAAGCCTGGTCCACTTGGGTATCGCGTTTTCGAGATTGGAACGAGGCCTGGCACAGCTACGGCGTGCTGCGTTTCGTCGAAGACATGCTGCGGAGCACCCATGCCGAGCAGCGGATTGCGAGCCGCCCCACCGCGCGTCGGGAGTTGACGGACCTGTTTCACCTCGAAGAGCTCTTGCTTCGAGGCGAACGGGAGCGGAGGAGAAACCCGGTCGCTCTGGTGCAGTGGTTTCGACGAATGAGCGACGGCTCAGGCGACGTGGGCGAGCTGGCCCAGGAAGAGCTCCAGCAGCGACCCGATGCAGAATCGGGCGCGGTCCGGATCTGCACGATCCACAAGAGCAAGGGGCTGGAGTACGGCATCGTCTATTGTCCGTTCACCTGGGGAGATGCAGGCCTCCGCGGCTTCGACTCGACCGCCGTGAAGTTCCATGACGAGCACCGGCGCATCAAGCTCGACCTGGGTTCACCGGAAAGGGACGAGCACCGGAGCCGGAGTGAGCGGGAGGCCATGTCCGACGCCCTGCGACTGCTCTATGTGGCCGTGACCCGCGCCAAGCATCGCTGCACGCTGTTCTGGGGGCCCGCGTCGAGCTGGAAAAGCTCGGCGCTGCGCTACTTGCTGCACGGCGACGAAGGATTCGAGGCCCTCGGCGAGGACGAGCTGCGCGAAGCGGTCACCGCGCTCGCTGCCGGGTCGAATGGAGCTATCGAGGCCCGTCCCCCACACGAGGCGCAGGCCAGCCCCCTAGGCGTCGAGACGCCTGAAGCGCAGCTCGCCACGAGGACGCTCATCCGATCCTTCAGCCACGCCGCCCGACTCGCCAGCTTCACGAGTCTTACCGGTCATGATGAGAAGACCCCGAGCCCGAGAACTGGGCCCGCACCCGCTAACGCGGAGCCCGGTCTCTTCGCCAGTCTCCCCGGCGGGGCACGCACCGGCCTGCTGCTCCACTCGATCTTGGAGCATTCCGATTTTGCCAAGCTCGACGGGGTCGAGGCCGAAGAGCCCATCGAGCGACAGCTGCGAGCGTCCGGATTTGACCCGACGCTCGTGGAAGAAGTGCGGCGTGATCTCGGCGCGGTAGCCCGAACGCCTCTCACGGCAAATCCTGACGCTCCGCGCCTGATCGATCTTCCCAGCAATCGCCAGCTTCGTGAGCTCGAGTTCACCCTCCGCGTGGACCGGCCGAAGCTCGTGGGCCTCGCCGCGCTCATGAAGCAGCACGGCGCGCCGGCGGCCGCTCCCCGTTACTACGAGCGCCTCGCGGAAGTCAGCTCACAAACGCTGCAACGCTTCTTGCGTGGCTACATCGACCTGATGTTCGAATGGCAGGGCCGCTGGTACGTCGCCGACTACAAGTCGAATACCCTGCCCACGTACGCGCCAGAGGCAGTCAACGAAGCGGTTCAACGGGAGCACTACCTGCTGCAGGCTCAGCTCTACACGGCTGCCGCTCACCGTTACTTGAAGCAACGAGTCCAAGACTACGACCCTGAAATCCATTGGGGCGGCGCCCTGTTCCTGTTCCTGCGCGGGATGAAAGGCCCGGAGGTCGGGGGTTCGAGTGTGTTCTTCGATCGTCAGCCGGCCGAGCTCCTGAGGGCGGTCGACGACTGGCTGGGAGGTGGCAATGAGTCTCACTGACCTGCACTCGCGAGGGCTGATCGAGCTGCTCGATGTGGAGCTCGCGCGCGCCCTGGGCCGCATGCCCGGCGCCTCGAGCCCCGAGGTCGAGCTGGCGATTGCGCTCACCAGCCGCAACGTGCGCCGGGGTCATAGCTGCTTCCCTCTTGGAACGCCCGCTGCGGAGATCTGGGCGCGCGACGCTGCTCCGCTGGACTCGGTACCCGATGCCGAGCAGTGGCGGAAGGCCCTTGCGAAGAGCCGGCTCACCCAAGAGGGGCCACTCGTCCTCGATGAAGCCGGCCGACTCTATCTCCGGCGTTACTGGCAGCTCGAACGCGACATCGCTCAGCAACTCGCTGTCCGCGCCGGCGTGCCTCCGATCGTCGCGGACGACGCAGCCTGGCTCGACGCGTCACTCGAGAGGCTGTTTCCTGAAGAGCCGGGCTCCCCGCAACGTCGTGCAGCCCAGAACGCGCTCCAACACAGCGTCTCTCTTCTCTGCGGTGGACCGGGTACCGGCAAGACGACCACCGTGGCCGCCATCGTCGCGCTCATCATCGAAGGGCAGCTGAGGGAAACTGGGGCCGCACCGAAGGTCATGCTGCTGGCCCCGACTGGAAAGTCCGCCGCCCGTTTGGGAGAGGCGGTGCGCCAGGCCAAGACTCGGATTCAGGCCTCCGAGGAAGTCCTCGAGCAGATCCCGGAGCAGGCAAGCACGGTGCACCGCGCGCTCGGGATGCAACGAGAAGGCATGCACTTTCGCCGAAGCGCCGACCTTCCACTCGAAGCGGAGGTGATCGTCGTAGACGAGGCTTCGATGATCGACCTGGTCCTGATGCGGCAGTTGCTGGAGGCCACACCGCGGGACGCCACGCTACTCATCGTTGGCGACCCCGACCAGCTCACCTCGGTTGAAGCGGGCTCGGTTCTTCGTGACCTCGTCACCGCAAGCGCACAGACCGGATGGCGAGATCGAGTCACGCACCTCACCACCACACATCGCTACGACGAGAAGCAACCACTCGGTCAGCTCGTCGCCGCAATCCGAAACGGAGAGGGCTCGCTCGTCGAAGCCTTGCTCGCGCGCGAGGATACAGGAGATGTCGTCTGGGCCTCAGCCGAGGGTCTCCGGGCCGAGCTCGATCGGGCCGCCACCCATTGGTCCGAGGTGCTGGCCACAGGCAACGCGGGTGAGCACTTTGAGCTCCGGGGCCGGTACGTGGTGCTCAGCCCATTCCGAAGGGGCCCAATCGGCACCCGGCAGCTGGGCTCGGCAATTCGAGATCGACTGGCAAGCCCGACGGGCGACGCGCCGCGCGTGACACCGATCATCATCGAGGAGAACAGTTACGAGCTTCGCTTGTACAACGGAGACTTTGCCATGCTCGTCGACGGGCAGCCGCCTATAGCGACGGTGCAGAGCGACACCGACGGTTTCCGGGAGATCGCGGAGGCGAGGCTGCCGCGGTTCTCCGACGCGTTCGCATTGAGCGTTCACAAAGCGCAAGGGTCCGAGTTCGACGAGGTGTTGCTGGTGCTTCCGGACGAAGACGCGCCGCTATTGACTCGCGAGCTTCTCTACACGGCAGTGAGCCGCGCTCGGAAACGCGTGCGCGTCGTCGGACCGAAGCAGGTGGTGGCGGCGGCCCTCGAACGAAGGGCGCAACGCTACTCGGGACTGGTTGACGCGATCGGCCGCGCGCTCGGCTGACGCCGGCGGAGAGTTAGGCAGCCTTCGGCGGCCAGGGGCGACGAATCTTTTGGGCGACCCTTGCGGCGGTCTCGTTGTCGATCTCGCCTGCAGGGTCTGCACCGAGCTGTTTGAGGATCACTTTGCAGTGAGCCGGATTCCAGCCGAGAAGCTTCGCGAGCTCCTTGAGTTCGTAAGTATCTGTGCCAACCATGATGCGCTTCCTTTACTAACAGTTAACTTATAGCGCAGAACCGATGGCACGCCAAGGCTTATTTGGCACTTAGTATATAAGCGGTGACTCCCAATAAAGTGAGCATTAACAAGGTGATAACCAGCCACCCGGGTCCACGGACGCCCGGCGCTGGCTCGGAATCCGGTGGCGGCGCGACAGGGGGCCCTTCGACCGGCTGAGCCGATAGGAATTCTTCGATCAGCTGAGTGGCCTTCTCGACCTGATCGCGCTCGACGCGGATCTCCGTCCCGTGCCGCTGCCGGTCGGTGATGCCCGGATACGCTGTATCGCGGTGGCTGATCAAGACTGCGGCGATGCCTTCAGACTCGAGTGCTTCCTGCAGGGCCAGGGCCTGCACCTCGTCGTCGGTCTCGTAGACGCTTATTGTCTCCATGATGTTACTCCGATTGCACAAAAGGGGGGACGGGACAATCGAGCGCGTCGCCGATGGCACGGATGAGCTCGGCCTCGCGATCGGTAACGGCGTCATCCGCCATGACCGTAGCGGCGCAAGCCAGCATGAGGCTTCTCTTCAGAGCAGGCGCGGCCGCATCGTAGCGTTGAAGAGCAACGTCGACGGAAGCCAAGGTACATTCGCGTGAAGGCAGGATCGCGCCGGCGGCCTCTTTGATGTGAAGCGCCTGCGCCCCGTGCCTGAATGCGCGCGCGGCTTCCTCCTCCGTCCGGCTACCGACGCGCGCCAGGGTCGAGATCAAGACTCGCGCATCGGGCAGGAGGACCCGCAGCGATCGAAACCGGAGTGGGGTCGGACCCGCACCCTCGAAGTAGCGCGAAAGATGGCGCTGGAGCATCCGGCTCAGGGTGTACTCGAAGAGATCGATCCGCCGGTCGCTTTGCATCAGGGCGTCGACCACCTCGCGAAAGCGCTCGAACTCATCGATGGACAGGTTGCGTAGTGTCGGGATCGCCATGTCGACCAGCGCAATCTTCTCGGCGGACGATCGGGCGCCGGCCTCGGAGTGAAACCGAAGCGTCAGATCGGCGGTCTGCGGATCGGTCAGCTCCGCCACGCGAATCAGCTCGGTCCCGCGGAGAACCTCGTCCTGCGCGAGCAGGATCCCGAAGATCATCGCCTGAGCCATCGGCGCCTGGTGAACGGCGTGAATCCAAAGCTCAGGAAGCGCGGCGTGAAGGGAGCGGGCAAACGTGATCTGCTCGGGGCGGGGGCTCCCGATGTGCGCGATCGCCTGGCTCATGGCTTCTTCCGTCGGTGCCTCGGCAAACGCATTCACCTGCGTGTCGGGCGCGTCGGGCGGGGTGCTCATTCCTTCGGCGATATCCGGCAGGCCGACCTCGGTGAACTCTCCGTCCCACTGGGGCTCGAGCTTTCGGATACGCTCCCCGAGCGGGGGGTGCGTGCGAAAGAGCCCAGCGAACAGCCGTAGCCGGCGAATCGCATCCGAGAAGAAGATGTGACTCGCTTCGTCGGCCTTCGGCGTGTCGAGGTACGAGCGAGGTGCCGCACCGCCGATCTTCTTGAGCGCACCCACCAGGCCATCGGTGTCGCGCGTGAACTGCACCGCGGAAGCATCGGCGAGGAGCTCCCGTTGCCGTGAGATCGAGCTCTGAATCATGCGGCCAAAGAACACGCCAATCGAGCCGATGGCCAGGAGGCCTAGCCCGAGGAGCGCCACGCCGCCCCCTTCCTTCTTCCCGCCACGCATGGAGCCGCGGGTCAGGAATCGACCGATCAGCGCCAGGAGAAAGATCCCGTGCAGGAGCCCTATGGCGCGGAGGTTGATACGCGAATCCCCATTGAGGATGTGGCTGAACTCGTGCGCGATCACGCCCTGCAACTCGTCGCGCCGCAGGAGCTGAAGAGTGCCTTGCGTCACGCCGATGACGGCGTCGCTCGTCGTGTTTCCTGCCGCAAAGGCGTTGATGCCGGTCTCCCGATCGAGAACGTACACCTCGGGAACGGGCACCCCGGACGCGATGGCCATTTCCTCGACGACGTTCAGAAGACGGCGCTCTTCGAGCCTCGTCGAGTCGGGGTCCACCTTTCGCCCCCCGAGGCTGAGGGCGACGGCGGGCCCCCCGTCTCGCAACTGGGCGATCTTGTAAAGCGACCCCAGGCCGACCACGAGGCTCGTGCTGACGAGTGCAAAGAGCAAGACACCGGGGCTCCAGAAGGACAGGGCGAGTTGCTTCACGTTGTCGTAGTCGCCTGTCACGTACGCGACCCCGGCCGAATCGGTCAGCCCCGTCGAGTAGAAGATCATCGCCAGGAAGTAGACCGAGGCGACCACACCGAGCACGGCTAGCGCAAAGAGAAGCCCCAGCCGCATGGTGCGCTTCCGCGCGAGGTCCTGCGCCTCGAAGAAGTCCATGACTCAGAACTGAACTTTGACTGGAGCGCGTTCGCCTTCGGTCTCGACCTCGAAGAACTCGGCGCGCTTGAAGCCAAACATGCTGGCCACGAGGTTCGACGGCACCATCTCGCACTTGTTGTTGTAGCGCATGACGGCATCGTTGAAGGACTGTCGCGCGAACGCGATCTTGTTCTCAGTCGTCGACAGCTCCTCGGAGAGCTGCATCATGTTCTGGTTCGACTTGAGGTCGGGGTACGCTTCGGAGAGAGCGAAGAAGCGGCCGAGCACACCGCTGAGCCCTGCCTCTGCGCTCGCAAGGCCCTGCATCGCCTGCGCGTCACCGGGATCTGCAGCCGCCCGTGTTCGGGCTCCCTCGGCGGAGTTTCGCGCGGCGATCACCGCTTCCAGAGTCTCGCGCTCGTGCGACAAGAACCCCTTTGCCGTTTCGACCAGGTTCGGAATCAAATCGTGTCGCCGCTTGAGCTGCACATCGATTTGCGCGAATGCGTTCTTGAACCGGTTTCGAAGGTTGACGAGGGCGTTGTAGATGCCCACGAACCAGGCAATCAACACGAGAGCGAGCACAAGCGGACCGAGCAACCAAGCCATCGCGACCTCCCCTGCCTTCAAAAGGCGCTTCCAGTGTAAGTGCCGACCCCTATAAACTCAAATCGCTATGGAGTCGGAACAGACGGTCCTGATCACGGGGGCAAGCACGGGGATAGGCCTTGCAATGGCGCGGGCGCTGACCCGAACGGAGTACCGGGTGTTTCTCACCGCCCGGCAAGAATCGCTGGCGCGCTTCGATGTCCATGCGATCGGCGAGTCGGAGAACGTTCGAATTCGTCCGCTCGATGTCACCAATGCTGGAGAACGGGAAGCGATCATCGCCGAGGCCGACCGCGACTGGGGCGGCATCGACATCCTGATCAACAATGCAGGCGTCTCCTATCGCGCCGTGGTGGAGCACGTCGACGAGCACGAGCGCCTCGCCCAAATGGACGTGAATTTTCGCTCGCCCATGGAGCTCATCCGTCTCGTGCTTCCTGGGATGCGCGCAAAGCGGGCCGGGCGCATCATCACGGTCAGCTCGGTCGGCGGCATGATGGCGATGCCCACGATGGCAGCGTACAGCGCGTCGAAGTTCGCGCTCGAAGGAGCTCACGAAGCGCTCTGGTACGAGGTCCGGCCATGGGGGATTCGTGTGAGCCTGGTGCAGCCCGGCTTTGTCCATTCCGACGGCTTCCAGAAAGTCCGGTACACGCCCAAGAGCGACCACTCAGAGAACGAGTTGGCCGATCCCTATCACGAGCACTATGTGAACATGACGCCTTTCATCGCAAAGGTGATGAAGTCGTCACGCGCGACGCCGGAGTCTATTGCACGCGTGGTCCTCAAGACGATGCGACGAAAGCGTCCGCCATTGCGAGTGCCAGCGACATTCGATGCGTTTGGCTTTTCCTTGCTTCGACGGATCTTGCCTCGGAACACGTACCATTGGCTCCTGTACAAGATGCTTCCGCGCATCGACACCTGGGGCCCATCGACCAGTCGAAGGTCTTTGCCGCCTCCGTCGGACGATGAGAACTGATCACTTTGGATGGCGAGCCACGTACTTCTTCTTCTCGCGCTTGCCTTTTCGCTCGGCCAGCGGCAAAAAGAGCTTCCGCACGGCCGGAACCAGATAGCCTAGGGTCGCCAGCTTTCCGGCCAGGGCGGGCTTCGTTCGCTCCCTTGCTCCATCCGCGGCAGACGCGAGCACCAGGTCGGCGACCTCGGCCGCGGTGCTCATCGGAAAGGAAAACACGAGAGGCGGAACCGTGTCGATCACGCTCTCATCGAGGATAAAGCTCGTCTCCACCGGACCTGGGCTCACCACGCAAACGCGGACATTGGTGTTCCGCAGCTCCTCGGCAATCGCAAACGAGAAGATTCGAAGACCGAACTTCGCGGCCGAATAGGTCGCCTCATCATCGAGCGGGCAACGCCCCGCAAGGGATGCCACGTTGACGATCGTGCCCGCCCCTTGCGCGCGCATCGTCGGCAATACGAGCCGGATGAGCACCATCGGAGCTCGGAGGTTGACGTCGAGAATCTGCAGCATTTCGTCCATGGGGAGCTCCTCGAGTGGCCCTCTCGAATTGCGGCCCGCGTTGTTGACGAGGATGTCGATGCTCCCGAACCGCGACTTCGCTTGCGCCAGAAGCCGCTCGCACGCGTTCGAGTCTGCGACGTCGGTTGGCACCGCGTGCGCCACGTCGGCCCCGAGCTCGTCGACCAGACGTCGAAGCGGCTCGGCGCTGCGCGCGGCCAACACGACTCGCGCACCTTCTGCGACGAACTTTCGAGCGCACGACTCGCCGATGCCGCTGCTCGCCCCGGTAATCACCGCGGTCTTGCCATCAAACCTATTCATGCGGAGGCCTTTCTCACTTCGACCATCAGTTCAGCTAGCGTCGTGAACGCTTCGTCGACGTGGTCTCCGGACTTCGCACTCGCCCGGGCGATGTGCCAGTTGAGCTTGCGCGCTGCATTGACTTGGGCCTTCGTCAGCGCGGCATCCGCTCCGAGATCGACCTTGTTCACGATGAGGACGGCCGGCCGCGAGCCGATGAACCCGCGACCTTTGGTCTGCGCCTCCAAGAGGTGGTCGAGCGTCCGT
>Ga0316191_10003035_pt1 | contig 12302 bp, 10 predicted proteins | sample Eddworburr2cm_MG_FD_204928 | JGI IMG/M metagenome (GOLD analysis project Ga0316191, IMG submission 204928) | Coastal sediment microbial communities from Maine, United States - Eddy worm burrow 2 cm | ecosystem: Environmental > Aquatic > Marine > Coastal > Sediment | place: USA: Maine...
CGGGGATACGATCAGCCTGGAGGCGATTACGCGGGTCGGTCAGCTAGGTCCTTTTCTGGCTGTTCCACACCGGATTTACGCAACAGATCCGCACTGGGTAGCGCCGCTGAACTTCGAGCAGCGCCAACGATTCTCCCCTACGAATCATTTCTTCCAGCACGCCCGCTGGCAGGGCTGGGTGGCTCGCCGCAATGGGCAGCTGGCGGGCCGAATAACCGCCCAGATAGACGATCTGCACCTGCAGCAGCATGGCGACGCCATGGGCTATTTCGGCATGCTAGAGGCCGAGGATAATGCAGAGGTGTTCGCCATGTTGTGCAACGCGGCCGAGAGCTGGCTGCGAGATCGGGGCATGCGCCAGGTGCGTGGCCCTTTCAACCTGCATATCAACGAGGAGGTCGGCCTCCTGGTCGATGGCTTCTCCACCCCCCCGTTCGTCATGATGGGTCACGGCCGGCCTTGGTATGGGACCCGCGTCGAGGAACAGGGCTACGTCCCGGTAAAAGATTTGCTCGCCTACCACGTGCGCCCCGATTTCGAGGCCCCCCGTATCATGACCAGACTCGCAGAGCGGGTGTCGGAAAAGGTGGTGCTGCGCACCCTGCGGCGCAAACAGCTGGCGCAGGAAGCGGCGATTATGCTGGAAATATTTAACGACGCCTGGGCCAATAACTGGGGATTTGTCCCCCTGGCACATGACGAATTTCTGGACACCGTCAAGACACTGGCCGCATTGATGCCCGACGACTACGTTCAGATTGCCGAATATGAGGGAAGGCCTGTGGCCTTTATCGTTGCCCTGCCGAATATCAACGAGGCGATCCGGGACCTGGGAGGAAAACTGCTGCCCTTCGGCTGGGTCAAATTGCTATGGCGCCTGAAGGTCCGACACCCCCGCACGGCGCGAGTGCCGCTGATGGGGGTGAGACAGGAATTTCAACACTCGCGACTGGGCCCGACGCTGGCATTTATGGTGATCGATGCGGTGCGCAAGGCATTGCATGCCCGGGATGTTACCGATGTGGAAATGGGCTGGGTGCTAGAGGACAATGACGGCATGCGCAACATCATTGAAACGATTGGCGGTGAGGCTTATAAGCGCTACCGTGTATACGAAAAGATACTGTAGAAATCTTATGCATCTCGATACTGATTCCCATCCAATGATAGCCGTGGTGCTGGCGGGGGACCGCACCAAGAAAGATTCGCTGATCAACCACACGAAGGCAGGGTGCAAGGCCCTGATCGACATTGACGGTATTCCCATGGTGCGCAGGGTGCTGAGCGCACTGCAGCAATCCAAGTCGGTGTTTAAAATCGTGCTGGCCGGCCCGGAGGCCGACGAAGTTGCGATGGACAAACCGCTCAGTGAACTAGTCGCCAGCGACGAAATAAGCTGGCTTGCCCCGGAGGCCAGCCCAAGTGCCAGTGCCTTTCACGCCATGCAATCACTGGAGCCCGATACGCCAGTCTTGTTGACAACTACCGATCATCCGCTGCTCACGCGGGAGATCGTCGATGCCTTCACTCGCCAGAGCCTGGCCGATGATGTCGATGTCACTGTGGGCCTGGCGCCACATGCCCTGATCACAGACGCCTACCCCGGCGTAAAGAAAACAGTGTTTCGGTTCAGCGATGGCGATTTTTGTGGTTGCAACCTGTTCGCCTTCCTGACACCGGAAGGGCGGCAGGCAGCCAGCTTCTGGCGCAAAATCGAACAGCAGCGCAAGAAGCCGCTGGTCCTCATCGGCCTGTTGGGCTGGTGGATGGTATTGCGCTACCGCCTGGGGATGTTGTCGCTGGAGGAAGCGCTGGCCAAGCTCAGCAAACGCCTGGGCCTGCGTGTGCGCGCCGTCATCCTGCCGTATGCCAATGCCGCCATAGATGTGGATTCGATAGCCGACCTGGAGCTGGTAAACCGTTTTCTGGCCGACCGCCGTGGCGTGACGCTCCCCTTCAATCCCGAATCAACTTCAGGGACCGCTGGCCCTGTGCGGTGAACTGGCCTGGCGCGCTGTCGTAGCCCCGGGATTCGATGTCCACCGCCCAGCCGCTCGCTGTCCTGGCCACCGCGTAGCGGTTGTAATGTGCCACCTCGGCGCCGTGCAGCCCGGCCGCCGATGCGGAGGGGACAGCTATAATCGGTACCCTTCCGTGGCGGGTTTCCAATTCGCGGTAATGGGCCCGGTGGCCATGTCCATGCAGCACCAGTTCCGCCCCGTGGGTCTCGATAAGCGCCTCCAAGGCGGCAGCATCGGTTAGTCGCTTACGCCATTTCTCGGTGCCCGTCAGCGGCGAGTGATGTAAATATATCACCCGGAACAGGCCCTGTTTGCGAGTTGCTGCGAGCAGCCGGGGCAGGCGCTCCAGCTGTCCCTTTCCTACGGTTCCGGTTGCCATGAATGGCGGGGTCGGACAGGCGCTGGAGAGGCCGATGTAGGCGACAGCGCCGCGGACACGCAGGCTCGGAAACCGTGGTGTGACCGGTTCGTCTGACGCCAGGTAGTCGTCCCAGAGCGCAAAGGTATCCTGCCAGGCGGCCTTGACTAAGGCATCGTGATTACCGGGCACCACCGCTACCTGGCGTGGATCGCCAAGTTGCTGCAGCCACGCCCGCGCCTGGACGAATTCCTGGGGCAAGCCGACCTGGGTGAGGTCACCCGTGACCAGCAACTGTTCCATCGGACTGGCCTTAAGGTCATGCTGCAGCGCGGTCAATATTTCCCGTTGATGCTGGTAGCGGCGCTTGTGGTGCCAGGAGAGATACCCCAGCAGCCGTTTGTTCAGCAGCTGCCTACCCCTGGCTCCTTCCAGGGTTGTCAGGTGGGGGTCGGAAATATGCGCAAAATGCTCCTGCATACCGGTGAGCTCAGACCCGGCGAATGATGGCGCCCAGGCCAGCCAAGTTCTGATCGATATTGGCGCAGCCCCCCGGGAGGGAAATAGCCGCCTTGCCAAAACGGGCGAGCAGTGGGCTGAGCAGCAGGATGGACCCGCGCATGGTTTTCACAAACTCATAAGGGGCGCGCACGGAGTGCACCTGGCTGGTATCGATACTCAGCTCGGTTTCTTGCCTGTCCACCTTGCAACCCTGAATCTTCATCAGTTGGAGCACGGTGGCGATGTCCCGCACAGCCAGGACATTGCTGAACTGCATCGGGTCGCTGGTCAGCAGGCTGGCCGCGATCACCGGCAGGGCTGCATTCTTGGCGCCCGCAATGACTACTTCACCGTGCAGCGGACCGTTGCCGGTGATCAACAGTTTCTCCATCAACCGCCCTGTTTGGCACCGATCAGCCCGGCGTCCACGAGTCCGGCATAGGTAGCAATTATGACGTCGATTTGCGCGCTGCTGTGGGCAGCGCTGACGCTGTTGCGCAGCAGGAAGTTGGTCGATGGCGAAGCCGGCGGTACGACCAGGTTGACGTAGACGCCCGCTTCCATCAGCGCGTTCCAGCAGTTGATGGCCTGGGTGCGGTCCTCCAGTGCTACCGCTATCACGGGACTGGGGGAGGGCCCAATTGGGAGGCCAAGCGACTGTAGCCCACTGTGGAGGCGCTTGGCATTGTCCCACAGCTGATGGCGCAATCCGGGCTCGCTCTGCAGGATTTGCAGTGCTTTGCGCGTGGAGGCCACCATCATCGGGGAGGACGATGCAGTGAAGATATAGGAGCGGATGCAGTAGCGGATGGTTTCCAGCTCGGGATGCCTGCTCACGCAGTACCCGCCGGTTGCACCCAGGCTCTTGCTGAAGGTTCCGGCAATGAAATCGACCTCACTCTCTATCCCGGCAGCCTCGGCCGCGCCGCGACCGTGGGTGCCCAGCACCCCCATCGAGTGCGCCTCATCGACGAACAGCAAGCCGCCGTACTCCCGCTTCACAGCAGCAATTTCCTGCAGTGGAGCCGTGTCTCCGAGCATGCTGTATATGCCTTCGGCCACGATCAGGGTCTGACTGGCGCGCTCGCCCAGACGTCGCAGCCGCTTGGCCAGGTCCTCAGGATCGTTGTGCTTGAAACGGATGATTTCGGCGCCACTGAGCTGCGCGCCCGCGTAAATGCTGGCATGGCTATCAGCGTCCAGCAGAAGGACCTCGCCGGGCCCCACCAGGGTGGCGCACATACCCATGGTGGCCGCAAAGCCGGTGGTAAAGATGATCGCGTGATTTACGCCATGGAAAGCGGCCAGCTCACTCTCCAGGGCCTGGTGCTCGAAGAAGGTGCCATTGGCCAGGCGCGATCCTGTGGTGCCGGTTCCCCATTTTCCCGCTGCTTCCTGGGCGGCGCTGATGCAGCGGGGGTCAAAAGACAGTCCCAGGTAATTGTTGGTGCCCGCCAGAATCACCTTGCGGCCATTAACCACGGCCTCGGTGGCAGACAGGATTTTCTCGGTGACCGCACCAAAGGGGACGACATCCTGCGCGTCCAGTTCAGCCTGAAATTGGGCCATGTATTCGAATTTCTCAAACAACATGGTGGTCAGGCGTCCAGCTCATCCAATTTCCGGGCGAAGTCTCCCAGGGTATACACATCCGGGAGTATGTTGAGAGGTATGGAGATGTCGAACCTATCCTCGATTTTTTCCACGAACTCCATCACTTCCAGAGAACTGAGCCCGATATCCGCGACCAGCTCGGTGGTCTCGGACAGGACTAAGCCGCCCTTGTTATGCACGTCCAGCACCGAGTACATGAAGTCAAGGTAGTCCCGATATTCGGTCATGACTGCTAAATCCTTGTGGTAGCGCCAACGAGCCGCTAGATTGCGAAGGACGAAATCATAACGACGGAAACCGGGCAATGCCAGTAGTTTGGCTGATAGATGCATACCGCGAGGGCGAACGCGCACAGGTTCGCGCCCTGGTGCAGGCATTGGGCTGGCCGTGTGAAACCAAACGGCTGAGTTACCGAAAATTTGACCTGATCACACATCTGCTGCCGGGCGGGTCACTGCGCGGTATTAACCGCGCCAGCCGGGAGTCCCTGAAGCCGCCCTGGCCCGACGTGGTTGTTTCCTGCGGCGTTCGCAACGAGCCCGTCTGTCGCTGGATAAGAGAGCAATCCGGGGGCGCGTGCCGCTATGTGCACATCGGCCGACCCTGGGCCGATCCCTCGTTGTTCGATCTGGTGATCACCACACCGCAGTATCGCGTACCCCATCGCGAAAACGTGGTCCGCAACGAGCTGACCCTGCACCAGGTAAGCGAGTCACGGATGGCACAGGGTGCTGTCGAATGGGAAAACACCTGGCGGGATTTACCGCGACCGTTGATCGCGGTTATGGTGGGCGGCAACAGTGGGCCTTTCACGCTAGGCCCCAAGGCAGCCGCCCGACTGGGACGGGAGGCCTCGATACTGGCACGGGATTCCGGCGGTGCCCTGTTGGTAAGCACCAGTTCACGCACTTCCGCCCCGGCGACTGGTGCCCTGCAGCGGGCGCTGGACGCACCGCACTATTGGCATGTCTGGCGCCCGGCCGAGGAGCCCAACCCCTACTGGGGGATGCTAGGGCTGGCCGACCGCTTCATTGTCACTGCTGACAGTATCGCGATGCTTTCGGAGACCTGCGCCACCGGCAAGCCGGTCGATATGTTTGACCTCGGAGGCATGCGCAAGAGCGTGGATCAGCCACGCGACTTCCGGCTTGGCGGCTTGCTGTACCGGGCCCTGTTGAACTGGGGGTGGACGCCTCTGACGCGCGATATAAGCCTGGTACATCAAGAGTTGGTGGCCTCCGGTCGCGCGGCCTGGTTAGGGGATGAGCGACGGCCTTTACGGGTACAGGACTCAACCGATATGGCGCGGGCGGTCAGGGCGGTAAAGAGTCTATTTGTAGAGTTCTGCGACGCCAGCGGCGTCGACTAGCTGGGCCGTCCCGGCTCGCAAGTAGTAAACCCGGCTGGCCGCATGCACCAAAGCTCGGTTGTGCGATATGGCCAGTATAGAAAGCTGGCCCGTCAGGTTTTCCAGGGTTCGCCGAATGGCGTCCTCGCTCTCGTGGTCGAGGGCACTGGTGGCCTCATCGAGAATCAGCAATCGCGGTTTGTTAACCAGCGCCCTGGCTATGACCACGCGCTGGCGCTGGCCACCCGACAGTTTGCCGCCGCGTTCGCCGACCACCGTTTCCAGACCGTCGGGTAGCCCGGCAACGAAGTCTGAGGCACCGGCAGCGTGCAGGGCCCACTCTACGTCCGCCTGTTGCAGCATCGGATCGCCTAACGTTATGTTGCGCATGATGGTATCGTGCAACAGGATCGTTTCCTGCGGCACGTAGCCGATCATACTGCGCCAAGCCTGGATATCCAGTTCCTGCAGCGGTTTACCATCGAGCGTGATCGATCCTGCGTTGGGGCGTATCAGGCCAATCGCCAAATCCACGATGGTGGTCTTGCCGGAACCTGACGACCCGATCAGGGTAGTGAATGCACCCGCATCGATGGTTAGCGACAGATTCTTCAGGACGGGGTGCCGGCCGTAGCTGAAGTCAACGTCGCGGAATTCCAGTCGCTCATTGAAACTGGGTGGAATACCACCGTCGAGTTTCTCTTCCGCCTGTTTCGCTTCGGCAATGGCATGTTTCAGCGCCCAAAATGCGCTCTCCCCCTGCACCAGTTTCTGGTACTGCTTCTGCACCTTCCCGAGAAAGGCAAACGTCCTGCCCAACGCGATGACCAGCACCATGACCATGGGCAGTTCCATGGCATAGATCGCGAGCGCAACGTACATACCCAGGGCGATAAATGTGGCAAACATCACTTCCTGAGCGGAATCAAGCAGCGCCATACTCAACACCTGGCGGCGTATCGACTTGTTGATGCGCGTGGTCTCTCGCGAGAGTACCTTGTCGGCAAGGTGCACCCGCGCCATGGCCTTGAGCGGTTTGACGGACTGCAGGGTGTCCGTAAGATTGACCATCAGGGAAGACAACAGCCTGGTTTGCCGCTTGCCGGCCTTGCGCGTGATGCGCACCAGGAAATGGGACAGGCCGATCACTACCACCCCGGCAAGCAGGGCTATCAGGGTGGCGCGCCAGGACAGGGCCGTTGCCACGAAGCCATAGATAACGGCCTGGATCAGGTAGGTGATGGCGGTGGCGCCGTTGACAAAAGATTGCGAGGAGCGAGTGGCCTCCGTTGCCAGCGAGTTGGTCAGTTTACCCACCGGTTGATGCAGAAAGTACTCCCACTTGCTGCGCAACACAGCCCGCAGCATCTCCAGACGCAAATCGGTGCCTACCTGTGCGGCGGTATAGCCCACCTCGCGTTGGGCCAACAACAGGAACACGCTCTTCAGCAGCACGACGCCCACGATGATGAGCAGCAAGTTGCCGAGCGTAACGGCGATACCGAGAGTTCCGAGTGTGTCCAGCACCACGCGCTCGAAGTCGTTCTGTATCGCGGTTCCCGCGCCGGGCAGATCGATGCCGGCGCCCGTGCCTCGCGCGATATTGAGCAAGGGTAACAGCGCGGACAGGCCTATACCCTCGGCTATACCGGACAACAGCAGTGCGGCCAGCATCAACGCCGTGTGCAGCGGGTAGGAGCGAAAGAAACTGGCCATCAGCCGCATGCGAAATCTCCCTGCCGGCAACACCAGTTGCAGGACCTACTGTGCCTCGTCATAAAGCCGATCAATTGTTCACTACCAGTTCATCCTGGCCAGCAGGATGCCGGCACAGAGCGTCACGATAACCGTGGGAACCAAGTTTACCATCGGAATACTCAGGTGCAGCAGCAGACCCAGGGCAAATACGATCTGTGCCCCCAGGTAGAACAGGATGCCCACCAACGCCCCGACCCCTATTTTGATGCCGAAACGGGTGTTGCGTCCGGAACCGAGGGATACACTGACGGGGGTTGCCAACAAGACCATCGCGGCGACCGTAACTGGCATGATGAGCTTCTGCCAGAAGGCGCTGAGATACTGCCGGTAGGAGCGACCATTGCTGCGCAGATACTGGCTGTAGCGATACAGCACGGTGAGACTCATGCTTTCGTAGGTCAGGGTAAGGGTCGGTAGTTCCTGGGACGACCACAGGTTGGCGATCTCCAGTTCCGGCTCAGTGGTAGTATGCAATTTGCCATCGACCAGTTCCTTTTTCCTGACGTCTTTAAACATCCAGCGACGGTCAGGGCTTACGATGGCCTTGCTGGCATGCAGGGTGCGCAGCAGTTCGCCATTGTCAGCAAACTCGTAAAGGTCGATATCGCCAGGCACATAACCCTGCAGCATTTTTCCCAGGTGAATATAGCGTTTGCCACTTTTCGACCAGACCCCGCCATCGGGAATGACTTCTGAGTGTAAATTGCGCAGGGTATAGCGCAGTTCCTCTCCGTGCTGGTGCAGCGGTGCCGCAATAAATTCGACGCTGAGCCACAAAAACGCCATCAGCGCCAGTGTCGGCAGGGCTATGGTGCCAAGGAGTCTGCGCAACGGCATTCCGGCGCAACGGATCACCATCAACTCATTGGTCTTGTCCAGACTGGCCAGGGCAATGATGGTTCCCAGCAGCGCAATCACCGGAGTCAACCCCAGAATCTGCTGCGGCAGGGTGAGTAGCGTATATCTGGCTACCGCGAACGCGTCGTAGTCTGCGGTGACCCGCTCCAGTTCCTGGATAAAACCCAGAAGTCCGAACACCGCCGCCAGCACCAGGAAAACGATAAACCAGCCGCGAATGAGCTTTCCGGCAAGATAGCGCTGCAGGATAGCCATAGTCGGATCAAACGCGCGGTTTCAGCAGTGCCACTAGCAGTCCCAGCCCCAGGGTCAGGTGGACACCCCAGAGGCCGGGAAGCGGGCCGATTGTGCCCTGTTCGACCCAGGTGCGGGTCACGGACGCCATACTGAAGACACCGACATAGAGCGCGATCGCCACAATGAAAATACGGAAGCGCGATTCCCGGGGCTTGGATCGCGCCAGCGGCACTGCCATCAGGGCCAACAGCAGCGTGGCCATCGGAGTAGATACGCGCCACTGGAATTCGGCGACGTCTTTCGGGTGCCGGGAAACTGCCAGGTCACCGGTGGACACCGCCTTGCGCCGGTAATTCGCCTGCACCTCTCCGGATGGGACGTTGATCCCCAGTTCCTTGAACCGCAAGGTGACGTCCTGCTGGTTGCGATTATCCAACAGGTAATAATAGCCGTTAAAGAATGTCCCGCTGACTGCCTGCCCCGGTTTCAATTCGAGCGGCGCGGCGGCTTCCGCCACGATGATTTCCGAGTGACGCCGGTCACCCTTGTAATTTCTATGCAGGAACACTCCCTTGTGCATCTGCTGTTTCAGATCCAGCCCGTCGGCCATGAAGGTGGTGAAGTTGACGTTCTCCAGGGTCACGAACTGACCGCTGGCCATCTTCCTCAGATCGAAACTGGCGGCCGCATCAGCCTCAATCCGGTAGCTTTCCCGATACGCCCACGGCCTACCGGCTATGGAAACAAACCCAGTGATCAGGGCGATCACCAGGGACAGTTTTGCCACCGATTCGAGTATGCGAGCGGGACTAACGCCGGCGGCGTACAAAGCCGGCAGTTCCCCATCGCGATACATGCGGCCGATCGCGGCCAAAACCGAGAAAAACAGCGCCGACGGCAGTAATACTTCCAGCACAATCAGTGTATTAAGGCCAATCAATGTGAATGCAGCAGACATTCCCATCTGCCCTTCAGCAGCCAGGCTGAGTTGCCTCGCGGCAGAATAGCCGACAAATACCAGGATCAGCATTCCCAGCCCGCCGCAGAATAGCCTGAGAATTTCCCAGCTGATGTAACGATCAATAATCAAGTTGTCTGGCGTTTCTGCGTTGGCTGATAGCGTGTACTCGAGACACCTACCCTGGGGTTATTTCTTTGTGCTTCCCGCATAATGCCGCGTAATCTACCACGTAGTGACTTAACTGCGCGAGTAAGTAAAGAGATTGGATCTCGACGGCGAGATCTTTACACGCGCAGTGGACCCGGTCATCATCAGCAACCCGGGTGAAATTACTTCTCAATAAAATTAAGGCGGTTTGACCAACGCTTTGAATGCCATTCTCACGAGCACTATGAATACAAGCGCAGAGGTGCCCGAGGATTTTCCTGAATTGCCGGGCTTGCAAAAGCGAGTGGAAACGCTGCGTACCCGGCACAGCGATGCCATTAAACAGCGATGCCATTAAATGGCAGGACTAACGACAGAAGGTGAAAAGCGTATCTGGCTTGTCATCGGCGACAAGCCCGGAGACAACGCGCAGGTGGAAATCATTGCCGAGGCGCTCGGTCTGCCGTTCGAAATCCGGCGCGTGCTGCCAAAAGAACAATATATACTGGGTAAACCACCTTTCAAGGCCTCGCTGTACCATCTCGATCTGCAGCGTTCAGACAAACTAGAGCCGCCCTGGCCGGACTTGATACTGACCATCGGCCGCCGCCCGGCAATGGCCGCGCTGTGGATACAGCAACAGACGGGTGGCCATTGTCAAATCGTGTTGCTGGGACGACCGAAGCGTTGGCAGCAACGGTTTAACCTGATTATCGTACCCTCGCAGTACCTGCTGCCGGCAAACCGCCGTGTATTGCAGCTGGATTTACCGCTAATGCGCAGTAACCAGGCGGCTATCGCGCAAGCGGTTGACACATGGCGCGCACGCTTGAGTAACTTACCGCGCCCGCTAACGGCCTTGATGGTAGGTGGCCAAACCAAGCCGTTCCGGTTCGACGCCGGCACCGCACGTGAATTGCTCGAGGCTGCGCAACAAGCGGCCGGCGAGGGGTTTTTGTATATTACTACGAGCCGTCGCACGCCGCCGTCGGTGGTCAAGACCCTGCAACAGGCGCTGCCGGCCAATGCCCGCCTGTATTGTTGGTCAACGGACAATCGCGATAACCCCTATCTCGCCCTGCTTGGCCTGGCAGACCGGTTTATCGTGACCGGTGATAGCATGTCGATGATGATTGAAGTCGCGCGGCAGGGTAAACCGCTGGCGATCTTCGCCTTGCCGTATCAACGCGGTCTGGGGCCGTGGTTGCAGCAGCGCCTGGTCGCCGCGGCGGGCGCGGGCAAGCTGGGGAATCTTTTACTAAGGTTGAGGTTGCTTAGTAATTCTCGCGATCTGACGGCGATACACAGGCGGCTCTATGACAAGCGGCTGGCGGTGCCCCTGGGGCATACATTCCTGCCTGGCGGCGTCACACCCGAAGACGAATTACAGAAAGTGGTCAGCAGAATTAAACAATTGATCACGGAGCCGGGTGCCGCCCAGGGTGATTTCATCCCCACCGACTCGTAACGCCACATCTATAACTTGCCCTGAAGGCCGCAGTCGCATCCGTGAAGGTAAGCGGCTCTGACCGGCATGGATATCCCCGGATGCAGTAGACACCTCCAACCTGTGATTTGAGCCTGGGAGGAAGTCAATGTCCGTCGCGCAGCTCGCGCGGTGTACTCAAATAACGGATACGAAAACCGGCTATCCACGATTCGTGGTTTTGTGGTTTTCACGCTAAATTGGCTTTATTATTCAAGACACGGCATTCGGCGGACTTCAGTAATCTCGCGCCGCATTTGCCATACAATGGCACGTCGGCGCGGTCGACACTGTTCGGAAACGCCGCGCAAATGCAATATTACCTATGCAAGCCACACGGCGGATTCACCCTGATCCAGTATTCTTAATGGAAATATAGCGATACCCCTTAATTCTGAACTAACCCTGCCACTTGAGGTAATACGTCATCTCTCAAAAAACTGGACCAGCGCGGTACTTTGCTAGCCTGCTCCTGCTGACAATCGCACTGCCGGTCAGCGGCCTTACCGGCCCCGACAACAGCTTGCCCGGCTGGAGCGAAGTGTCATTCGAACGGCAGTCGGCTTGGGTTACCGCGCGCTCAAAACTCTCCATCGCGGCGCGCAACGATGATCAGTTGGGCGCAGTCTGGGTATTGCAGGTGGAAGAATCCATTGCTGAAAATCGCGCGCAGGAGATGCAGCTGTTGACCCCCGGAAGCGGGTTTTTGTTGCAGCGTAGCAGACTCACCAGCGGCAAGAACACGCGCTTGAAGGAGTATCGCTATGCGGCGGAGCAATTGGTACGGATTCGCCGTGAGCCGGATTCATCGCGGGATTTGCCGTCCGCCCAGTGGCCAGTCTCCAGCAGCCGGGATATCGCTTACCCGGCACTCGAGGAGGGTGCGGTACTGACCTCCATGCCCGCTTTGCTGCTGGCGGCCGGCAGCGTGGTAGATACACCCGATCATGCGGTTACGGTATACGTGCACGGCGACTTTAATTTCTACCGGGTGCGGCTGAGTGTGGTCGGCA
>Ga0316191_10003036_pt1 | contig 12301 bp, 10 predicted proteins | sample Eddworburr2cm_MG_FD_204928 | JGI IMG/M metagenome (GOLD analysis project Ga0316191, IMG submission 204928) | Coastal sediment microbial communities from Maine, United States - Eddy worm burrow 2 cm | ecosystem: Environmental > Aquatic > Marine > Coastal > Sediment | place: USA: Maine...
ACGTGATTGCCAAAGCTGCTATTTCAATGGATGGAAAACTTGCGACCTACCGTCATGATTCACAGTGGATCAGCGGCGAAGCGTCGCGCAAACATGCGCATGGTCTTCGAGCCGATGCCGATGCCATCATTATCGGAAGCGGCACGTTGAAGTATGACAACCCCTCTTTGACCGTACGTGATGCCAAGGTAAAGGGTGATGTGCCGATGCGTGTGGTAATCGGTATGAACACGCCGAAGTTTTTCCCTGATTGTAAGCTGCTCGATGGTGCTGCCCCAACTCGCATGTATGTCCGCACCGTGAATGAAGAGACAGAGAAGTGGAAACAGGCCGGAATGCAGATCGGACGGGCACCAAACCTCATCACCATTTTGAAACATCTGGCGCAGGATGGCTGTCTCAATATCCTGCTCGAAGGTGGCGGCAAGATGCACGCTGCTTTCTTTGAATCTCAACTGACCGATGAGGTGGTGCTCTATCAGGCTCCTCTTTTAATTGGCGGTAGCGATGCGGTGAATCTGTGGCATGGAAGGGGTGTCGATCAGATTTCACAGGCGCTGAGGGTGGATGAGATACAACGCCGGAAAATGGGTGATGATCAGATGATTCGGGGAAAAGTAATCTATCCAGACTGAGTTTCAGTCACCAACCCAACAATTTCCACTGCTTCTCCCTTCATTCGGCTTGGTGGCGGGGTTGGCCATTGCCAGAGTTGAATCGATTCCGTTTGAGGCGGTTGGCGTTGTCGCCATCATCGCCGCCACCCTTTTACTGCTGATCCGCATTGGACGGATTTTTTTACTTACACTTTTGGCCGGAATCCTGTGGGGAAGCGCCGCGCTCTTCTGGGATGCTTATCAGGTCAGCTATGACGAGAGATGGATCTCCGGCTATCAGCAGGTCACTGCAACAATAGAGCGAGCTGAAGAGCACACGTCCTACTCCCGCCTGCTACTTTCACATGTTCTACATCGTGATGGAGAGATGCTATTAGGTAGAGTCGAGATCTATCTCTATGGCAGAGATCGGGCGACCCGCCTTGTAGCGGGACAGATGGTTCAGCTTTCTGTAAAGCTACATCCGCCGCGAAACAAGCTTAATCCGGGTGCCTTTGATTATCGCGGTTACTGCTTTGATCGGCATGTGGCGCTGCTCGGTAGCGGTAAGAATGTTCTTATAATAGACAGTGGCGTCACACTGCTTGAACAGATTCGACAACGAATCATCGCATCATTTACTAAGCGTGATGAATCCGCCGTGATTAGAGCTCTTCTGCTGGCTGATCGCAGCCATATTCCTGTCGCTGTTCAGGACGACTTTGCAGCAGCAGGGGCTGCCCATCTACTGGCCATCTCAGGCTTGCATGTGGGAATGGTTGCTGGTTGGGGATTCATAATCATCTGGTGGCTGTTAACCCGTAGAGAGGCATGGATTATTCATTTTCCGGTACGAAAAATCGCGCTGACGATCGGTCTTCTGCTGGCGATCATCTATGCAACCATTGCAGGTTGGCCGATTACGGCGCAGAGGTCGGTTTTGATGCTAGCGGCTGCAGCCGTTGCGTGGTGGCTACGCAGCCATGCTGTACCGTTAAATACGATGCTAGCAGCCCTCATATTGATCCTTCTTGTTGATCCAGGGGCGATTGAATCGATCTCTCTCTGGCTCTCCTTTATCGCTGTGACAGCACTGTTGATCGGTTCGGACGAAGTAGCAGGGGAGGAACGCCAAACTTCATCAAAGCCGCTGGATTGGATCAGGGCTCTCTTCTGGGTCAGCGTAATCGCAACGTTGGCAACACTACCGGTCATTGCCGATGTTTTTGGCAGGGTGCCCACCTATAGCTTGTTTGCTAATCTGCTACTTGTACCGCTCTATTCGCTGTTGATTTTACCTCTCTCCATCGTCGGTGAAATGGTAGCAGTGATCGGTTTGGAAGATCTGGCCAGCTGTATATTCAGCATGGCTTCATTCGTCATCGCCTATGGCAATAGCCTTTTGGCGCAATTGCACGCTTGGCCCGTTGGCAATCTGTGGGTGGCGGATGTGCCACTGTGGGTCGGCATGCTATACGCCCTGGGTATGGTCATCGCCGCTCATTTCTTACTTAAACGAAAGTATCTTCCGCTACTCGCTTGCAGTGGTCTGACGCTAATCCTCTATCTGGTAATCGTTCTGCCGGAACACTATCCCGAAAGCCCTGAATTCACTGTCTGGGATGTCGGGCAGGGGGCTGCTTCATCGTTGAGTATGCCGGATGGCCGTGTGATGGTATTTGATCTGCCGGGTCGGTCCGGCAGCCGCTTTAATGGCGGTACCGATGTTGCGGCAGGACTCAGGCGTCAGGGGTTGGTACATGTTGACCTGCTGGTGCTCTCGCATGCTCAGTCCGATCATGCCGGAGGAGCGGCTCGACTGCTGGATCAGATGCGTTACGTCAAAGAACTATGGCTGGCAGATGTGCCAGCCAATCGCCGTAATCGAGAGATAACGCGCGTTCGGGAGAAAATTATGGCCAATGGCGGCTCGGTTATCTGGCTTAAGCGTGGCGATCGCATGCGTTTTAGCGATGTTCAGGTGGAGGTGCTCTGGCCGCCGCAAGGGTTCGAGCCTGAAAATAGTAATAACGGTTCGTTGGTCCTTTCGCTGAGTCTACCGATGGGTAAGCGGATTCTTTTGACAGGAGACATCGAAAAAATGGCCGAGATGAAAATCGTGGAAGAGAGTGATTTGAATCTTCAACGTTTAAAGCATGATCTGATGCTGGTACCACATCACGGCAGTCGCACATCAAGCAGCGAAGCATGGGTTGATGCAGTTGCACCTGAGATTGCAATTGTCCAGACGGGGTTAGGGAATCGTTACCAATTCCCACATGGGGATGTGGTCAATCGCTATCGAAAGCGAGATACAACATGGTTTGATACAAAAGAGGGAGCTGTGACCATTGGCTTTGATGGATTGCCCGATGGCAGGCTTGAAATTGAACAGTTCGGACCGAAATTTGAAGAAAAACGAGATGCCGCATTGCAGTGGTGGCAACGAGCCCTATAATCGCCGCATCTTTCCAGTGGGGGTGACAAGTGTTCGAGTTTATCGTTCAGGGCGGTACGGTGATGTATATCCTGTTGGCTTCGTCTGTTTTGGCACTAACTATTATCTTTGAGCGTAGCTGGAGCCTAAGACGTTCAGTTGTGTTGCCAGGCAATGACATCAGGGATATTGAGGCGGCTGTGCGTGGCGGCGATGTTGAATCAGCGGTTAAAATCTGTAGCGATAACAATACAGCAATGAGTCGTATTTTGTGGGTTGCTTTGAAGAATCGTGGTGTTCAGCGCTCGGTAATGAAAGAGATTCTCGAAGAGATCGGGCGTCAGGAGGTTGCACATCTGGAGCGCTATATCGGCGTGCTCGGTGTGATTGCAGCTATTGCGCCATTGCTTGGGCTTCTCGGTACGGTGATCGGTATGATCGAGGTGTTTCAGGTGATCTCGCTCGAGGGTGTGGGCAAGGCTGATATTCTGGCGGGGGGTATCTCGAAAGCACTCCTTACCACAGCAGCAGGTCTCTCTGTTGCCATTCCTGCACTGGTTGCTTACCGCCTGTTTGAAGCGCGTGTAAACAGTTTTGTGATTGAGATTGAGCAGCATGCACTGCTCTTTGTTGAACTGCTTAAAGGCGAACGTAAATGAGACTTCGCGACAAGAAGAAGGCTGACTACCTAGTGGATATTACGCCACTGGTCGATGTCGTTTTTCTGATGCTGATCTTCTTTATGGTCTCAACCAGTTTCAAGGCTGCTAGCAGTCTGAAGCTTGAACTTCCACCGAGTCAGTCAAAGGTACAACAGACCGAACAGCAAGAGGTGGTGATCAGTGTCGATGGATCTGGCCAACTCTACGTTCAGGATGAACCGGTTGAAGATGGTGATCTGCGTAGGCGTGTGCTCAATGTCAGCAAGGGTGATCCCAACATGCGCGTGGTTCTTCGAGCTGATGCCGAAGCACGACATCGTCGGGTGGTCTATGTGCTTGATACGATTCGAGCGCTGGGCATGGGTAAGGTCGGTATTGCCACAACAACTTCGGCTACTAGTGAGGAGTCAAAATAACCGTGCGTATTGTTCAAAAGTTTGGTGGCACATCGGTTGGTAGCATCGAAAGAATTCGTAGCACTGCCGATATTGTCGAGGCTGCGGTTAAGAATGGAGATCAAATAAGTGTGGTCGTCTCCGCTATGAGTGGTGAGACGAATCGTCTGATTGCCATGGCCAATGAGATGGATGCGAATGCTTGCCCGCGTGAAGTCGATGCGCTGGTGGCTACCGGTGAACAGGTCTCTGCAGCACTTCTCTCCATTGAGCTATGTCGCCGTGGTCTCAAATCGTCCTCCTACACGGGTGGTCAGGCCGGTTTCAAAACCAGTAGTAACCATGCCAGAGCAAGGATTACCAACATTGAGAGCCCTCATCTGATTCAAGCCATGGAACAGGGAGAAGTTCCTGTGGTGACCGGATTTCAGGGTGTTAACGAATTAGGATGCATCACCACACTTGGTCGTGGCGGTTCAGATACCTCGGCTGTGGCTCTTGCTATCGCCTTGAAGGCCGATGTGTGCGATATCTATACCGATGTCGATGGCGTCTACTCGACCGATCCACGTATTGTTCCCAATGCATCGAAGATTGATCGAATCAGTTATGAAGAGATGCTGGAGTTTGCATCGCTGGGTGCCAAGGTACTGCAGACACGCAGTGTCGAGCTGGCTATGCGTTACAAGATGCCGATTCATCTGCGTTCCAGCTTCGAGCCGATTACAGGGACGCTAGTAACAGAAGAGGATGAGACCATGGAAAGAGCAGCAATTACCGGTGTGGCCTACAATCGTGATGAAGCCAAGGTGACGATCCAGGGTATTCCTGATCATCCCGGCATTGCAGCAAATGTTTTCGGCTCTGTTGCCGGCGCTGAGATCAATGTTGATGTGATTGTTCAGAATGTCAGTGAAGAGGGGCATACCGATATTACTTTCACTGTACCTCGTGGTGATTTTGCAGCAACAATGAAACTACTCAATGCTACTTGTGAGAAAATGCAGGCGCGCAACGTGATGGGTGACGATACGGTTGCTAAGGTCTCCATTATCGGTGTGGGCATGCGTTCACATACCGGTATCGCCAAGAAGATGTTTGAAACCTTGGCAAAAGAAGAGATTAACATTCAGATGATTACCACCAGTGAGATCAAGGTCACGGTGGTCATTGAAGAGCAACATGTCGATCGGGCCGTGCGTGCACTGCACACCGCTTTCGGATTGGATTGCGAGTAGCCGACTTGCATTCCCCCTCATATAGGTCTATTTAAAGAGAGGGGCGAAAAAATTTATGCTAATACTTACTCGAAAATCGGGCGAAACGATCACCATTGGTGAAAATATTCAGATACGTGTTTTAGGTGTCAAAGGTGGGCAGGTACGCATTGGCGTTGATGCTCCGCGTGAAGTTTCTGTAAACCGTGAAGAGGTATTCGAGCGCGTTCAGGCTGAGGAGAAAGAGGGCGACACCTGATTTTCCGATCTCAAACCGATAGATAAAGAGTAGCTAGAGCCTTCATTGAAGGCTCTATTTTTTTTTGTGTTTTGTATGATCCATTACCTTCTCAACCGTGGCTTTGGGGGTCATTCGATCATCGACAAAAACAACGGGCGCATGCGGGCACTGGCTGCGGCAGTCACCGGCAATGCTCTGAATGCCCAGTCCATCAAGACCTTTGGAAAGTTCACGGCTGCCGAAGTCACTGCATTTGGGACCGTGACACACTTCAATATGAGGCACGGGTTTGGAAACGTTCTGTTTCATAGCTGCTCGTTCAATATCAGAAAGTTTTAGAGTGATGAAGCGGCTTTGGCGATGCGGTTAACGGCATCTTCCAGTGTCTCCTGTGCCACAGCATAGGAGATGCGCAACTGGCCTGGTGAACCGAACTCGGTACCGGGAACCAGTGCCACACCTGCCGATTCAAGTAGCCATTCGCAGATCACCACATCATCTTTCAAGAGTGTGCCATCAGATGCGGTTTTGCCGATCCAGCCAGCAACGGATGGGAAGACATAAAATGCACCATCCGGTGTAATGCAATCAACACCGGGGATGTTGTTGAGCGCCTCAACAAGCCATGTGCGACGGGCCTCGTAAACTTTGACCATCTCGTCCAACTCATCCGTAGGTCCTTGAAGGGCAGCCAGTGCCGCTTTCTGGGAGATCGATGAGGGGTTGGAGGTGCTCTGTCCCTGTACCTTCGCCATCGCCTTGATCAGGTGACGTGGGCCTGCACAGAAGCCAATACGCCAGCCAGTCATGCAGTAGGCCTTGGATGTGCCATTCAGTGTGATGGTACGATCCTTAAGATCGGGATTGACCTGTGCAAAGGTGGCGAACTTCTTACCATCAAAGAGAATCTTCTCATACATATCGTCGGTCGCTACAGCCACGTCTGGATGTTTGCGCAGGACTTCACCGAGTGCAGCTAGATCCTCATGAGAGTAGGCCATGCCAGTTGGGTTGGATGGCGAGTTGATGAAAAGAAGCTTTGTTTTCGGCGTAATCGCTGCTTCCAGTTGTGCTGCGGTCAACTTGAAGTTGCCTTCTGCGGTACAGGGAATGGTGACCGGCACGCCTTCAGCTAGTAGTACCATATCCGGGTAAGATACCCAGTAGGGGGCGGGGATGATCACTTCATCACCGGGATTGACCATCGCCTGCAGTAGATTGTAGATGCACTGCTTGCCACCGGTGGAGACAAGAATATCGTCCGCTTCGTAATCCAGGTCGTTGTCCCGCTTAAACTTTTCCGCAATCTCTTTGCGTAGCTCAGGAATGCCCGGAACAGCCGTATAACGGGTGAATCCCGCGTTGATTGCTGCGATACCGGCCTCACGGGCCGCTTTCGGCGTTTCAAAGTCCGGTTCCCCCACGGAGAGGGAGATAATATTTTTGCCGGAAGCCCTTAGTTCTGCGGCTTTGGCCGTAATTGCTAGGGTGGCGGAGGGTTTAACTTTTTGGATACGTTCGGATAGTTGAATCATGGCCTGATTCTGCCAGAGCTTTAAGGTAGGTGAAAGATGGTTTCTTTTTTTCTTTGAATAAACACAACTTCTTTAACTGTTTTTAATGTAGCGAGGCTATTATGCTTCGCCATATGCAAAGTTACGTCATCGATGCAGGCAGGGAGCCGTCCGTTTGACCGATAATATTCGTGAAATTCCCTATAACTACACATCCTATTCCGACAGAGAAATTGTTATCCGTTTTCTGGGTGAAGATGTCTGGGATGATCTAAATGTACTGCGCACCCAGCGCCGTACCGGCCGTTCGGCTCGCATGCTTTTCGAAATTCTTGGTGATGTCTGGGTGGTTTCCCGTAACCCCTTCCTGAAGAACGACCTTCTTAACGATAACAAACGCCTTAAAAAGCTCTACGACCTGCATCAGGATCGACTTAGCCGTATTCAGGCGGGCGCTAAAGAGAATCCCCGTGCCAGTAAGGTGTCAGCCTGCACTGAGCACATGCTTGAACAGTTCTATGCATGGTTTGAGAAAGAGCCGAAGCGTCGGCGCAAGGCTAAAAAAGCCTTCTCCCAGCATACTCATACAAACAATGTCCACTTCGACGCCTATACGCTGACCCATAGCGCTACTGATGCGACCGATTGGCGCCAGCATCACCCTTTCTGTGTACTCACGCCTGATACACCTGAAGAGATTCCTGGCCTGATTCGTGCATCGCGCGAGCTGGGGCTTGTGGTGATTCCGCGTGGTGGCGGTACCGGCCTGTGCGGTGGCTCTGTGCCATTGCAGGACAATGCGGTGATGATCAATGTTGAGAAGTTTGATCACATCGGTGAAGTCGAGATGCGCGAGATTGGCGGCAACATGGAAGCCACCATCACAGCTCAGGCCGGTGCAGTGACCGGCAGGGTGATGGAAGCCGGAGCACCTCATGTTTTCGCCACCGATCCGACCAGCCTCTGGGCCTGTACTATTGGCGGTAATGTTGCCTCCAATGCCGGCGGCAAGCACGCGGTGATCTGGGGAACCTGTGTCGACAACCTTCTCTCATGGAAGATGGTGACGCCGGATGGTAACTGGCTGCTGGTTGAACGTGTTAATCACAATATGGATAAGATTCAGGCTGATGAAGAGACTGAGTTCAAGCTTAGTCGATTCGAGGCAGATGGTGTTACAGCCATTGGAAAACCTGAGACGATTAAGATTCATGGCTCCCATTTTAGAAAAGAGGGGCTTGGCAAGGATGTGACCCGCAAGGCGCTGGGTGGTCTTCCCGGTGTTCAGAAAGAGGGAACGGATGGCTTTATTACCGAGGCAACCTTTGTGCTTCACAAGGCCTATGATGTAACTCGTACCGTCTGTTGTGAGTTTTTCGGGCAGGAGCTAACACTGGCAACGCGCGCCATGGTTTCGATCAAGGAGCACGTCGACAAGGTTGCTGACGTTCATCTTGAAGGTCTCGAGCATTTTGATGAGAAGTATGTGAAGGCGATTGATTACATCAGCAAATCGACCCGACGCGAGAGACCGCGCGTGGTTCTTCTGATTGATGTCTCAGGCAATGACGACAAGTCGGTTGCCAAGACCTGTTCGGACATTGCTCGCATCACATCGCACGGTAATGGCGAAGCATTTATCGCCAACTCCGAAGCTGATCGCAAACGTTTCTGGAGTGACCGTGGTCGCATGGCTGCCATTGCCAAGCATACCCGTGCCTTCAAACTTAATGAGGATGTGGTGATCCCGCTTGATCGCCTCTCCGAGTACAACGATTACGTTGAACACCTAAACATCGAACTCTCTATCTGCAATAAACTTGATGCGGCAACGCGCATCTCCGAATACCTGCGCAAGACCCGTGACAAGCTGGCCTCAAATGATGCGATGGTGATGGCAGAACTGGGCGTTGAGGATGATGGCTACCTCGCCGGCAAACTTGATGAGTGTCTACAGGTGATCGAAGAGCGCAGTGGTCGTTGGCAGCGGCTACAGAAAGGACTCGACAACCCAGCAACGGAAGTGGTCGATCTGCTTGAAGATATTACCTTTAACAAGAAGGAGAGCCTCTTCCGTGTGATTCAGCGCGGTGCCAAGCGCATCTCCTATCGCAAGGATATGGAAGCCCCTATTCTTGATCGTCTACGTGGCCACGAACCGCTGATTCGTGGTGTTAGAAAGTGCCATCAGGATGCGCTCTCCAGTCGTATTGTCATTGCCACGCATATGCATGCCGGTGATGGCAATGTGCATACCAATATTCCGGTCAACTCCAATGACTATGCCATGATGAAGAAGGCGCATCATGTGGTTGAACTGATCATGGACAAGGCCAATGAGCTGGGCGGGGTGATCTCCGGCGAACATGGCATTGGCATTACCAAGCTTCCATATCTTGATAAGGGGCACCTCCATGAGATCGGCGAGTACTTGAAAGGGGCTGATCCCGATCAGCTCTTTAACCGCGGCAAACTGATGCCGGGCACCGACCTGACTCTGACCTATACACCAAGTTTCAATCTTCTTGAGATGGAGTCGATGATTCTCGAGGCGGCCGACCTGACCGAGCTCTCCGAAGAGATTTCGCCGTGTCTGCGTTGCGGTAAGTGTAAGCCGGTTTGCAATACCCATTTTGCCCGTGCCAACATGCTCTACTCACCACGTAACAAGATTCAGGCAACCGGTTCCATTATTGAAGCCTTTTTGTATGAATCCCAAACCGGTGGCGGTATCTCCTTTGAGCAGTTTTCAGGCCTTCACGATGTGGCCAACCACTGCACCATCTGCCACAAATGTGAATCACCATGTCCGGTTAATATCGATTTCGGTGAAGTGACGGAGGGGATGCGTAAGCTGCTCAAGGATAAGGGGCAGGATCGCTTCAATATCGCCTCCAAGATCTCGCTTGCCTTCCTGACCACCAAACATGCCGGTGCGGTCAATGTGATGCGCGAAGTGCTCATTCGCTGGGGATATAATGGCCATCGTTTGGCCAATTTCTTTGCCAAACGCTTCGGTTTTATCAGAAAGACGCCTGCGGCCATGCGTAATCTCGATGGTGTGGAAGCACAACTGATCAATTTTGTTGAGCGGCCACTCCCATCACTACAGGCAGGCACTGCCAGACAGAAGCTGGGCATTGAGAGCCGTGATGAGAACATGATTCCGATTATTCGTAATCCGAATCAATCCAACGGCCGTGCTGTGCTCTATTTCCCGGGTTGTGGTTCGGAGCGCCTCTTCTCTGAGGTTGGTCTTGCTACGCAGTCAATGCTCTACGATTTGGGCATCAATGTGGTGTTGCCACCTTCCTATCTCTGCTGTGGCTATCCATCGACCGCCAGTGGTGATGAAGAACGCGGCAATCAGATCACCTATGATAATCGTGTGCTTTTCCACCGCATGAAAAATGCACTCTCCTACCTCGATTTCGAGGCGGTGATTGTCTCCTGTGGCACCTGTTATGATCAGTTGACCCGCTACCATCTGGAGCAGGTATTCCCTGATGCACCGTTGATTGATATTCACGAGTATCTGGTCAAACAGGGTGTGAAGGTTGATGCGGCTGAGGGTGCACAGTATATCTATCATGAGCCATGTCATACGCCGCTGAAGCATCATGGTTCGGCTTCTGCAATCAACTCTCTGCTTGGCAAGGAGTCGGTGGAGTCGGCCCAGTGTTGTGGTGAAGCGGGTACGCTGGCTGTCGCCAGCCCTGCCATTGCCGGTAAGATCAGAGCGCGCAAGGAAGAGGAGATGGAGAAGGCCAAGGCACAACTTGTAACTGACGAGCCAGCCAAGATTTTGACCTCCTGTCCATCCTGTCTACAGGGGTTGTCTCGACTTGAGGGTGAAACGGGTGTCGAAGCCGACTACATTGTCATCGAGCTTGCCCGCCAACTTAAAGGTGAAGATTGGCAGCGCGACTTTGTTAAGGAAGTCAAAAACGGTGGCATTGAACGGGTGTTAATGTAACGCTACCGAGATGGTGCGCTCTCTTCTCCCGGCCTTGTCCGAATCGTTACCCTTGGAAGGTCTCTACCTGAACCTGAGTCTTCATCGTGAAGCTGGGGAAGGTGATATTCATATCTACTCAAACTATGTCGCCAGTCTCGATGGACGTATCTCATGCTTCAATCCTGAAACGGGTGATTATGAAGTGCCCAAGTCTCTGGCCAATGCGCGCGACTGGAGGCTCTATCAGGAGCTGGCAGCACAGAGCGATATCCTGATTACGTCTGCTCGTTACTTTCGACAACTATCGAAAGGTACGGCTCAGGATATGCTTCCTATTGACAAAGATTTTGAAGGACTCAAACAGTGGCGATCAGATCAGGGGCTCAAGGCTCAACCCGATGTCGCGATCCTTAGTCGATCACTCGACATCCCTACTGAAGTTTTTGAACAGCTTGGCGACCGCACCATCTACGTGATGACATCAGCAAGTGCACCTGCTGAAAAAAGAGTAGAACTTGAGTCACACGGGGTTACGGTGATTTCTGTAGGAGAAGTCGATGTTGAGGGAAGAGAGCTGCGTAAGGCTTTGATCACTCTCGGCCTTCGCAGTGCCTATATGATTGCAGGACCGGCCGTCCACAGCACCCTGATCAATGCAGGCGTGCTAGATAGACTCTTTCTAACGACAAGGTTTACACTGCTTGGTAGCGAGGAGACACACGGTTTTTTTGAGGGGGAGGATGTTGCCCCTGAGATGATGAACCTCTACCTCGATGAAGAGGGAGAACAGCTCTTCGCACAGTATACATTTGGAGAAAAGTAATGGTTGAGATGTACGGCATACCCAATTGCGACACCATCAAGAAGGCACGTAAGTGGCTAGAAGCCGCAGGTGTTGAGTATCAGTTTCACGATTATAAAAAAGAGGGCGCTGATTTTGTGTTGTTGAAACAGTGGTGTGAGACCGAGGGGTGGGAGACGCTTCTCAATCGTCGCGGCACGACCTGGCGCAAACTTCCCGAAGATGTGAAGGCGAGTGCTGATGAAAGTAGTTCGATCCAATTGATGGTGGAGAATCCATCCATGATCAAACGTCCGGTGTTGGTCACCGATGGAAAAGTCACAGTAGGCTTCTCCGAGACAGTTTATCAGGTGTTGTTCAAAGCGTGAGCCAGCATCATCACGAAAAGCTCTTTATCGATGGTCCTGCGGGACAGCTGCAGGCGATCTATCAAGCTGGTGATACAGATAAGGCAGCTATCGTTATCTGTCATCCGCATC
>Ga0316191_10003039_pt1 | contig 12300 bp, 8 predicted proteins | sample Eddworburr2cm_MG_FD_204928 | JGI IMG/M metagenome (GOLD analysis project Ga0316191, IMG submission 204928) | Coastal sediment microbial communities from Maine, United States - Eddy worm burrow 2 cm | ecosystem: Environmental > Aquatic > Marine > Coastal > Sediment | place: USA: Maine | collected...
GCCGCAAACTGAGCCAGCTGCTGCGCCTGATGCTCACTGATGGCGACATCAATGCGGGCCGCCTGGGCAACAATCGTCTCAGGCTGCGCCAGTGTCAGAGCTGTCACTGGGTGCCGCCGAAGCTCGTCTGCTCTGTGTTTGCGGCAAGATTGCCCGGGCCACTTTTGCGAGCGTGAACCAGCAGCAGCGACAGGGCTGCCGGGGTAATGCCTGGAATCCTTGAGGCTTTTGCCAGCGTGGCCGGGCGCGCTGCCGAAAGCTTCAGCTGCAGCTCTTTCGACAGGCCGGAAATACCGTCGTAGTCAAGATCCACCGGCAGCGACATACCTTCGTGTCGACGGATCTTCTCAATTTCTGCGCTCTGGCGCTTGATGTAGCCGGCATATTTGATCTCAGTATCTGCCTGCTGCAGCAGCGCGGCGTCAACGCCGGTCAAATCAACACCCGCATGCTGAGCTAGTGGTCCGGTCAGCGTCTGTAAAGCCATACCCGGCCTGCGCAGGTAGCCGGCCAGATCCGTTTCTTTTCGAACCGATTCGCCGGAGGCCTCTGCCAGCGACTTCGCCAGCTTGGTTTCTGGATTGATCTGGACGCCGGCTACTGCCTCAAGCAGGGTATCCAGCCGCATCTTCTTGTCAGTAAAAGCCTGCCAGCGCCGCTCACCAACCAGACCGAGCTCTCGCCCCTTCGGCGTGAGTCGTTGATCAGCGTTGTCTTCTCGCAGGCGCAGCCGGAATTCAGCACGGGAAGTGAACATCCGATAGGGCTCTTTGGTGCCGAGATTAATCAGATCGTCGACAAGCACGCCAAGATAAGCTTCATCTCTAGCTGGGCACCAGGCGTCAAGGCCACTGACCTTTCGAGACGCATTGAGGCCAGCCAGCAGCCCTTGAGCTGCCGCCTCTTCGTAGCCGGTGGTGCCGTTAATCTGTCCGGCGAAAAACAGTCCTTCCAGCGCTTTGGTTTCCAGCGAGTAGTGAAGGTCCCTCGGATCAAAAAAGTCATACTCAATCGCATAACCGGGGCGGGTTATATGGGCTGCCTCGAATCCACGGATACTTCTGACCAGTTCGATCTGAACGTCGAACGGCAGGCTGGTGGAAATCCCGTTCGGATAAAGCTCGTTGTTATTCAGGCCTTCCGGTTCAACAAATATCTGGTGACGCACCCGTTCGGCGAAGCGCACCACCTTGTCTTCTATACTCGGACAGTAGCGGGGTCCTTCGCCTTCAATCACGCCGGTATACAGCGGCGATCGATCCAGTGCGGCCAGAATCATGTCGTGAGTACGTACGTTGGTTTCCGTCACGTAGCAGCTGACCTGACGCGGTCGGTCAGCAAGTCCGTGGGCTTCGTGCAGATAAGAAAGATACGGTGTCGGCACATCACCCGGCTGTTCTTCCAGCACGCTAAAGTCGACGCTCCGGCCGTCGATCCGGGGCGGAGTACCGGTTTTCAGGCGGTCGACGCGAAACGGCAGCGCTCGCAGCCGTTGCGACAGAATGTTCGCAGGCGCATCTCCAGCTCGGCCGCCCGGGTGATTTTCCAGCCCGATATGAATTCGCCCACCCAGAAAAGTCCCCGTAGTCAGAACAACAGCACCACCTCGAAAACGAAGACCCATCTGGGTGTCTACACCAACAACCCGACCCTGCTCGACAACAAGATCCACCACGGACTGTTGAAACAGCAACAGGTTGGGTTGTTCTTCCAGGAGCTCTCGAACCGCCTGACGATACAGCTGCCGATCCGCCTGGGCACGGGTTGCCCGAACGGCAGGTCCCTTGCTCGCGTTGAGGATGCGATACTGGATCCCGGCACGATCAGCCGCTTTGCCCATGATGCCGTCCAGGGCGTCAATTTCCCGAACCAGATGGCTTTTGCCGATACCACCAATGGCCGGATTACAGGACATCTGGCCAACGGTTTCTAGGCTCTGAGTCAGAAGCAGGGTCCGGGCACCCGTTCGGGCAGCCGCCATCGCGGCCTCTGCGCCTGCGTGGCCGGCTCCAATCACAATGACGTCAAAACTGTCGGGGTAATCACTCATGGGTCGTTCGCCTGATGCACCCGGGAGAATGGGCCGCGCAGTATACCCATGTCCCTGAAGTTGTTGAACGGATCATGCGGGTCGTTTACTTGCCTATGCAGAAGTTGGAGAAGATCTCCCCGAGCAATTCGTCCGGCGTCAGTTCTCCCACAATTTCACCCAGGGCGAGATGCGCAAGCCGCAACTCTTCGGCAATCAGTTCCGCTGAGCCGGAATCCAGATCGAGGCTGGTTGCCAGGTGCCCGGCGACTTTCTCCAAAGCCTGGAGATGACGCTGGCGCGCGGTGAAAGCAGCTTCCGGCGCTTGATAGCCGACGCGCTGCTGGATCAGGGAGACCAGTTTTTCAATCCCGGCCCCCGTCACCGCAGAGATCTGCACGTCACCCAAGGTGGAGACGCTTTCAGGTCCGGATAACACCAGGTCGAGCTTGTTGCCCACGCGAATGACCCGCGCCTGATCCAGCTCCTCAAGTGCTGTTGTTTCGCCAACATCGGGTTGGGTCAGATCGGTTAGCCAGAGCACGATGTCTGCCTCGCGGCCCTGATGCAGGGCCCGCCGCACACCCTCGCGCTCAACCAGATCCCGAGTTTCCCGCAGGCCGGCCGTGTCCACCATCTCTACCGGCAGTCCGCCGATCTGCACGGGAACACGGACCAGATCTCTTGTCGTCCCGGGTATCTGAGTGACGATAGCCCGCTCTTCACCTGCCAGTCGGTTGAGCAGGCTCGACTTGCCGACATTGGGTGGTCCGAGCAATGCAAGACTGATCCCATCACGCAACAAAACCCCTTGTGCAGACGCTTGCTGCAGCGCCACCAGGCCCTGCTGGATAGTACCGATACGCCCGGCAACATCACCAGATTCCAGCAGATCAATGTCCTCATCGACAAAATCGATCGAGGCTTCAACATAAACCCGCAAGCTGAGCACCTGCTCATCCAGCGCATGAACCTGACGGGAAAACTCACCCGCGAGTGAGCGATTTGCTGCCCTGACGGCGGTAGCTGAAGACGACGCAATCAGGTCGGCTACAGCCTCCGCCTGGGCGAGATCCATTTTGCCATTGAGGTAGGCGCGCTCGGTGAACTCGCCCGGTCGCGCCAATCGGGCGCCCGCTTCGAGCAACGCACCAAGCAGCATCTGCAACACTACCGGGCCACCATGGCCCTGAAACTCGACCACGTCTTCACCGGTGAAGGAGTTGGGCCCGGAAAAGCAAATAACCAGACCTGAATCGATGACTTCGCCTTCGGCATCCCGGAATCTTCGCAACCGGGCGATTCTTGGTTCACCGAGCGAACCTGACACGGCTGCCGCGACCGGCAAAGCTTCGGGGCCGGATAGCCTGACAACACCAATACCGGCCGGGCCGGGTGCTGTCGCGACCGCGGCAATCGTGTCGACCTCGAGACTCGATCCCGAAGCCCGAGTGCTCATCTCAGGTTTTCTCAGCCTGGGCCTTCTCTGTCTGTCGGATCACATACCATTGCTGGGCGACCCCGAGAATGTTGTTTACCAGCCAGTACAGCACCAGCCCGGCAGGAAAGAACAGGAACAACACAGTGAACATCACGGGCATCAGCTTCATCATCTTCATCTGCATCGGGTCGCCAACCGCCGGGCTGAGCAGCTGCTGGACAAACATGCTCGCACCCATCAGTAACGGCAGGATGAAAAATGGATCCATCACCGCCAGATCGTTGATCCAGCCGAAAAATGGTGCCTGACGCAGCTCGACGCTTTCGAACAGCACCCAGTACAGGGCAATAAAGATCGGCATAGGCAGCAGCATCGGCAGACAACCCCCCAGAGGATTGACCTTCTCCTTCTTATATAAGGCCATCATCTCGGCAGAAAGCTTCTGACGGTCGTCTGCGTAACGCTCCTGCAGCTTTTTCATCTGGGGACCCACTCGGCGCATGTTGGCCATGGATTTGTAGCTGGCCGCGCTGAGAGGGTAAAGCACCGCTTTGACCAGAACCGTCAACAGAATGATTGCGACACCCCAGTTACCTGAAAAACTATGCAGCCAGTCCAACAGGTAGAACAGAGGAACGGCCAACCACCACAGAAAGCCGTAGTCGACGGTCAGGTTCAGGTTCGGGGCAATTTTTTCCAGGATCAGCTGATTTTTTGGCCCAGCGTAAAACTGTGCCTTCCAGACGCCAGCCTCACCAGGCGCAACTTCCTGAAGCGGCGCGGTAAAGCCGAAAACATAAGTGCCATCGTTGCGCCGGTTACCGTAGAAGGTGTTTTCCTGTTCAGGATTAGCAACCCAGGCACTGAGAAAATAGTGCTGCAGAAAAGCCATCCAGCCACCCTGAACACGGTTTCTATAGGGTTCTTCCTCGAGGTCATCGAACTCGATCTTTTCATAGCGATCTTCATTCGTGGTCAGAGCGGCACCAAGGTAAGGCTGCGGGCCCATCGAGAAGCTATCGCTGCCAGGTGGTTCATGATCGTCTCGTTTGATCTGCCCGAACAGACTGGCACTGAAGACTTCGCTGCTGGTGTTGGTCAGCTCGTAGCGGACGTCGAACAGGTAGTCATTGCGACGGAAGTCATAGACCTTCTTCACTTCCTGGCCGTTATGCATCGTACGTAGAACGACCGATAACGTATCCGCGTCACCTAGCTCGAAGTGCTCAGCAACAGCCGTGAAGGTCGGACGTCCGGAACTATCTGTTCCATCTTTGCCGATCAGACCGCTCTGCGAGATATAGGTGCGATTCAGACCGTTGTCCAGCAGCAGGAAGGGCAGATCTGGTTGGTCCAGTGAGATCGGATATCCGGGCAGTTCAACGCGAACCACGTCACCACCCAAACGATCTATCCACAGGTTCAGTACATCTGTATGTATCTTAATAAGCCGATCGGAGGCCGCTGGAGCGGCCGCTGGCGCAACCGGCGCAGCTGCACCATCGATCAGGGAAACATCTGGAACGTCGCTGGCCGTATCGGCGGCTGGCGCAGTCGGGACGTCCGCAGCCGGCAACTGCTGGGTGCTATCTGCTTGCTGTGGCATGGGCGCTGAGGCATAACTGGTCGCTTCCGCGCCGGTAATATAATCATCGTTCCAGGCGAGGATCATCAGATAGCCAGTGGCAGCAAGACCAATAAGCAGAATGATGCGCTGAATTTCAGTTGGGAGCATTTCGCTTGCGTTCTCGGTTAACTCTCGCGTCCGGAATGGGGCGACGAGCTGGCGGTTGCCTCGGGTACAGGGTCAAAACCGCCGGGGTTAAAAGGGTGGCATCGGAGCAGCCGGCGAACCGTCAGCCAGACACCTCGCATGACACCGTGCTGGGCTAAGGCGTCCAGCGCGTAATGAGAGCAGGTGGGGTGAAACCGGCACTGATTGCCGATGAACGGGCTCAGCGTGAACTGATAGCCGCGAATCAGTGTTCGCAGGCAATATTCAGGAATCTGCTGGATGTTCACAGGCCTTTTTCTCCAGATCCGCAAATAGCCGGTTCAACAGTTGATGCAGTTCCTGGTCAGGAACGCTTCCCACCACCCTGACGACCAGGTCGTAGCCGCCAAGAGCATAACGAGCGCGCCTAAATCGATCGCGGATGATTCGTTTCACCCGGTTTCGCGCGTGAGCGCGGGCGATAGCCTTCTTACCGACAATGAGCCCAAGCCGGGCGCTGTGCATTCTATTCCGAACGGCGGCGATACGTAATGGCCCTGCACCTAATCGATGATCCGGTTTTCGTAAGGCGGCTTCAAACTGGCTGGGCCGCGTCAAACGTGCAGAGCGCGGAAAAGAGGACACTGGGAGCGAATGTGCTGGAGCTTCGGTCATCCCCGAGCTTAAACCCGGGAATTCGGCAAAGTTATGATTACCGTGTCGGCAGCAATCAAACGCTCAGGCGCTTGCGACCTTTGGCTCTGCGGGCATTGAGGACTTTGCGGCCACCGCGGGTAGCCATGCGAGCTCGGAACCCGTGGGTGCGATTGCGCTTCAGGTTACTTGGCTGGAATGTTCGCTTCATGGTGCGCTCAGTCTGGTTTCGAAAAATTACCGCCTGACTCGACCCGCACACCGAAACGGAGTGCTTGGCTGAACAGGGGGCGCGATTTTAGGTATCGAGCTACTGCCTGTCAACGGCCTAATTGCCGACATTTTCACATGACCCGGCGAAACCTGTTTTGCGGAGTTCGGAGGAAATAAATAGTAAGAAGGTTTTTTATATATAGGTTTATGGTTGTTGTTTATTGGTGGCGGTCCTGCCTGTGGAAAAGGCCAAAAAAGACGTTGGTGACAGGGCTTTAGCGTGGCGGTCAGGCTGTGTAAAAGCCTTGTACTGCGGCCCTGGAGCCTGTGGATTGAACGGGATAAGTCTTCATCCACAGTTATCCACAAATGTTATCCACAGGTTCTTCAGCAGTTTGCTCACACTGTAGTCGGCTGAAATTTTTTTCCGTGCAGGTTAGTTCAGGTAGCTAAGCGTTTGAATTTACTGTCTATCCTGAGAAAGCTAAGAAATATGCAGGTGAGCGCGTAGCAAAGAGAGGATCATCATGATTAGAATTGCTGGCACAACAACGACAAAAACATTTCGCTCTGCCGTTTCAAAATAACGAATACAGTTATAGGAAATGCGTGCAGGGCTTCGCGGCTTTTGGGGGCACAATAGGTGGGACGTTCCGTTTGGCATAAATGCCTAGATCGGTTACAGGACGAACTTTCGTCTCAACAATTTAATACCTGGATCCGGCCTTTGCAGGCCCGTGCCGATGACCGGCGCGTACACATTCTGGCACCGAACAGATATGTTAAAAACCAGGTTCAATCGGCATATTTCGACCGAATTACCGAGTTGCTTCAGCAACTCGGTGAACCGGGTGAAGAGCTTGAAGTCTGTCTGGACATAGGTGCACTGGTGGATACAGACAGTGAACTGGAGGTGGAAAAAGCCCCGGTTCGAGCGGATGGGTCTGGAGGTGTGTCTGAGCGTTACGCAGGAGCACATCAGCTCAACGGCGAATTTACTTTTTCCACGTTTGTCGAAGGTAAATCCAATGAGATGGCAAAAGCGGCTGCCTCTCAGGTAGCGCTGAACGCCGGGAAGTCCTACAACCCGCTGCTGCTTTATGGCGGCGTGGGTCTCGGCAAGACACATCTGATGCAGGCGGTGGGTAACCAGGTCAAAGCGGAGAATCCTAATGCGAAGGTGGTTTATCTGCATTCCCAGCGCTTTGTGCAGGATATGGTTCGCGCGCTCCAGCAGGGCACAATGCAGGACTTCATGCAGTACTACCGCTCTGTGGATATGCTGCTGATCGACGACATTCAGTTTTTTGCCAAGAAGCTCCGGTCACAGGAAGAATTTTTCCATGTCTTCAACGGGCTGTTGGAGCGGGGTCACCAGATGGTGCTGACCTGTGATCGCTATCCGCGTGAAATTGATGGCCTCGAAGAGCGTTTGAAGTCCCGGTTTGTCTGGGGTCTGACAGTCGAGGTGGAACCGCCTGAACTGGAAACCCGGGTGGCAATCCTGATGAAGAAGGCTGAGGCCGAACAGATTGACCTGGATTCTGCTGTCGCCTTTTTCATTGGTGAACGCATCCGCTCTAACGTCAGAGAGCTCGAAGGCGCGCTACGGCGGGTAATTGCCAACGCCCGGTTCACTGGTAGCAGGATCACCATCGATCAGGTGAAACGCGCGCTGCGGGATCTGCTGGCGATTCAGGATCGCCAGGTAGGCATGGACAATATTCAGAGGACTGTTGCCGAGTACTACAACATCAAGATTTCCGATATTCTGTCAAAGCGTCGCAACCGCACGATAGCCCGACCCAGGCAGGTAGCAATGGCGCTTGCGAAGGAGCTAACCAATCACTCGCTTCCGGAGATCGGCGAAGCTTTTGGTGGTCGTGATCACACTACGGTGCTGCACGCCTGTCGAAAGGTCGCAGAACTGCGGGAAAGCAATACAGACGTCGCCGAAGACTACAAGAATCTCAATCGCTTACTGGGGAGTTAGCGGTTCGTTGTTGATTTCGGCTGGGATCGAATGCGATCTCGAGTGACGGATAGCGTTAGGCATACAGCAACGGTCAGTCCATTCGACCGTTGCAGAGATCGGATAGAAGGTAATCATGAAATTCTCTACGGATCGTGAATCGCTGCTGCGTGCTCTGCAGTTGGTGACAGGCGTGGTTGAGCGTCGGCAGACTCTGCCGGTGCTTTCAAATCTTCTGTTTGTCGCGAAAGACGGCGCGCTGGCGATTACGGGGACGGATCTGGAGGTCGAGTTGATAGCGCAGATCAGCGACGGCATTGAGATTACTCAGGATGGTGAAGCGACAATTCCGGCGCGCAAGCTGGCAGATATCTGGCGCTCTCTTCCGGATGACGCCAGCGTTAAGGTTGAAGCTTCCGGAGATAAAGCAATTGTTCGCTCAGGGCGCAGCAGATTTACCCTGGCAACCCTGCCGGCGGCAGATTTTCCACGAGTTGAGAATAGTCCAGGTGACCTGGAATTTTCGCTGCCTCAAAAAGCATTGCGCAAGCTGATTGACCAAGTGTCTTTTTCGATGGCTCAGCAGGATGTGCGCTATTTTCTTAACGGAATGTTGCTTGAGGTGACGCCGCAACTGATCCGGACTGTGGCGACCGACGGTCACAGACTGGCGATGGCCACTTTGACTGGCGCGGGTGGAGGCAATGATCGTTCTCAGGCGATTGTGCCACGCAAAGGTGTGCTTGAACTCGGCCGGCTTCTTGATAATGAGGAAGGCGATGTCACTGTGCAGTTGAGCAGCAATCATCTTCGAGTAACTCAAGGTGCGTTCACTCTGACCACCAAGCTGGTCGACGGTAAGTTTCCGGATTATGAAAAGGTGGTACCAAAAGACGCTGGTCGGGCAATCACTGGTGATCGTGAGTCGATGAAACAGGCTTTTGCTCGCGCTTCCATTCTATCCAATGAAAAATATCGGGGAGTGCGGCTGATTGTCGACGGTGAGTTGATGACGATCCAGGCAAATAACCCTGAACAGGAAGAAGCCGAAGAAGTCATCCCGATTGACTATGAAGGCGATCGTCTTGAGATAGGTTTTAACGTCAGCTACCTGCAGGATGTTCTGTCTGTGCTCGGTACTGAACAGGTTCAGATCAGTGTTTCGGACGCTAACAGTAGTGCGCTGATCGAGGGTATGGGTAACGATGACGCGGTATATGTCGTCATGCCGATGCGTCTCTAGTCTGGACTATCTTTCGGCGCGACATGCGCTTTAAGCAGCTTATTGTAAAACACGTTCGTAATCTTACGGACCTGGATGTGCAGCTCAATCCTGGGCTGAACCATTTTTTCGGCAGTAACGGTGCTGGTAAAACAGCGGTGCTGGAGTCTATCCATCTGCTCTGTCGTGGACGGTCGTTTCGCAGCCCACTGCTCCGTGATGTAATTACTCGGGGAGAGGACTCTTTGCTTGTCCGGGCACAGTGGCATGACGAGTTTCTCGGAGATCGCTCTGTTGGAATTAAACGAAGTCTAACCACGGGTACGGAAGTTCGTCTTGATAACCAGAAGGTCTCTAAGATCTCCGACATTGCTCGCCTTACCCCACTGCAGACACTCTTGCCGGATGTCGCGGAGCTGGTTTTCGGCGGGCCCAAGCTGAGACGTAGCTGGCTCGACTGGGGAATGTTTCACGTGAAACCTGACTATCTCCCAGTATTGCGTGACTATCTCCGGGTGCTGAAGCAACGCAACGCGGTCCTGAGATCTCCTAATGTATCGCCTGAATTGCTATCGCCGTGGGATTCTGAGCTGTCGGCCTGTGCCGCGGCGGTTACCAGAGCGCGCCTTCAATACCTGCAGCAGCTCAGGACCCATCTGGAAGGCGTGATAGAAGCGCTGATCCCGGAGCTGAAGGTCAGCTACGAATATCATCAAGGCTGGCCTTCGGGACAAACTCTTGAAAAACTGTTGGGTCAAAGAGGCTCGGGAGAGGTAAAATACGGGGTTACCCAGTGGGGTCCGCACCGAGCGGATATTCGATTCAGGGTGGCAGATCGAGACGCTGCAAAAATGTTGTCGCGAGGTCAGGGTAAACTGCTTGCGACATCGATGAAAGTAGCCCAGGTAGCTTTACTGAACGCGGAACAGAGTCGGGCGTCGCTATTTCTGATTGACGACGTTGGCGCTGAGTTAGACCTGGAACACAGCGGACGATTTTTCCGGCTGCTGAGGGAGCAGGGTAGCCAGGTCATCTCTACATCAGTTCAACCGATGGATCGCGATTACGGCTTTCCAGACTCCGAAATCGAAATGTTCCACGTGGAACACGGTACAGTTACAAAACAAAACAGCGATTTCTGAATTTCAGTCATTGCGAAAAGAGGTTTTCAATGTCCGAAGAAAGTTACGACTCGAATAGCATCAAGGTCTTACGAGGACTGGACGCTGTTCGCAAGCGACCTGGTATGTACATCGGTGATACAGAGGACGGTACGGGACTGCATCACATGGTCCAGGAGCTGGTCGACAACGCCATCGATGAATCTCTGGCCGGTCACTGTGACTACATTGATGTCATTATTCACCCGGGTGAAGCGGTGACGGTCAAGGACAACGGTCGAGGTATTCCGGTAGACATTCACTCAGAAGAAGGCGTTTCTGCGGCTGAAGTAATTCTGACCACTCTCCACGCCGGTGGGAAATTCGACGAAAACAGCTACAAAGTATCCGGCGGGCTCCACGGAGTGGGGGTTTCGGTCGTGAACGCACTATCCGAAGAGTTTCGCCTGACGGTCCGTCGCGATGGTTGCGTCTACGAACAGTCCTATACTGATGGCGTTCCAGACGCACCGCTAAAACAGGTGGGTGAGACGGAGAAGCGAGGCACCGAATGTTTCTTTAAGCCCGCGGCCACAACCTTCGCAAACATAGAGTTTCACTTCGATCTGCTGGCGAAACGACTCCGAGAGCTGGCATTTTTGAATTCGGGCGTGACCATTCACCTTCTTGACGAACGAACGGGTAAAGAAGAAGAGTTCTGCTACCAGGGCGGGTTGCAGGCTTTTGTCGAGTATCTGAACCAGAACAAAACCTCGCTGAACAGCCCGTTTCACCTGATAACCGAACGCTCGGACGGCATTGGTGTTGAAATTTCAATGCAGTGGAACGACAGTTTCCAGGAGCAGGTGCTGGCCTACACCAATAATATTCCGCAGCGGGATGGCGGTGCCCATATCGCTGGTTTTCGCGCGGCACTGACCCGGACTCTTAATGGTTATATTGAGCGTGAAGGCCTGTTGAAAAAAGTTCAGGTCAACACCTCGGGTGATGATGCCCGCGAGGGATTGACAGCCATTGTTAGCGTCAAGGTACCGGATCCGAAGTTTTCTTCACAGACTAAGGACAAGCTTGTGTCCAGCGAAGTGAAAACGGCTGTAGAGCAGGAACTGCATCGGTTCTTCCTGGAATACCTGGACGAAAATCCGCAGGACGCTCGCGCTATCGTTACCAAGATGATTGATGCGGCCCGCGCCCGGGAAGCCGCGCGTAAAGCTCGAGAAATGACCCGTCGCAAAGGCGCGCTGGATATCGCTGGATTGCCAGGTAAGTTGGCGGATTGTCAGGAAAAGGATCCGGCGAAATCTGAGCTGTATCTGGTGGAGGGAGATTCAGCCGGTGGTTCCGCGAAACAGGGCAGGGATCGGCGCACACAAGCAATTTTGCCGCTGAAGGGAAAAATTCTGAACGTCGAAAAAGCCCGCTTCGACAAAATGCTGTCATCTGCAGAAGTCGGAACTCTGGTCACAGCACTCGGGTGTGGCATCGGTCGGGATGAGTTTGATCCGGACAAGCTGCGCTATCACCACGTTATTATCATGACGGATGCTGACGTAGACGGATCCCACATCCGTACCCTGTTGTTAACCTTCTTCTTCCGGCAAATGCCTGAGCTGATCGAACGCGGTCATATATTCATTGCCCAGCCACCACTGTATAAGGTGAAGAAAGGGCGGCAGGAAAAATACGTCAAAGACGATCCTGAACTGGACTCCTACTTTCTCCAGCTCGCCTTAGAGGGAGCCAGCCTGCTGGTGAAACCTGGGGCCGCGCCGGTGGACGACTCGGTACTGGAAGCGTTAGTCAGAGACTACACTCTGCTCGTGGCCAGACTCGATAAGCTCTACCGTGTTTACCCGACCGAGCTGACTCAGGTGCTGATTGATCTGCCGGTTGTTACACCTGAAATGCTGCGCGACGAAGCTGCGATGAAAAAT
>Ga0316191_10003041_pt1 | contig 12299 bp, 7 predicted proteins | sample Eddworburr2cm_MG_FD_204928 | JGI IMG/M metagenome (GOLD analysis project Ga0316191, IMG submission 204928) | Coastal sediment microbial communities from Maine, United States - Eddy worm burrow 2 cm | ecosystem: Environmental > Aquatic > Marine > Coastal > Sediment | place: USA: Maine | collected...
AGCTTTATCCCAATTGCCCTCAGAACCGTGCGTGATAGTTTCCCATCACACGGCTCGCCAGTATCAAGTGAATAACGTTTTTATTTAACCTGTTAGGATTTTTCTTATTTTCTTTCATATGCTTACTAAGAGAAACGCTTGATTGCTCAATAATGTTAACCTTTTCAGCATACGCTCGAATTCCTACCACCCTTCGAGAAAACATATTCTCTAATATGGTGGTTCCGTACCCATAGATCTTTAGACCCTTAGGGTATCCCGTATTTCCGTATCCCCCGCGATTAATTACCTTAGCGCGTTGCATGACCACCGCCGAAGCGGAAAAAATTCCCTGAGAGGGATGACTAGCAACGGTGATTAGAGACCTCCGATACATCCTGGACGGAGACCACATTGCTGATGCGACCTTACCACACTGATAACACGCACCGTTTAGTGTCAAACAGTCGTCATGTGTCAACTTTGTAAACCTACGCATAGTAATCCTAACTTGCCGAATATTATTGGGTTTGTGTGGAACCCGCAATTGACTTTCACAACCTTCTTCCAACCTGCTCCTTTCGAATCAAATCGGAATTGCGTGTTTTAAGACTTAAATTAATCACTAAGCCTATCATCAAAGATGAAACGAGTAAATCGCCTAAATTTAGACGATGAATACAGCAAAACGGCGCACAAATATAAACTTCAGGGTGTCCAAAAGTAGAGATAGGGAATTACCCCCCTCTCAGAACCATACGTGCTATTGTCCAATAGCATATGGCTCGCCGATATGTGCATCGAAATTATAACCTCATAATGTATATTACTACTTTTTCTTTTTACTTACGAATACCCGGCGTCGGTGTAGTAGCATGTGATGCTTTCTACATAACGTAACGGTTTTTCGTTTGTTAGCTAAAAGTTTCCGTTGGTAATCATTCAGGTCTTTCCTATTCAGGTTGACCTGGGGATTGATATGATGTTGTTCGAGTCCTTTGATTGCATTGCAGCCTTCGTACTCGCACATATCTTTCCCTTGAGGAGTTGCCTTGTACGAGCTTTGAATGTGAAATCCATCGATATTAGAGAGCAAGTTTGCAAGGTTTTGTTGGGTTTTCCCGCGTTTAAAGTTCTGACGGGATTTAAGGGTGTCTGGCCAGTCTAATATCGCCTCTTCGACACCCAGATTATTTGTGATCCGGATTCGACTGCCGTATTTAGCGAATACTTTTGCTGCTGTTTTTAGCTTTAGTTTGTCAGCTATTGACAGAGCACACGACTTCCGGTATATTGATAGAACCTTCCAAAGGTCGGAGTATCTGTTGGCGAAAGAATAATACTCCCTTAAACCTCTGATTATTGAGCTGTATCTTTTGACAATTTCTGCTGTTGTTAGGCCAATTAATCGTCTGTTAGATGTAGCTCGTGCTAGTTTTTTGTTGTTTGTTCTGTAGACTGCGTAGCCTCGATCTACTGCCCTGGAAAAGAGCATGTCTGCAGGAATGTTCAACTGTGGCTTTGGATGAGCCTGTAGATATAGTTGCTTGCAGCCTTTGCCGTCATCTTTGGACTTTATAGAGTTACAGGTCCATTTGATTCTGGCTCCCAAAAATAATGTAGCTTGGGTGCTGTGTTGCATTTTTGATTTTTCGAGGTTACAGGAGAGATGTAGCTCATTCTTTAGAAACTCTACGATGCGGTTTCTGATTTGTATAGCTTCATATTTCGGACCTGAAAACCCTAGTATGAAGTCATCAGCGTATCGAACGTAGTGTAGTCTTCGAAAGTCCGGGTCATCGGTATTCCTTCTAGACGGTAGACTATTATTTCTTATAGCCTTGTTATGTTTGACCCGTATTACCATTTCTTTTGCTTCGGGATGTTCCGCAAGGAACATTTTCTCAACTTCAGTAAGTACGCTCTTTTGATATTCCGGATTGACCTTACGGGCTTCGCCTCTATGGTATTCCGGAATAAGCTCTTCCTGTAGAAAGCGATCAAGTTGGTGAAGATACAAGTTACTAAGAATGGGTGATATCAGTGACCCTTGAGGGACTCCTTCATTTGTTTGGGTATAACGACTTCTGTCGTTCAGATTATGTATGTCTACATATCCGGCCTTAAGCATTTTGTTTATGAGCTCAAGAGTGGCCTGATCGCAATACTCCTCTAAAAGACTAAGAAGTTTTTTGTGTTGTACCCTGTCAAAGTATTTGGCTATATCAATGGATATAATCCAAGTGGTTGAGCTCCATGTGTGTCTAATTTGATATAGAGCATCATGAGAACCTCGTCCAGGTCTAAAGCCGTATGAGCAGTCTAGGAACACTGGATCAAGTATTTCCTCCAGTAGATTCAAAAGACATCCTTGTACGACTTTATCGATAGCACTTGCTATACCTAAGTACCGCACCCCACCATCCGGTTTAGGGATAGCGACTTTCTTGTTGGGTTTGGGTTGATACTTTTGGGTACTTAGGGTTTTAGATAGACTTTTTATTTTTTTTTCGGTGAGGTTCGCCTTAATTTCACCGTCCAATCCGGGACTAGCGCCCGATTTTAGCCTTTTTTGGCCAGCCTTTAAGTTATCTAAGTCGAACACCTTTTCGTAGAGGACTTTTGCTGTGGTGTTAAAAGATAACTCAGTTGGCGTTGTTGCCTCTAAGTTTGTTTTTGCCGCCGTTTCCGAGGCTGTCTTACCTACACTGGATTCGTTCGCGGTTAGACAAACGGGAGTGTAGGACACATATCTGTGAGTTGTTTTCAGTATTTTGGTGGCTAGGTTACTACTTTGAGACGTTTTGTAGTTAGTCACCGTTGTACTGTATTTTCTCACTCCGTAGGCCAAGCTCCCCGGATATAACCGGTGAGTTTGCGTCTGCCTTATACCTTTGTGGTCTAAGCCACTCCGGTTTTCTAAAGCCAGTTTTGGCCCTCCCCTTAGTTCCACGTAGAGTTTATTATATTTCTCATTCGGGACACCATGACTTTCCTGACTCGTCGTCAGTTGTGACGCGGGTTTACTGTCGATTTGGATATGGTTCGGGTCCTCCTCTCCTGCGTCGACTTCTTTGTTGAAGCCCAGTCCTGTTGGTCTGACATGCATAGATAATATTTGAGAAAATGTTGGATATGCCATGCTATTTTCCCCAGACGCTTCAATTACGCCGAAATGTCGGTAAAGGCAATTATCCATATGGCTCTTTTTGTAGTAAACTAAGCCACAAACTCGTACGCAACTTACTAAGGCGCACAACCAAAATAGGTGTTGATAAAGAACAGGATCACCTCCACCTGCAGGGTCAAAAAAAGTGGTATTAAAATTTCTATCAGTTAAAAGCATTGTAATCGCACCAGCTAGCACTGGTAATGACAATAATAATAAAATTGCTGTTAAAAATACAGCCCATACAAATAAAGGTAATTTATGGAAAGGTAAACTTTCAGTTCTCATATTAATGATAGTACAAATAAAATTAATTGCACCTAAAATAGAAGCCGCACCTGATAGGTGTAAACTGAAAATACTTGGTATAGACGAATTCTCATTATTAAAATAAAACTTAAACAATTTTTTATTTTTACATCGAGAAAGCCCCACCACAGAACTTAACGAGCGCCTCTCGACGCATTAAGCTCTTAAGCCCTTAAACTAAAATTATATAGTTGATTTTATTAATTTATCAGTTTCTATTAGAAATTTTTTGAAAAGTTTGCGAGTTGTTTTATTTCCAATTTTATCTAGATATTTAAAATGGTTATTTTTTCTAAGTTCCAATAACGTTTTAATATGTAACTTTTGTAATTCGTCTTGCTTTAAAGTTTTTAGTTTAATATTCTTCGGAACAAAAGATTTACGAATTTTACGATAATTTTTTAACAATTCCCGTTCTTCTTGCCCAAAAGTTTTACTTTTATGACAATTTTTATGTACCAATCTTAAATTATTTATACTATTAAGAAGAATTTTTAAAGGTTTAAGATTACCGGTCAATTTAATAGGAATTACATGATCCAAATCTAAACCTTTGTGCCATGTGTGGTTAGTTTGCGAGTCAATTACTACATGTTTTAGCGTAATTCTTTCGTTTAAAGCTTTAGAATTAAAATCACTAACATTATTCATATTAAAAATATAGTTAAAATTGGGATTAATCGTTGCAGAATTTATTTCAGAATAATATTTAAATAAGGAAATCTCGGATAAGTTAGGATTAATTTTTTGATAATTATCTGATAAATTGTCATAGTTGATTTTTAGCAATTTTTCTTCCCAATTAATTAACTTTTCTTTACACAATGGACAAGTTTCCTTTTGTTTTACAAAAAGTTTACTCCTTAAATCATTTTTAAAAGTATTGTTTTTTATCGAACGTTTTATATAAGGTTTTGGGTTATAAAAAAAACTAGAATTTAAAAGATCATTTGATGGTACTACCTCAGTCATCATACAAGGTGCGTTAAGGTCATATAGTCTTGGAATAAACAAAGAGTATTCACGACCATGGTGAATGCCTGTGAAACCTATAGATTTTTTTCTAGATCCATCTTCATTTTGATTAAGTCTTAAATAATTTTTTAAATACGAATTACCATATTTTTTAAAAATATATCGTTTCATACGGGAAAAAATGTACCAATCTATAGCTAAACGTAAGCTGCCTTGTCTTGGAGCTGGAGAAAAGTAGTTCGACCAACCTAAAATGACTTTTGTTAAAGATTTAATTATTATGTCTTCAGATTTCCAAACATTAGAATGGCTAGTAATTTGTTTTATATTGGATTTCAGTTTAGAAACAGATGCTTTAGAAGGATAGACATACAAGCCTTCCCAATCACAAAGTCTACCAGCAATTTTTTTACGCGCTTTGATTATCCAACTAACACGTTTGGGAACTAAATAATGAAAAGTCCAAGACAAAAAATTTAGTTTTGTATTTCTATGAAAAGTTTTGATTTCTGTTTTTTCACTTGATAATTTTAAGCCCCGTTCCTTTAAAAAAATCTCTAATTGTTTTTTTACTTTCTCTAACGGAACTTTACCTTTAACTCCAATTATAAAATCATCAGCATATCTAACCATCCATGAAGTACTTTTTAAATCAACAGTTGCCAATTTACGAAGATCTGATTCAGATTTTGAGCTATTTAAATCTTTTGTTTTATAATAAATATATTTATCAAAGTCATAATAAGCTATTGGTCCTTTTTGCCCTTCACTTTTAATTTGGGCAACTGTTTCAAAAATTAAATTTTCAATTCCATCTAACGTCCAATTCATTAATAAAGGTGATAAAACACCTCCTTGTGGCACTCCACAATTATTGTCTGATTTTTTTAATATTACCTCATTATTTTCAACTATATCCGATTTTAAAATTTTTTCTAACAAAAAGCCATATTTTAAAGGCATTGGAACATTAGAAATCAACCAGTGGTGACTTATTTTATCAAAACAACTTTCAATATCTGCGTGTAATAACTGAAAAGGTACGTAATACTGCTTTGCCTTTGGAGTAAGTAATTTTTGAATTTCTTTATTTGATATATTTTTATTATTTAATACCTTGTCTCGTTCATCTTTGTGTTTTGAGAATCGAGGTTTTCTAAGTTGAAGGTTTAGAGTAGATCTTTTTTTTAAAGAAATTCGCTTATTCTCTAAGGGATTTGAGTTTCTAATGGATAATCTATTGTATAAGTAAGAAACAGCCTGATGACAGTTTCGACCAGGTCGGAAACCAAAAGAATTTCTATCACCTAAAGTCTCCATATAAGGCTCGATAGCTATTTTTAAAAAAGTTTGCATAGTTCTATCTTTAAGCGTAGGTATACCTAAAGGTCTACGTTTGCCATTAGCTTTAGGTATAAAAACTCGGATTATGGGATCCGCTGAATAGTTTTTTATTTTAAATGGCTTTAGAGATTCTAATAACTTGAATTTTAACTCAAGATTATTTTTTAAAGCCTCAGACCTAACATTAGACACGTATGCTAAAGGATTATTTTGTATTAACCGGTGCAAATTTTTACACTCTTTAATGTAAATTTTACCCCTTTTACTTTTTAAATATCTTTTATAGTTTTCTCTGGGATTTAAATTATGAATACCCTTACGTTGAATTGCTTGATTTGTAAATCCTTCACTTAATGAAATATCGTATTTTAATTTTTTAATAAGATCATGTAAATATTTTAGAGCAACAGTTTTCGACTTAATGACACGAGGTACAGATAAAAAACAAATACCATCTATTCCCGGGGTCTCACGACCATTTGAAACGGATACTAAATGTACGGCCCAAAGTTTTGTAAGTAAACTATCCATGGTTCGTTGAGATTCATCTAAAATTTCGAGCCAATGGTCTTTTCTTTTTAGTTTTTCTCTATCTATTAATGGTATTGGGCGCTTATAATCTCGAGGTTGGTACTCATCGGCTAAGAGAGTACGGCTTTGGTTTAATTTTAATGAAAATGACTTTTGAAATTTTTTTGCCGTTAAAATACTTATTAACCGATTGGATAGTTCTACATACTTTTTAACCGCTTTAAGTATTTCAGGGTTGTCAAGAGGCCAAATGTTGTTCTTTAAGCTTTGTTTAATAATAGGTGTAAACTTTGCTTCTAGTTCTCGTTTAGGCTTTACAAGAAAATTTAAATCTTGCGAGCTAAAATGTCTACAAACTGTTTTTATGGGAAAAGAAAAGCTTACATTATTTTTATTTATAAGGGCTTTTTTGTTATTAACAAAATCGAACCTTGCAAGGTTGCGCCTTCGTCCCATATCTTGTCTAAACTCCGTAATCCTAATGTTCTTTACACCTTCGATCCTATAATATTCATGGAAGTTTTGTACATATCGTCCGTTCAGGATTCGCTTTCCCTTAGGAACAAAACTTTTGCAAAGAAATATACATTTCTTTAGACGATGAAGAATGTCAACAGTAGTAAACTCCATTAGGCAAAGACTCTCCGCATGACTTGGATAGACTACCACAGTGATATTATCCTGCAAATAGCCGAGATATGAGATAGTTTTTACGCCGCACGCCAAATCAACCGAGCCTCCTGAATGAGCAATGATACCTGATAAAGGCGGATAGCATAAAACTATTTTTAGATATCTAAAAGCCAACGTTCTCATGTTGGATTGGACTATACCATCATTCTCTTTATTTTCAAGCACTAAAAAATTAAAATATTTTAAATGAAAAATTTATAAAAAATATTGACAATCGACAAGTAGGCTAAAATCATCCACCATCCCTCCCCGCTTTAATTAATGTTTAATAAATTTTTTATAATCTTTACTAAATCTTATTGCTCTAATATTACGCATTTTCTCTCTTATATTTTCAAGATATTTAAACCCTCTTTGTTTTTTGTTATAAGATCTTGCCCAAATCCTATACTCTAATGATTTCATTCCTTTCATTGTTTTAAAAAAATATGAGATAAGAAATTGAATCGTTTCTTGGCGAGATGAAACAATCGAAAAATAAGTTTTTTTTTGTCTTACCCCTGTTTTTATTTTAAATATCAAAGATATTGCCTCTAAAACATGTTTATCCGTTTTTTGAGTAATTTCGAAAGTATGAACTAAACGAGTTGGGTCTTTTTTAGTTATATAGAAACTGCCTTCAGCTTCTACAAAACCTATTACCCAAGATTTCGTTACGATTTGTTCTAAATTTTTTTGAAAATTTACTTTGTTTAAATTTAACCACACAGGGCTTTTATAATTTATAGGAATAGAATGCTGAGAGGTTTTTAACTTAGAAATTTTAATATTTTTTTCTTCAAAAGACAACTTAGAATTAATCGAAGTTAAAAGGGCTTCTTTAAAAATAATATACTTGTAATGCTTACAAGTGAGTAAAGGGTGTCTATCAAAAAGTGGTATAATATGTTTCAAAATTAAATTTTTGTCTCGAATTCTATAAACAGCCATATCATTTTTTTCATCTATAGAAATAGAACCAACTTTTAGTTTATGCTTAATGTAAAACAATAGTCGAAGGTTATAACTGCTTTGAGCTACTTGAAAAGAAAAAGACCAAGATTTTATTTTTGAAAGTCCAAAATAAAAAGTTCCATCACCATCAACAATCCCAACAAGCCATTTAGCAAACTGTTCATATTTTAAAAATTTGTTCATATATTTATTTTTAACTTTTTAGTGTTATGTTCAAATCTAAAAAATTTTTATTACTTCTAGTCATAATAGATCACTTAAGAGAATGCGCTACGTTAAGTCTCTGATGAGCTAGTTTGCCCAAGCGGATTGTCCCCATGTCAACGACATTTTTACACTATTTAAATTAAAATTTTACTTAGAAAATAGGTATTCGTTTCCGATTAGAGGAGTTTCCCGCATCGAGTAGCGTTTAAAAAATTGTTTTAATAATAAATTATTTACAATTTACGGACGGCCCATTCGCCTTTTTATTCTGTTGACCGTCCAACCAGTACCAACACCAGCTTCACAAAGTACTGATTCAATTAATAATAATAAAGATGGAGGTAACAACCAAAAACTAATATTATTCATTCTTGGAAATGCCATATCCGGAGCACCAATCATTAAAGGCACAAACCAGTTACCGAAACCGCCAATTAGTATAGGCATCACCATAAAAAAAATCATTACAAAAGCATGCCCTGTTACTATTACGTTATAAAGATGGTGGTTATATTCCAAAAAACCTCCATTAGGTTGAGATAATGTTATTCTAATATATAAAGATAATGCTGTACCAGCTACACCTGCGATTCCACCAAAAATGATGTATAAAGTACCGATATCTGTCGAGTAAGGTCATACCTTCTCGTTAAACTGTACGTGATACTCGCGCATCATACAGCTTTCCCTCAAGCTTCCTCTTAAAAAAAAAATTGTACGTTAATCAAAGTGTGTTAAGAAACCTCTTTTATATATTCCCAGTTAAGATCCGAGAACGAGATTCTTTTATTATGTAGATCCATATGATGCGACTTACATAGCGGAATTTGTTTCCGATTCAAAGCTACCTTAAAAGCCTCAGTACCGGTTACCCGTCGACCTTTCTTAGTAACTACAGAAACCTTACCGAATGTGTCTTTCATACGTTTAAGTTTGTCAACATGATGCCATTCAATGTCATAGTTATCACAACCATCAACTGCACATTCCACCCCAAAGAATTTTGTACGAGTGAACTTAGCCCAAATCTGATCAAGAACTTTGTCCCCCGCATCTTTCGATACGTTAGAAAGAAACTTGCGACCCATGGTTCTAATTTCCTGCGTACTCAGGAATTGAGCAGTAACAAACCCTTCCTGATCCTTAATAATAAGGTCTTTAGTGTGTTTAGCAATAATCCTCCTTGAGGAAGATTTATGTTTGCCGGCGAGAGTATGAATAGCCGACCAACGCACCATGTAGTCAACATAATTTTTTACTTTATAGAAATTCCGACAACATCTATAGTAATTGAGTAAGCCTCTCCCCACTTGGGTATACCATTTAATGATGAGATCGTCCGGTACGTGAATAAGGCGTCCTATTTCTTTAGGCTTATTAGATTTAGAAATCAAACCTCTTTGTCTAAGCTTCTCTCTAATTTCAATTAAAGGAGCTTCGATTTGAGGTGGGAGTGCGTCATAACGACCTACTAGCTCTTTATATCTCTTCTTTGGATCAACGCTACCTTTAGTTAACTCTTTTTCCCATTCAAAAATTTTAGACTCTAGATTGTCCAAGTCTTTTTTTAAATGTTCAGGTACAAACAGAATCGTACCAGCCAGTGCCTGAAGGAATTGGCGGTATGTACTGATCCATTCTTTAGAAAACTCAGGCATCTGTGAGATCTGAAACTTTAAAGCCTCAACTTTCTCTCGAACCTCTAAAGAATCAATATTTCGTGTACGTTTATCTTTTAAAGCCTTCAAAAGCGCACGTCGCACAACTTTTAACAGCCGCTCTTCTTTAATCTTTTTTTGCAATAAGAGTCTATTCTTTACCCTCTTTTTCTTTTCCAACGCTTTTCCAAATCTCCGAGGAAATTTAGAGTGTGGTACAGCGCTAATCCACATACCTAAGAATTTAACCTTTCCAGCTCCAATGTGAGTAATTTCCCCGACCGTCAAATTAAGCTTAAGATCCGACTTACTAAAAGCCAGGATTCTATTACGAATCTTCGCTACCAAATCTTTGGATCCAGCGATACCTAACAATAAATCATCAGCATATCTTACATATCTAATCCTAACAAAATTCGGGTCATTCCAATCCGTCATAGTTACACCTAGTTTGCGTCGGTCAGACCTATGTTTCGACATAATGGCTGCCTGTTTTTCGGGGGGAAGCGATTTAAATTCCTTCCTTCTATACTCGCGACGTTCAGCATTAACGGCCTCTAAGTTCTTACGTCTAATTTTGCCTTTTTGGTATTCTTTAGTAATATCGGCTACTTCCACATCTAATTTGTGTAGATATATATTCGCCAGAATTGGAGAGACAACCGATCCTTGAGCGACACCTACGGAAGGGTCAGGACCAAGTCCTTCTTTCCAACCTATAACGCCTGCATTAAATAGTTTGAAAATCAAATCAATAAATCTTTGGTCATCAATTTTCTCTTTTAAAATGCTGGCTAAACGGTGGCGGTCCAACGTATCATAACACTTTTCTACATCAAACTCAAGGAACCATGAAATTCCAGTCCAATTCATTCGAATAGATTCTAGCGCAGAATGGCAACCCCTAGAAGGACGAAAACCATGAGAAGTATCAAGAAACAAAGGTTCATAAATATGCTCCAGAACCATTTTCATAGCCTGTTGCACGATTTTATCCCTCGAATTACTAATAGTCAACGGTCTTAAGCCCGGCTTATTTGGTTTCGGAATCATTAACCTTCTGGTTGGCATAAAACGAAAAGACCCATCTAAGAGCCTCTCGGAGGTTTTTTCAAACCAATTACTATTTAAACCATCAAGTGTTTCCTCACTCGACCCTTTAGCCATAACCCCTGGGTTAGACTTAATCTTCTGATAAGCGCCTTGTAAAAAATCTACATCAGCCACCACTTCAATAAGGTTAACATACTTACCTTTGTACATTTTAAGATTCTTGAAATTATTGGATTTCCCCATAGAGAAATCCCGCTTCGCACTCGAGAGCGATACTACATTCCTGTTTGAGTTTCTTAAACTTCCAGGTTTTCCGTATCTCCCTAGGCGTACCCCTATAGTAGCAGGGCCACCCTTGTAGTCGTATTTCAATTGTCCACGATTAAATTGAGTTTCCTCTAGATCTTGAGACCTAACTACGTTAAGTCCAATAGTATCCGCAGAATCCTGAGTCATACACAGCCTTTTCCCCCCACAAAGTAGGTTATTTAGGTGACTAGGGCAGATAGTATTCGAGTCTCCCGGACTCGCCCCACAAAACGGGGATATCATTATAAAGGTTCGTTTTCCTAAACTCAAAATAATATCTACCGAAAAAGTTCGCTTTACTCCCTTACTAAACTTCAGGCGAGCAACTTTCGGTTTAACAGTTACTGTGTTCCTGTAGGGTTTGTAGACCCCAAGGGCAAAAGAAACCAAAACTCCGCACTTGTGATTAGTAGAAAAAAACCATCGAAAAATAAAATGAGTTGCTTTATCTAAAAAGCTTGCGTTACTTAAATTTGTTGCCATAATACCTTTATTTGTTCTTAATGGGATTTGAACCCATATTTTTACTGTGAAAGAGTAGCGTCCTAACCATTAGACGATAAGAACCTAGTTTAAAACATTTATATAAAGGCGGACAACAGGACTTGAACCTGTGACTTTTAGAACCACAACCTAACACTCTAACCAACTGAGTTATATCCGCCATTTTTACTTGCGATAAAAACTTTTTTAATATCACTTTTTTCACTTTTAGGTAAAGCTCGGATACAGTTGCCAATAGATTTCATGGTACCATTCTTATCGAAAATTCTAGCAACATGGAGATGTATAAACGTTATAGCCAACCACAATTTTTGCTTCTCCTTCATCTTTAAACGAATTGAGTAATCCTAGATTTATTTGATAATTGGCTTAGCTTTAAAAACTATTTATGATAGAAAAATATAAAACAAATGTTATTGAATATAAAAAACCTTATTTAACAACACATTTATTATATTCTATTGTTTTTCATTATTTATATTATTGTATATGAAAAAAACATCATTTAATAGCATGTTTTATTCATTAAGTTTATACCCACAGAGAAGAACCTTTAATTAAGCTTTACTTATGTTCTATGTTATTAATAAATGTGCCATTACCCAATGACCCAT
>Ga0316191_10003043_pt1 | contig 12296 bp, 9 predicted proteins | sample Eddworburr2cm_MG_FD_204928 | JGI IMG/M metagenome (GOLD analysis project Ga0316191, IMG submission 204928) | Coastal sediment microbial communities from Maine, United States - Eddy worm burrow 2 cm | ecosystem: Environmental > Aquatic > Marine > Coastal > Sediment | place: USA: Maine | collected...
ATCCAACTGCTGAAGGCAACGATGGCTGAGCATGCCATGGTGCTCTCCTTCCACCCAGCTATTTAACAAAACAAGAGAAAACTGACCTAGTTCAACTATATTAATTGACTCACCAGGACAGTTGGGAACGGTCTGCTGCAGTAAAATTGGTGTGTCATGATTGCCGGGAACGCAATAAATTGGCAAATCATATTGCTGTATTACAGAATTGAACAGTGCGTAGCTTTCCTCGTTACCCGTTTGAGAAATATCACCAGTAAATAATAGAAAATCAATATCCGGATAACTCCTATCGATGTGGGACAGCACTGCTTCTAAACTTTCTTTTGTATTAAGACTGCGAAAAGTCTCTTCCGCATGATCAAGTAAATGGGTGTCCGTAATATGAACAAACTTTAAAGTATCTGTATGATTGTCATGTAGATTCTTGGGCATATGCGGGTGTGATCGGTTTAACGTTGATTTGCCATTAATTATCAGTAATCTTCAGAAAATATGGATAATATACAAATGGAATGTTTTAACAAGATAAAACACTGCCTTATAGGGTTATTTCTGCTCGTTTGCTTTTCTTTTTCCTCTACTGTTAGTGCATTAGATAAAGCACAGCTATCGTCCGCAACAGCAGATGGCATGCACTTTCGCGTGTCCTATAAAAGCAAGGTTGAACCTCTGCCGCTAAATCATATCCATAGCTGGATACTGCATGTAGAAACCCTGGATGGTAAGCCTGTAGGGAATGCCGAAATTTCTGTACATGGCGGTATGCCTGCACATAAACACGGGCTTCCTACTGAACCAGTCGTTACTAGAATAGGCGAAGGAGATTATCTCGTGGAGGGGCTCAAATTCAGTATGACTGGTAAATGGCAAGTATGGTTCAATATTCGTAACAATGAGATCATTGACAAAATTAAGTTCGAAATCGAATTTTAATGTCTATATTTTTTCTGCTGTAGTAAGGCCCTGAACATCAGAACAATATGCAGCGGGATATAAAGCAACATTTTATGAAGGAATTAACAATTAGAAAATTGTCTTTTGCGTTTCTAGCATGTTGTATAGTTGTTAACGCCCGGGCTACACAGAATCAAGATTGGAGTGAAGCTGAGCTGGCATTATTACGCCTCAGTTGGCTTGGCAGCTTGCCAGAGTTATCGCCTGATCCTACTAACAAATATGCAGATAATCCTGCTGCAGCTGAATTTGGACAGCAGCTTTTTTTTGACAAGAGATTAAGTGCCAATGGAAAGGTGGCGTGCGCGACCTGTCATGTGCCTGATAAACTATTTACAGATGGTCTGGCGAAATCCAGGGGAGTTGGCGAGACACCAAGGAGTGCACCGTCCATAATAGGTGTTGCTCACAGTCCCTGGTTTTTCTGGGATGGGCACAGTGACAGCCTATGGTCGCAGGCCCTGGGACCCCTTGAGTCAGGCGTTGAACACGGTGGCAACAGGTCACAGTATGCTCGCATAATTTATTCAGATCAGACTTACAGGAAGACGTATGAAAGCCTGTTTGGAGAGTTACCTGATTTATCAGACATAGGGCGTTTTCCATTAAATTCTGGCCCGGCTGCTGATCAGGCTTCTGTTGAAAGATGGCAGGAAATGTCGGAAGCAGATCGTAAGGCCATCACACGAATATATGTAAATATGGGCAAAGCAATCGCTGCATATGAGCGATTGTTAATGCCGGCTCCATCACGTTTTGATCGTTATGTAGAGGCGTTGCTGAACGGTGAACCAACAGGGAATAATTCACTTTCGGCTGATGAACTAGCTGGATTGAAGTTATTTTTTGGCAAAGCTATGTGTATAACATGCCACCAGGGGCCGCTATTTACCAACAACGGTTTTCATAATGTCGGTGTACCCGATCCTGCAACAATAAAACCCAAATATCTGCCTCCAATACTTCATGCATTAAGAGACAAGCCCCCGGTTGATGAGGGTAGATATAAGGGGATACGGCAGGCCTTGAAAAGTGAGTTTAACTGTTTAAATGAATACAGTGATGCGAAAGAGGATGATTGTGCGGAATTGAAATTTGCAAATACAAAACACACTGCAACGTTGGGTGCTTTCAAGGTTCCTTCTCTGCGTAACGTTGCAGAAACTGCACCGTATATGCATAGTGGGCAATTCAGTACGCTTGCAGAAGTAATGCTGCATTACAATGCAGCGCCGAAAGCACATATCGGCCACAATGAACTGTTGCCTCTTAATCTGCAACAAACAGAGCTGGAACAGATAGAAGCCTTCCTGCATAGTTTAAGCAGTCCGCCAGGTGTTGCAGCAGACTTATTAAAAAAGCCCTGATGTCTGTTACCGGTCCCTGGCTAAAAAACTGCCAGTGGTCGGCGCAGAGTGTTTGAAAACTCAAAATTAGCCATCAGTGGGTCATCATTACCCGCATATTACTTCTTACAGCTGTTAAGCCTGCATTACCTTAATTAAGAACTGAGTACCGATGATATTTCATATTCACTTCAGATAATAAGCCAGCACATGCATGCGAATGACGGCTTTCACCCGATTAAGTGACTTCATCTGGGAATGTGTTGTACCGATTGATATTTTTATCGTTCCAAATAGATGATCAGAGAAATTTTACACACACGCTGTGATGCAATCAGGCATTTTAATAGACACCTACGGATGGCTGTTTTGTGGATTGCTCTGAGGTCGTGAATATCCAAGGGAGCAGAATAGTTGATCGCATAGTTGAACGCAGTCATTAATTCCGTCAGAGGGAATAATATCACTCTCGAATATGTCAGATAAAATCTGAATAAATAAAGATAAGGAGCAGGTAATCGCCCTTATCTCTCCTTTAACCTTTCCCCTTATTTCCACCTGTTGCTAGAATCTATTGATGAAGAAAAATGACGTCATGGATCAGTCGCTACAGGATACAACCACCTTCGACATTACCTGTCGCCGCTGTCCGCGGCTGGCAACTTTTCTTGATGGTGTTCGAGTTAAATATCCCGATTACCATGGTTTGCCGGTAGCACCATTCGGTGACGAAAAGGCGCAATTGCTGATTGTCGGGCTGGCCCCGGGAATGCATGGTGCGAATGCCAGCGGTCGGCCATTTACCGGTGATCATGCCGGCATAATCCTTTATGACACATTGTATCGTTATGGTTTCGCCAGTGCAGCAGAGTCGCTTTCTGCTGATGACGGCCTGCAGCTGATCAACTGCCGAATCACTAATGCGGTTAAATGCCTGCCGCCGGCGAACAAGCCGATTGGCTCGGAAGTAAATGAGTGCAATAGCTACCTTGCAGAGGAGTTATCAGTCCTGCCAGCAAAAAGTGTGGTTCTTGCTCTCGGTGGCCTGTCGCATAAGGCCTGTGTAAAGGCCATGGGTGGGCGACAGAAAGAGTATCCCTTTGGCCACCTGCAGGAAAAGAGCCTCGGCGCTGTAACCTTGCTCGATTCCTACCACTGTAGCCGCTACAACACGCAAACGCGTAGATTAACGCCTGATATGTTTGATGCAGTATTTGAAAGGGTCCAGAAGCTGTTAGGATAAGAAATTAAATTGTCATTGCGAGCGCAGCGCGGCAATCTCCTTAAGCTATGACCAATCGCAAGCAGGATGCTTCATCGCGCTACCCGCAATGAAAAAAATGACAGCACACATTAAATCCAGACATGACTGATACAGACAGCCAATTTAATCACAAGGCCTTCCTCAAGACCCTGACCGCCTCGCCGGGTGTTTACCAGATGTATGATGCCAACGGCAAACTGCTGTATGTTGGCAAGGCGCGCAATCTTAAAAAACGTCTGTCGAGCTATTTCCGAAAAACCGGCCTGAGCCTGCGGATTCAGTCAATGATAAGGCAGGTAAACAGTATTGAAGTCAGCCTCACCCACACCGAGACTGAAGCGCTGTTGCTGGAAAGTAACCTGATCAAGAGTTTGAAGCCGCGCTTCAACATCCTGATGCGTGATGATAAATCCTATCCTTACATCCGCTTGACGCTCAATCAGGACTATCCCGGGCTGGCCCTGCACAGAGGCTCTAGAAAAGATAAGGCGCAGTATTTCGGACCCTTTCCGAGTGCCGGTGCTGTGAGGGAATTGCTGGCATTACTGCAGAAAACCATCCCAGTGAGGCAGTGCGAGGACGGTTTTTTCCGCAACCGTTCACGTCCCTGCCTGCAATACCAGATCAAGCGATGTACTGGACCCTGCGTAGGGCTGATCTCGAAGGAAGATTATGCGAGGGATATTGAACAGGCGGTGTTGTTTATCAATGGCCAGAAAGATAGCCTGGCAGAAACCCTGACCCGGGCCATGGGACAGGCTGCAGCGAAACTCGAATTTGAACTTGCAGCAGAATTACGTGACCGTATTTCGCGTGTTCGTCAGATTCAGACAAAACAGTATGTCAGTGGCAAGCATGGTGACTTTGATATTATTGTCCAGGCACAGGAAGCAGGTGTATCAGCAATAGGTGTAATGTTTATCCGGGCAGGGCGATCTTTGGGCACAAAAGTTCTGTTCCCACGCTTTGGTCTTGAACAGGAAGAGGGAGAAATGCTGTCGGCATTCATCGCCCAGTTCTATATGAACAAACCGCCTGCAAGACTTGTCCTGCTACCTGTCAAACTGGAGGACAATGAAGTCCTCTCTGCGGCACTGACTGAACGTGCAGGCTATCGAGTTCAGATTGCCACTGTTCAGCGCGGCGATAAGCGACGCTGGCTTGACAGTGTCAGGATCAACGCTATTGATGCACTGCGTCGTCGGCTGGCAACTGAGAGCAATTACCGAGAGCGACTGAATAACCTGGTCGATGCGTTAAATCTGCCTGAAATTCCTCAGCGTATCGAGTGCATAGATATCAGCCATACCCGGGGAGAGGCCACTGTCGCCTCACTGGTTGTGTTTGGTGACCAGGGGCCCCTTAGTAGTCAATACCGCCGCTATAATATCGATGGTATTACTCCGGGTGATGATTACGCGGCCATACATCAGGCCCTTAGCCGCCGTTTTCGCCGGATGCAGGATGAGGGTGAAAAATACCCTGATGTATTATTGATTGATGGTGGTAAAGGACAACTGGCATCTGCCTGTGATGCACTTGGTGAACTGGGTGTTAATGGTGTTGTCACAGTAGGGGTAGCCAAGGGCAGGGAGCGTAAAGCCGGTTGGGAACGGCTGTTTATACCGGGTGTCGCGGTTCCCGTCACGTTGCCGCCAGATTCGCCTGCGTTGCACCTGGTACAGGTAATTCGCGATGAAGCTCACCGGTTTGCGATTACCGGACACCGACGCAGGCGCGCAAAAGCGCGTGTGACCTCATCCCTCGAGGAAATACCTGGTATTGGTGATAAGAAACGCCAGGCGCTGTTGAAGCATTTTGGTGGTCTGCAGGGGGTTGAGAAGGCCGGGGTTGAAGACCTCGCCAGGGTAACAGGGATTAATCGTAAGCTGGCGGAACGTATACATGCATGCTTACATTAACCCTTTGGTGATTAACTGTTGTTGAGACTATTTTTTCTTTGTATAGCCGCTATAGAAGCACAAGCCGTCTATGCTATACCTAAAGATAAAATCCTGGTAATGACGATAGAAATGCAGTTATCAGGTCAGCCTGCAAAGTGTTAGACTTTGGCTATACTTAACTGTAAAGAGTTTCCTGCTGCTGCCGTGCCATTAAATATCCCTAACCTTCTTACTCTATTACGAATACTGCTAATTCCGTTCTTTTTTGTCGTCTATATTATCGATGCCGGTTGGAGTAATCAGCTTGCTACCTTTATATTTGTCGTTGCCGCGATCACCGACTGGCTTGATGGGTACCTCGCACGGCTGTTAAATCAGTACACCACCTTTGGTGCATTCCTTGATCCAGTTGCGGACAAACTAATTGTTGCGACCGCTCTGGTAATGCTGGCAACTGACGAAAAAGTGCTCAGCCTGGTTTATTCTGTGCCACTTTTTGCAGCTTCCGTGGCGATAATTATAGGTCGTGAAATTGTAATCTCAGCGCTGCGCGAATGGATGGCTGAACTGGGGAAGAGGGCAAGTGTGGCCGTCTCATATATTGGTAAGGTGAAGACCGCGATGCAGCTGACCGCGATCAGTTTATTGATTTACCAGGAGCCTTTACTGGGTATACCAATATTCGAGCTGGGCGAGATATTATTGTTTATCGCAGCTGCGCTTACTCTGTATTCCATGGTTGTTTATCTAAAAGCGGCCTGGCCAGTTTTAACAGAACAGGAATAACCGCTTGACAGTAGAAGCTGTGTGCATACAATAGTCGACCCACGCGGGAATAGCTCAGCTGGTAGAGCACGACCTTGCCAAGGTCGGGGTCGCGAGTTCGAATCTCGTTTCCCGCTCCAAACACTCAAAGGGGAAGCATAAGCTTCCCTTTTTTGCCCAGGCAATACCCCCCAATGGCTGGGTGGCAGAGTGGCTATGCACCGGCCTGCAAAGCCGTGTACCTCGGTTCGATTCCGGGCCCAGCCTCCATTTTTATCATAATTATCATATAGTTCAGTATATCAGATGAAATCTGGCTATTCTTCATCATGTTATACTTTGTATACTGTTCGTAAGGAGCCTGTCGGCTTTTAATAATTATTACAGACTGTTGAAGTATTCCTGTCTCGTCTGTTGCAAGCAGGACCTTCGTGTCATTGGTTCTGCACAGGAAGCTATTTTGACGAGGGCTATGTGACGGCAATATATTCGATTCCCGGCTTTAGTGAACCATTTAGCTCATTAAGCCATCTGCTGGCCGCCGGGACATTTTCCCTTATTGGCTTATTGCTCGTGCTACGCAGTCGCGGTTCTCATGGTCGTCTCTACAGTATCGGAATTTTTGTTTTCACCGTGGTTTTCCTGTTATCTATGAGCGGTATTTTTCACTTGCTTGAGCCTGATGGTGATGCCCGCGGTGTCTTACGTCGTCTCGACCATGCAGCAATTTTTACCTTGATTGCAGGTACATTCACCCCGATACATGTTCTACTCTTTTCCGGTTGGCGCAGATGGAGTGTGCTGGCAGTAATCTGGATGTGTGCCTTTGCCGGTATAATTGTAAAAACGCTTTATTTCGACGAAGTGCCAGAATGGGTTGGCCTTATTCTGTATCTTTCTATGGGCTGGATTGGTGCCTTGTCAGCAATTCTAATTTACCATTTGCACGGAGGTCGATATCTTGTTCCCCTGGTTGCCGGCGCAATTGCATATACTGTAGGTGCGGTCCTGGATTTCCTGAGAATCCCGACAATTATCGAGGGGGTGATTGGCCCACATGAATTATTTCATGTCTTTGTGATTTTCGGGATAAGTTTTCACTGGCTGCTGATTGCTCGAATTGCTGAGGACCACAGAGCAGGGAAGCTGAAAACTCAGGGGGAGTAGTAAAATAAGTCTTTTAATATTTATTGTTTACCAATATCAATAAAATCAAAACGATATAATCAGGAACAGGATTCAGTAAAGAAAAAATCTTTGGATAGAACTGAAATTGCAGATTTTTTCTCAAACCTGTCGATGTGAATTAGAAAGAAAATATTCTGATAGGCTAGTACAGTCAGTTCATGACTATTAATTACAATAAAATATAAAATGGAAACATTATTATCATCAATCGATTACAGCGATCCAATCTGGATTGCTATTGCCCTGGCCTTTGGCTTCTTAAGTCAGGTTGTGGGGCTGCCACCGCTTGTTGGTTTTCTTGTTGCCGGTTTTACACTGAATTATTTTGGTGCAGAAGAAGGCGAGGTACTGACTGTAATGGCAGACCTCGGTGTCACTCTACTACTATTCACGATTGGACTTAAATTACGTGTTAAAGATCTGCTGCGTACAGAAGTCTGGGGTGTCACAAGCCTACACATTATCGCGGTAAGTATTCTTTTTGCGATATATCTCGCGTTACTGAAAAAATTAGGTTTGCCATTGTTTAATGAACTTGATCTGGCAAACGTTTTGATAATCGGCTTTGCCCTTTCATTTTCAAGCACAGTCTTTGTTGTAAAGGTACTCGAAAACCGTGGAGATATGCTTTCTCACTATGGCCGCCTGGCTATCGGCGTGCTTATTATCCAGGATATTGCTGCGGTCATTTTTCTCGGGGTTTCAGAAGCGAAGGTTCCATCAATGTGGGCAGCATTGCTGATCACGCTAATAATCATAGGGCGTCCGTTACTAAACAAGTTGTTAGACAAGATTGGACACGGCGAGCTGCTGGTGCTGTATGGTCTGGTGTTAGCACTGGGTGGAGCAGCCCTTTTCGAAGCAGTAGATATGAAAGGTGACCTGGGTGCTGTCGTCTTTGGTGTGTTGCTGGCCAATAACCCGAAAGCAGAGGAAATGGCCAGGATCTTGTTCAGCTTGAAAGAACTCTTCCTGGTGGGTTTCTTTCTCAGTATCGGCATGGCCGGCCTGCCTGACTTATCTATCATGTTAGCAGTAGTGTTGCTACTCCTTGGACTGGTACTTAAAAGCGGCCTGTTCTTCCTGTTATTTTCACGCTTCAGAGTACGTTCGCGAACGGCAGCGACATCATCCTTAATACTGGGGAACTTCAGTGAGTTTGGTCTTATTGTCGCGTTGGCAGCTGTCTCTGAGGAATGGCTCTCTCATGACTGGCTTGTGACCATTGCCGTTCTGGTCGCCTGTTCCTTCGCGATTTCATCAGTAATCAACAAAAATGCCGATGATATTTACACGCGCTTAAGAAGTAGTTTAAAACGTTTTCAACGTGATCAACGGCTACCGGGTGATGAAGATATTGTTTTATCAGGCACCAGGATTCTTGTTTGTGGAATGGGAAGGGTAGGCAGCGGTGCTTTCAGCTACTTATTGGATCATGGTGAAGAGGGACTCCTTGGGCTCGATTTCGACGATCAGGCCGTTGCGAAACAAAATGCAAAAGGCAGGAAGACATATCACGCCAATTGCAGTAGTCCCGATTTCTGGTCGAGACTGGACAGCGAAAATGCGAGCTTTGAATGGGTGCTTCTGTGTATGCCTAATATTCAGGCCAAGGTAGCTACGGCAAAGATGGCAAGGAAATGGGGCTACAACCACCTGATCTGTGCAACATCCAAGTTTCCTGATGAAGAAGCCATCTTAAAAAAAGCAGGTGTTGATGCTGTTTTCAATATTTATGCAGAGGCTGGTGTAGGGCTTGCGCAGAATGTTCAGCAGATATGCAATGTTACCGGTAAATCCTGAGATTCAGGATAAGCATAGTCAGCAGGTAGTATCTTATGCAGGAATCTTCTAATTTAAAACAGATTCTTCATCCTGCGTGCGACTGTACTTAGACGTTATCTGGATGCTCTTCGCGCTTTTTAGCCGGTCTTTTTACCGCCTTTTTTCCAGCATCTCTTGCTGAACTTCTTCTTTTCGGCGCTGATGAGGGAGGTCCGCTTTTCGTAGCTCGTTTCTTCGATGCAGGTTTTCGCTTTGGTTTATCTGATCCTGATTGTTTTAACTCTGAAATATTAATCTTTTTGCCACAAACCCTGGCATTTTTCAGTATCCGGAACGTTTCGGCTGGCATGCCGGCGGGTAAGTCTACAGTTGAAAAGTTATCGAAAATATCAATGGCGCCGATATAGCAGCTTTCTATCTCTGCTTCGTTGGCGATAGCTCCAACAAGGTTGCCGGGTTTAACATCGTCGTCATGCCCAACTTCAACCCGGTAGCGGCACATTTCCACATCAGGGAAATCCTTTAATGGCTTAGGCCTGGTAGACAGGGGTCTTGCAGGTCTGTCTTCTGTAAGGCCTTTTCTTGGTTCTCGGTCTGCTGATTTCCTGTCACTGCGATGTCTTTCAGGTCTTCTTTCGGATCCTCTGTCAGATCCTCTATCAGATCTTCTCTCGGTCCGCTGTTTCTGCTCTGATACTAATAATGGAACATTACCCTGAGCGATTTGTGCCAGTGCTGCAGCGATATCCAGCGGGTCTGTACCGGTCTCGTTATGGTATTCAGTAATCAGTTTCTGGAAAATTTTTAGATCCTGACTGGACAGGCTATCACTGATTTTCTGTTTAAATGCATTGATGCGTAATTCATTGACTGCATCCGCCGTAGGGAATTTCATCGGCTCGATAGCCTGTCGGCAAACCCTTTCTATGCTTTTCAGCATACGTTTCTCGCGCGGCGCGACAAACAGGATGGCTTCACCGCTTCTTCCTGCACGCCCGGTACGACCAATTCGATGGACATAGGATTCCGGGTCATAGGGAATATCATAATTGATGACATGGCTGATTCGATCGACATCGAGCCCGCGTGCGGCAACATCGGTCGCAATTAAAATATCAATTTTGCCATTTTTCAGCTGCTGAATCGTTTGCTCACGTGATTTTTGTGCGATATCGCCATTGATCGCAGAGGCGGCAAAACCTCGCGCTGATAACTTATCTGCCAGTTCTACTGTTGCTGTCTTGGTGCGGACAAATATCAGCATGCCCTCGAAGGGCTCAACTTCCAGTATGCGTGTAAGCGCGTCGAGTTTTTGATGCCCGGGTACCTCCCAGTAACGTTGCCGTATCGTCGTTGCAGATGTCGTCTTGGTCTTCACCTTAACGAGTTTGGGATTGCGTAGAAACTTTGCAGCAACTCTTCGAATGACATCGGGCATGGTAGCTGAAAACAACGCTATCTGGCGTTGTTCGGGAATTTTTGTCATCACCCATTCAACATCATCTATAAAGCCCATGCGCAACATTTCGTCAGCTTCATCAAGTACAAGTGATTTCAATCCATCAAGCTTCAGGGTGCCGCGCTTAATATGATCCATTACCCGGCCAGGTGTGCCTACCACGACATGTACACCACGTTGCAGCGGTCTCAGCTGCAGGTTATACGCCTGTCCACCGTAAATCGGCAGGACATGAAATCCTTTCATGAAATGTGCATAGGACTGAATGGCTTCGGCAACCTGAATTGCCAGTTCCCTGGTAGGGGCCAATACCAGCATTTGCGGAACAGTCTTTTTTACGTCAATCAAGTCGAGTAATGGTAAAGCGAAAGCTGCCGTTTTACCTGTGCCTGTCTGTGCCTGCCCAATGATATCGTGGCCAGCCAGTAGAAAAGGAATACATTCTTTCTGAATTGGCGATGGGGTTTCATAGCCGATATGATTGAGGGCCTTGATCAGCGGGCTGGAGAGCCCAAGGCTATTGAAATCGGATGTTTGTTCAGATTCAGACATGTGAGACCTATTATGGTGTGCTTTTCTCGATGGAGGGGCAAAAGACGAGATTATACAATATATTAGCGAGTTATTATATAGCAACTGTATATACAGCTTATACCTTTGCTTTAATCATTTAGATCGAATGGAAAGTGAAGCTTATTAACGAGAATAAATTGAATTTTAGATTATCATTAATCCCTGCGTTAGTACTCGCGTGTGTGCTCAGCAGCAGCCAGTCACTAGCTGCCGAGATACGAGTTGCTGCAGCGAGTAATTTTGCTCGGGCGATGATCAGTCTTGCCAGTGATTTCGAGGAAAATTCTGGGCATAAAGTAAAGCTGGTATTTGGTTCAACTGGAAAACATTATGCCCAAATCCATAATGGTGCACCTTTCGATGTCTTTTTTGCAGCCGATATCAAACGGCCCAGGCTGCTTGAGCAACAGGGTATAGCAATAGCCGGGAGCCGCTTCACCTATGCGAAAGGCAAACTTATTCTATGGAGCCCCATGCCGAATTATGTAGATTCAGAGGGTGAAGTGCTGAGGCATGGAAGTTTCGAGCATCTGGCCATAGCGAACCCCAATCTTGCTCCCTATGGCAGGGCAGCACGGGAAGTTCTGAAATCTCGTGGTCTATGGGATGTAATGAAACAGAAATCTGTACGCGGTGAGAATATTGGACAGGCATTTCAGTTTGTTAGTAGTGGGAATGCTGAACTGGGCTTTGTTGCCTTTTCACAGGTTAAAAATATTGATGAACCGATTGAGGGGTCCTACTGGGAAGTACCACAGTCACTTTACACGCCTATCGAACAACAGGCAGTATTACTTACGGATAATGAAGCAGGGCGAAGTTTTATTTCGTATATAAAAAGTAAACCCGCATTGAAAATAATTAGTAATCACGGATACGAGATACTGTAGTGTTTAATGAAGCGGATCTGACAGCCTTTGCGATTACGCTGAAACTCGCAGCAGTGACAACATTGATATTGTTGTTACTGGGGACGCCGCTTGCCTGGTGGCTGGCACGCAGCCGTTCACGGTTCAAGTTTATGCTGGAGGCGGTGGTCGCACTGCCACTGGTTT
>Ga0316191_10003044_pt1 | contig 12296 bp, 11 predicted proteins | sample Eddworburr2cm_MG_FD_204928 | JGI IMG/M metagenome (GOLD analysis project Ga0316191, IMG submission 204928) | Coastal sediment microbial communities from Maine, United States - Eddy worm burrow 2 cm | ecosystem: Environmental > Aquatic > Marine > Coastal > Sediment | place: USA: Maine...
GTATTCGGCTCTTCGCAATCGCGCCGGCGGTGGGCTCGGTGCTGTGGCGACCTTCATTGGTCTGGTCCGTGACCGCCACGACGGCGACCTTGTCTCCACCCTCTATCTCGAGCATTACCCGGGTATGACAGAGCGGAGTATTGAAGCAATTGCGACGAAAGCGGCAGCGCGATGGCCTCTGCAGGACGTACTGGTTATCCACAGGGTAGGCGCGCTGGGCGGTGCAGAGCAGATTGTCTACGTGCAGGTGGCCAGTGGCCATCGGGACGCCGCGTTTGCTGGCGCTGCGTTCATCATGGACTATCTGAAGACAGACGCAGTGTTCTGGAAGCGCGAAGACCGGAACAGCGGTTCACGCTGGATAGAATCCACCCGGGAAGACCTGCTGCGACGCCGCAACTGGGATGCTGATCCAAAGCAGGAGTGACCAGACGGTCTGCGGATGGCTTCTACAGACGCGCCCGATACAAAAACATGCCAAATCCAAGCAGGTCGACAGCTCGAAATGCCTGTTCCAGACAGCTTAGAAGCGCCCCAGAAGCAGGGCGCTGATCACCAGGTTGACTGCCGCGTTCAGTTCGACTGGCGCGCCTGACCGTTTTCCAGGTGGTCCTTAGCATGTCCGTCGAGCGTTTCAGCGTCCTCCACGGTTACTGAGAGCACGTTGGTTGTGTTGCCGTCTATTGCGGCATCATCGATCGTGACTCCGTTGACTGAGGCTTTGGTGCTGTCTGCATGCTCCTCGGTCGCCTCTTCACCCGCTTCAATGTGCGTGGCATGGAGGCCTTTGGGGCCCGTCAGGATCTCGAATTGAACTCCCTGACCGGCTTTCAGAGTCTTGTAGCCTTCCATCTCAATGGACGAATAGTGGGCAAACAGATCATCACCACCATCATCAGGTAGGATGAATCCGTACCCTTTGGCGTTGTTGAACCATTTTACTGTGCCTGTTAATTTTTCGCTCGCCATGGCAACCGCCCTCCCAAGCAGCCTAGGATCTGGCCCGGCATAAATTTTTTCTTGAGTCCGACGATTGCTCGAACGCTAAATCAGCGTCCGACAATTATCTAAACTCTCCCCTCAACGGGACTTTCGTCCCATTTTGCCAGAGAGTCAAGGTTGAATTGTCTGTCGCAGGACCTGTTTAATCAGGCATAAACAGCCTGACTGCATTCGATTCCAGTTGACCTAGCGGCCTTTGACGACGCAAATGGCCCCGGGCTGTGAAACCTCAGCGTCAATTTTAAAGCCGCGGTAGGTGGGAGATGACGACGGCGGTTTCACGCTTGCTGAGTGATGCTCCGCAAGTCATGACAGATGAGCCGTCAGTGGCAGGATGAGACTCGTGGACTGTTCGACCGGCTCGGATTTGTGGCATGGTTGGCCTTGCATTCGGCCGCCTGGGGCCCCAACGTAAGGATAACGCGAGGTGGTTTGCCAGGTGGACCTTGAACTGGTCGGCACTTCGATCAGGCCGACGTGACTGATTGGCCGATGACACTTTTTGAGAGAATGACCAGTAATATCGACGAGCTAGCGTTGGCGAATTTGAGATCAGGACCGGTGCGAGGGTCTGATGACCCCGGGCAGGATGATTCCAACGACGATGACTCGGGAGTGGCGACCGCGACAGCCAAACCCAAGCTCAAGCGCCCGCCGATGTACAAGGTCATACTTCTGAACGATGACTACACGCCGATGGAGTTTGTGGTTCACATACTGGAAGTGTTTTTCGCCATTGATCGGGAGAAAGCGACTCAGATCATGCTTGCTGTACACACCCAGGGCGCCGCGGTAGTGGGGATTTTTCCTCGCGATATCGCTGAGACCAAATCCGAGCAGGTGAATCAGTACTCGCAGGAAAATAACCATCCGCTGATGTCCACGGTAGAGATGACTGATTGAACAGTGCTGATTTGTTGCGAATTTGAAGGTAGTGCAACAAAAACTTTGATCAGCTGGCAACGACTGGCTGAGGATAAAGCCGAAACCGGACAGCCGAATACGAATAGTCGAACACAAAAGGACGAAAAACCGCATACATGTTAAGTAAAGACCTGGAAGTAACCCTGAACGAAGCGTTCCGGGCCGCAAAGACCAAGCGCCATGAGTTCATGACCGTTGAGCACCTGTTGCTGGCACTGCTGGACAACACCATTGCGCTGGAAGTGCTGGCTAAGGTGGGCGCGGACGTGGATCGGCTCCGTAAAGAACTGGAGGAGCACATTGATTCCACAACCCCGCTGATTCCGGCCGGGGATGCGGATCGTGAAACACAGCCTACATTGGGCTTCCAGAGGGTGCTGCAGCGAGCGGTGTTCCATGTTCAGTCATCCGGGCGCAAAGAGGTCAACGGTGGTCAGGTCCTGGTCGCGATCTTCAGCGAACAGGAAAGCCAGGCAGTTTTCCTGCTCAAGCAGCAGAGTATTGCTCGCATAGATGTAGTGAATTACATCGCCCACGGGATTTCCAAAGTCGGCGGCGAAGAGGGTGAACCGATTGCTCCGTCGTCGGTTGAGGGCGAAGAAGAAGGTGTGGAAGGTGGCCAGCAGAGCGCTCTGGAGTCATTTGCCACCAATCTGAACGAGCAGGCCCGCAATGGCCGTATTGACCCGCTGGTTGGCCGCGACAGCGAACTTGAGCGAGTAATCCAGGTGCTGTGTCGGCGCCGGAAGAACAACCCGCTGCTCGTTGGCGAATCCGGAGTCGGTAAAACGGCCATTGCGGAAGGGCTGGCAAAACGCATTGTCGACGGACAGGTCCCGGAAGTTGTCGCGGACAGCAATATCTATTCACTTGATATGGGCGCACTGCTGGCCGGAACCAAATATCGCGGCGATTTCGAAAAACGCTTCAAAATGATTCTGGGTGAGTTAAAGAAAGAAGAGGGTGCCATTCTCTTCATCGATGAAGTGCATACCATCATCGGCGCCGGGGCGGCATCTGGTGGCGTAATGGATGCGTCCAACCTGCTGAAGCCTTTGCTTACTTCGGGTGAAATCCGCTGTATGGGATCGACCACCTACACCGAATATCGCGGCATCTTTGACAAGGACCGGGCGTTGTCCCGACGTTTTCAGAAGATTGATGTCAGCGAACCCGACGTCAACGACACCTATCAGATTCTCAAGGGACTGAAGTCGCGCTTCGAAGATCATTACCACCTTCGCTATACCGACAAAGCGCTGCGCGCCGCGGCGGAACTGGCCGATCGCTATATCACCGATCGCTTTCAACCTGACAAAGCCATCGACGTGATTGATGAAGCTGGCGCTGCACAGCAGCTGGTGACACCCAGCCGTCGTAAAAAGAGCATTGGAGCCGCAGACGTTCAGGATGTGGTCGCGAAAATTGCCCGGATTCCGTCCAGTCAGGTCAGCTCTTCAGACAAAGAAGCGCTGCGGGATCTCGACAGCAAGCTGAAGATGGTTGTGTTCGGTCAGGACGAAGCCATCGAATCTCTTACATCGGCGATCAAACTGTCCCGTGCCGGACTCAAGTCCGGTGAAAAGCCGATCGGATCCTTCCTGTTTGCGGGCCCGACCGGGGTCGGTAAAACCGAGGTATCCCGTCAGCTGGCAAACATCATGGGCGTCGAACTGCTGCGCTATGACATGTCGGAGTATATGGAGCGTCACACGGTTTCCAGGTTGATTGGTGCGCCGCCTGGATATGTCGGATTTGATCAGGGTGGTCTTTTAACAGAAGCCATTGCAAAACATCCCCACAGCGTGGTGCTGCTTGATGAAATCGAGAAGGCTCACCCGGAAGTGTTCAATCTGCTGCTGCAGGTGATGGATCACGGTTCGCTGACTGACAACAACGGTCGCAAAGCCGATTTCCGTAACGTGGTGCTGATCATGACCACCAACGCCGGCGCTCAGGATATGGCTCGGCCGTCCATCGGATTTACCGAGCAGGACAATACCACGGACGGGATGGAGGCGATAAAGCGCCTGTTCACCCCGGAGTTCCGTAACCGCCTGGATGCCATCGTGCAGTTTGGTTCGCTGAGCGTCGATGTGATCAAGACTGTGGTAGACAAATTCCTGACAGAGCTTCAGGCCCAGCTGGATGACAAAAAGGTCACTCTGGATGTGGATGAAGATGCACGGGAATGGCTGGCACGGGAAGGCTACGATGAGAAGATGGGCGCCCGGCCAATGCAGCGTCTGATACAGGAAAAAATCAAAAGACAGCTTGCCGAAGATGTACTGTTTGGCAACCTGGCCAAAGGCGGCACGGTATACGTTACGGTCAAAGACGGCGAACTGGCATTGACCACAGAGTCTTCGGAGCCTGCCAAACCGGAAACCGTCTGAGTAAGCGGTCGGGCCCGGCGAGCCTGCCGGGCTTTCGGCTCACCGGCTATTTACGGAAGGTTATCCGGCCTTTAGAAAGGTCATAGGGAGTGAGTTCCACTTTGACCTTGTCGCCGGTGAGAATGCGAATGTAGTTTTTGCGCATTTTCCCGGAGATGTGTGCGGTGACTACGTGGCCGTTGTCCAGCTCAACGCGAAACATGGTATTGGGCAGCGTGTCGACCACAGTGCCTTCCATCTCAATCTGTTCTTCTTTAGCCATAGGCTCCGTCAGGGTTGCAGGCGCGGGCATTCTGCCCGATGACACACCGAAGTGCAAAGTGGTGTTGTTGTGGAAATTTCATTGAATCGCGGTGCGACGATCAGCTCAACGTCAGCCAGCGGCCATTGCTGAAAAGCTGCAGCGGTCGGTAGTCGATTTTATAACGCATTTTCTGGCTATCCCGGATCCAATAACCCAGGTACAGATGCGGCAGGCCGAGTGATCTGGCCAGATCGAGCTGCTGTAAAACCGCCATCACACCCAGGCTTCGATCCGGATAATCCGGATCAAAGAAGGTGTACACGGCAGACAAACCGTCTTTCTGCTGATCTGTCACGGCAACACAGACCAGCTCACCGTTCAGCGTCATGGACAAAAACCGGGTGTCGGACCAGGTGCTGAGCAGAAATGAGCGGAACTGTTCGCGCGTGGGCGGGAACATGTCGCCATCACCGTGGCGGGCTTCCACGTAGCGCGCATAGAGGTCGTAGTGTTCGTCGCTGTACGCGGCCGGTTCCAGATGCACCTCGAGATCCATATTTTTAGTCAGCACACGCCGTTGCCGTCGGCGTGGCTGAAACTCATCAACAATGACCCGGGTTGGTATGCACGCCTGGCAATTCTGACAGTGGGGGCGGTAGAGGTGACCACCGCTGCGGCGAAAGCCAAAATCAGCCAGCTGCTGATAGAGGTCTGACGTGATGGTGTCACGTGGGTCCAGAAACAGGGTCGCCGCCTGCTGGTCTGGCAGATAGCTGCACGGATGCTCCGGCGTTATGAAAAATTGTCGCTTGCCCAGTTCGTCTTTCATCGTCACACCATTTTAGCCAAGGGGGTGTCAGTATCCACCTCGGCAGTTGGCGTCTGGGACGTCGTCCACGGGCCGCGTCGGGTTGCCTGATGAGCGTTTTCTTCTAGCAGACGGGCAAATGTCTGTCTGGGTATTGCCACCGCACCCATCCGCTCGAGATGAGGATTGCCTACCTGGCAGTCAATCAGCTTGAAGGACCAGGCGATAGCTCTCTGGCACAGGTGGTACAAGGCGACTTTAGAGGCGTCACGTTCCCGGGCAAACATCGACTCACCGAAGAACATCCGGCCCAGCGAGACACCATACAGACCGCCCGCCAGCCTTTTTTGGTCAGAAGCATCCGTTAGCCAGACTTCAACCGAATGGGCGAGTCCCAGATCATGCAGATGACAGTACGCGGTGGTCATTTTCGGGGTAATCCAGGTGCCGGATTCGCGTCCATCGACACCGCTGCGTGGTTCCGAACAGGCTGCGATGATCTGCGGGAAAGCCTCGTCGTAGGTGACTTCGAAGCCGCCGTTGCGCAGGCGTTTGGCCAGGCTCCTGGATACTTTGAGCTGGTCCGGGTAAATCACAGTCCGTGGATCGGGTGACCACCAGAGGATCGGGCCGTCGTCATCATCGAACCAAGGGAAAATGCCGTGTCGGTAGGCGCTGACCAGCCACTCCGCGGTCAATTCGCCGCCAACGGCCAACAATCCATTGGGATCTTCTAGCGCTCGTTCGAGCGGCGGGAATTCCGGGCGGCGTCGATCGAGCAGGTTCATGTTGGCAGTCAGGCGGCGCCGTGCTGACGAAGTATGTCAAGAAACGGTACTGCATGGCGGTGGCTGGCGATGACGTCTGCGAGGGTCTGATTGTCGCGGCTGCGCGCAGTCAGATCCCGATTCTCAGCAATGAAGAAATCAACGAATCTGGCGAAGTCGGCGGGACGCATACTTCGATAGGCATAGAGCAGAGCGCTGAAGTCTGCACTGGGTTCGGCGCCCAGCGGTGCCTTGTCTAGAAAGCTGCGGATCCGCTCATCATCGAATACTTCATCCACTACTTTTGCTTTATCCGCGCGCATCTTTACCGTTCTTATCCGATGAATTGGACCGCCATGATAGCCTGCTCTTGCTGACGCTGCCAAAGTGGCAAGTGTAAATTTAGGTTAATGTTCTAACAGGCTGATATCTATGGCTAAATCGGCTGGCATTGTTGTGGATAACTTTGTCCGCTACACTCCTGTCGGGATCTAAGGAGAGGTTCTTAACGTTGTCTTCCACTATCCCGTACCGGGAAATCTGTCTGGTCACGCTGGCTGCAACCGCGCTCTATGCTCTGCTTGCCATCGTCTCATATTCGCCCCTCGATCCGTCGTTCACATTCAGCGGTGATGGTGGCGAAATTCGTAATCTGGTGGGCGCCAGCGGTGCCTGGTTTTCAGACATGGCCCTGTACCTGTTCGGGGTCATGGCCTATCTGTTGCCATTGGTCCTGGTGGTCACGGGCATCAATCTGCTGCGGGAGCGCCATGAAGATTTCTCCTGGCTGTTGTTCAGCATCCGCAGCATTGGCTGGACGGGTGTGTTCATCTGCGGCTGTATTCTTAGCGAAATCCATTTCAGCGCTCTGGAAGCTCTACCCGCCGGTTCCGGGGGCATTGTCGGCAAGTGGCTCACAGTCGTCGGGTTGCCGGTATTTGGCTGGGTAGGGTTAACGCTGCTCTGCCTGACCGGGATGCTGATTGGCGCGCAGGCTGCTGCAGGATTCTCCTGGCTCGATGTTGCAGAAGTGACCGGGCGCTGGCTGCACGCTCTGTTCAACATGGTCACAAGCTATGTGGACCGCCGCCTCGACATCTGGCGTCAACGCAAGGAAAACCGGACTGCGACCAAAGCGGTAGTGCAATCGCGACGAGTGGCACGGCAGAAAGCCGAACTGAAACCCAAAGCTCAGCCGAAAATCGAAACCGTGGTCAAGACGCCGCCGAAAGCGCGACAGCAGAAGCTGTTTGATCTGAAGACCAGCGGTGAACTGCCTGATCTGGATCTACTCGACGAGCCAGACAGCGAACGCAAACCTGGGTTTGAGTCCGATTCTCTCGAGGCAATGTCACGGCAACTGGAAAAGAAACTGGACGACTTTGGCATTGAGGCGCAGGTGGTATCCGTTCTGCCAGGCCCTGTGGTGACGCGTTTTGAGATTCAGCCAGCCGCTGGTATCAAAGTGCAGAGGATCTCTGCGCTGGCGAAAGATCTGGCGCGCTCACTGGCGGTGATCAGCGTGCGGATTGTGGAAGTCATACCGGGAAAATCGGTCGTGGGTATAGAGATTCCCAACGAAAACCGGGAAGTGGTCAGACTGAAAGAAGTACTGGCAGATCCGGTTTTTCAGGATGCCAAGTCGCCGCTCACGCTGGCCCTTGGCAAAGACATCATGGGCGAATCGGTGGTCACCGAAATCGACAAGATGCCCCACCTGCTGGTGGCAGGTACAACTGGCTCCGGTAAGTCGGTTGGGGTGAATGCGATGTTGCTGAGCATTCTGTGTAAATCGACGCCGGACGAAGTCCGCCTGATTATGATTGATCCCAAGATGTTGGAACTGTCGGTTTATGAAGGCATTCCTCATCTGTTGTCGCCGGTTGTCACCGACATGCGCGAAGCGGCGATGGCGCTGAACTGGTGTGTGGCTGAGATGGAGCGTCGCTACAAGCTGATGGCCGCATTAGGCGTGCGCAACCTGGCCGGGTACAACAAGCAGGTGCTTGATGCCGCCAAACAGGGCGGAATTCCTGATCCACTGTGGAGCAGCGAACTCGACGAAGAAGCACCGATGCTTGAAAAACTGCCGATGATTGTGGTCTTCATCGACGAGTTTGCCGACATGATGATGATTGTCGGTAAGAAGGTTGAGCAGCTGATTGCACGCATTGCTCAGAAAGCCCGGGCAGCGGGCATACACCTGGTCCTGGCAACCCAGCGGCCGTCCGTGGATGTCATTACCGGGTTGATTAAAGCCAACATTCCGACCCGGATCAGCTTCCAGGTGTCATCGAAAATTGATTCTCGAACCATTCTTGACCAGGGTGGTGCAGAGCAACTGCTTGGGCATGGCGACATGCTCTACCTGCCGCCCGGCAGTGGCGTGCCGGTGCGCATCCACGGCGCGTTCGTTTCAGATGAAGAAGTCCATCGAGTGGTTTCCGACTGGAAACGCCGTGGTGAACCTGACTATCGGGAGGATGTGCTTACCGGCGGCAGCGATGAACCATTCGTGGAGCTGGAGTCTAAAGGTAGTAGCGAAAACGAAGATGCACTTTACGACGAAGCTGTGCAGTTTGTGCTCGATTCGCGGCGCGCATCTATCTCTTCGGTGCAGCGCAAGCTGCGAATTGGCTACAACCGCGCGGCCCGTCTGATTGAAGCGATGGAAGAGGCGGGCGTCGTCAGCGAAATGGGCACAAATGGCAGCCGTGAAGTACTTGTTCCGAAGCGCGACTAAATCAGTCCGCTGTTCAGTCAGCGGGCAGGTGCTATTGCTGCTCTGTGTGATGAGTTTCAGTACGCTAGCCAGTGCGTCAGCCGCCGCCGCTGCACCGTCTTTTTACACTGGTTCTGAAGCGACCGAGGAGGTAACGCAGGAGCTGCGTATTGATCAGGATGCAGCCTTGCTGGAGGCTCGTCTGCAGACTCTGGCTGCTTACTCAGCCAGCTTCACCCAGGACATTCAAGGCGCCCGTGGCCAGCTGCTGGAGCGATCCAGCGGACATGTCAGAGTGCTGCGCCCGGCATTCCGTTGGCAGGTGGACGATCCTTATCCTCAGATCATCGTAGCCGACCAGGCTCTGCTGAAAATCTATGACCCGGACCTGGAACAGCTCACCATCAGACCGATGGACGAAGCGCTGAAAGATACCCCGATATCTCTGCTGTCGCGTGATGCTATCGCATTGAGCGGAGATTTTACGATTACCCGGGTCGCGGAGGAGGAGGGCGAAATGTTCATTGTTGTCCCTCGCAGCGAAGAGACTCTCTATGCGGAAATCCGCCTGCAGTTTTCCAGCGCACACCTCATTGGACTTGGCATACTCGATCATCTCGGTCAGTACACGCAGATTTCCTTTACCCCGGACCCGGATTCCACGGTGATACAATCCAGTGATTTTCAACTGGAAGTACCCCCGGGAACCGATGTCATTGGCGGATGAGCTAGCCAGACCCCTCGCGGAACAACTGCGGCCTGAGTCCCTCGATGAGTTCGTAGGTCAGCGGCACCTGCTCGATCCGGGTAAGCCACTGGCACGCCTGGCTTCCGGCGGCAAACTGCACTCTATGCTGCTCTGGGGACCGCCGGGTACTGGCAAGACCACACTGGCACGGCTGTTGGCCAAACGCAGCCAGGCTCGTTGGATCAGCCTGTCGGCGGTGCTCAGCGGGGTCAAGGATGTCCGCGAAGCAGTGGCTCAGGCTGAAGCATATAGAAACCTGGGTGAAGCCACCGTGCTCTTTGTTGATGAAGTGCATCGTTTTAATAAAGCTCAGCAGGACGCATTTTTGCCTCATGTGGAGCGCGGTGTGGTGACCTTCATCGGTGCGACCACCGAAAACCCATCGTTCGAAGTCAACGCCGCACTGCTGTCACGGGCACGCGTTTATGTCCTCAAATCTCTCCAGCCTGCTGAGCTCGTTGCGGTCATAGAGCGCGCCTGTCGTGACGTGCTCAAGGTCGGGATCAACAGCGATGCCAGCGCGTTGCTGGCCGATCACGCTGACGGTGATGCCAGACGGGCGTTGAATCTGCTGGAGGTGGCGGCACAGCTCGCGACCGCAGAAATTGATGAAGCAGTGGTCAGCGAAGCCGCCGGTAGTCGTTATCGGCGCTTCGATAAAGGCGGGGATGCTTTCTATGACCAGATATCGGCGCTGCACAAAGCCGTTCGCGGCAGTGCACCCGACGCGGCGCTCTACTGGCTGTGCCGAATGCTCGATGGTGGATGTGATCCTCACTACATCGCCCGCAGAGTTGTCCGAATGGCCAGCGAAGACATTGGCAATGCGGATCCACGAGGTCTGCAGCTCGCCCTGGCGGCCTGGGAAACCTTTGATCGGCTCGGTCCACCTGAAGGTGAACTGGCGCTGGCGCAGGCTGTCCTGTATCTGGCCAGTGTGCCCAAAAGCAACGCTGCCTATAAGGCTTTTGGCGCAGCAATGGCCCACGTCCAGGCAACGGGATCTCACCCGGTGCCAAAGCACTTGCGTAATGCACCCACCAGATTGTTGAAAGAGCTCGGCCACGGCGACGGCTATCGTTATGCGCATGATGAAGTCGAAGGCTACGCTGCAGGTGAAAGTTACTGGCCGGCTGAACTCGATCCGCAAACCTACTACCAGCCCGGTGACCAGGGTCTCGAGAGCCGCATCAGCGAGCGCTTGAGGCGTCTACGCACTCTTGATGCCGAAGCCCGAAGGAACTCGACTCAATGACGTTGCAGAGTCTGCTGCTGGTTGCCTTTGGGGGTGCACTGGGCGCATGTGGTCGATTTGTGCTCTCCACCTGGCTGTTTGTGCCTGGGCAGTTTCCCTGGCCAACACTGGCGATCAATGTGCTGGGATCGTTCGGGATTGGTCTGGTCTGGGGGCTGGGCCTGCAGCAGAGCTGGTTTGAACTCTGGGGGCGCTATCTGCTGGTGATAGGCTTTCTCGGAGGATTCACCACTTTTTCCGCTTTCTCTGTCGAGGCCGTGGCTCTGATTGAGGGGGGCAGAGTGCTCGCCAGTCTGAGCTATATTGTGGCCAGTGTGCTGGCCTGTATAAGTGCTGCCTGGATTGGCCAGCTACTGACTTCGGACTATTTATAGCCCGCTGGTCCGGGTAATATGCGCCGCCTTGAAATCGCCACCGCACAGGGTTTTCCATGCTGGACCTCAGGTCGCTGAGACAGAATCCGCAAGCCGCCAAAGCGCTTCTGAAAATTAAAGGCTACGACTTCGATACGCTGCGTTTCGAAGAACTCGAAACGCAGCGTAAATCACTTCAGTCGCTGACCGAAGAGCTGCGTAACGAACGCAACGTCAAATCCAAATCCATTGGCAAAGCCAAGGCCGCTGGAGAAGACATCGCACCACTGGTAGCAGAGGTTGGTGATCTTGGGGAACGGTTGGATGCCGTTGAAAGCAAATTCCATCGACTGCAGGAAGAATATCAGGCGTTTGCGCAGAGTGTGCCGAATCTGCCTGATGCATCTGTTCCTGCAGGTAGTGACGAGGCTGACAACGTTGAAGTCGACCGCTGGGGCGCACTACCCGAGTTCAACTTCGAACCCAAAGATCACGTCGATCTTGGTGCTGGAGGCATGCTCGATTTCGAAGCAGCGACCAAAATAACCGGCAGTCGCTTTGTGGTGATGCATGGAGCGGTCGCACGGCTGCACCGAGCGTTGATCCAGTTCATGCTCGACACCCACACCAGCAAACACGGCTACGAAGAAGTCTACGTGCCGTACATTGTTAATGCAGATTCGCTGTACGGCACTGGACAGTTACCAAAATTTGCCGAAGACCAGTTCCGCATCGACTCGGACGCAGACTTCTACCTTGCGCCAACGGCGGAGGTTCCGGTGACCAACATCTATCGCGATGAAATACTCGAAGCCGGCAGGCTGCCGATTAAACACGTCTGCCACACACCGTGTTTTCGCAGCGAAGCGGGCAGCTATGGCCGTGATACCCGGGGCATGATACGTCAGCATCAGTTTGAAAAAGTTGAACTGGTGCAGCTGGTAGAGCCAGGTCGCTCCTGGGATGCGCTGGAGGAACTGACAGACCACGCTCGGGAGATACTCCGCGCGTTGGAACTGCCTTTCCGAACAGTGGTGCTGTGTGGCGGCGATCTCGGTTTCTCGGCAGCAAAAACTT
>Ga0316191_10003046_pt1 | contig 12292 bp, 8 predicted proteins | sample Eddworburr2cm_MG_FD_204928 | JGI IMG/M metagenome (GOLD analysis project Ga0316191, IMG submission 204928) | Coastal sediment microbial communities from Maine, United States - Eddy worm burrow 2 cm | ecosystem: Environmental > Aquatic > Marine > Coastal > Sediment | place: USA: Maine | collected...
CTGACACTGTCTCTGACACTGTCGCTGACTCTGACACTGTCGCTGACACTGGACGCGCCGGGGTCTAGATCAGCATATTCAGCGGCGACTCCACGATCCGCTTGAACGCGGCCATGAACTTCGCCCCGGTTGCTCCGTCGATGATCCGGTGGTCGCAACTCATCGTGAACCGCATCCGTCGGCCGGGGACGATGGCGCTGTCCTCGACGACGGGCTCGTTGCGAATCGTTCCGACCGCGAGGATCGCGCCTTCGGGCGGATTGATCACTGCGGTGAACTCTTCGATGCCGAACATGCCGAGGTTGCTGATCGAAAAGGTTCCGTTCGTCATCTCTTCGGGTTGAAGCTTCTTGTCTCTTGCGCGCCCGGCAAGCTCGCGCACCTCGTCCGCGATTTGTGCGACGCCCTTACGATCCGCGTCCCGAATCACGGGCGTCATCAGTCCTTCGTCGACGGCGACTGCTACCGAAATGTCGACGACCTGGTGGTAGTGGATCTCCTTGCCCATCCAGGACGCGTTCACCTCGGGAACCCGCCGTAGCGCCACCGCCGCGGCCTTGATGATGAGATCGTTGAGCGAAACCTTTCGACCTGCGGCTTCGAGCTCAGCGTTCATCGCTTTCCGCGCGTCGCTCAGCGGGGCGATATCGACGTCAACCGTGAGGTAGTAGTGCGGAATGAGTTGCATCGACTCGGTGAGCCGCCGCGCAATCGTCCGCCGCATGCTGCTCGCCTTCACGACACGCGGCGGCAAGCGCTCGCCGCTCACCGCAGCGAAGCCGACCGACAAGGCGTCATACGAGTCGACGTCCCGCTTCACGATACGCCCCTGAGGCCCAGACCCCTGCACCACGCTGAGATCGATGCTCCGCTCGCGAGCAAGCCGACGAACCAGCGGAGAAGAGAGAATCCGCCCCGCACTCACCGGCACCGACGCCCCCACTGACGCTGACACTGGCACCGACGCTGGCGCTGGCACCGACGCTGGCACTGCCGCTGGCACTGGCACTGCCGCTGACACCGGCGCTGTCCCCGTCTCGGTCTCGGTCACGGCCTCGGAACCGGTCTCCGCGACCTGCGCCAGCAGGTCGCTTATGTCCTCCCCGGCCTTCCCGATGATCGCCACCGGCACATCCGGCTCCAGTGTCGCGCCTTCCGGCACCAGGATCTTCAGCAGCACGCCCCGGTCAAACGAGCGAAACTCCATGGTGGCCTTGTCGGTCTCGACCTCCGCGAGAAGATCGTCGACGTCAACCTCGTCGCCCTCTTTCTTGGTCCACGCAACGAGGGTGCCTTCTTCCATCGTCGGGGAGAGCTTGGGTAGTCCGATGATCTTCGCCATGGCTTACTTCGAGTAACTGACGCGCTTGACGGCGTCGATCACCCGCTCCTCGGTTGGAAGGACTTTGTCCTCTAGGTTCAGCGCATAGGGCATCGGTACGTCGAGGCCGGTCACGCGCTCGAGTGGCGCATCGAGATAGTCGAAGGCCTCGCGCTGAAGCCGGTCGACGATCTCGGCGCCCGGCCCGCCATACGGCCAGTGCTCGTGGACCACGACGCAGCGATTGGTCTTCTTCACACTCTCGACCATCAGCGCGGTGTCGAGGGGTCGAAGAGTGCGCGGGTCGATGACCTCGCATTCGATGCCTTCGGCCGCAAGCTTCTCCGCGGCCGCGAGCACCGTGTAGTACGGGCGGCCCCAGGTGACGATCGTGCAATCGGTCCCGGGGCGCGCCAGGCGGCTTTCACCAATTGGAATGAGCTCGTCGACGCTCTCGTCCGGAACCTCGCCCTGCACGCCGTAGAGGGTTTCACCCTCGAGGAAGACCACGGGGTTGTTGCTGCGGATCGCGCTCTTGAGGAGGCCCTTCGCATCCCGCGGCGTGCTCGGCTGAATGACGTAAAGGCCTGGGATGTGGGTGTAGAATGGCGCTGCGCTGTGGCTATGCTGCGAGGCGACCTGCTTTGCCGCGCCGTTCGGCCCGCGAAACACGATCGGCACCTGAATCTCGCCGGCGCTCATTTGGTGAACCTTGGCGGCGTTGCTGATGATCTGATCGAAGGCGACGAACGAGAAGTTCCAGGTCATGAATTCGATGATCGGCCGAAGGCCAACCATCGCAGCGCCGATGCCGACGCCCGCAAAGCCGGCCTCCGCAATCGGCGTGTCGATCACGCGCCGCTCTCCGTACTTGTCGAGCAGGCCCTCGGACACCTTGTAAGCGCCCTGGTAGTGCCCGACTTCTTCGCCCATCAGGAATACGCGATCATCGCGCTCCATTTCTTCGAACATCGCTTCGCGGAGCGCCTCTCTGTAGCGGAGCTCCCTCACGAATCGCCTTCCGGGGCAAGCACGGTGCTCATCATCACTTCCTCGAGGGCCGGTGCCGACTCCTCGGCGAACCGCACCGCCGCGTCGATCTCTTCGTCGACTTCGAGATCGATGTCGTCGAGCGTGTTCTCATCGGCGCCCAGCCCCAGGAGCCGCTCGCGCACCACAGCGATGGGATCCTGCTGCTTGCGCTGGTCGAGCTCGGTCTGGGTCCGGTACTTCGCCGGGTCGCTCATCGAGTGGCCACGAAACCGATAAGTCAGAATCTCGATGAAAGTTGGGCCGCCGCCTGAGCGGGCGCGGTCGACCGCTGCGGCGATGCACTCCTGGACGACCTCGACATCGTGGCCGTCGAAACGATCGCCGACCATGCCGTAGCCCTTCGCCTTGATCGACAGGTCTTTGATCGGACTCGTTCGCTCGAGCGGAGTGCCCATCGCGTACTGATTGTTTTCACAAACGAAGACGACGGGGAGCTTCCACAAGCCCGCGAGGCTCATCGCCTCGTGGAAGCCACCGATGTTGGTCGAGCCGTCGCCAAAGAAGCAGACGGTGACACTATCTTCGCCTAGGTACTTCGACTTGAATGCCGTCCCCGCCGCCAAGGCCAGATGTCCGCCGACGATTCCCCAGCCCCCGAGGAAGCCCCGCTCGACATCGAAGAAGTGCATCGAGCCGCCTAGGCCCCGTGAACAGCCGGTATCCTTGCCGAAGAGCTCTGCCATCGCGCTCTTGGCGGACATCCCGCGAGCGAGCGCGATGCCGTGATCGCGATAGGTCTGGAAGATGTAGTCGCGATCTTCGAGGACTTCGGCAGCGGCAACCGCGATGGCTTCTTGTCCTATGTATAGATGAAGGAATCCACCGATCTTACCCTTGGCGTAATTGCGCGCCGACTCTTCTTCGAATCGGCGGATCATCATCATCGTTCGATACTGCCGAAGCAGATTATCCTTGTTCGGCAACCAAACCCCCACTCAAGACCTTAGTGTAACCTCGGGAACCCGTTACTCAGAAGAACTTATCGATGGCTTACACGGTCTGAAGCTTCACCAGGTGACTGATTAATGAATCGCCTGCCGGGGGAGTCACCATTGAGGCAATGGATGCCTACAAGGCAGCACAAAAGCCCACTCGATTGGCATATCGTGCCTGAAATGCCTACGATTTGATTGTGCGGATTCACACCTTGAGGGGGGCACAGCTCGAGGAATCCGTGCTCGGGGCGTCGAGCTCCCGGGCACGGCCGGTCATGCGTGTGCTCGAAGAGGGGCTCGGGGCAGCGGCACTCGCGGTCCGCTCGACCGCAGGCGCAATCTTCATTGGGCAGAGCGTGGACTCTCTTCGCTGCGTCGCGGCATGTGGTCCGGGTGCGAAGTTTCTCCTCGAGCGCGGGGTTCCACTTCACAGAGAGCTAGCCAAGCGCGCGCTCGGCCGGACGGCGCCTTTTATCGCTTCGGCGCTCACGTCCGATCCACAGTTCTCCACTCGCTCATCACACGAAACACAACTGGCGTTGTTGGCGCCGCTGTACGACGGGACCCGGCCGCTCGGGCTTCTGCAGTTGGTCAACCCAAAGTCGCCTGCTCGATTCACAGCGCGTGACGCGCGCGTCGTCGCCGGGCTGGCACGCTATATCACGACATCGTGGATCCAAACTTCTTCGCTTCGACGACAAGAAGGGCTCGCCGCGCACGATCCACTGACGGGGCTCCGGAACGTGCGAGAGCTCAACAGCTTGCTGACGAAGGCGGTGTCTTCCGCACGACGAGGCGAGCGCGACATGGCACTCATGTTCGTGGATGTCGATCATCTGAAGCGCGTGAATAGCAAGCTCGGTCACGCGGCGGGGAGCGAAGCGCTGAAGCGCACCGGCAAGGCGCTTCACGAAGCTGCGGCCGGCGTCGGCGACGTATTCCGTTTCGGAGGCGACGAGTTTGTCGTCGTCCAGAAACGCGCCTCGAAGGAAAGCGCCCGCGCACTAGCGGACCATCTGCGAAGCCACGTCGCCGCAAGCACGGCCGGCCCAATGCGACCCGCAGGGACGCTCCCGAAGATCACCGTCTCCGTGGGCGTCGCCACCCTCAAGGGCCTGCGACACCTCAACGGCCAGCCCCCGAGCGACATCAAAGCCCGCCTGATGACCACCGCCGACCGCGCCCTCTTCCGCGCAAAAGCCGCAGGCCGCAACCGAGTAGTCCTAGCCACCAGCCGAGACGACCGCCTCTAGGCACACGAAAACGGGGTCAGACCCCTTACAATTGGCAATACGTCGTTAGGCGACGACCGTCAGGTACTGCTCGGTGTTCGACCGCACGCGGGCTTTGACCTCGGCGGGGTCTTCTTCGACGAAGGTTTCGTCGGGCGTGACTTTGAAGAGGGGCTGACCCTTGGAAACGATGGTGCCGTCGGTGTCGACGAGAATCTTGTCCACTGTTCCGGCGAACGGCGCGTACACCTTGTTGAACATCTTCATGACTTCGACGATGTAGAGCGGATCGCCGATCTCGAAGTGCTGGCCCTCCTCGATGAAGCAGGGCATGCCAGGCGCTTCCTGCGTGTAGTACATGCCGCCACTCACGGCGACGATCTCGTCCGCCTTGTTGACCGGAGGTGGCATGAGCACCTTCTTCATCTTTGCCTGATGGTCGCGATCAAGGAGCCGCTCCGGAATGCTGATGGTCAGATCGTCGTTCACGCAAAGGTCGAAGAAGCCGACCTTGTCCCCGATCAGCGGCAGCAGGCTGTAGAGCTCGGTCCCGAGCTGAAAGCCAAGATGCGCTTCGCGCACCGCTTGCCAGTCTTGCGCGTCGAAGCCCTTCGCAGGCTTCTCACGCTTTAGAAGCGCATCGATCTCGGGCCAGGACAGGTCACCCACACGCTCCTGCACGGCGGCGTAGAACGCCGCACCATCACGCAGGACGGTCTGATCTTGCTCCCAGATTCGGTGCGCGGCCGGGAGGTCCACGCCAGCGTCCATGTGGAGCAACTCGTACGTCTCCGCGATCACCAGGAGCGGGTTGCGCAGCCAGGTGACGCGGCGGTCCTTCACCTCGAAATGATTCCTGTTCGAGCTGAGCCAGGCGGAAAGCAGGTGCGGCTGCCTCAGCACGCGACCGAGCGGTCGGCCGAGCAGAGTCCTTTTCAACACCGAAATGTCGTTGGTCGCTCGAGCAGCGGCTGGATCTCCCGAAACAGCCTTCAAGTACTGTCCACAGAGACGATCGTACGCGTAGTCGGGGTCGATCTCATTGGTCTCTCGCCGGAGCTCTCCGACGAGCGTCAAGTAGGGAACCACGAATCGCGTCGTAGGCTTGGCATCGACGCCGTTCGCTAGGAACCAATGGACGAGCCCGTAGTGGAACTGTAGGTTGGTTTGAAGGTCGGATCCTCGAAGGACCGTGCGCCGCAGCACCTCACGCAAGTGGTCGTAGCTCTGACGGCGATCGTCCCCAGTCGTGACCAGGAGCGCGATGTTGCTGTCATACGCGCCGGCCAGCTTGTAGCGCATGAACATATTGGTATCGGGGTTCTTGAAACAGATCCCCTGGTCGTCGCGAACCTCGCCTTCGATCGGATCCGACCAGGACATGATCTCGCCGCCTGCGTGCGGAGAAAGTGAATGGTCCGTCGCATTGAGGCGCGCTTCCACTGCAGCGGCGTCGCGCTGAACGCGCTCGGGCCGGGGAAGCCTGGCCTTGTGTTTGGCCAGCAAAGCCATCGCTTCGACGATCGAGTACACGTCAAAGGAGTCGTCGGCGTCGTCGGGATTGCGAAAGCGGAGCGCGTAGCAAAGCTCGGAGACACGATGCTCGACCTGAATGCGCGTGTTGACTTCCATGAAGTAGTGACGCGGCCCGTCGACGATGCACTCGAACGTCGAGGCGGAGTCGAGTTTGACCGCTTCACCAAAGCGCTCGGCTTCTTCCTCCATGCGACGGAGAATCTGGAGATCCTGCTCGATCGCAGCGGCGCCGGTTTCGTTGCCCGCGGCACGCTCGCGCTTGACCGCAGCGCCGAGCGTCTCTTGTGTGATCGAGACCTCGAGCAGCTTCTGCTCGTGCATTTGAAGCGAGCAATCGCGCCCGCCAAGCGACACCGTCCACTCGCCATTGCCGAGGAGCTGAATCTCGTTGTGACGGGTGGTCTCGATGTTGAGCTCGACGAGGATGTTCTTGTTGTCGCCGACCCCGAGCGCCTTCACCTCGCTGAGAATCTCACGCACCATGGGTGGCGCCTGGTCGGCACTGTCCACGATGCGCTGCCCCTTGCCGCCGCCACCGCCAATCGCCTTCAGGCGGATGCGACTGCCCTCATACTCGTCGACGATGCTGGCCACCTCGATTTGGATCTGCTCTGCAAGCTCATCGACGGTGTAGAGGTCGATGCCGGCGTCGTAGGAGGCCCCAAGCACCGCATCTGCCACCGTCTCGAGCGCGAGGCCGTCGTCGCCGAGCTCCGCTACGTCGAGGCCGTGCTTCTTCGCGAGCTTTCTCAGTGCCTTGCGGTCTGGGAACTTTCGTAGAAGAAGCCGGGCCGTAGCGTTGTTGATGCCCGGCGTGACACTGACGTCCAGCTGCTCTGCAGTGCGTTTTGCCTCGTCCTTGAAGCCGGCCGCTTGAACCGTGTGCGAGCAGGGGCCGATGAAACGGAGGCCGGCTTCTTCGATCGATCGGACGAACTCTTCGTCCTCCGCCATGAAGCCGTAGCCAGCAAAGATGTAATCGTAGCCATTGTCCTTGGCGATGCTGATGATCTGCGCGATGCGTTCGGTCCGTTCTTCCTTGCTCGCGCCGGTGTAGTCGGAGACCGCGTGAACACGCGACGGGTCCAATCGCCGAAGCTCTGGCGCCAGCGCGCGCGGGTACACGATGGAGTCCTTCTCGGAAAGAAGGATTCCTACCTTGGCCATCCCCATCTCATCGAAGATGTCGAGCGCCTCTCGCCGAATCGGCCCGCGGCAGACGATGAGGACGGTCATGTCCTCGCAGCCGAACGAGCGCACCCAGTCGGACTCGGATTGTCCGAGGCGGCGATCCCGGTGAATGAGCGGGTTGTGCATATAACTGCTGGAAGCCATCAGTGGAACTCACGCTGAACCGCCTGCAACGGTTCTGGGGTGTAATGGGACAGGTAGAAGTTGAGGTTCTTCGCGAGCGCGGCCCTCACGTCGGTCGGCATGACGATCTCGGAGATCGAGCCCAGGCTCAGTGCCTCCTTGGGGTTCATGAGCTCTTTCTCGTACCGAACGCCAAATGCCGCGTCCTGCTCCTTGATCCAGGCGGCCGCGTCGGCCTCGGCATCCGCTTTGGATGCGCCGGCATCGAGCGCTTCCTGTAACCGCACCTGCGCGCGGTGGCGCATGTCTCGCATCTCTTTCTTGTAGACGAACTCCTTGCCGGCCGGGCCCATGACGGCGACTCGCGTCGTCGGGAGCGCCATGACGTGATCGGCGCCCACTGCGTAGCAGTTGAATGCCGCATAGGCGCCGCCGAACGCGTTGCGGATGATGAGCAACAGGCGCGGCGTACGAAGATCGATGATCGAATCGAGCATCGCCCTACCCGCCTGCACGATGCCGCGGCTCTCCTGGTCACGCCCCGGCAGGAACCCGGTCGTGTCCTCCATGAAGATCACGGGAATGTTGTAGAGGTTGCAGAAGCGAATGAACCGCGAGTTCTTGAACGCCGCGTCGACGTCGATTTGCCCAGACGCCACCGCGCTGTTGTTGCACACGAAGCCGACGACATGCCCGCCAAGCCTGCCGAACGCGGTGACCGTGTTGCGCGCGCGCTGCGGCTGAAGCTCGAAGTAGTCGCCATGGTCGCAGATCTGCTGAAGGATGATGCTCACGTCGATTGGCGTGTTGAACCCGGTCGGCGAATTGAATGCCTTCCGAAGGAGCGTGGAAATCTCGCCAGTCGGACGATTGATCGGGTCTGAAGTCTCCTGGTATGGAGCGAATTCATGATTGTTTCCGGGAAGATAGCTCAGCAAGCGCCGCGCGGTCCGCAGGGCGCCAACCTCATCACGGACAGTGAGATCGACAACCCCGCTTGCCCCATGCACGCCCGGGCCACCGAGCTCGTCCGCGGTCACATCCTCGCCCAGTACCGACTTCACGACGCCCGGACCGGTTAGGCCGAAAAAGGTGTTGGAGGGCTGGATCATGAAGCTGCCCTGCCTCGGCAAGTACGAGCCGCCTCCGGCGTTGTAGCCGAACATGCACATGATGCTCGGCACGACCCCGCTGATCTTGCGCAGTGCGGTGAACACCTCAGCGTAGCCGTCGAGGCCGCCAATGCCTGCCGGCACGAATGCCCCAGCGCTGTCGTTCATCCCGACCAGCGGCATCCCCTGCCTACCGGCCAGGCGCATGAGGTTGGCCAGCTTGGTGCCGTTAGTCGCGTCCATCGAGCCCGCGCGAACCGTGAAGTCGTGGCCGTAGAGAGCGACGTCGCGCCCCCCGATCTTGACGATCCCCGTGACGAGCGAAGCGCCGTCGAGATTTGGGCCCCAGTTCTGGAACAGAATCGTCGGCTCCGTGCCTCGGTCGCGGAGCACGTCGATTCGCTCCCAAACCGTCATGCGACGCTTGGCGTGCTGCCTTCCGATCTGCACGGGGCCTGCGGCGGTGCGCGGGCGCTCGCGAAGCAGCTCGCCTTCTCGAACAGCAACGTCGTAGGGTCCACCGCCCTGCACGTCCTGGCCGGAGGAGCGGTTATCGCCATCCAATTCGAATGGATTGCGAAGGCTTGGCGTCACGGTATCTTTGTCGGGCATAACTACATTTGCCTACATCGCGAGGCGCTCGAACCATCGTCTTCGCAGCGCAGGGCCTTTTACGGGTTTTGGGCCCCAAATGCCAGCGAACAACCGACAGCAGCCGAGATGCCGATGGCGCAAGGCTAGAAATCCACGAAAATGCACGGCTTCATGTCCATCACAGAAGAAAGTCGGCGTGCTCTAGAGGTTGCAGAGCGCGTGGCGCTGCAAGCCGGTGAGCTCGTGATGAAAGGCTGGCGCTCGGTCGGGGAGATTTCTCGCAAGGGGCGATTCGATCTGTTGACCGAGTACGACCTCCGAAGCGAGCAGCTGATCCGCGAGCATCTTTCCCGAGAGTTCCCCGCGCACCGGATCATCGGCGAAGAGAACGCGGAGAGCGGAGAAGGCGAGCTGGTCTGGTACGTCGACCCGATCGACGGGACGACCAACTTCGCCCACGGGCACTTTTTCTTTGCAGTGTCGATCGGGCTGTATCTCGGATCCCAGGGGCTCGCCGGTGTAGTCCATGCACCGGCGCTCGGCGTCACCTGGAAGGCTTCAAAGGGCGCGGGCGCGTTTCGCAATGGGACACCGTGCTCGGTTTCGACGCGCAACCAACTGGACGAGGCGGTCTGCGCCACAGGATTTCCCTACGACCGCTGGTCGAATCCAGACAACAACCACGCGGAGCTCGCGCTGTTTCTACAGCGAGCGAGAGGCATTCGGCGCTGCGGCGCCGCCTCGGTCGACCTCTGCCTAGTCGCGGACGGCACCTACGACATCTATTGGGAGCAAGGGCTGAACGCCTGGGACATGTGTGCGGGAGCACTCCTCGTGCAGGAGGCTGGTGGCCGGCTCTCGACCTACGAGGGCACCGCGGCAGACCCACGCACTGGAAAGCTAATCGCATCCAATGGGGTGCTACACGACGCCGCGGTTCGCACGATTCGTGAGGCACGCAACAAACTTCCGCCCGACAAGCCGTGAATCGCGTGGCCCCGCCCGATAGACTGGGTTTATGGGGGTGATGCGGGAGGAGGAGCAGCACGGGACGCCGGGGTCTGCCCCGTCCGCGGAGACGCTCGCCGCCCACATGCCGCTGAGCGCCGGCGAACGCTGGGCCATGGTGAACACGATCACCGGGCCGCACCTCGCGACGATGATGGTTTGTGCCGGCATCGCCTACCTCGGGCTGTCTGCGGGTCAGTGGTCCACAGACTTCAACCAAACCGACCTCACGTTGATGACGATGTACGGACTCACCGGGGCGGCCATGCTCGCATTCGGTTGGCGGGCACATTCGCAACCCCCACGGCTCACGTGGTCTGTGCACATCGCTGGTGTGGCCTTCCTCGTGGTGACAGCGACCATCACGCTCGGCTACGCCCTGAGCGGCGAACCTTCCGACTTCTATCTCTATCTCTTGGTTCAGTTTGCAGCGGGCGCACTGATTCACAGTCGAAGGTGGGTGATCGCGATCATGATCCTCGGGGATCTCGGCTGGGGAACCACCTCACTTTGGATCGAAGGAGTCAACTGGATGCAGAGCGGCGGATACCTGATCGGTTTTTCCGCAGTCACGATTGGAATCAATTACTCCCGCGGCCGCACCCTCATTCGCATGGAGGAGCTCCGGCTCGCCGCCGAACGCGCATCGCAGGCCAAGACCGAGTTCCTGGCCAACATGAGTCATGAGGTACGGACACCGATGAACGGGGTCCTCGGCCTGAGCGCCCTACTGCTCGACACCGAGCTCGACGGCAAGCAGGAGAAGTTGATCACGGCGATTCGCGAATCGGCAGATGCCTTGATCGGCATCGTCGACGAGATCCTCGACTTCTCTCAGCTCCAGAAGGGCCAGGTAGAGCTCGAGCACTCGTCTTTCGACATGAGCGTCCTCATCGACGGCGTGACAGCCCTCATGCAGCCACGCGCAGCGGCCAAGGCGCTCCGCCTCGAATCCGAGATGACGGGCTTCACGAGCCGACGCTTCATCGGAGACAGCGGCCGCATCCGGCAGGTGCTCCTCAACTTCGTCAACAACGCGATCAAGTTCACCGAGTCGGGATTCGTGCTCGTCAGCGCTGAGGCCGTCGAGTCCTCGGACAAGACTCGTGTGCGCCTTTCGGTGCGGGACACGGGCGTAGGCATCCCGGACGAGTCTCTTCTCAGGATCTTTACCCGTTACGAACAGAGCGACGCGGGCTCCCATCGGAGCTCGGCCGGCAACGGGCTGGGGCTCGCGATCGCCAAGCAGCTGGTCGACCTGATGGGGGGAGAGATCGGGGTGAAGAGCGAGGTCAACCAGGGAACGAATTTCTGGACGGAAATCGACCTCGAGCCTGGACCCGAAGACACCCTTCGCGTGGCTGACCCCACAGGCTCGGGCGACCTCTTGATCCGTGAGGGCGTGCGCGTGTTGGTCGCTGAGGACAACCCGACCAGCCGCATGGTGACCGAAGCCTTGCTGAAGAAGCTCTCATGCGAGGTGGACATCGCAGTCGACGGTCGAGAAGCCCTGCAGAAGGCGAGGAGCGGCGACTACGACATCGTCTTCATGGATTGCTACATGCCGCTGATGGACGGCTTCCAAGCGACTCAACGAATTCGGCGCTCGCCGGGGACCGAGGAGCTTCCCGTCATCGCCCTGACCGCTAGCGTGACCAAAGAAGACCGAACGCGCTGTCTCGAGGCGGGGATGAACGGCACGGTTGGTAAACCCATTCGCCTCTCGATGCTCGCCAAGGCACTCGAACGATGGGTTCCGGTCTCTTCGCGCTGCTCGATGAGACCGGTGTCAACGCTTCCACCACCCGCGACGCTCGACCTCCACATGGTTCGCCAACTGGTCTCGCTCGACGATGAAGACGACGATTTCATCCAAGACGTCATGGTGAGCTACGTGGAGCAGCTCAGAGATTCCGCAAAGAAGCTCGGCAAAGCGTTGGACGCGGGAGACATGGACACGGTACGACTGACCGCTCACTCGATCAAAGGCGCGAGCAAGCAGATCGGCGCAGCGCGGGTCGGCGACCTGCTCGACGCTATTGAGCGCGAATCAGGCGTCGAGGCGGCAAGGCAGCTTCTCGCACAGGTCGACAAAGAAATCCCCCGCGTTGCAGAAGCGGTCGAGGCTCTACTCCGCCGCTCCCGCCGCACCGCCTAGTGTGCGAGAGATTTTCGTTTGTGGTCGAG
>Ga0316191_10003048_pt1 | contig 12291 bp, 9 predicted proteins | sample Eddworburr2cm_MG_FD_204928 | JGI IMG/M metagenome (GOLD analysis project Ga0316191, IMG submission 204928) | Coastal sediment microbial communities from Maine, United States - Eddy worm burrow 2 cm | ecosystem: Environmental > Aquatic > Marine > Coastal > Sediment | place: USA: Maine | collected...
ACCGGTCGTCCGCGATCTGTAATAATGACTTCTGCACCTTGCTGTACCATTTTGATATATTTGCTCAGGTGCATTTTCGCATCCCGAATTCCAACACTGGCAGACTGCATTGCACACCTCCCATGTAGCCTTTGTGGCCATCTATCGTTGTGGTCATTGTAACCACATTTGTCTACCCTGTCAATAGATACTTAATTGTAATATTAACGAAAAGCCTTGTTACGGGATGGGGTGGTTGTCAGCAGGCTGCTATGAAAAATTTTTTACAATTGATTTAATATCTACCGGTGATCCAATCTCAATTTGCCTAGCATCGCTGACAGGCTGTTCAAAAAATTCGGTTTTACCGAACACTGCCCGGCTGATGCAGTCGATGATCCGCATTTTTCTGCGGGCATCGGCCTGGTCGATCAGCGCTACCCGCTCCCCCTGAGCCATCAAGGTCTCAATGTTATATTTTTCAAGCCGGGCATCCATTTTTTGGGCTTTCTGCAGGCTGATGAAATAAAATTTCTTTTTGGCTATCAGAGCCGGGAATATATCAGTATCTTTTTTTATTTCATCCAAAAATTCCAGCATAAAGTCGAGGCATTCATAGATATCGGAGCTTCGGGAGCCGATTTTTTCAAAAAATCGACACAGAAACCCCGTTTTAGAATCTGAGGGAGAAAACCGCGAATTTCTAATTTTTACCTTAAAGCGGTTGATGTTTTGTTCGTCACCGTAATTACAGATACTTTCAATCAGGTTGGCCTCGAGGTGCTTGGAAATGTTAAGCCGTAACAGAAACTGGCGGATCACGTCTTCGGGAATTTGCAGTTTTAATGCCCCCCGATCATCTTCTAGGCGGAAAGTGACCGGCAGTGAGTCCCGGCAAAGGTAAGCCAGTATCTTTTTCCCGTCTTCATTTTCAGGCCGATACCGTTCAAGGGTTTCCTCGAGCTGAACCTGCATGGATTCACCCGGGAAAAAGAGCAGTTCCATCAGGGAGTCTTTTTCGCAGTTGGCATCATCGGCCAGAATGGATTCCAGCTCTTTAACGGTGGGATTTGAAAAGGTAGAGTCGATATAGTGAACCACGTCATCGCTCAGGTCGATGCCCTTGCTGAGGATTTTTTTAATCTCATCAGCAATTAATTCACATTTATTCTGTGGTTCCATTTTGGTGACTTTACTTTTAATTCGATGGCAGTAAGCTGTTGTCGCATACCCAATACTCCATTACTCCAGTACTCCACCCTCGCAAGACGCCGGGATTATAGGCAACCCTGGATTTACCATTTTAATATTTTAGGTTTTTGCTGGTCATATATAGGGTGCCATTTTCATCATCAAATCATGCTTCTGCATGCCGCCCGGCATGCTCTCTTTTAGGTTCCCGTTGTCAAATATAAGCAGAAACGGAACGCTGAGTATATTAAATTTTGCGGCCAGATTCTGATTGGCATCGATATTCATCTTGCCGACTCGTATTTTGCCTTTGGATTCGACCGCAAACTGGTCGATAATCGGTGCCACGGCACCACAGCTCGGTCACCAGGAAGCCCAGGCAAATAAGAGCACCGGAAGGGGAGACTTTAACACTTTGTCATCAAAATTGCCCTCGGTTACCATGAACGGCTGGGGGGCAAACAGCGCATCCGTATTTAGCGTCGATTTGCATTTGCCGCATTTTGCACCCGCCTTGAGCTTGCCGGCCGGGATTTTATTTTTGGCGCCGCACTGGATGCACCGCATCTTATAATTTTCCTCCGGACGAGCGCTCTGTTCAGTCGTCTTCAGTTCCTCATGGCATTTTCCACACTTTGCCGTCATGCCCATCCGATTGGCCGGAATCCGATTCCCTGCGCCGCATCCCGGGCACTTGATAATATATGTGTCTGCTTGCGCCATTATTCTTCTTACTCCTCGCTAATCATGAAAATTTTCTTATATAATAGTATCGATAGGGCAGAAGTCAAAGACAGATGACAGAGGTTCTTGAATTCGGAATTGGGAATGCGGAATTGAATAAGGTTAAATGTCTGATTTTTATTCCGACTTCCGCATTCCGGCTTCTGTCCTCTGTCCACTGTCATCTGTAATCGTATGCCTTAAGCTTTTTATGCAGCGTTTTGCGGGTGATTCCGAGACGGCGGGCGGCTTCGCTTTTGTTGCCGCCGCAAGCCTCCATCGTTTTTAATATAGTGACCTTTTCGACTTCTTCGAGCGGGGTGGTGCCGTCACCATTGATTGACGGTATATCTGTCGCCGCTTCAGGATTGATCAGTTGCGATCCGGCGATAATGGGAAAATCTTTATCAGAAAGATAATCAGAGCGGGACAATACAACGGCCCTTTCCACCGCATTCATTAATTGCCTGACATTTCCCGGCCAGTCATAGCGGATCAGGTGATCCATGGCCTGGGGCGTAAAGCCCTTGATCTCTTTATGGTTTCGGGCGGCAAAAAATTGCAGAAAATGCTGCGCCAGCAGGGGGATATCTTCCCGTCGCTGCCGCAAGTAAGGGATTTCCAGGTCAACCACATTGAGCCTGTAAAACAGGTCTTCGCGAAATTCTCCTTTGCCGATCAATTCCGGCAAATCCTTGTTGGTGGCGGCGATGACCCTCACGTCCACCGGGATGGTTTTTTCTCCGCCGACCCGGGTGAATTCCCGTTCCTGTAAAACCCGCAGCAGCTTCACCTGCATGGTCAGAGACATTTCGCTGACCTCATCTAAGAACAGACTGCCTTTGTGGGCCTGATAAAATCGCCCTTCTTTGCGGCGATCGGCACCGGTAAAGGCACCTTTTTCGTGGCCAAAAAGCTCGGACTCCAGCAGGGTTTCGGTGATGGCCGCACAATTGATTTTAACAAAAGGGCCTTCTTTTCTGGAGCTGTTAAAATGAATCGCCCCGGCAATGAGTTCCTTGCCGGTTCCCGACTCACCGGTGATGAGCACGGTTGCCTCGGAGGGTGCCACCTGGGCCACGGTTTCCAAAAGGTTGACCATGGCCGGGCTTTGGCCGATGATATTCCGGCGGTCAAAATGCTGGCCCAGGCTTTCCTTCAGGAGGCGGTTTTCCTCCTTGAGGCGGGTGTGCTCCATGGCTCGTGCAATGGTTATTTTCAGTTTGTCAAAATCAAGGGGTTTGGTCAGGTAATCGTGGGCACCCTGTTTAAGAGCGCCGACGGCGGTGTCCACCGAAGAATAAGCCGTCATGATGATCACCGGGATAGCGGGGTTAAAGGATTTGATCTGCTCCAGGGCTTCAAGACCGGATACTTTCACCATGCGAACATCCATCAATACCAGATCGTAGGACTGTTCCGTGACTTTTTCGATGGCGGTGGCGCCGTCATCGGCCTCTGTGACCTCATAACCCCATCCGCTCAACAGGGTATATAGCATGGTGCGATGGGCGTTATCATCATCGACCACCAATATAGTGTTTCTGTTTTTCATAGTCAGTTCTCCGCCTCCGGCGGATCCGGGTTAAGCCCATAGCGCTTTTTTTCGGTTTTATTTCAGTAATGTATTAACTGAACATCGAACATCGAACGTTTAACATCCAACATCGAATGTGGAAAGCGCTTCGCTTTGTCTTTTTTATAAAAAGATAGCATACCATATTCGATGTTCAGCGTTCGATGTTCTATGTTCGATGTTCATCTGTTACCGGTCGTCAAGTCAGTAGCCCTGAATTTGGTGCTTGTAATTTGTGGTTTCCGGTTTATCCGGGGTCGGTATTGTTAAACTAAAAGTAGTCCCTTGACCGGGAAGGCTCTCCACGCCTATCTGACCGCCCATTGCTTCCATAATGCTGTGGGCAATTGCCAGGCCCAAACCGGTTCCGGAAGATTTGGTGGTGAAGTAGGGATCAAATATGCGGGATAAATCTTCGCCGGCAATTCCACCGCCCGTATCCGACACCTTGATCGCTAACAGGTTGTCATCTTTTTCAGTCAGTTTCACCTTGAGTTCCCCGCCTGGTTCCATGGATTCAATGGCATTCAGATATAAATTTAACAGAACCTGGTTGATGCGATCCGGATCGACAACGGCTTCATTTATCTTGGCAGAATTGAGTGTTTTTACAGTTATATTCTTTTCGGCGGCTTGATGTTCAATCAACCGGACGGAATCAGCCACAAGGTTTCTTAGGGAAGTCGGTTTGGGCGATACCGGCGCCGGTTTGGCAAATTCCAACAGCTGCCCCACCACCCGATTTAATCGATCGACTTCGGAAATCATGATATCGGCCGTTTTTTGGTCCTGGGGCGAATCCTCGTAGCGTTCTTTAAAATAGGTGGCAAATCCTTTGATCGAGCTCAACGGATTACGGATCTCGTGGGCCACACCGGCGGCCAGACGGCCCACGGAGGCCAGGCGCTGGCTTCTGGCGACCTCTTTGCGCAGCGAGCGTACTTCGGTGAGATCTTTAAACAGTAATACGGTTCCTAAAATGCGGTCATTTTCATCCTGCAAAATACTGGCACCAATTTCAAGGGGAACAAAGCTTCCATCCTTGACACTGCAATCGATCTCAGCCTCTATCACCTGATTTTGGTTTTGGGCGCGTTCCATGGTTGCCCACAGCTGTTGCGGAAGTATCCGGGCGGCATCTTTTCCGATGACATCCCGGTAGGCAAGCTGCAGGACGGATTCCGCGATTTGATTGAAGGACGCGATACGATGCTGGTCGTCCAGGGCAATTAAACCGATCGGCATGTTTTCCACAACATTATCAGAGAAGGCCTTGATTCGCGTCAGAGAAGCCCTGGTTGCCCGATAGCCTTGCAGCAAAAAGAGCAGGGTAATGCCGGCAAATCCCACCAGCAGCAAAATGACCCCCATGATGATGCCGTGCCGGATATCCGCTTTCTGGGCCTCAACTATCGAGGTCATGTCGAGTCCCACGTATATAATACGTTTAGACTGGCTGCCGGGCTCCGGCGGCATATTCTGTCGGTTTCGCGGTTTTTGAAAATCGCGGCCCATCATCATGGTACCGTGGCGCATGCCCCCGGGCCGTCGGGTGGGATTGAATATACGGTAAACTTCAAATACCCTGCCCCCATCCGGCCGGGTTACCTGGCGCCAGAAAATACGGTCGGCGGTGAAGATTTCTGCCAGATTCGATTGGTTTTTAACCCGTTTTCCGACTTCTTCAAGGTTGTTGTGGGCCAGGATAGTTCCGTTGATGTCCGCCACAAAAAGATAAGTAATATCCGGTTGCTGGGCCGTCTCGGTCAAAAGTCGCTGGAGTTGAAAACCACCCCGTTGCATGCCCATCATCCCAAAACGGGTACCGGCTTCAAAAGATCGGATTAAGGCGGCCCCTTTTTCCAATAACAACTGGATGCTCTTTTCTTGCTGGCGATTGATGTTTTCGATGGTTATAAAGGTGAATATCGGCAGCAGTACGGCCACCGCTCCGATCAACACCCAGGGCGGAACCCCGATCCAGGATTTTTTATGTTTGGTTTTAGTTATCATGAAGAATCATTAGAGCAAGAACAAGGCCAAGATTAAAAAATGCCTAAATTGCCTAAAATGCACTAAAAGGCCTAAAATAAAAAAGCAGAACAGATAAGTGCTGGTATAGGGATTTAAGGCATCAGCAAAGGTCAATTTTTTTTTCGAATAAAAAACAGATATAAAATCTCATCTTAATTTTAGGCAATTTAGGCATTTCCGCACCTGGATACTTCCTACCCAGCTCATTGTGCCACGCTGGTTACTTTTTACCCATCCTTAAATATGAGACGCCATTTAATTTTGTCAACAAGCTACGGGTTCAGAAAAATTAATTTTATAAAAAACAGGTAGTTATATGAAATACACATATTTTTTCCATTCCTGGCACACCCTTTGCTCTTATATGAGTGCAAAAATGATGAAACCAGGCTGATATTCAATCAGCTTCAACACTAAATTCCAACTTAAACGGAGGCAAGAAAATGAACAATTTTAGTAAAGCAGTTATCGTACTGGCAATTATCGGTATCGTTGGGTTTGCGGCAACCTCTTTTGCCGGCTGGGGCAGAGGCGGTGGCGGCAATTGCGGGAACCAGGGATCCGGATGGGCCCAAAGAGGGTCCGGCCCGGCCGGCTACCAGAATAATCTGAGCGATGAAGACCGCGACAAGCTGAACAAAGAGCGCCAGGCTTTTTTTGAAGACACCCGCGAACTCAGGGAAAATCTCTACCAGAAAGAACTGGAATTGAGAAGCGAGATGGCCAAAAAAGATCCGGATGCCAAAAAGGCTGTCGGCCTGCAGAAGGAAATCTCGGATCTTGAAAGCCAGCTGGATCAAAAGCGCGTTGAAAAGCGCATCAAAATGCAAAAGGAAAATCCCGAAATTTTTGCCGGCCGGGGTTACGGTCAAGGCCGGGGCGAGGGCATGGGCCGGGGCTACGGCAAGGGCGGTGGCGGAATGAGCCGCGGCTACGGCATGGGTCAGGGCTACGGAATGGGCCGCGGGTTCCAGGGACAGGGAGGCGGCTGCTGGTACTAAAACTTGCTTTAGAATCCTATTTTTTCTAAGACAGTGGGGCCCCGCCTTATAGGCGGGGCTGCCCGCATTCCAACCGTGACTGGATTTGCTGTCATTCTGCATCCAAAACGTTGCGGACCGCACCGAGTAGTTTTCTCACCTCATAAGGTTTGCCGATGAACCCCTTGGCCCCGGCCTTTATGACTTCCATTTCATTTCGGGTTTCAGAATAGCCACTGGCGATAACAACCTTTACCTGGGGGTTTATGCTGATAAGCGCTTCAAGACATCTTCTGCCGCTCATCCCCGGCATGATCAGGTCCAGGATGACCAGATCGATCCCTTCGGGCCCCCCCCGGTAGCGTTCGACGGCAGTTATGCCATCTGCAGCCGTCAATACCGTGTAGCCGAATTGTGTCAGTGTTGCTCGGCCCACGTCCCGGATAACCTCATCATCATCCACCAGCAAAATAGTCTCGCGGCCCCCTGCGGGCAGGTCCTCTTCTGCGGCTGTCTCGGGCTGTATAGTTTGATCCAATGCCGGCAAGTAGATTTTGAATCTAGTGCCCGCACCCGGTTCGCTAGCGCACTCAATATGGCCGCCGTGGCTTTGCACCGCGCCGTAAACCATGGAAAGCCCCAGGCCGGTTCCATTCGCAAGCCCCTTGGTGGTGTAAAAAGGGTCAAATATTTGTTCCAGGGTCTCATGATCCATACCGCAACCGGTATCCGAAATCGTCAGCAGGACATACCTCCCCGGTTTGGCTTTCGGTTGAATTCGGCAATAGGCTCCGTCCAACAGTTGGCTTTCGGTCTCAATCGTAAGTTCGCCCTCATCCGGCATGGCGTCTTTGGCATTGACTGCCAGGTTCATCAAAATTTGCTCTAGCTGGGCCGAGTCGGCGTTGACGACCGTTCGTTGCGGTGTCAGGCGGAGCTTTATCACAATCATCCTGGGCAAGGTTCGCTCCAGGAGGTCTTTCGTCTTTGCCACCAAAAAGTTCATGTCAACGGGACGCAGGTTACTTTCAATCTTGTGGCTGAAGGTCAGCAGCTGCCGGGTTAACTCTCCGCCTCGTTTGGCAGCCTCGCTTATCTGATTCAGTTCATAGTAGGCGGCATCGCTTTTTTGCTTGTCAAAAAGAAGTATCTCTGTATACCCTTGGATGGCCTGAAGCAGGTTGTTGAAGTCATGGGCAATGCCGCCGGCCAGGGTTCCGACGGCCTCCATTTTCTGGGCATGCTGGAGTTGGGCCTGAAGTTGCGTTTTTTCCTCCTCTGCTCGCCGGCGCCAGGTAATATCGGTTATGGTCGCTCTGATGTAGTCGCTGTCCGCCTCGCTTTCCCTGACAGCAATGCTTTCCAGCTGGGCATCAAACGTGCTGCCGTCTTTGTTTTTAAGAACCAGCTCACAGGTTTGCCGGGTCCTGGTTGCGAAAAGATTTTTACGGTAAAGATAGAATGTGTCCTGGGCATCTTTGGGAATGAAACGGGAGAAAGGAGTGCCGATCAACAATCCTCTTTCAATGCCCAGCATATTCGTGCCCGTCAAGTTGGCATTCAGGATTAAACCCTTCTCATCGATCGTGAAATAGCCGATGGGGGCAAAATCGTAAAGATCGGCATAGCGGTCCCGGGCTTTTTCGAGTTCCAGCTGAGCCTGGCGCAGCTCTTCGTTTTGCATCTCCAGTTCGATCTGGTAGATCTGCTGCTCCTCAACCAGCTTTTGGATATCTGCGGGCGGAGTGTGCTGAAGGGTGGTAGGATCTTTGTTGAGAAGATCTTCTGCTCGTTTGCGGAGTTCAGGTTTGAACTGATTTTTTTTCTCTCTTATCATATTGTCTCCGTTCGATCAGAATGTATGGAGGGCAGGTCAGGTTTTTGCAAGCCATGCAAGGTCCCTTTCCGTCGTTGCAATCTCGATGGGATTACCTGCGTCGTTGTCCAATCTGGTAAGCGTCAGCCAGACATCCATTATTCTGCCATCCCTTGTTTTGCGCTTGGCCCTGAATGGCGGGACTTTTATTCCCGTTTTTATCTGCTGAACGAACTTTAATTCCGGTTCGGATTCTCCCGGGGGGATGATCTCTTTGATATTCATATTGAGTGCTTCAGCCTCACTGTAGCCATACATGGCTTCAGCTCCCTTGTTCCAGGCGGTGATTTTACCCAAAAAATCCTGGACCGTAACCGCATCGTTTGAATCTTTAACCACGGCAGCCAGCCGGCGCGCAGTCTCCAAATTTTTTGTTAGGGTTATATCAACGAATGTTATGACAACACCGTCAATTACATTTTCAACAGTGCGGTACGGTGTAATCCGGACCGTAAAAAAGCGATCGTCTTTGCTGCGCACTTCCTTTTCCCTGAAGACCAGGTCCGTTAACACGGCCCCGGCATCCTCAGTCAGACTCCCATATTCCAGTTTGGTGACAATATCTCCAATGGGTCGGCCAATATCCGTGTGGATCAGGTTAATGACGCTGGTGGCGTGGGATGTGAAGCGCTTAATGCACAGATCAAGATCCAGGAAGATCGTGGGGATTTGAATGCTGTCGAGCAGATTCTTCATATCATTGTTGGCGGTGGTCATTTCTTCGATTTTGCTCTGCAGTTCACTGTTGACCGTCACCAGTTCCTCGTTGAGGGATTGCTGCTCTTCCTTGGAGGTTTCCAGCTCCTCATTGGTGCTCTGCAGTTCTTCGTTGGTGGATTGCAGCTCCTCGTTGGTGGATTTGAGTTCCTCATTGGAGGTTTCCAACTCCTCGATGGTGGTCTGAAGATTCTCCTTGCTGTACAGCAATTCCTTCTCGAGCGCTTCGATTCTTGCGTCCGTTTTCTTCCCGGGTGCCCGCCTTTTTTTCGCGGGCTTATCCGGACCGGGAGACGCTATTGACTCGAATAGGACGATCATCAGCTCAGGCGGTTTTTGTGGGGTTACCAGAGGCCTTACGGTGAGGTCCACTGTTTCAGTTCCCCCGTTGATCCGGACCTGTAAGCCTTTACATGTGACCGCCTTTTGCTGAACGTTGGCTTTACGAATGGCAGAAGGCAATTCCAGCTTCAGGCCCTCCCGGGCCATGTCATAAATATTCAATTGCGCTTCTCCGGGGGCAGGTTCCAGGTATTTTCCGGTGCGACCATGGATATAGAGGATGTCACCTTTAGCATTGATAATCGCACTGGGGGGAGCATAGCTGTCCAACAGGGCTTTTTCAGCCAACTGTCGCAGATTGGGTTCCAAAGGTTTCTCCTCATTGCCGGCATCAGTGCTTTCAACCGTTGGTGTTACCGGAAACACCACCACCGGGCGGGCAGCAGACTTAGAATTCCGTCGTCTAAAAATCTTCCACTTTTTGTCAATAGGAGAGAATAGATCGGTAAATCCGCCAATGGTCTCGGAAGAACCCAGAAAAAGGATTCCGCCGGGTTTTAAACTGTAGTGGAAAAGGGGCAAAAGCTTTTTCTGTAAAGTCGAATCCAGGTAGATCAGCAGATTCCGGCAACAGATCAGATCCAGTTTGGTGAACGGCGGGTCTTTGATGATGTCTTGGGGGGCAAAAACCAGCATTTCTCTGATGTCTTTTCTAACGCGGTAGACATTGTCCTGGGCTGCAAAAAAGCGCTTTAACCGCTCGACACTCACATCCGCTGAAATGCTTGCGGGATAAACACCGTCCCGGGCAGCCTCAATGGCGTTATCGTCGATATCGGTGGCGAAAATCTGGATCCCGACGTGCTGTTTGAGTCGTTCCGTGCACTCCCTCAGTATAATAGCGATGGAATAGGCTTCTTCACCGCTGGAACAGCCGGCAACCCACGCGCGGATTACATTATCCTTAGGCCGGCCTTCAAGAATCTGGGACAGCGCTGTGTTTTTCAGGACTTCAAAGGCATCTTTATCCCTGAAAAAATTGGTGACACCGATTAAAAGCTCCTTGAACAGGGTGTTGACCTCTTGATTGTTTTCCTGAAGGTATCTGACATAATTAGAAATCTTATCGATCTGGTGGACGTCCATCCGCCTTTCGATGCGGCGGCAGATCGTGTTTTGTTTGTAAGCGGAAAAGTCGTGTCCGGTCTGTGAGCGAAGCACAATGAATATTTTTTGCAGTGCATCAGTCGTTTTTCCCTTAACAGGAACTAATTTCGGGACTGTCTTGTGGGCGGTGTGATTCGCATAAGCGATCAGCTGTTGCGGCATCTTTTCCGGCGACAGAATATAATCCACCAGATCGGTTGCGATGGCGCTTCTTGGCATGCTGTCATATTTGGCTGTATCCGGGTCCTGGGCAACGGCCATCCCTAGATCCCCCTTGATTGCCCGCAGGCCGAGACAACCGTCCGTGCCCATCCCGGATAAAATGATGCAAATGGCCTTTTCGGCCTGGTCTTGTGCTAAAGAGCGAAAAAAGTAATCAATCGGCATTCTGGGACCGGATGACTTTAGCGGCTGCAACAGCTGGAGGGTAGCATTGATGATGGCCAGGTCATTGTTGGGTGGCACGATATACACCGCGTTGGGTTGAACCGCAGTCCCGTCTTTTACCTGGATGACTTTCATTTTTGAGCATTTCTGTATCAGCTCGGGCATCAGGCTGACATGGGTGGGATCCAGATGGGGAACCAGGATGAAGGCCATGCCGGGTTCGGGTGGCATTTTTTTGAAAAACCGCTCAAAAGCTTCCAACCCGCCGGCCGAAGCACCCATACCAACAATATAAAACTCGCCGGCTTTCTTCGGCAAAACGATGGCCTTTTTCGCTTTATTTGCAGCCGGAGTAATATTAGCATCGCGGGTTTCTTCTCTGCGGGTAGCCATGAAGGTCTCCTTTCAACTACGCATTGGCATCGACACGATCCGATTTTTAAATAGAGGCATAGCTAAAAATCTGCAAATAATAAAGCCGGACGGCACGCAATGTGCCTTTGACGATGCGGCACTCGGCAGCCCGGCTGTCTTATCCGTACGAGAATTTTGCTCAGCTGATATACAATATGAGGTGTTAAGATCCATGGCTTTGCGCCCCCATCCCGGGATAGGGTTGGCCTTTTAAGATAAGAAAACTTACGCTACCGACAGAACAGGGTCCCATGGGTAAATCGACACCCCCTATTTTGAGGTATCGAATCGTATTGATCTTCTAAAAACAGATTGCAACATGAGAGAAATGGTTGTTGGATTGAATAGTTAGGGCATGCTTTATATAACACAAAAAGCACTAGTAAATAAAGAGTTTTTCACCAGAAGCAAAGACACAACAATTAATGGGCCGCGGGTTCCAGGGACAGGGAGGTGGTTGCTGGTATTAAGGCTAAAAATAAGGGGGGCTTGTTGCCCCCTTATTGTGTTTCATTGGATTAAGGATTAATAAATCGATAGTTCAGTATCGGCATCGAAAATATGCAAATGTTTTAGATTCAAGGCAAGCTTTAATTGGCTGCCAACATTAATAATCCTTCTTCCTTCACTTTTGGCTATGAATTTTGTCCCTTGAAGATCCATATGCATATTGGTTTCGCCGCCCAGAGGTTCGACGACCTCTACAACGCCATCCACTTTCCATTCTTCCGGGAATTTGTTGCCCCCGTTATCAATCGTCAAATCTTCCGTGCGCAGACCCATGGTAACTTTCATTCCATCTTTGATTTTTGCATCCGGTTTTTCCGGAATTGGAATGTGCAGTTTTTCCGCAAGATTCAGCTTCATCCCTGTATCTGTCCGAACAATTTTCGCTGGAACTAAATTCATGGGGGGACTGCCGATAAACCCGGCCACAAAGGTATTGGCAGGTTCCTGAAACAGCT
>Ga0316191_10003051_pt1 | contig 12286 bp, 10 predicted proteins | sample Eddworburr2cm_MG_FD_204928 | JGI IMG/M metagenome (GOLD analysis project Ga0316191, IMG submission 204928) | Coastal sediment microbial communities from Maine, United States - Eddy worm burrow 2 cm | ecosystem: Environmental > Aquatic > Marine > Coastal > Sediment | place: USA: Maine...
TTCCTGCACACTTCGCCAGAACTTGCCATGAAACGCCTGCTGGCCGCCGGTGTGGGTGACATCTTCCAGGTTTGCCGCGTTTTCCGCGGTGAGGAGTCAGGCGCACGCCACAACCCTGAATTCTCGATGCTCGAGTATTACCGCACAGGCATGGACCACCATGACCTGATGCGCGATCTGGCGAATCTGATCGCCGCCGTTACCGCGGGATGGCTGGATCTGGGGGAGCCGGATTTCGTCTCCTATGCCCGGGCGTTTTCCGAATTCGCCGGCTGCGATCCGTTCAGCGATGATGCGACGACGATGGCCGCGGCCATTTCCGCGCGCGGGATCGATGTGCCCGATTCGATACTTGACGAACGCGACGCCTTGATCGATCTGGCGATGGCAGCACTGGTCAGTCCGCAGATGGGGCATGGGCGGATCGGTTTCGTATATGATTTTCCGCTGCAACAGGCGGCGCTTGCCACGATCAGACCGGGCGATCCGCCAGTGGCCGAGCGATTCGAGGCGTTCATCGGCGGGATGGAGCTGGCCAATGGCTTTAACGAGTTGCGCGATGCGGCGGAGCAGCGGCGTCGGTTCGACGCGGATCTCGTGCGCCGGGAGCACCTCAGATTGCCGCGCGTAGCGGTTGACGAGCGTTTTCTTGCGGCGCTCGAGGCCGGGATGCCGGCGTGCGCGGGAGTGGCGCTGGGCCTGGATCGACTGCTGATGCTGGTTGCCGGGGCGGACACGCTCGACAAGGTGCTCGCGTTTGGCTGGGACAGGGTATGAATGCATTCGCGAATGGAGCACGATCGTGACCGCAGGAACCAGGACCGCGGATTTCGCGATGTTGCGCGCGGCCGCCCGCGCATTGATGGAGGGAGAACGTGATGTCATAGCCAACGCCGCCAATCTGGCGGCGCTGCTGTTTCACGAACTCGCCGATGTCAATTGGGTCGGTTTCTATTTTTTCCGCGACGGCGAGCTGGTAGTCGGTCCGTTCCAGGGCCGTCCGGCATGCGTGCGTATCGCGCTGGGCGCAGGTGTCTGTGGCACCGCGGCTGCCACGCTTACCACGCAGCGGGTGGCGGACGTGCACAGTTTCGCTGGTCATATTGCCTGCGACGCGGCGTCCAATTCCGAGATCGTCGTACCGCTGGTGCGCAACGGAGAGCTGCTCGGTGTGCTCGACGTCGACAGCCCGTCGTTTGATCGCTTCGATGAACACGACCAGTCCGGACTCGAGCTTATCGCCGCCGATTTCGTCGCCGCGCTCGGCCGTGCCGAGCCCTGATCAGGTTGTTCGGTTGCTCGTGGCCCGGGCAATGGGCATGCCCAGCCGCACGCTTTGCTCGCTGGCCAGCTGCGGGTCCCATTCCGCGGTGCCTCTGGGCAACAACAAAATCACGGTCGAACCCATGTTGAAGCGGCCCATCTCGGTGCCTTTGGCCAGTGCGGGTCCGCTGTCGACGTAAGTTCTGTGGGTTACCGCGCCACCATGCGGAGGTGTGATTTCCCCGGCCCAGACGGTCTCGATACTGCCCACGAACAACGCCCCCACCAGCACCATTGCCAACGGTCCGACTGCTGTATCGAACAGGCACGCAACCCGTTCGTTGCGTGCGAACAGATTCGGGACGGTGCGCGCGGTGGCCGCGTTGACGCTGAACAGCCGGCCGGGGATGTAGACGGTTTCGGTAAGTTTTCCGTCGGTCGGCATATGGATGCGATGGTAGTTGTACGGGGCGAGATAAATCGTCGCGAACAAGCCGCCGTCGAACAGTTCAGCCAGATCGGCGCGGTCGCCGAGCAGTTCACGCACGCCGAAGTGATGCCCTTTCGCCTGAACCAGCTGGCCATCCCGGAGTTCGCCGACCTGGCTGATGGTGCCATCGACCGGGCATGCCAGCACATCGGAACCCGTGGCAATCTCGCGTGCGCCGGGTTTCAATGCGCGGGTAAAAAACGCATTGAACGTGGGATAGCGGTCGAGGTCTTGTTCTACCGCCTCGCCCAGGTCGATGGCGAAGTGCTTGACGAACCAGCGAGTAAACGGTTTGCGGAACCAGTTCGCTTCGAGCCGGGTGAGCCAGTGCATCGCGCGCGACAGCGCATGCTGGGGGAGCACCTGCTGGAGTAAGGCAAACAGGCGGTCGAAGATGCTGGCGCCCTGGTTGTCGTGGCTCAAGTCGGTGGCTCCATGCTGCTAGTCGGACGGGTGCCGGACTGCGGCGGTGAATGACACGGTGCGTCCCTCGTCAAGTTGCAGGTCGAAAGCGATGACCTGACCGGGCTCGACAGTTCCGCGCGGCCGCATCAACATAAGGTGGCGGCCGTGCGGCTCGAAGCGAATCGTTTCGCCCGGACCCACGACAACGGTGTCTTCCTGTTGCATGCGGCTGATGCCGTCAGCGGTGATGGTGCGGTGTATTTCGACGAGGCCGAAAGCCTCGCTGGAGGCGGCGACTATGGTCTGATCGTGGCCGGTCCGGTTGGTGACTTCGAAATAGGCTGCCGTCATCCCGCTGCCGGGGGGCATGGCGCGCACCCATGGGTCTGAGATGACTAGGTCGTCGCCACCGGAACAGGCGCTCAGCAGGAGCACAGCCCACGCCACTATTCTCATCTTCGGCTCTCCAGGTAGCTTATGGTCGCTCTGTATCTGGCAGCGAGGTCAGCGGCCTCAAGAGGCGGAGAAAAAAGCGCCGCCTGACGACCTGTCGGATCAATGAGGAAAATCGACGCGGTATGGTCCACCGTGTAATCGCCGTCATCGCGAGGGATTTTCTGATGGGCGACACCAAGCGCTGCCGTCAGCGCGTCGATTTCCGCGGTCGCGCCGGTTACGCCAACAAAAGTCGGGTCGAAAAACGGAACGTAGTCGCGCAGTCTGGTGACGGTGTCGCGCTCGGGGTCGACCGAAATCATCACCACCTCCGGCCGCCGCGAAGCGGGCAGATCGCCTAGCAGCGCGAGGCTTCGAGCCAGGGTGTTCAGGGTCGTGGGACAGACATCGGGACACTGAGTAAAGCCGAAGAACAGCAAGCTCCAGTGACCCTGCAATCGTTGCGGGTCGAAGGCTTCGTCGTTATGGTCGGTCAGCGCAAACTGGGGGACCGGCCGGGTGGCGCTGAAGATGGTCGCGTCGATGTCTTCGGGCGCGACCATCCCGGCCGACTGCATCCGGTATGCGGTAAAGGCGCCGGCAAGCACCGCGAACAGCGCGAGAGCGGCGGCGAGTATGCGAAGTGGCACGGACATAGCCGGACATTATCCCACAACCGCGGGTGCGCTCCACGTCGGCCGGGCTATCATGTGCGGCAGATGCGGGGAGCGACGATGGCTGACGACGAGAACGGGTATACGGACCTGGCGGTAGGGACAAGTGTCGCCGACGCAATCGCCTGGGCTGCCCTGCATTTCCGTGATGCAGGGGTTCATTTCGGCCATGGTACGGACAATGCCGACGATGAGGCGGCGGCGCTGGTCTTCCACATCGTTGGTGCCACGTACCCGGTGGCTGGCGCGGATTACGCCAGGCCGCTGGATGCCGGGCAGCTGCGGCGGTTGACGGAAATCGTCGAGGCGCGGATCGCGAGCCGCGATCCGGCGGCCTATCTGATTAACGAGGCGTGGTTCGCGGGGCTCCGTTTTTACGTCGACAATCGTGTTCTGGTACCACGATCGCCAATTGCTGAACTGATCGGTGACCGCTTCGAACCGTGGACCGATTCCGGCTCTGTGGCGCGAGTGCTCGATCTTTGTACCGGGAGCGGATGTATCGCGATAGCCTGCGCCACCGCGTTCCCGGAGGCCACGGTGGATGCCAGCGACGTGTCGGCGGACGCGCTCGACGTGGCGGCGATCAACGTCGCACAACACGGGCTGGAAGACAGGGTGGGGCTGGTGCAGTCGGATCTGTTCGAGAACCTCGAGGGCCGCCGGTACGACCTGATTGTAAGCAACCCACCGTATGTCAGTCAGGCGGAAATGGAGCAACTGCCGGCGGAGTACATTCGCGAACCGAGCCTCGGTCTCGAGGCGGGCAAGGACGGCTTGCGGCTGGCACGACGAATTCTCGACAATGCGCGCCAGCACCTGACCGACAACGGCTTGCTCGTCGTCGAGGTCGGTGCCAGCCAGGCCGCGCTGGAAGCAGCATACCCGAGGGTGCCGTTCACCTGGGTCGAGTTCGCGCATGGCGGTGAGGGTGTGTTTTTAATGAGTGCCGGCGAACTCGATGCATTTGCTGCCGAATTCGCCAGCGCCAGGGAGAAATAAGAGAATGGCCGGTAACACGCAGGGCAAGCTTTTCACGGTGACGACATTCGGCGAAAGCCACGGGCCCGGACTGGGCTGTATCGTAGACGGGTGTCCACCCGGGCTCGCATTGTCCGAAGACGATATTCAGGCCGATGTCGAACGCCGCCGGACCGGGCGCAGCCGGCATACGAGCCAGCGCAAGGAAACCGATTCGATCCGCATCATGTCGGGCGTCTTCGAAGGACGTACGACCGGCACCCCGATCGGGATGATCGTCGAGAACGAGGACCAGCGGCCGCGTGATTACAGCGAGATAATGGACCGCTTTCGCCCCGGGCACGCCGACTATACCTATCAGCAGAAGTTTGGTTTCCGCGACTACCGCGGCGGAGGCCGCTCGTCGGCACGCGAAACGGTGATGCGTGTTGCCGCCGGCGCGATCGCGCGCAAATACTTGCGGGAGCGGCTCGGCATCCGCATTTACGGCTACCTCGCCCAGCTCGGACCGATCGTGCTCGAGCCGGTAGCGCCGGAGACCGTGGATGACAATCCGTTTTTCTGCCCCGATCCGGCCCGTGTCGACGAACTGGAAAGTTATATGGATGCGTTGCGCAAATCGCGGGATTCGGTCGGCGCCAAAGTCGTGACGATTGCGACGGGCGTGCCACCCGGTCTGGGCGAGCCGGTGTTTGACCGGCTGGATGCCGACATTGCGCACGCGATGATGAACATCAATGCAGTCAAGGGCGTCGAAATCGGTGCCGGGTTCGCCTGTGTGGCGCAAAAGGGCACGGAGCATCGTGACGAAATTACCGCGGCCGGATTTCAGTCGAATCATGCGGGCGGAGTACTCGGCGGCATCTCGTCCGGTCAGGATCTTGTTGTAAGTATCGCGTTGAAACCCACTTCGAGCATTCCGACTGCGGGCAGAACGGTGGATATTGCGGGCAATGAGGTAGAAGTGCTGACCAAGGGCCGTCACGATCCATGCGTTGGTTTGCGCGCGACCCCGATCGCCGAGGCGCAGCTGGCGCTGGTCGTCATGGATCACTATTTGCGCCAGCGGGGTCAGAATGCGGACGTTCGCAGCCTGACACCGGTAGTTAGAGGTTGACTTATATCTGCCACAGCGGAGCCGGCAGACTGGTATCGGGCTTGCGCCAGATAGAGAATCACGCGGTTTGCGTGGTTGCTGGGCATTCGCAGACGGCCTTTCAGGACTTGAGTAATAAATAATGAGCAAGCAATTCAATGTCGCGGTAGTCGGTGCAACCGGGCTGGTCGGGGAAACGATGATCGCCTTGCTCGAGGAGCGGGCGTTTCCGGTGGCGGCGTTTCATCCGCTTGCCAGCGAACGCTCGGCCGGCTCGAAGATTCGCTTTGGCAAACGTGAATATACAGTCGGTGTCCTCGAGGAGTTTGATTTTTCCGGTACGGATATCGCAATGTTCTCCGCGGGCGGATCGGTGTCCGACTTACATGCGCCGCGAGCTGGTGAGGCCGGGTGTGTGGTCATCGACAACACTTCGCGTTTTCGTTACGACGAGGACATCCCGCTGGTCGTGCCGGAGGTCAATCCGGAGGCACTGGAGAAGTTTCGCAACCGCAATATCATCGCCAACCCCAACTGCTCGACTATCCAGATGCTGGTGGCGCTCAACCCGCTGCGTCAGGCGGCCGGAATAGAGCGTATCGACGTCGCAACCTACCAGTCCGTCTCGGGCGCAGGCCGCCGCCACATGGAGGAGCTGGCGAGCCAGACCGCGACATTACTCAATGGCAGAGAAGTAAAAAGCGATCTTTATCCGCGCCAGATGGCGTTCAATGCGATTCCCCAGATCGATGTCTTCGAGGACAACGGGTTTACCCGCGAGGAGATGAAAATGGTCTGGGAAACGCACAAGATCTTCGCCGATGCCTCGATCGCGGTAAACGCCACGGCTGTCCGTGTTCCGGTGTTCTTCGGTCACTCGGAGGCGGTCCACGTACGTACCAGGCAACCTCTTACCGCCGCGGCGGCGCGAAAATTGCTTAGAAAAGCGCCCGGCGTGCGCCTGGTGGACGATCCCGATAATGCGACTTACCCCACAGCAGTCAGCGACGCTGCCGGTCATGATCCGGTCTATGTTGGACGCGTGCGCGATGACCTTTTCGATGAGTGCGGTTTGAACCTGTGGGTGGTCGCTGATAACGTGCGCAAGGGTGCGGCGCTGAATAGCGTGCAAATTGCTGAATTGTTGGTAAAAAGCTATTTGTAAGCTATAGTTAGCCGATTATTTAAAAGAGGCTTATTAGCTTCTACGCGAGCCGCCAAAGCGTTGGCTCGGACGGCCCGAATTGGGGTATGGGACCAAAGGGAGCATTCATGGCGCGGCATATTTCCATCCTGAGTCTGCTGCTTAGCACTTATCTGGTGTCGGCATCCGCCTGGGGGCTGGCGCTCGGTGACATCGAACTCAAATCGAATCTTAACCAGCCTTTCCGTGCTGAAATTACCGTCGAGGGCGCAAGTCGCGACGACGTTACCGGGCTGACGGTCCAGCTGGCGCCACGCGCTGCATTCGATCGCCTGGGTCTGGACTATCCCGAGTACCTCCAGGGTTTCAACCTCAGGACCGAGTTACGCCCTGACGGCGATGCCGCGGTCATTGTGACGTCGTCGGCATCCGTGACCGAGCCTTTTGTCACGATTCTGGTTGAGGCCGTCTGGGCCCGCGGCCGTTTGTTGCGTGAGTACACGGTGTTTCTGGATCCGCCGACGTTTGTCGCGCCCGCTCCCGCGCCCGCTCCGGTGCGAGCGCCGAGCACCACAACCGAAACCCGAACGACCGGAACCGTAGTCAGGCAGCCGTCTTCGCCTGCGTCAGCCACCGCGCCGGTCGAGCAGCCCGCAGGTCAACCCTTTGACGCGCCGGGCGACAGTTACCGAGTGCAGCGCAACGATACATTGTGGAAGATCGCGGATCGCTATCGACCTGACAACAGTGTCAGTGTCAATCAGATGATGATGGCGATTTACGAGGCGAACCCCAACGCATTCATGGGACGCAACATCAATCTCGTCCGCGCGGGTTCGATTCTGCGGATACCTGATCGCGCGGCGGTCACGGCGATTTCGCCAGCTCAGGCGAATGCTGAAGTCACGCGCCAGTACGAGGAATGGCGCAGCGGCGGTGCATACACGGCGCCATCGGAGCCGGTTGCGCGGCTGGAGCTGCGCCCGCCGAGTGAAGCGAGCTCGCCCGGCGTGGGCGGCCAGCCGGTTACCGGCGACGCAGAGCTGACCCAGGAAAATCTCGAACTCCGCGACGAACTCGAGGGCGTGCGCGAAGAACTCGAGGAATCGCAACGGCTGTTGCAGTTGCGTGACCAGGAGATGGCGCAGTTGCAGCAGCGTCTGCGGGCTATCGAGGAGGCCGAGACTGAGGTTGTATCGCCGGTTACTCCGGCCCAGCCCGAAGAACTGGCGCGACAGCCGGAACCGGTCGCCGAAACGGAGACGCCGCCGGCCGCGGTGAAACCGGCAGCACGGCCCGCTGCCGACGAATCGCTGTTCAGCAAGCTGATCGGTTTCGTCACAGCGCCTTTATTCCTGATTCTGCTTGGCCTCGCCGTAATTGCCGCGGCTTTGCTCGCGGTGATCCGCCGCCGCCGCGCCGCCGCCGAAGAATTCGTTGAGCCCTGGGACAGCGCCGGCCAGGCTGCGGGTGATTCGTCGCTGACCAGTCAGACGCAGACATTGACCGAACTCCCGGTCCGCGCCCGAGGCGAAGAGTCGATCGTCGTCGAGGAGAGCGTGTCCGCGGAGGACACTGGCAGTCTTGAAATTCCGGTATTCGAGCCGGGAACAGAGGCGACCGGCAGCTTCGAACTCCCGGATTTCGAGACGACGGCGGAGACCACGGGCAGTCTCGAATTGCCGACCTTCGACGATTTGGGTGAGACAGAGACTCCGGCCGGGGCGCTTCCGGAAGTGGAGCCGGAAAGGTCGGAGATTTCCGCCATCGACGAGTTGTCCAACACGATCATGGAGCGTCTTGGCCAGGATCAGGGCGACCCGATTGGCGAGGCCGATTTCCACATGGCTTACGGCCTGTATGACCAGGCGGCCGATGTTGTCAGATCTGCGCTGCAGTCGGCGCCGGAACGCCGTGATCTTCGTGCCAAGCTGGCGGAGATTTTCTTCGTCTGGGGCAACAAGGACCAGTTCCTCGAAAGTGCCCAGAAGTTGTTCGACACTCGCGAAGACGGTTCTGATGCGGATTGGGACAAGATCCTGATCATGGGCAAGCAGATCGCTCCCGAAGAGCCGATTTTCTCTGGTGAGCTGCGGTCCGCGGGTGACGAGCCGGTCGACCTGGCGCTGGAGGCGACCGCGATTGCGCCGCCGGTTGATCTGTCGCTTGACGAGGAAGACCAAGGGGGTGTCGATCTCGATTTCGGTGACGCACTCGAGACCGGAGGAGATACCCGCGAGACACCCGCGCTGACCGAGACCGGGGCAGTCGCGGACAAACGGCTCGAAACCGGCGCCGGTGAGGAAGACGAAGGGCTGGATTTCGATTTCGGCGGCGATACGCAGGAGAATCCGACGCTCGCAACGGCAGCGGCCGATAGTCCGACTGTGGAAACGCCGACTATCGAAAGCATGTCGCTGGACGGGCCGACGATGGAGACTCCGACCCTGGAGACTCCGGCCGTCGATATGCCAACGATGGAAACTCCGACGCTGGAGACGCCGTGGCTCGATACCGAGTCGGAAATGGCCGACACCATAGAGCAGAAAATGGAGCTCGGCGCGGACGTCGACGCGACCGCGGACGGTGACAGGACTTCGGAGACGGCAGAGATCGATCTCGACGATCTTGGCCTTGATGTCAATCTTGACGACAGCTTCCTCGGACCGCTGGACCGCACCGGCCAGTCCGAGGCGCTCGATGTTGACGAAGATCTGACTGCAGCCGATGGCGCCGGGTCTACCGGCATTCGTAAGGTCGATTTCGACTTTTCCGACGTGGCGGGGGACGAGGAGGATGCCGGGCACTCGGAAACCGAGACCCTGGCTGCGACAGATCTCGCGCAACCGGAAGCGGTGATCGGAGACGAAGATGCGACGATGCTTGCGACCGCGCTGCCGGATGCCTCGGAGTTTTTCGATACGGAGACGGCATCAGCCAAAGCGATCGATGATGCTTCGGCTATCGATCTCGACCTTGGCGATCTGATCGATGAAGCCGAAAGCGTCGAGTTCGGCGATACCGTTGAGCAGCGTGGTTTCGCCGATGCAGAGGCCACCGGTACCGATGACAGCGGCCTGGACGAGAACGCCGAAGCAACAGGGATTTTCGACAGCCCCGCTGCGACCGGTATTTTCGAGAGCCCGGAATCGACCGGGGTGCTGGAGCGGCCGGAAGATACCGCTGTACTTGATCTCGATATCGGCGAAGAGTTTAGCGGCGTAGACGACGATCCGACGGCAACCGAGGTCTTGCCTTCTGACGAGTTCCTTCAGCCTGCGGGCGATGCGGTCACGATGAGCGAGATCGGCACCAAGCTCGATCTTGCCCGCGCCTATATGGACATGGGTGATCCGGACGGTGCCCGCAGCATCCTCGAGGAAGTGCTGGATGAAGGTGACGAGGGCCAGCGAGCTGACGCCGAACGCCTGATAAAAAGCCTGTCCTGATGGTGTGCGCCGCCGTCGGCGCACAGATCGGAAAGCGGACTCCGGCGGCGCCATGCCCAGAATAGCCATGGCCGTCGAGTACGACGGCAGTGACTTCTTCGGCTGGCAGATTCAGAAAGACGGCCGCGACGTTCAGTCCTGCGTCGAGCGGGCGCTCGGCGTCGTCGCCAATGAACCGGTGAAGGCTGTCTGCGCCGGCCGTACCGACTCCGGCGTACATGCAATCGGCCAGGTCATCCATTTCGATACGTCCGCGACGCGTGGCGAGCGCTCCTGGGTCCTGGGTGTCAACAGCAATTTGCCGGACGATGTCAACGCGACCTGGGCCCGCGTCGTGACGCCGGATTTCCATGCCCGTTTCAGTGCTCGCCGCCGAACCTACAGATACCTTTTTGTGAATCGCCGGGTCCGCTCCAGCTTGCTTCGCGACCGTGCCTGCTGGGTCCATCGGCCGCTCGATGCGGACCTGATGCAGCGGGCTGCGTTGTGCCTGCTCGGAGAACACGATTTCACCTCGTTTCGCGCGGCAAACTGCCAGGCAAATACCGCGACGAGAACGATTCATCGGCTCGATGTCGTGCGCCACAGCGATTTCATCTGGTTGACCATTTGTGCCAATGCATTTCTGCAGCATATGGTGCGGAACATTGCGGGGGCCTTGATGAAAGTGGGGCTCGGCGAGCGCGATCCCGAATGGGTCGAAGACGTTCTGCGGCGGCGCGACAGAACGCGCGCAGGAGTTACCGCGCCGCCCGAGGGTCTGTACTTCACAACGGTCGGGTATCCGCCGGAATTCGGATTGCCCGAGATCGAGGTTGCCGCGGCGGTACCGGATTCGTTTATCATGCCCCTACCGGGCTGGACCTGACGCGGGCACGAAACGAATGAGCTGGTTCGAAAAACTGATGCCGTCCCGGATAAAAACCGAGCGGCGCACGCGATCGATACCGGAGGGGCTTTGGTCGAAGTGCCCTGCGTGCGATGCCGTGTTGTATCGCGCCGAGCTCGAGCGCAATCTTTTTGTCTGTCCCAAGTGCGAGCACCACATGCGAATCAGTGCGCGCGTGCGTCTCGATAAATTTCTCGATGGCGGCAGCGGAGAAGAGTTATTCGCCAATCTCGAACCGCTCGATCCGCTGAAGTTCAAGGACAGCAGGCGTTATCGCGATCGCCTGTTGCAGAGTCAGAAAGCCGTCGACGAGAAAGATGCGTTGGTGGCGATGAAGGGTCAGGTCGGCAAGGTCCCGGTAGTCGTATGCGCTTTCGAGTTCAAATTCATGGGCGGTTCGATGGGATCTGTCGTGGGCGAGAAATTCGTCCGTTCTGCGGAGCTTGCATTGGAGAAGCGGCGACCGCTGATCTGTTTCTCGGCGAGCGGTGGCGCGAGGATGCAGGAGGCCTTGTTTTCGCTGATGCAGATGGCGAAGACTAGCGCTGCGCTGGCGCGACTCGGGCGGGAGGGGGTGCCGTTCATCTCGGTGATGACAGACCCGACTACCGGTGGCGTTTCGGCAAGTCTCGCGATGCTGGGTGACATTAATATAGCTGAACCGAAGGCGCTGATCGGGTTTGCCGGTCCCCGGGTCATCGAGCAAACCGTGCGCCAGACGCTGCCCGAGGGTTTCCAGCGTAGCGAGTTCCTGCTTGAACACGGCGCTCTCGATATGATCGTTGACCGCCGCGAGATGCGGCAACAGATAGCCGCACTGGTCGCGAAGCTGGTTGGGATACCCGCGACCGAAGTGGAATAGAACGCGTATTTGCGCCGGTGTGCCGCGCCAACGCGGCGTCATTCGAAGTAGGGAATACGGCGGTCAGTGAACCCTGGTGAATCGGATCTCGATACCTGGCTGCGGCGGCTCGAGACGCTGCACCCCAAGGTTGTCGATCTCGGACTCGAGCGCATTTCGCTGGTGCTTGAGCGTCTCGGTCTCGACGATCCTCAATTTCAGGTAATAACCGTCGCCGGAACCAACGGCAAGGGTTCGACCGTCGCAATGCTGGAGAGCCTTCTCCGTGGTGCCGGGCGATCGGTTGCGGCGCTCACATCGCCGCATTTGTGGTGTTTCAACGAACGCGTCCGGATTAACGGCCGGATGGCCGGCGATGCCGAGCTGATTTCCTGGTTCGAGGCGGTGGAAGCAGCGCGGCACGCCGACGCCCTGACTTTTTTCGAATATACCACCGCGGCCGCCGTGCTCGGGTTTCAGCAGGCGGGCGTCGAGATTGCGGTTCTGGAAGTAGGGCTTGGGGGGCGGCTCGATGCGGTGAACGCGATCGATCCGGATGTCGCGATCGTCACATCCATCGATCTTGATCACCAGAACTGGCTGGGTGCTACCCGCGCCG
>Ga0316191_10003052_pt1 | contig 12285 bp, 9 predicted proteins | sample Eddworburr2cm_MG_FD_204928 | JGI IMG/M metagenome (GOLD analysis project Ga0316191, IMG submission 204928) | Coastal sediment microbial communities from Maine, United States - Eddy worm burrow 2 cm | ecosystem: Environmental > Aquatic > Marine > Coastal > Sediment | place: USA: Maine | collected...
GCCTTGCGAAGCATCAGCAGGCGTTCACGATCCTTAAGAATTGCTGCGTTCTCTATATCCACAAAGGGGCGCATAAAGCCGAAAAAGGCCTTTTTCTTCGCTTTCACATCTTTAAAAGCTGCAAAATCCGGCTCATCATGGGCTATCGCGGGGATGGCCATAACCAAAGACAAAATACATACAGCTAATCCTAAAACGGGTCTCATATAAACTCCTTACGATTCAATGTTTGAAGGATGATTCAGATCATCAGACGATGCAAATGGTGTCGGTTTATCCTAGCATTCAACTATGAGCCAAATCACTACTCTCTCCCTCATTTGGGCCATGGATGAAAATCGCCTGATTGGAAACAACAATGCGCTACCGTGGCACCTGCCAGCTGATATGCAGTGGTTCCGCAAGCAAACCATGGGCAAGCCTATCCTGATGGGCCGCAAGACCTTTGAATCGATCGGCAAGCCACTACCGGGAAGAGAGAATATTGTTCTGACCCGTCAGCAGGGGCTCACCATCAAGGGGTGCCATGTGGTTAACACACTCTCCGAAGCAAAAGCCATGCTGCCCGATGCCGAAGAGATCATGGTGATCGGCGGTGCTGAGATCTATGCCCAAGCCCTTCCGGTAGCAGAAAAGATCTACTACACACAGATTCATCATGCTTTTGAGGGTGATGCCTGGTTTCCCGAACTCGATATGCAGCAGTGGCGCATGATCCATGAGGAAGTGCATACAGCGGATAAGAAAAATGGGTACGATCACACCTTCATGATCATGACCCGTAAATCGTAACCATTTCTTTGTCTCATCAGCCATCGCCCTGTTAAGCTTCGCCGATGCGAATTTTCAGACACTGGCAAGATGCTAAAGCAGTCAATCTTTTTGGAGGTGCCATTACCATCGGCAACTTCGATGGCGTCCATTTAGGTCATCAGCAGATTCTTGCTGAGCTTAGAGGCCATGCCCTTGATGTCAAAGGCCCTGCCATTGCCGTCACTTTCGACCCGCACCCACGCGCCGTACTCTTTCCGGATGAGCCGCCACGCCGCCTCTGCCATCTGCATGAACGCCTTGAGCAACTCGAACAGGCCGGTGTTGATGCCGTGCTACTACTCCATTTCGACAAAGAGCTCGCAGCATGGTCCGCAGAGAAATTCACACGCAGCATCTATGAAGCTTTCCAGCCTAAGCATTGGCATGTCGGCTATGATTTCGCTTTCGGTCACGACCGCGAAGGCAGTGCGGACAAACTGCGCAAGACCGGCGACGAACTGAATTTTGCCGTCAGTGAAGCTGCGGCATTCGAGATGGATCACGCTGTTGTCTCCTCCAGTCGTATCCGCTCAGCGGTTGAGGCATCCGACTTTGCCCTTGCCGAAAAGCTATTGGGGCGTCCCTACTCGATATCCGGCCACGTCATGCATGGCGACAAGCGTGGTCGCAAGATCGGTTTCCCGACTGCCAACCTTGATGTCGCCGACCTAGCTCATCCGCCGGCCGGTATCTACGCTGTACGAGCCAAACCGGAAAGCGATGGAACCCTCTGGAATGGCGCTGCCTATATTGGTTTTCGCCCTACGTTTCAGGGTCGAACCATGGTGCTGGAAACCCATATGCTCGACGCAAATCCTGACCTTTATAACCAGCGACTGGAGATTCAGTTTGTGCAGCGCGTTCGAGAAGACCGGGCCTATAAATCAGCCGAAGAACTCTCTGAACAGATTGCCCGTGACTGTGCAGAGGCGAGACGAATTCTAAATATCTAAACATTTTGCACGCGACTGTGTAAAAAACTTCTGTTTTCCCTATGATTCGCGCCCAGTAACTAACTTTTACGGAGCACAAGGTGTCTGAACAAGAGCAGTTTGATTACAAACCTACCGTCTTCCTTCCGAAGACCGATTTCCCCATGCGTGGCAACCTGCCGCAAAATGAGCCGAAAAAACTCGCCTATTGGGAAGAGATCAACCTCTATGCAAAGCTAAGAGAAACACGCAAAGATGCCCCGAAATTTCACCTGCACGATGGTCCTCCCTATGCGAATGGATCGATCCATATCGGTCATGCCGTAAACAAGGTGCTGAAAGATATTGTTGTTCGCTCACGCAGCATGATGGGCTTTGATACCCCGTACGTGCCGGGCTGGGACTGCCACGGTCTACCGATCGAACTGAAAGTTGAAGAGAAATTCAAAAAGAAGAAGCGCAAAAAAGAGGATATCTCCGACTCTGAGTTCCGTGCCGAATGCCGTGAATATGCGAAAGGCCAGATCGATATCCAGCGCGAAGAGTTCAAGCGTCTCGGTATCATCGGTGATTGGGAGAACCCTTACATCACCATGGATTATCACTTTGAGGCCAACACGGTTCGTGAAATCGGTAAGTTCCTTGGTAATGGTGGCCTCTACAAGGGCGCCAAACCGGTACACTGGTGTGTCTCATGTGCCACTGCTCTAGCTGAAGCGGAAGTGGAATATGACGACCACACCTCCCACTCCATCTATGTGAAGTTCGCTGCTGGTGAAGATCTCAGCGATATCGCGCCGGAACTGGCTACAGATGCCTCCATCGTTATCTGGACCACAACGCCGTGGACCATTCCGGCCAACTTGGCTGTCTCTGTCGGCCCCAACATTGAATATTCGGCAGTGAAAATCACCGATTCTGGTGAAAACCAGAATCTGAAGTCAGGCGAAGTACTGATTCTTGCCGAAGATCTCCGTGCCGGTGTACTTGAAGCTATCGGCGCAGCCGGAGACGTTGTTGCCCGCTTTGATGGTAGCAAACTCGATAACCGCAAGTTCCGTCACCCCTATCTGGATCAGGACGCCCCGATCCTTGTCGGTGACCATGTCACCCTTGAAGCTGGTACCGGCTCAGTTCATACCGCTCCCGGCCACGGCCAGGAAGATTATGAAATCGGTATGAAGTACGGCCTTAAGGCCTTTAATCCTGTCGGCGATACCGGCGTGTTTGAAGAGGGCACTCCGGTTGTTGAAGGTCGCCACGTCTATCAGGCTAATGCCATTGTTATTGAGCATCTTTTGAATTGCGGCGCACTGCTGGAGACGAGCGAAATCAAGCACTCCTACCCGCATTGCTGGCGCTGTCATAAGCCGTTGATCTTCCGAGCCACGCCACAGTGGTTCATCTCCATGGAGACTAATGACCTACGCGAAAAAGCGCTGAAAGCGATCGGTGAAACCAAATGGACACCAGAGTGGGGCGAAAACCGTATCCGCGCCATGGTTGAAGGACGTCCTGACTGGTGCGTATCCCGTCAGCGTAACTGGGGTGTTCCCATCACAGCGATCAAGTGCAGCACTTGTGACTCCCATGATGTGACCACACCTGCCATTGTTGAAGGCATTGCCAAGCAGGTTGAGTCTGGTGGTGCCGATGTCTGGTTTGCCAAGGATGTAAATGCATTCCTGCCGGAAGGCACGATCTGCCCGAACTGCAACGGCACAGACTTTGAAAAAGAGACCGATATCCTCGATGTCTGGTTCGATTCCGGGTCAACACATGCCTGCGTTCTGGAGCAGCGCGATGATTTGGCTTCGCCTGCTGATCTCTACCTCGAGGGAAGCGATCAGCATCGCGGATGGTTTCAGTCCTCACTGCTGGAGAGTGTCGGCACGCGCGGTGTAGCACCCTTCAAGGGTGTATTGACCCACGGTTTCGTGGTCGACAAAAACGGTAACAAGATGTCGAAGTCGAAAGGTAACGTCATTGCACCCCAGAAGATTATTGAGCAGATGGGTGCAGATATTCTGCGTATGTGGATCGCCTCATCGGACTATTCAGCGGATATCCGTATCTCCGATGAGATCGTCAAGCAGTTGGCGGAAGCCTACCGCAGAATTCGTAACACCGTGCGCTTCCTGCTCGGCAATATCGAAGGTTTCGATCCTGAAAGAGATGGAGTGGCACTGGCTGATCGTACCAAGCTTGACCAATGGGCAAGCCATCGCTTGGCACAGCTCTCGCGCAACGTGAACGAGGCCTATGAGAATTATCAGTTCCATCGTATCCATCAGGAGATTCATAACTTCTGCTCGGTCGACCTAGGTGGCTTCTATCTCGACGTCATTAAGGATCGTCTCTATTGCGATGACGCTGATTCAGCCCGTCGTGCATCAGCTCGTGCCACCATCTACGACCTGGCCGACACACTGATCCGTCTGGTTGCACCAATCCTGCCATTCACAGCAGAAGAGGCATGGGAGTTCCTGCCCGCTTCGGAATCCAACAGCATTCACATGCATCACTTCCACCCTGTGGCCGATATTGCGATTGATGAGGCGGCATGGCGTGCCTTCTTTGATATCCGTGAGCAGATCAACACCGCTCTCGATCAGGCTAAGAAGGATAAAGTGGTTGGCTCATCGATTGCCGCCACTGTCACTGTACCAAACCTTGATCACAGCTTTGCCGAAACACTCGGCGAGAGCTATGAACAGCTCTTTATCGTTGCCAAGGTGGAAGATGGTGTTTCTATTACCATCAAGGCAGCTGATGGCACCAAATGCCCGCGCTGCTGGAACGTGGCTGCGCCTGCTGATCCGTCACACGCCGTTCACAACCAACTCTGCCCACGCTGTTTTGAGGCAGTCGCTTAGTGAGTAGAGGGTTGAACCGGACATGGCAGCAGCTGGTTCTCTTTGGCCTGCTGCTAACCGCTGATCAGCTTAGTAAGTGGTGGATTGAGGGACAACAGCCCTTTTTCCATTACACGGTAATTCCCGGTTTCTTTGATATCGTGAAGGCTCATAACTTTGGTGTCGCCTTCTCAATGTTTGCCGATTGGAATTCGGCTTGGCGCACCAACACCCTGCTCGGTGTCACCATCGGCATTGCCTTGGTGGTAACACTCTGGTGGTGGCGTGAGCGCAATCAGCCAGGCATCGAATCATGGCTTCTGATCCTGATCCTTGTCGGTGCTGCAGGAAACATCTGGGATCGGATGCAGTTGGGATATGTGGTTGATTTTATCGATTGGTATGTCCGCATTGGAGGCACCGAGTATCACTGGCCCGCTTTTAACATCGCCGATGCCTGCATCTCTATCTCGGTAGTTCTGCTCATCTATTTCAGCTTTCGCAAAGGGTGATAGATCCGCTCCTTAAAACCCCATTTAATTCATCTAAATCATTTGAATTTGTCGCTAATAAGATGTTAGAGGGCATGCACGCAAACCGAGTCAGATCATCAACTCAAGACCTCTCCAACAAGTTAAGATGCCCATAATCAAATCGGGGAAGTGCGTTTAACGTTTTTTCCGGCGAAGGCGAATATCGAACATCAGCTTGGCAACATCCTCAAAATGTTTGGCGTAGTGAATGGTTAAACCTTCCGGAACCGAATCAGGTAGCTCATCCACCTCTGCCCTGTTGGTCTTTGGAAGAATCACCTGATGCACGCCGAGACGCTTGGCCGCCAATAGCTTTTCACGTACGCCACCAATCGGTAGCACATCGCCGGTAAGTGTTAGCTCACCAGTCATGGCCATCGCCTTGGGTGGCTTATTCAACGCCAGCGATAACAGCGCTGTGGTCATGGTGATACCGGCTGAGGGTCCATCCTTGGGCACGGCCCCTTCGGGCACATGCACGTGAATAAAGGCATTATCAAAGAAATCTTTCGGTGCTCCGAAACGATCAAGATTAGCAATCAAGTAAGAGTAGGCAATCTCGGCCGACTCCTGCATCACCTTGCCCAATTGACCGGTCATCTTCAGCCCTCTGCGATCATGATGCGCAACTGCTGCTTCCAGCGTCAGCGTTACGCCGCCCATCGCTGTCCAGGCCAAACCGGTGGCAAGACCAACGGCCTGTCGTAGCGGCTCCTTTGAGAACCTTGGACTACCAATGTAGTCAACAAGATCACGAGAACCGACATTGACCGGTGGCTTCAACTCACCACCCACTAGCTTATGGTTTGCTTTACGAAGAATCTTCTTCAACAGCTGCTCCACTTTGCGCACGCCCGGTTCACGCGCGTAATCCTCAACAATTTTTGCAATGGCGCTGTTGTTGATGTTCACTTCCTTCCGACTAAGGCCATGCGCCTCCAGCTGGCGAGGTAGCAGATGCTTACGGGCAATTTCCATCTTCTCTGAGGCGATGTAGCCGGGCAGACGAATGATCTCGGCCCGGTCTCTCAGTGGTGCAGGTACGGTATCGAGTTGATTGGCCGTCAGCAAAAAAAGAACGCGTGATAGATCAAAGCGAACATCGAGATAGTGATCCATAAAATCATTGTTCTGCTCCGGATCGAGCACCTCAAGCAGAGCAGAGGATGGGTCACCACGGAAATCGTTTCCGATCTTATCCACCTCATCGATCATAATCACAGGATTAGCCACAGCCACCTGCTTCAGCGCCTGTACGATCTTACCCGGCATGGCACCAATATAAGTACGGCGGTGCCCCTTGATCTCTGCTTCATCACGCATACCGCCCACGGAAAAACGGAAGAAGGGACGATTCACCGCACTGGCAATCGCCTTGCCCAGAGATGTCTTGCCAACGCCCGGCGGGCCGACAAAGAGGATGATGGAACCGCCCACCTCTTTTTTACGAGCTCCAACTGCAATAAATTCAAGAATCCGATCCTTAATATCATCCAGTCCAGAATGGTGTTTGTTCAGTGCCTTGGAAGCGCTCTTCAGACTAAAACGATCCTTGGCAAATTTGCCCCACGGGAGACTAACCAGCCAATCAAGATAGTTACGGGTAACAGCATATTCCGGTGAGGAGGGATCGAGCATCTGAAGCTTCTCCAGCTCCTCATCAAACACTTTCTGCGCCTCGTCACTAAAGAGAAGTTTGCTGGCGAGGGTTTGAAGCTTTTCAGACTCCTGCTCCTGCGGATCGGCATCCATGCCAAGTTCGCGTTTGATCTCATGCAGCTGTTCCTGCAGAAAATATTTGCGCTGCTGCTCGGATACCCGCTCATCAATATTATCCCGAATACGACTCTGAACCTTGCTCACATTGAGCTCGCGATTGAGCAGCGTCATCACCTTCTTCATGCGATCAAAGATCGGATAGGTTTCCAGCACACCCTGAAGTTCGGCTCGATCAGCTGTGGTCAGGCCTGCGGCAAAATCGGCCAGCCTTGCCGGTTCATCCGTGCTGAAGCGGGAGGCAAAGAAACGGAGCTCCTCCTCATATAGCGGGTTATGTTTCAACAGCTCCTTGATGGTATTGATAATGGCCACGGTATAGGCACGAATCTCGACGTTATCCTCATAAGCAGAGGCCTTATGGTAGGTGACCATGGCGCGAAGCTGTTTTTTGCCTTCGATCCACTCATCCACCTTGAACCGCTCAAGACACTCCACCACCAGATGCAACCCATGACCTTCGATTTCGATGGCCTTGACCACTTTGGCAATCACGCCCACCTCATAGAAGTTCTTCGTTGCAAAGGGAGCCTCTTCATCGCGCACCAGAACCAATCCAATATAGTCTTGGCCCATATCTGAAAGCTTGCGAATCGAATTTTTTACCTCATCACCTTCATAGATGAGAGGCACGATTAAACCGGGAAAAAGAGGCCTGTTCGATAAAGGAAAGATTGGAAGGTAGGGAGGCCATGCATCACTGGCCTTCACCAACGAAGCAGGATCAGATCCCCCGCTCACCTCTTCATCAATAATTTCGGGTTCATGCGTAATATCATTCATAAGCTATATGTATGGTAGCATAGCAGCTGATTCAATCCTTTGGATGAAAAAACAGCCGACTTAACATTTTTTTAATACGCATAAGCTTGAATCACACCTTGTCAGACCTTATATAGTATGAAGCAAATTAAAGGAGAAATTCATGCGTTCACTTAGAGGCATTGGCCTACTGATTATTACAAACATCTTGATCATGTTTACCCTCATCATCACGGGTACCATTCTGATTAACTTTGTACTGCCCCAATTCGGTATTGATCTGCGCGGATCACTGGCCACTCAGGATTTCCTCTGGGCACTGATCTTCGGTTTTGGTGGTGCATTCATCTCCTTGTTCATGTCCAAATGGCTGGCCAAACGTGGCATGAAGATGCAGCAGGTCACTTCACCCTCGACCCCCAAAGAGAAGGTTGTTTTTGAGACTGTTCAGCAGCTGGCTGAACGTGCAGGGATCAAGATGCCTGAAGTTTGGGTCTACTGGGATGACACCCCCAACGCCTTTGCCACCGGGCCGACACGAAACAATGCCATGGTTGCTGTCTCATCCGGCCTTGCCATGAGCATGACCGACGATGAACTCAAAGCGGTCCTAGCGCATGAGGTCGGCCACATTGCCAATGGCGATATGCTGGCAACCACCTTACTTCAAGGCTTGATGAACACCTTCGTCTACTTCCTCGCCCGCATGCTTGCCCGCCCGATCATGGAGCGTAACTACTGGATGGGTTTTGCCGTTTACATGGGTCTGCAGTTTGTCCTCTCGGTGCTGGCGATGATTCCGATCAGCTGGTTTTCACGAAGAAGAGAGTTCCGCGCGGATGCCTATGCAGCCGATGCACTTGGCGCACAGCACATGATCAGCGCTCTGCAGAAGTTGGATACACTCTCCGAGCAGAATGCTGTTGCACATCAGGGTGAGCATCAGCAAGAAGATGCTTTGGCAACCATGAAAATTTACGGTGGCTTCTCCGGCCTTTTTGCCACGCACCCACCGATTGAAGATCGTGTTGCAGCTTTGAGAAACCGTCAGAACTAAACGATCTTATTTTTATAAAAAAGGCGCGGCTACAAGTCGCGCCTTTTTTATTATGAGATGACGAAAATCCAATATTCAGTTACGCTCTCTTGATGGCAGTAAATCATAAAACCGTGGCAGTTCTGGTGATCGGTAACGAAGTCCTTTCGGGTCGGACCCGTGAGGCCAACGCCTATCTTGCAGCACAGAAGCTCTTTGATCAGGGCTGTAGGCTGGGTGAGATTGCGGTTGTTCCGGATATCCGTGATGCCATTGTTTCAACACTCAACCGATTAAGAAGTCAGTTTGATGCCGTCATCACCAGCGGTGGTATCGGCCCGACTCATGATGACATCACCATGGACTCTGTAGCATCTGCCTTTGGCGTTGATCTGATCGAACACAAATTTATCGTCAAGGCGATGACCGAACACTTTGGTGAAGAAGGCATGAATGATGGTCGTCGTCGTATGACCCGCGTTCCTCAGGGCTCTCATCTGATCCGCTGCGAAAAAACTATCGCTCCGGGTGCCCACATCGGCAATGTCTATGTTCTGGCCGGTGTTCCCTATATTTTTGAATCACAGCTTGATTCCATCCTTCCCGACTTTGGAGACAGTCAGCATCCATTTATTCGTCACGAAATTGATGTAGAAATCCCGGAAAGCACTTTCGCCAAAGGCCTTGAAACGATTCAGGATCATTTCAATAACGTTGAGATCGGCTCTTACCCGAGAATGTGTGGCAACAAACCATGCGGAAAAATATGTTTGAGTAGCCAGGATAGCACTGCTCTTGAAAAAGCGAGAAATGAGGTTGAGGGAATGCTCGCGTCGATCCGAGGTTGATTCATTCAGAGGGTGATCAACTCAGCGTCGATCAATCCTGCCTCACTTCCAGAACAGGTACCGTTTCCGTCGACTCAACCATCAGCCGCTTTTCGACCGCAATCTCATCACAGCTGGAGAATTTCTCGCAGTGGATACAGGCGGTCCAGATCTTGTGCGGCAAGCTCTCTTTGGCAACGACCTTGTAACCCATGTGACCGAAAAAACCGTCGACATAGGTGAGCGCGAAAAGCCGTTGAATGCCAAGGCCAGCGGCGAACTTCTCACACCCCTCGACCAGCAATTTACCGATACCCATCCCCTGATGTGAATCGCATACGACTAGCGAACGCACCTCAGCCAGGTTAGCCTGATAGACATGCAACGCGGCTAGTCCCACCAGTTTGCCATCAAACTCAGCCACCAGAAACTCCTGCAAATGCTGGAAGAGGCTATCCTCGGTCCGTGGCAGAACGATTTTTTTCTCGGAATAGGGAAGCAGCAACGCATGCATCGCCTTCACATCATCAGCCTCGGCATTTCTGACAAGAATACGGTGCGGCATCAGGCGGTTGCCCCTGCCATCGAGAGCTCAGCACCACGCTTCAACATCTCTTCAGCGTGTAACAGGCTCTTGTCATTGGCGCCGCCAAGCATGCGAGCAATCTCACCCTGCCGTTTATCGGCTGATAAACTGACCAATCGTGTGATGGTACGTCCACCCTCCTCACCCTTATGAATGGTGATCTGATGATCAGCACACGAAGCCACCTGTGGCAGATGCGACACCACCAACAGCTGTCGTTCCCGACCCATCGCTGCCAGCAGCTCGCCAACACACCATGCCGTCTCGCCACCGATGCCTACATCCACTTCATCAAACACGGCAATCTGAGGTGCATTCACCAGTGCACCACACCCTTTCAATGCCAGCACAAAACGGGAAAGCTCACCACCCGAAGCAATTGTTGCCAGTGGCCTAAATGGCTCACCCGGATTACTCGATGCCATAAACTGTAACGTGTCCCAACCTGAGGGGCTCCAACCGGAACGCGCTTCCTGCTCAACCACCTCAACCTCAATCTGCATGCCCGTAAGCCCCAGCCGATCAAGAAATGGCCGTAACGCTTTGGCAAGTGAAACGGCCTCTTTTGCTCGTGCTTTCGATGCTTCCGCTGCTACCGTTCTGAATGCTGCCTCAGCCGTATCACGCCTGGCATTCAGTGCCTCAGCATCCCACTGCGCTGTATCGAGAAGCGAAAGTTTCTCATCCCACGATGCCATCAAGCTGATCAATCCCGCTTCATCCGTGGAGTGCCGGCGCATAGCATCATGCAAGCTCATCAATCGATCTTCTGCTGCCTGAACTTCGGCACCATCAAAGGTAGCATCAAGCGCATGTCGAAGTAACGGCTCAACCTCACCTGCCAATGCATCCATCTGCGCCATCAGCTCAAGTGCTTCGCGCAACGATTCATGATATTCGGCCACATGTTCAACCGCATGCGTAGCCCGTGCCAACTGTGAGCGCGCACTGCCATCGTCATCATCCAGCAGACTCAGTGCCTCGGCAGCGCCTTGCTGAATCTGGGAGGCATGACGACCTGCTTCTACCTGTTCGGTCAGTTGGTCAATGATACCAGCCTCAATTTCAAGCGCCTGCAAGCGCTGTAACTCACTGCGCATCCACGCTTCCTGTTGTGCCGTTTCACTCTGATCCTGCTGTAGCGACCCCAATGCCTTCTCAGCTTTCTGAAGCTCGGCATAGGTTTGGGCTACTTTCTCTAAGAGTGACTTTTTCACCCTTGCATCAACAATCTGACGTTGAAAATCGGGGTGCAACAGCGCCTGATGCTCATGCTGACCATGAAGATCGAGACATATCTCCCCAATCTGCTGCAGAAGTTTCATCGCCGTTGGCGTGCCATTCACATAAGCCTTAGAACGGCCGTCGGCGGAAATGATGCGCCTGAGAAAGAGTTGATCTTCAACATCGATATCCTGTTCATTCAACAGAGCGGTGAGCCTCGCATCATCGGACTCGACCACCGCAGAGATCTCCGCCTTCTCGGCGCCATGGCGTACCCAATCACTGCTCGCCCTTGCGCCGAAGACAGCACCGAGCGCATCGACAAGAATCGATTTTCCGGCACCGGTTTCGCCGGTGAATACCGTCATGCCGGATGAGAAACTCAGAGAGACCTCATCCATGAGCGCGAATTGTCGAACTTTAAGTTCCGTCAGCATTCTATTTTTATGCGTTGCTGTCGTGTCCGGCCCAATGAAGCTTGGAACGAAGGGTGTCGTAGTAATGCCGATCAGGCAGGTAAACCAGCGTAATGTAGCCAGCCTTCTCCACACAGACACGATCCCCTGATTGAAGTTCAGAGTGTACCTGTCCATCGAGATTCAAAGCGGCCATATTGGGGCTATCCAGAAGTGTCAGTTCAATTTTGTCATCAGCAGGAACCACAATGGGGCGGTTGGAGAGAATATGCGGACAGATCGGGGCAACCGTAATCGCATCCACTTCCGGATGCACAATCGGACCACCAGCAGAGAGAGCATAGGCAGTTGATCCAGCAGGCGTGGCCAGTACCAGACCGTCGGCACGCAGACGGAAAACAAATTGCTCACGCACGCTCATCTCGAACTCAATCATTCTCGGGTGGTCATTACGTTGGATCACCACATCATTCATGGCAAATCCACAACTTAGCTGTTTACCATCACGCCATGTTTCCGCTTTCA
>Ga0316191_10003053_pt1 | contig 12280 bp, 9 predicted proteins | sample Eddworburr2cm_MG_FD_204928 | JGI IMG/M metagenome (GOLD analysis project Ga0316191, IMG submission 204928) | Coastal sediment microbial communities from Maine, United States - Eddy worm burrow 2 cm | ecosystem: Environmental > Aquatic > Marine > Coastal > Sediment | place: USA: Maine | collected...
ACGGCGGCACCGGTGCCTCACCGACTTCTTCGATCAAGCACGCCGGCATACCCTGGGAGATCGGCCTGGCCGAGACCCAGCAGACCCTGGTGCTCAACGACCTGCGTGGCCGCATCATCGTACAGACCGATGGTCAGCTACGTACCGGCCGCGACGTGATCATCGCTGCCATGCTCGGCGCCGAGGAATATGCCTTTGCCACCGTGGCGCTGATCACGGTCGGCTGCATCATGATGCGCAAGTGCCATCTCAACACCTGTCCGGTCGGTGTCGCAACCCAGGACGAGGCCCTGCGTGGCAAGTACACCGGCAAACCCGAGCATGTGGTCAACTACTTCACCTTCCTCGCCGAAGAAGTACGTGAGCTGATGGCCGAACTGGGTGTCCGCACCCTGGATGAGCTGATCGGCCAGACGCAGTACCTGGAAATGGACGCGGCGATCAAACACTGGAAAAACCAGGGTCTCGACTTCTCGCGCATCCTGACCAAGCCCAAGGTCGGCAACGAAGTCGCCACCCGCCGCATACAGGGGCAGGAACACGGCCTCGAGGCGCAACTGGACAATCAGCTGATCAAACTTGCAGCACCAGCTCTGGAACGCAAGGAGAAGGTTTCGATCGAGATGCCGATCCGCAACTCCAACCGGACCTTTGCCACCATGCTCTCGGGCCAGGTTGCCTTGCAGCACGGTCGTGAAGGGCTGGCCGACGGCACCATCTCCATCAAGGTGACCGGCATTGCCGGGCAGAGCTTCGGCGCGTTTTTGGCCCACGGCATTGACCTGCAGCTGGTCGGTGAAGCCAATGACTACGTCGGCAAGGGGATGGCCGGTGGACAAATCAGCATCCGTCCCGACCCCAAGGCTACCTTCATCTGGCATGAGAACTCGATCGTCGGCAATACCGTCCTCTACGGCGCTACCGGTGGCGAAGCGTTCTTCGCCGGCAAAGCCGGGGAGCGTTTCTGCGTCCGCAACTCCGGTGTCACTGCGGTTGTCGAAGGTACGGGCGACCATGGCTGCGAATACATGACCGGTGGCCGCGTCATCTGCCTTGGACGCACCGGACGCAATTTCGCCGCAGGCATGTCAGGCGGTTTCGCTTACGTCCTGGACGACGACAATCGCTTCCGTCGCCGCTGCAACTCTGCGATGATTGATCTCGAGCAGATGACCAACGATGACGAAGATGGCCTGTGGCTGAAGCATATCATTACCCGCCACTACGAAGAGACCGGCTCGCCACGCGCCGCCGAGGTTCTCGCTGAATGGGACGATTACCTGCCGCGTTTCGTGCGCGTCTTCCCCCGTGAATACCGCCGGGTTTTAACCGAGCGGGCGACCAAGGTTGAAGAAGAGAAGGAGGCCACCCATGGGTGACCCACGCGGATTTATAAAACATGGCCGACGCGACAGGACCTTGCAACCGGTTAACTCGCGTCTGCAACATCACGATGAACACTACAACTATCCCAACGACGAGAAGGTCAAGACCCAGGCCGCTCGCTGTATGGATTGTGGCGTTCCCTTCTGCATGACCGGTTGCCCGCTGGGCAACCTGATCCCGGAATGGAACGACTTGGTCTATCGGGGCCAGTGGAAACAGGCCCTGCAGGCATTGCATGCGACCAACAACTTTCCGGAGTTTACCGGTCGTGTCTGTCCGGCGCCGTGCGAAACCTCGTGTGTCCTCGGCATCAACGAACCGGCGGTGACGATCAAGCTGCACGAAGTCTCCATCGTTGACAAGGGTTTTGAGGAAGGCTGGATAGTCCCTCAACCACCCGCCCACCGCAGCGGCAAGACGGTTGCCATCATCGGCAGCGGCCCTGCCGGCCTGGCCTGTGCCCAACAACTCAACCGTGCCGGTCATAGTGTCACCGTCATTGAAAAAACCGACCGTGCTGGCGGACTGTTGATGTATGGCATTCCGCACTACAAGCTGCGCAAGGAGAAGGTCCAGCGTCGCATCGACCTTTTGGTCGCTGAAGGCATCCACTTCCGTTACTCCTGCGAAGTGGGCAAGGATCTGTGCTTTACCGAGCTCAAGTCGTCATTTGACGCAGTCGTTATCGCAACGGGTGCTGAAGAACCGCGCAACCTGCCGGTCGAGGGACGCAACCTGCAGGGTATCCATTTTGCGATGGAGTTCTTACCCCAGCAGAACCGGGCCAACTGGGGAGATGTCGACATCGCCGCCTTGCACCCTCAACGGCGGGCGATCAGCGCCAAAGGGAAAAAAGTCATCGTCATCGGCGGTGGCGATACCGGTTCGGACTGCATCGGCACGGCGATGCGTCAAGGCGCCACCAGGGTGGTCAACTTCGAACTGCTCGAACGCCCCCCGGAACAGCGCAGAGAAGACAATCCCTGGCCGCAATGGTCACGCATCATGCGTGTCAGCAGTTCGGTTGAAGAGATGAACGTCATGGGTGGTGATGTCCACTATGAGATCATGACCACCCGTTTCATTGGTGCAGGCAAAAAGGTCTCGGCCCTGGAAACCGTCAAGGTCGGTTGGGTCAATGGCCGCCCGGAACCAATCGCTGGAAGTGAGCAGATATGGAAATGCGATCTCGTCCTCCTGGCCATGGGTTTCCTTGGCCCTCGGACCGAACTGATCAAACAGAGCGGCTGTGAAACAGACCTGCGTTCCAACATCACGACCGACCCCAAAACCCGCATGACCTCGGTCGATGGTGTGTTTGCAGCTGGCGACTGCCGACGAGGCCAAAGCCTGGTGGTCTGGGCGATCAGCGAGGGACGCGAAGTCGCCCGCTGCGTTGACGAATACCTGACCGGCTCGAAAAGCCTGCTGCCCGAGGTGCGCCTGGAGCCTTTCGCATACTGAGCCTTTAGGCGGATCATCTGCCAGAATTGGCCTATGGATTGAGGCCGGCAGCTGGGATTTGAATATCACTTTTGTGCAACCCGTACCCGGGGAATGCTTCCGAATGCGAATACTCGTTATCGAAGATCAACCTGAGATTCTGCAAAACATTGCCGATTACCTTGAGCTGAAAGGTTACCTGGTCGACTGCGCATACGATGGTCTGGGTGGTCTTCACCTTGCTGTTACCCAGCCCTTTGAACTGATCATCCTCGATATCATGCTGCCTGGGATGGATGGCATTACCCTTTGTCAAAGACTGCGCCAGGACGCCCGCTTACAGACCCCGATCATCATGCTTACAGCCAGAGACAGTGTCGATGACAAACTGAAAGGATTTCAAGCAGGAGCAGATGACTACCTCGTCAAACCGTTTTCGCTTCCTGAATTGCACGCTCGGGTAGAAGCTGTTCTTCGTCGCGGACAGACCGGCCTTAAAAACATTTTAGAAGTCGGTGATCTGTCCTACGATATGAACAACCTCGAAGTAACCCGCCAGGGGAAGACCTTGAAACTCAGCCCGATTGGCCTCAAGTTGCTGGAAACGATGATGAAGAGAAGCCCCCATGTGGTCAGACGTGAAGTCCTTGAAGAACTTTTGTGGGGAGAGGACCTGCCGGGAAGCGATAGCCTGCGCAGCCACATTCACATCCTGCGTCAGACGATCGACAAGCCATTCAGCTTTCCCCTGCTGCACACTGTGCATGGTATCGGCTACTGCCTGAAAGCAACTGACCATGGAATTTAAATCCCCCCTGTCGCAAAGGATCATCATTTCGTTTGTTCTTCTGACGACCGTGGTCAGCAGCCTTTTCAGCTTCGGCATCATGGCCGCTATCAACATGGTCGAAGAGGATCTGGTCACAGCCGAGCTCAACAGAAAGTTTCCCAATATCCTGGTCGACTACAGACAGGGGCAGAGCCCGCAACTCGATTTCGGAACCAAGTTTTACAGCGGCACAGAAGACCTGCCGTATTATCTGCGCAATCTGAAACCTGGTTTCAGCGAGGTTGAACTTGAGAAGAATTCCTTCCATGTGTTGATGCAGGAAGAGAAGGAAACTCCCTTCTACCTTGTACAGGAACAGACTGACCTTGCACGGCATGAGAATTTACTGCAAATCACTGTCATTGCAGGCTTCTTCTTGAGTGTCATCGCCTCTCTGATCCTCGGCATCATAATGTCCAGAAGAATCATCGCCCCCGTGCGAAGGTTGACCAACCAGGTCAATAACCGCGAGAAACTTCTGCTCGATGCCCCGCCGTTATCCACTTCATATGCCAACGACGAAGTGGGACGCCTGGCAACCTCTTTCGACCGGACCATCAGCATGCTCCAGCAGTCACTGCAGCGGGAGACTCTTTTCACCAGCGATGTCAGCCACGAGTTGCGCACTCCTCTAATGGTCATTAAAAGCTCCTGTGACCTGCTCATCGAAAAAAATCAGCTTGATGATTATTCCCGACAAAGGATCAACACCATCAGCAAGGCTGCCAGAGAGATTCAGGAATTGGTGGACGCTTTTCTGACCCTGGCTCGTGGCAGTGCTACTGAGCAGGCCTGCGCCACCCTCGAGAGCATCATCCAGGGAAATCTTAAGGAGTGGCAGCAACAATCAGAAGCGAAGGGGATCTCTTTTTCTCTGCAGGATCAGACGTCGGCACAAGGGGGTCGGAACAAAATGTTTCCCGTGGCCATGTTGCGCACGGTACTCAACAATCTGGTTCGAAATGCAATTCACCATACTACAGAAGGTGAGGTCTCCCTGGTAATCCTGGCCACAGGGTTTGAGATTTGCGATACGGGCCCCGGGATTTCGGACTCCGACAAACAATCTATCTTCAAGCCATTCTACCGCGGGGAGTCCGGAAGACGAAACGGCATGGGATTGGGCCTGGGACTTTCCTTGGCGCAGCGCATCTGTATAAGGGAACAATGGACGATTTCCGTCAGTGACAATACCCCGGTTGGCTGCTGTTTCAGTGTCACCCTTAATAAATAACTCTTCACGTTTTTTTCACATTTTTTCTACACTCCTGTCACACCCGACCCTTTAGAGTGCAACCTAAGATAAACCACAGAGGGTCAGCAGCACACCCGGAAGCAAAACACATACGCTGACCATGATTGCACATTGTCGCCCCCAGAGCCCCTTGACAGGATTTTAACCCGGTCAAGAGGCATACCACTCTGGGATGATCTGGATTAGACGATCACTATCGTAAAATCCTAACAATTTCTCAACAGCTTAAAAAATTGCCTCCAGGGTCTCGTAACATCGAGGCCCTATTTTTTTGTGTATAACCCCAAAAAAACGATAATTCGCCATAATTGCCAAAAGAGAAAGCTTCCACCACAGAGCCACAGAGAAACAAAAAGCTCAGTTTTACTCTGTGCCCTCCGTGGCTCTAGTGAGTGAAACGAACGGGTGGTGAAATGGATTTTAGACCATGGCAATTCCACTCGAACGAAGTGGAAAACCAGATTCAAGAATTTATTTCGTGTCTTGCCGCCTGACGAATCTTTGTTTTGCTACAGGCCCGATTAAAATTTAGCCTGTTGGCTCCGGATCCGGAAGAAACCTGGCCCAGAGAACCGCAAGACCCGTTAATACCGCAGAGGCCAGATAACTTCCTGTGAAAGTTCCGGTTGATTCCGCAACCATGCCGGCCACCGCCGGGCCAAGGGTCTGCCCGATGGCAAAACAAAAAGTGATGATCGAAAAAGCTGCCGCCGCCCGGGCTTTGCCAAGGTAATCACCAACGGCGGCGGCCATGATTGCCGGAATGGCGAAGACCGCAGCACCGTACAGCACGACTGAGCCAAACAGCGCCATAGGTCCTAAACGAGAACCCGCCAGCAGGTACGCCAGGGTCTGCACTCCGAAAACCGTCATCAAGCCGCTCTTGCGGCCAATCTTATCGGAGAGCAAACCAAAAAGAGTCCCGGAAAAAAGGCTGAAGAATCCGACCCAGGACCAGAAACGACCGGCACTGACCTCAGCAAAGGCATATTCCTCAACCATGGTTGTCACGATAAACGTGCCGTAAATCACGTAAGTCGCACCGAAGATAAAATAGAGGATGCCCAGGTGTGACAAAATCCGCACCGGGCTGAAATGACCCCGGCTTACCGATGGGTCGTACTCAAGCTCCTGTGTCTTGCCAACCGGCTCCAAGCCTTTTTCCGCAGGGTCATTGCGAATCAGCAGCGCTGCTATCACGGCAACCATAAGAATAATCAGGGCCAAAAGCATCCAACTCACACGCCAGCCACTCTGACCAAAACTCGCATTGAGCACGGGGATGATAAAGCCGGAGAAGATGATGGCGAAACCACTGCCGATGACAATCAACCCCGCAGCCTGTCCACGTTTTTCCCGTCGGAACCAGTACGAGACCAGGACCATGATCGGAATATTTGCCAGACCGCTGCCGACGCCGACACAGGTGTAAAGCAACAGGATCAGGATGTAGCTTTCGCCCACAGCAATGCCAGACATGCAGAGGGCAATGAAGAACAGGCCTGAGGCAATCAGTTGACGTGGACTGAAACGACGCAACAGAAAAGGGGCCATAGCAACAGCCACCAGATAACCTGCAAAATTTCCGGTGCCGAGAAAACCCATCTCGTCGTATGACAGGTCCAAGGCTTCGCGCATCGACGGCAGGAGCATACCAAAAGCGAATCGTGCCAGACCAAGGCAGGCGAAGATCGTCAGGGTGCCGACTAAAACCACCACCCAACCGTAGTGTGGGCCTTTTGATGTGGCCGGAGCATGTACTGTCAGATCTGATTCCTGCATATGACACCATTGGACTGAACCGCCGCAGGTTCAGCCTCCGGGATGTTTAAAGGGAAAGCATAAGGATTAAAAGAGGCTACTCGCTTTGTCGACAGAGATCAATAAAGAAGACCACAGGATAAACCAACTATTCGCGCTGGCAATGCGGGCTTATCCTGCCTTGCCTGATGACAGGATGGTACTCGATTCAGTCATACTCCTGCAACGAGAAGCGTATGCCGCTAGGAGTCTGCCTCAATTGCTACGCAGCCGTTCTATGAAATTTTGGCTGCTTTTTTGGCAACAATACTCTTGAATTTCTCACTATTTATGGAAAACCTTTCGTGAGTTCCTTCCCCGATCACGTCTTGCTCATCCCTGGCAACTATCGACCACTTGGTCCTGGAGCCATTGACTTCCTCCAAGGTCACGTCGACTTCCACTTGCATGCCCGGGGGAGTGGCAACCGAGTGGGACACGCAGATATTAGTCCCCAGAGTGATCTCATCTTGATCCATGTAAGGTTGCAGTGCCTCCATACAGGCCCACTCCATAAGGCCGACCATGAATGCAGTAGCGAACACGGGGGGCATCGCCTGGAAGAGTTCTGACTCCTGAAAAACGTAGGGAACGCTTTTCTCCAATGGAACTCGATAGCGATGGGTGAATTTAATACCTTTTTGTAAAGTCGCTTTCATGTCTGACTCCTGAGTGTATTTGAATATCTTTAATGGTTTACCGATAATCCTAACGTGTTTTCTGCTTCTATCAATAATTTCAGACTTATAGCAAAACAAAGATTAGCCATAGGCACCAAGACATGAAGTAAATTCTTGAATCTGGTTTTCCACTCAACTCAAGTGAGACTCTTGTTGGAGTCATTAAAAAGCCAGAAAATCAGCTTTAGCGCAGAGGCGCAGAGACGCAGAGGCGCAGAGACGCAGAGACGCAGAGACGCAGAGAATATCATGAAAGCTTTTAGGCTTTTCCCGACAAAAAAACCTTACTTCTCTCTGCGTCTTCGCGCCTCCGCGTTAAATCATGCTTTTGGTTTGTCTTTGCCCGTGTATGACCGTGGCCATTCTTGACTTCGTAATGCCTTTACTGGAGAGAAGTAGATAACCAGAAAAACTTTTTGGGTTATAGAACCGTTATTTTTACTGCTTTCCAACGCAAAGCTTTTGCCCGGAGAGCCAACCTGCATTACTATTCATCCTATGATTGCATTAATTATCAATGCCGACGATCTCGGCATCAATACAGATCGCGACCGGGGTATTCTGGAGGCTTTCAGGCAAGGGGTTGTCACCAGCGCTTCCCTGCTCGCCAACGGGCCATCCTTTGCCTCAGCTGTCGAACAGATTAAAGAGGCGAAATTGCCGGTCGGTGTACATCTGAACCTGGCCGACGGCTCGACCTTGACGGGTCAAATCGAAGGGCTGACTGACTCCAAAGGACAGTTTCCGGGTAAGCGCAAGCTACGTCAATGTCTGGTTGCCGAGGCCTGCGATCGCACCTCTATCCGCACTGAACTTGCGGCCCAGATCGAGCGTCTTTTCGACTGCGGCCTGCAGCCTGATCACCTCGACAGCCACCAGCATTGTCAACTTTTCCCCTGCCTGACGACCATGGTGATTGAACTGGCCCGGGAATATGGCATTCATGCCATGCGCAGCTCTCTCATCGCGGAGCCGGCCAAACAGGATCCGGATGGACCACTTGGCCAGGAACTGGCTCTCTACCGTCAACTCGGACAAGCTGCGCACAAAAAGATTATTGATGCCGGGGTCAGGGCGCCGGACGGTCTCTGGGGGATGCCGTTGTTGAACCGGTTGGACACAATCAGGCTTTGTCGACTCCTGGAAGACCTTCCTGAAGGTTTTTGGGAATTGATGACTCATCCCGGTTATCCTTGCGAGCAGGGGAGTTCGTTCGACGGCCCACAACGCAAGACTGAGCTGCAAGCCCTTCTCTCTGCTGAGGCACGAGAGATTATTACGCGACGCCGAATCAGGCCGACCGCTTTTGGGAATCTGTAATGCGCATCCTGATCGTCGTCCCGAGCCAAAGCCATGTCAGCGGCAATTGGGTCACCGCCCGGCGCTTTCAGCACGGCCTGGAAAAACATGGGCACAAGGTCGCTCTTCACGACACCCATCTGCAACCAACCGGCGATTTCAGACAATCACTGCTCGACTTCGCACCCGATGTCACCATGCTGCTGCACGCCTACCGCTCGGGGAAGCCTTGGCAGGAAGCGGCAAGCGATCTCGGCATTCCCAGTGTGGTCCTTCTCACCGGTACCGATGTCAATCACGGCCTGAGTGACCCGGAGCAGAGCAAAGTCATTCGCACTATTATGCATCAGGCCGCTTTTGTCGTCCTGCAGAACCCTTTAATTGCCGCCGAACTCGCAGTCAGTCATCCGGAGTTAACAGCAAACTTGCGCGTGCTCAAACCGGGAATCACCCTGGGAGCGCTGCCCTATGACCTGCACAGCACACATGCCCTGGAAATGGAACAAACACTCTTTCTCTGCCCGGCCGGTATACGCCCCGTTAAAGGTGTTCTGCAACTGTTGGAGATGTTCGACCTGGTGACCAGGGAAAGCACGGCCTGCCATCTCGCCTTTTGCGGCCCCATATTAGATGAGAACTACAGCAACCGGTTCCTGGCAGCGATTGAAAAGCGACCGTGGGCAAGCTATCTCGGCACCATTCCGACCGAAGCCATGGCGAATGCCATGCGCGGTGCCGATGTTATTCTCAACAATTCGCAAACGGAAGGCCTTGCGAATACTCTCTTGGAAGCGGCAACCCTCGGCGTTCCGATTCTGGCGCACAATATCCCCGGCAATGCCGCGGTGGTCAGGCACGGCATCAACGGATTACTCTATGCAACCGAGGCGCAATTCGTCCAATACGCTCTGCAACTGCTCAACCAGGTGAGGCGCCTGCAACTTTCATCTCCCGACCAGGACACTTACAATCCCGAGCATGAGACTGCAGAGCTGATCAATCTTCTCCTGGAAGTTATGGATTCGCATAGGAGACTGTCGGACTATACGGGCCGAAGTGAAAATTCGGATGATTGAGAACAGATTTTAGCTCATTTGAAGGTTCATAGCCGTAGCTATAGACCGAAAAGGAGCTGAAATATGGGCCAAACAGTCGGATTTGCAACCGGCTCATGGATAGTCCAACGGTCTCCTAGCTAAAAACGGAAAGCTCCAGTTGAACCTGCACTCATTTATCGCATACTATCCTTAATGGCATGTCACACCCGGAACCCAGGAGTCTGTTTTGAAAAATAATTTTGGCAACAGCCTGTCACCTGCCGTCAAATATTGGATCTTTCTGGCCGGCATTATCGCTGTTATCTTTGCAGACATTTTCGGCAGCTTTACAGCCTCTTATCTGAATCTGTCAGCCGAAGAACAGGCCATTTTTGAGAAGCTCTTCGACAAACTGATTCCCTTTCCATTTATCGGATCAATCATACTGGTCGCTTTCATCTGCACCATGGTCAGCCTGCTCTTTCGTTACTACATCATACCGGTCCTGCGGATGGCTGAGCAGACCCGCCTGATCACGTCCGCCAACCCCAACTTCCGGATTAAAGCCGAAGGCGCCCGCGAACTGGTCATGCTGGCCAATGTCATCAATGAATCTGCCGAGGCTTTCCAGAAACTGCAGCAGGACGTTGACAGCAGGATTCAGCAATCGAATATGGCCCTTAAGGAGGAGCGCAATCGCCTGGCCGCACTGATGTCGGAACTCCCCTACGGAGTCGTGGTCTGCAGCAAGGACGGCAGGATTCAGCTATACAACAGGAAGGCCCAAGAGATGCTGAAACCTGCCAACGGCGATCAAGATGGCGGAGCAATCGGCCTGGGGCGCTCGATATTCGGCGTTCTGGAAAAGGCCCTACTGGTGCACACTTTAGAATTAATGGACCACGCCTTTGCCCGTGACCAATTGAAACCGGCCCTCGGCCTGATGACCGAACTGTTCGGCTCGCGTTTTATTCGCGTCAATATGGCACCGATTACCACCAGTGAGGAAGACGTCAGGTCCATTTCCGGATTTGTCCTCTCCCTGGAAGATATTACTGGTGAAATCAATGCTGACAGCGAACATGATCGGTTGCTGCAGGGAATGGTTGACGCCGTGCAAAACTCTCTGGGCAAACTGCACAAAGGCATCAACATCATCTGCGATATGCCGGGAACCGGTGATGAAGCCTGCAACAGGCATCGGCAGGCCATTGTCCAGGTCACCAACGATCTCGAGGAGCACCTGGCCTTGGCCAGAAAACTTTACAGTGAGCACCGTCGAGCCTTTGGCAACCGGGAGAATGTGCTGGCGGACACCCTTCTGAAATTGATTGCGAAAAACCTCAATGACCGCTTTGCCATGCAGACTGAGTCAAAGGTGGAGAAAGCCGCCTGGCTGAGAATTGACAGTTATGCCATCGTGCAGGCGGTAACAACTCTGGCTGGGTTGTTGAAGGCCGAGTACGGCATCTCTGCAATGTCGCAGCAGATAAAAAGCAACAAAGGTCCCTTGGCAATGCTTACATTAAACTGGTCAGATCGAGTGGTTCCCAGCAGTGCTATCGTCAACTGGCAGGCTTCGCCGCTTTTCATGGACAGTGATGGCGCCACGGATTCTCCAGAAAAGATTATTAATGAACATGGTGGCAGCATCACGCTCACCGAGACCGACGCGACCTATTGCAATGGCCTCAGCATAACCCTGCCGACCGACCTCAACGAGGAGACCTCCGGCATGCAATCCCAGGTGTCTCCGCGACCGATCTCTTACGAATTCGATCTTTTCCACCAACCCGGCCAGGATGCTCTCGGCAAGGTACCGCTGCGCAAGCTGACCTTCGTGGCCTTCGATACTGAGACCACCGGACTGAATCCTACGGAAGGGGACGAGATCATCCAGCTCGGGGCCGTGCGTATCGTCAACGGCCGACTGTTGCATAATGAATGCATTGATCAGCTGGTCAACCCGCAACGGCCGGTGCCGAAATCATCAGTAGAAATCCACGGTATCGATCCGCAGCTGCTCCCATCACAACCAATCATCACCCGGGTCCTGCCAAATTTTCATGCCTTTGCCGCCGATTCTGTTCTGGTCGCTCACAATGCTGCTTTCGATATGCGTTTTCTGCAACTGAAAGAGGATGCAACGGGGCTGTCTTTCGACAATCCGGTGCTCGACACCCTGCTGCTGTCTTCCGTGGTCCACCCGAACCAGGAGGGTCATTCCCTGGATGCAATTGCCGAGCGCTTCAACATCACGATCGTCGGACGTCACACCGCACTGGGCGATGCCCTGGTTACCGCGGAGATATTGTTGAGGCTTATCCCGCTACTGGAAGCCCAGGGTATTCACACCCTTGAAGAAGCTCTCCGCGCATCGATAAAATCGCCCTTTGCGAAGATCAAGTACTGAACGATTCCCAGGCCAGGTTGCTACACCCATTGATGAGTTGTCGACTCGGTGCGCATGGCCTGTGCTGATGAGGTGGCTCTTCTGACCAACTGTTGCAGCGAACATTATGGCTATCTCTCCGGTTCCTCTTATAGTTGA
>Ga0316191_10003054_pt1 | contig 12277 bp, 12 predicted proteins | sample Eddworburr2cm_MG_FD_204928 | JGI IMG/M metagenome (GOLD analysis project Ga0316191, IMG submission 204928) | Coastal sediment microbial communities from Maine, United States - Eddy worm burrow 2 cm | ecosystem: Environmental > Aquatic > Marine > Coastal > Sediment | place: USA: Maine...
AGGATTTTACTGTGCAGGTTATCTCGCAGCACTGGCAGAAAATAGATAGCGAAGAGGCCGAAGCTATGGCGCTTCAGGATGAGCGTTCGGCGCTGGTGCGGCAGGTGTTCCTGTGCTGTGGCGGCAGGCCGCTGGTCTATGCCAGGACCGTTATCCCCAGGCTTACCGTACAGGGCGCACGCAGGCGTTATGCCAATATGGGGAATCGCCCGCTGGGGGCGATGCTGTTCTCTGACAGGACCATGCGTCGTGAAGATGTACAGGTTGCCGAGCTACCGGCATCGCACGAAGCGAATAAATATATTAAGTCTGATGGTCCGGTGTGGGGCCGACGTTCGGTGTTCCGCATTTCTGGCCGACCGTTGATGGTATGTGAGTACTTCCTGCCTGAACTCTACGAGAACAGTTAGCCGTTAGCGGTTGCATCGGCAACCGCTAACGGCCCGTCAGAAAACCTATTCCTTTATCTCGGTCATCTTGTTGATGATGATCTGTACTTTCGGTACATCTTTTGCAAATGGTCCGCCCGGCCCGGTTGCTACCCGTGAGATCGCACCAGCGATATTTTGCCCTTCGATGACTTTGCCGAATACGGTGTAACCCCAGCCACGCATAGATTTGCTCTTGTAATCCAGGAAAGCATTGTCAGCAGTATTGATGAAGAACTGGTTAGTCGCGGAATGTGGCTCGCCAGTGCGCGCCATGGCGACGGTGTATTTCAGGTTTTTCAGGCCATTATCTGCTTCGTTCTGGATCGGTTCCCTGGTGTCTACCTTCTCGTAATCAGGAGTAAAGCCGCCGCCCTGGTTCATGAAGTCTTTGATCACACGATGGAATATCGTGCCGTCGTATGCACCGGCATTCACGTAAGCTAAAAAGTTAGCAACGCTCTTGGGGGCTTTATCGGGGTATAACTCGATGATCATCGTGCCTTTGCTGGTTTCCAGCTTTACTTTTGGATTTGCTGCCTGGGCTAGCTGGATGTTGAGAGTTAATGCAAGGGCGGCGATGCTGATTAATAGTTTTTTCAAAGTCATGTTTTGTTTTCTTCTTTGTTTAAAGTTGGGGGAATTTAACGTAATTGGGTGGGTTTGTCAGTTTTTTTGGGTGGTTTTGGTGTTTGGTATTTACTGTTTGTTTTTGGTCAGGCCTTGCGGTTCTCGCACCGCGGGCGAGGTACTTTTTTGCTACAGCCCAAAAAAGTACCCAAAAAAGGCCGCCACTACAGCTGCGCCCCTAAAATGCAGAGGTGCCCATTGAGACAATAGCATTATCATGCTGCGCCAGAACTCGCGCACGCTGAACAACACGTACGCTCAGACAGCTGTCGCAGAAAGCCCATGCTAACACTACCGCCTCAATGGCTTGCTGAAGTGGGGTGAAGGTCAAAAACAAAAACGGTGTCTTTGTTAAGCACTCTCTCCTCTTCTTTATGCCTGCTTTGTTTTTAGCTTTTTTCTTTTGACTCTTCCTCGCATTGGCCAAGCCATTGGTATGTGGCCGGTATCATGAGCTTTCTGTGAAAACTGTCTGAGCGTTCTTTGTGAGTTTTTTCACAGCATGATAGCGGTTACATACCAATGGGAACCCCGTGCTTTTACGGGGCGCCTGGCGTAGCGACGGTCTTTTTTGGGTACTTTTTTTGGCTGCAGAAAAAAAGTGCCTCGCCGTAAAAGGCGAAACTCACGATACAAATACACGTACCTAAGCAGCGTCAAAAAGAGAAATAATCAGGCGAAGAGACGAGTATCTCGCCCGCGGCGCGAGAACCGCAAGGCCTGATAAAAAGTAGTAAGTGAGTCGGATGAAATGAACTACAAAGACTAACCGGTAATCGTCGCCTTACGCGATAGATGAGTCTTATTGATACCGATGGAACGCAGGAATAACGCAACTAGCTCATTGCTGAGCTCATGCAGGCTGAGATCGATCAGCCGATCCTGCGGCTGCAGGCACTTCTGTATCAGTGCTTCACGTACCATGCCCTGAAACATGAGACCGGCACTCAGGATGGTCTTCTCGCGATGGGGTACGTCATACGGCAGAAATTCGTTGAGACCGAACTCGATGTAATCGGTAAAACTCTTCCAGCGGTTCTGGAAAAAAGCCAGTGTGGCGGGGTTGCCTTCCAGCAGGCTGTGGAGCTCGATCTTTAAAATATCAGGGTTTTTTGCAATACTTTCGATATAGACATGCGTCATACCGGCGAGCGCGTCTTCAAAACGGGTGCCGTGGTTGACGATTGTATCGACATAACTCTGGCGTTGACCGGCAAATTTTTCCAGGACAGCAGCATACAGGGCCTGCTTGGAGGCAAAATGCCGGTACAGGATCGCGGGGCTGACGTTGACAGCACGGGCAATCTCATCGATAGAGACGCCATGAAATCCTTTACTAGCAAAAAGGCCCTGAGCAGCAGAGAGAATGGTCTCTCTGCGCTCAGGGCCTGAAAGTCGATTACTCAACTTTGGAAGTCCGCTAAACGTTTAGCTAGACTTAAGCAGCTTTCTGGATCATGAAGACAAACTTGCCGTCTTCTTCACCACTTGATTTCAGCTCGTTGCCAGTTTGCTTGCAAAAAGCTTCGAAGTCTTTCACAGAGCCTGGGTCAGTAGCAATAATTCTAAGTGTCTGGCCGGCATCCAGTGCTGCAATTGCTTTTTTAGCACGCAGGATAGGAAGTGGACAGTTTAAACCGCTTGCATCTAATTCTGAATCAAAGTCGCTCATATTTAACTCCTCGTTTTAGTTTGTGGATATTGAACTTTGTTTATTATAATTAAGTAAACGTTTACTAACTTATTCAATAAAGTGGCTGCTGTCAAGTGACATAGATCAAGTTATTGCTTTTTTTTAGACCAGAAAAAGGCCAGTGCAGAGCCACTAATATTGTGCCAGATGCTGAAGATAGCGCCTGGTAGCGCGGCGGCTGCTGAGAAGTGCTTTATGGCCAGGGCGACTGCCAGCCCGGAGTTCTGCATGCCGACTTCGATGGCCAGGGTGCGACATTCCCTGGCCGCATAGCCCATCAACCTGGCGCTGCCATAGCCTGTCAGCAGGCCGATTGCATTGTGTAATACGACGGCAAGTAACACGGTTATACCTATCTGGCTGAACTGTTTTGCATTGAGTGCAGTGATGATGGCGATGATCAGCACGATGGCGGCTACGGCTATCAATGGCAGGTAGTGCTCCACTGTTTTTATGCGGTAAGCAAAGAAATGTTTTAGCGCCAGACCCAGGGCAACAGGGAAGATGACGATATACAGGATGCTGACGAACATCCTGGCGGCAGGCACCTGTATCGATGTATCGGCGATGAGAAGTGTGATCGCCGGTGTCAGTACGATAGCGAGGATGGTCGATATGCTGGTAAGACTTATCGATAGGGCAACATTTCCCCTGGCGAGATAGGTGATGACATTGGATGCGGTGCCGCCGGGGCAGGTGCCGACAAGGATCATGCCGATAGTGAGTGCCGGATCGAGCTGAAAAAAGGTCGCGATTGCCAGCGCGGCAAACGGCATGATGCTGTATTGCAGGACCAGGCCGGTGATGATGAGCCGGGGCATGGATAATGCGCGTTTGAAATCATCAATGCTCAGTGTCAGCCCCATGCTGAACATGATGATGGTCAGCAGTGGAACGATAGCTGGCTTGAGTTCAGTAAAGGGTGCCGGCATGTTATATGCGAGCATGGACAGTACGATCGCCCATATGGGAAAAAGTCGAGTAACCATATCCATGCTAATAGCGACTTCGTATGCCCGGCATACTTAAGATCAGCGGCTGTTCATATATCAAGTTCGACATTATCAGCATTGATTGTGACAGGTATACCCTGCAGTAAATCGCCGACACAGGGACCGGCGATGCACTCACCGGAGTCGATCATGAACAGGGCGTCATGAGTGGCACACTGTATGAGTTCTTTATCCAGGTCGAGGAACTGGTCTTCCTGCCATTCCAGACTGGCGCCGGTATGCGGGCATTTATTGTGATAGGCAAAAAACTCGCCATTCTTGTGCACTACGAAGATGGACTGGGTTTTATGGTTGATCTTGATCTCGAAACTTTTACTGCCGGGGTCTTCGATATCGCTGGTTTTACAGAGAATGTGGGTCACAACGTATGTTAGAGTTAGTTAAAAAAACAAGTATATCTTATCCAGAATTTAACTGTTATGAACCTGAGTGTTGAAAACCTGAGCCAGTTTGAAATCGCTGCCATAGTCCTGCTGTTTACGATATTGATCGTTATCATAGTATCTGTGCTTCACCTGAACAAAAATAACAGTGAATCAGAGCTCAGGTCTGAGGAGCATGCACGTGTGGCGCAGGCGTTGCAGGAGAATTTTCAGCGGACCCGGTCAGAATTGATCGAGTCGCAAAATAATACGCAGTCGAGGATGGAACGACGTTTCGGCGAGGTACAGCAGGCCGTCGAAAAACGCCTGGGTGAGATGTCCCAGGCCTCTGTCGAACGGTTTGGCGAGATGCAGAACAGTATCGAAAAACGCCTGGGCGAGATGGCGAAGGAGAGTATCCAGAGCTTTTCAAAATCAAATAATGAGCTGCACGAGATATTGCAGAAACGGCTCAACGATATCAGTGGCCAGGTCGAACACCGGCTGAATAAAGGCTTCGAGAAGACCACGGAAACGTTTACCGACGTGGTCAAGCGGCTGGCGTTGATCGACGAAGCGCAGAAGCGTATAACCGAACTGTCCAGCAATGTGGTGAGCCTGCAGGAAGTATTGACCGACAAGCGGTCACGGGGTGCCTTCGGTGAGGTGCAGATGTCAGGCCTGATCGGTAATATTATGCCGGAAGGCAGTTACGCGTTGCAGCACAGCCTGAGTAATGGCACGCGCGTCGACTGCATGATGTTCCTGCCGGACCCGACCGGGCACATCGCTATCGACTCAAAGTTTCCGCTCGATTCATTTCAGAAGATGATGGATGATGAAGCGACAGACCTGGATCGGGTAAAAGCAGAGAAACAGTTCCGCCTGGATATTAAGAAACATATCAAAGATATCGCCAGCAAGTACATCATCGAAAATGAGACTGCCGATGGCGCCATCATGTTTATCCCGGCTGAGGCGGTATTTGCAGAGATACATGCGCATCAGCCACAGCTGGTCGATGAGGCGCAGCGCGCGCGTGTCTGGATGGTTTCGCCGACGACCCTGATGGCGGTGTTGACCACGGCGCGGGCAGTGCTGAAAGATTCGGCTACCCGTAAACAGGTACATGTCATACAGGACCACCTGGTCAACCTGGCTAAAGACTTTGACCGCTTCAGGGTGCGCATGGACAATCTTTCAAAACATATACAACAGGCAAACAAAGATGTTGCAGATGTCCATATCTCTGCGACCAAGATCAGCAGCCGTTTTGAGAAGATCGAAAGAGTCGAGTTGAAGGAAGAGGATATCGAGCTGCTTGACTCAGATACAGATTTAGATACGAACAGTTAATTTGAGATTTAATAAATGAAAGACTCATTTGCGCCAGCATCACGTGCGATCATGGTAACCGCTGCACTGGTTATTATCATCGCAGGGATGAAACTGGCGGCGCCTTTGCTGGTGCCTTTTTTCCTGTCTATATTTATCGCTGTTATCAGTTTCCCGTTGATGAGCCGATTTCAGCAGAGTGGTTTATCTAAAGGCCTGTCGCTGACGCTGGTGATGTTGCTGGTGGTGTTCATCGGCATCGGGCTGACCATCCTGATCGGCAGCTCGTTGACCGATTTCAGCCGGACATTGCCGGACTACCAGCAGAAGATAACGACTGAATGGGGTCAGGCGATAGTATGGTTGAAGGATCATGGTATCTCGGTTGCTGAACAGTTGAAGGGTATTGCTGATCCGGCTGCGGCCATGGGACTGATCTCATCGATATTGAAAGGCTTCGGTAATGTACTGACAAATTCTTTTTTGATCATATTAACCGTGGTTTTTATATTGATGGAAACCGCTGGTGTCACGCAGAAAGTTCTGCTTTTGCATGAGCAGGCGGATGATGAGCAGTCGGATAAAAAAGTTTTTTCGCAGGTTTTCGTTGATAAGCTCCGTGAATACATGAGTATGAAGACCATCATCAGCATGATGACCGGCATTATCGTTGCGATCGCCATGTGGTTGATCGGCCTCGATTACCCTGTTTTATGGGGTGTGCTGGCATTCATGCTCAACTTTGTCCCCAACATCGGTTCGATCATCGCAGCGGTGCCTGCTGTTATGCTGGCCCTGGTGCAATTAGGCGTTACCTCTGCCCTGCTGGTTGCGGGTGTCTATGTGGCTGTCAATGTGTTGATCGGAAGTGTTATCGAGCCCAGGTATATGGGCAAGGGGCTGGGCCTGTCGACACTGGTGGTCTTCGTGTCTCTGGTCTTCTGGGGCTGGGTGTTAGGGCCGGTAGGTATGCTGCTGTCCGTTCCGCTGACTATCACCGTCAAACTCGCCCTGGATTGTAAGCCTGAAACACAATGGCTGGGGCATCTGCTCGGACCTTATGACGATTAGCATTTAGATGAAACGGAAGATAGCAGGTTTTCACCAGGATGAGTTCACGCACTGGGTTGCCGATTTAGATTGCGGGCACACCCGGCATGTGCGGCATGACCCGCCATGGCAGTCGCGCCCCTGGGTTGTGACGGAACAGGGAAGATCAGAAAAAATCGGTTTTGAGCTGGATTGTATAGAGTGTGACAAAGCGCAACGTTAAAACTCTTCCATCTCGACAAAAGCGATCGCCATTCCTTTTTCTGTCTGGCGTACGATAATGCCATCCTTTTCTGTATCTGCATAATCGTCCAGCGGGTTCTTGAAGCGAACACTGAGCATCTCGCCCATCGGGTAGCGCTCGGTGTCGTTCAAGCGTACAAACAGGCCGCCTTCACTCATATCATGTGTAATCGCGGTGCGTGCATCATCTTCCAGGAAGCGAAGCTCAACTTCTATCTGTATTTCCTTACGTGGAAATCGGCGTAGATTCTCACTCATCAAGTTACCTGTTTTGTCTAAATCATTAATAATATGATAGACCCAAGCGCTGAAATTACTAGATTTTTATGGCATTAATGTTAAATTGAAGACAATTAAAACTGTTATAAAATTATTATCTTATGAGATATTTTAATCACGCGTTTTATACTTTTCTGCTATTCACTTTCATCTCAACATCATATGCGTCTGACCTGGCACGTGAGAAACGTATGGCGGATGAGATCGTCGATGCTATCGTCGATGGAGAGGCTGTTTTTCTGCAGGCAGATGATAAAGAGTTTCTGAGTATATATACCGAGGCAGACGACCCCGCCAAAGGCGTGGCAATCATCCTGCATGGCCGCGGTTTTCACCCCGACTGGCAGGATGTGATTAACCCGCTGCGGGTGGGGCTGGTCGAAGCCGGCTGGAACACCTTATCGGTGCAGATGCCGGTGTTAGAAAAACAGGCGAAATATTACGATTATCTGCCTCTGTTCCCGAAAGCGATACCTCGGATCGAGGCTGCTATCGCTTATGCGCGTGAACAGATAAAGCAAGCCGGTGGTGGAAATAAGGTGGTGTTGATCGCACACAGTTGCGGCGCACACATGGCGATGACATGGGCAGATGTCGACTCGTTCGAGGCGATAGATGCCTATGTCGGTATCGGTATGGGGGCGACCGATTATAAACAGCCGATGAAGCAGCCGTTCCCGCTGGCGAAGGTCAAGGTGCCGGTACTGGACGTCTATGCCGCCAATGATTATCCCGCTGTTCTTAAGATGGCACCGGCACGCTGGCAGAGTATCCAGCAGGCGGGTAACAGTAAATCCGACCAGGTCATCATTCCAGATGCTGGTCATTATTACTCGGATCGGGGTGATGCGCTGACATCGGTCATCAGTGAGTGGCTTGATACGCTCTGAGCGCACTTTCCACTATCAGGGCCGCTGAATAAACAGGAAGCAATTCATGGATAAAAATAAGGTGGTCAGGCCGGATGGTCGGCCGGCGGCAGGGCAGTTTGAACTGCTAACGCAGAAACGTTTTTTGCCGTTTTTTGTTACGCAGTTTTTCGGCGCCTTCAATGATAACGTCTTCAAAAATGCATTGATCATCCTGATCGCCTTCCAGGGTGCCCACTTTATCGATGCCGATGCCGATGCCGACCTGTTGATCAATATCTCGGCAGCGCTTTTTATCCTCCCGTTTTTTCTTTTTTCTGCCACTGCCGGTCAGTGGATCGATAAATATGAGAAATCGAGAGCTATCAGGGTGATCAAGCTTATCGAGGTGTTGATCATGCTCACCGCTGCCTATGCTTTTATCCAGGGTCATATCTTCATCTTGATCACCTTGCTGTTCCTGATGGGCACCCAGTCCACCTTTTTTGGTCCGGCAAAATATAGTTACATCCCGCAGCACCTGAAAACGACTGAGCTGGTCGAAGGTAATGCGTGGGTTCAGATGGGGACATTTGTCGCCATCCTGTTAGGCACCATCCTGGGGGGGGTGTTGATCGCGCAGGAGCTGGGCAGGCAGTACGTGGCTTATGCCATCGTTAGCTTTGCGATCATGGGTTACCTGTCCAGCAGGTATATACCGGTTACTCCTTCATTGAATGAAGACCTGAAGATCAACTGGAACTTTTTTAGCGAGACCTACCGTAATTTTAAATTTTTAAAGAGCAACCGCGTGGTATTCCTGTCAATACTCGGTGTCTCGTGGTTCTGGTTCCTGGGTGCCACTTACCTGGTGCAGTTGCCGAACTATACCAAGACCACCCTGGGCGGTAATGAACAGGTCGTCACGTTCCTGTTGACATTGTTCACCCTGGGTATAGGTGTCGGCTCCATGTTGTGTAACTGGTTGTCGGGGAAAAAAGTAGAGATAGGCCTGGTGCCATTCGGTTCCATCGGCTTGACCCTGTTCGGTATCGACCTGTATTTCTCGCAGCCTGATGCTGTTCCGGCAGTAACGATGGGCTTGAAAGAATTCCTGTTCAATGGACATTTTCGGCTGGTTGCCGATGTGGTTCTGATCGGTTTTTTTGGCGGTCTATATATCGTGCCGCTGATGTCACTGGTACAGCAGCGGTCCGAGCAGGAACATATGTCCAGGGTCATCGCCGGCAACAATATCATCAATTCGCTGATGATGGTGTTATCAGCGGTGGTCGCGATAGCCGTTTTGTCTTCCGGTTATTCTATCGCGCAGCTGTTTTTACTGGTCGCGATATTCAATGCAGTGGTCGCAATCTATATCTATTCCCTGGTACCCGAATTCTTCATGCGCTTCCTGGTGTGGTTGCTCATCCACAGTGTCTATCATGTGAAGACGAAACAACTGGACAAGGTGCCCGATGAAGGCGCTGCGGTGCTGGTCTGCAACCACGTCAGTTATGTTGACGCTCTCATCATAGCCGGCTGCATAAGACGACCGGTACGTTTCGTGATGTATCACAAGATCTATAATTTACCGGTACTACACTTCATTTTTAAGACAGCGAAAACCATACCGATTGCCGGTAAGTATGAAGACGAAGCCTTATTGAAAAAGGCTTTCGATGATATCGACCAGGCCCTGGCCGATGGCGACCTGGTCTGCATATTCCCGGAAGGTAAATTAACCGCAAACGGCGAGATGAATACTTTCAGAGATGGTGTCGAGAGAATCATTGAACGAAGGGCGGTGCCGGTCGTACCGATGGCGTTACAGGGCTTATGGGGCAGTGCTTTCAGCCGGCAGCGATCGAATATTTTTTATCGTCTGTTCAAGGGTTTTAAATCAAGTATTGGCCTGGTGCTTGGTGACATGGTCGCTCCGCAACAGGTGTCGGCTAAGATGTTGCAGGATAAGGTTCAGGATTTGCTTGATGATATTGTTAGTCGGTGAGGTGGTACTTTTTTATTTGGCTGAGGGGTGATTCTTAGAGATTGTGGTTCTCGCTCCGAAAGTGAGTTACTCGTTTCTGATGTCTAAAGTTTATCTTTTTGACGCTGCCTAGGTACGTGGATTTGTATCGTGAGTTTCGCCTGGTTTTATTGGATTAGGTGTTTGGCATTTACTGTTGTTATTTAGTTAGGCATTGCGGTATTCGCACCGCGGGCGAGGTACTCTTTTGCTACAGCCCAAAAGAGTACCCAGAAAAGGCCGCCACGTCAGCTGCGCCCCTTGAGAAGCAGGGGTGCCCATCGAAAGGGCATGGTTAGCATGCTGCGCCAGAACTCGTAAACAACACTCAGACAGCTGTCGCAGAAAGCCCATGCCAACCACACCCTTTCGCTGGCTAGCTAAGGTGGAATGAAGGTCAAAGTCAAAAATAGTGCCTGTAGTTTGTGCCGTGCTACTTATTTGTGTTTTTGCGTTTCTGTTTATTCGTTTTTGACTTTATCTCGCATTAGCCAAGCCATTGATGTGTTGTCGGTATCATGGGCTTTCTGTGAAAACTGTCTGAGCGTTTTCTGCGAGTTTTTTCACAGCATGGTGCCGGCAACACAGCAATGGGGACCCCGTGCTTTTTACGGGGCGCCTGGCGTAGCGACGGCCTTTTTTGGGTACTTTTTTTGGCTGTAGCAAAAAAGTGCCTCGCCGTAAAAGGCGAAACTCACGGGTAGAATATAAGTACCTAAGTAGCGTTAAAAAGAGTAACTATTGAAATTCGAAATATTTAAATAGCCCGCAGTGCGAGAACCGCAATGCCAAACAAAAACTAAAATGTAAATATCAAGAAATGAACCGTGAGATCGGTAATCTAAAAATATTACAGAAATAAAAAAAGCCACCTGAGAAGGTGGCTTTTTTGTCTGGTCTTAGTAAGTAGCGTATTAAACGCGACCCATAGCACCAAAGCTTTTAATGAATGGGCCAGCCATACGAGGATCAGAGATCATCGCTTTGAAATCACCGGCTTTGAATTTCAGTTTGCCGGTAGTGAAAGCAAGACCCAGACCGGTCATGCCGATCTCTTTGGCTAACCACTTTTCCCAGTTTTTCTGTTCGGCACGCATGTCCCAGTTAAGTTCACGACCGTCGTAAGCGCCAGCTTCTGTCACCTGACCGTCTTCGACTGTAATGAAACCGGCGCATGTGTCTTCGCCAGGGAAACCGTAACCGATGACAGAATTAAAGTTAATTTTTTGTAGTGCACCAGCTAGATCTGGTTCTGCATTCCACTGTTCCTGGAAACCTTTCATCCAGGCATCGTCAAATAAAGCCATTTCATATCTCCGAATTCTTATTGCGCGTTGCGCTTTTTATAAATAACTAGTATAAACAAGTAGTTGCTACATGTTTATCTCGTATCTTCGTGATGTGTATTTGTAGTTTTTGTCACCGCCACGAAAAGAGGCGGGAATAATAGCACAAGACAAACTATATCGAAAGGGATAGGAGGGTATAGTTATATAGTTATAACTTATTTCAATTCCATGGAAATAGCGTCGATGTCATTCTGTTTTAACAGCTTTTGATTCTTATAAAGCTGCTGCCTGTCCCGGTAAGGTCCTGTCCTGACGCGGTGCCATGCCTGCTTGTTTACAGTGACATGCTGGATATTTGCCTCCAGTCCCAGGAAAGCCAGGCTGGCTTTGAGCTTTTCTGCATCACTAAGGTTCTGGAACGAACCGACCTGTAATACGTATTGCTTGGCAGTATTGCTGTTGTTAGTTGTCGTTGCCGTTTTATTTTTAACTTCAGGTGGACGCGTTTCGCTTTCTGGAATGAGCACTTCCAGCTCGGGTAAGATAGTATAGAAGTTGAATTTCTGTTCCTTCTTTTCCCTGTTGTCTGTCTTTTTATCAACTTTGGCGCTTTCGACGTGTTTTTTATTAGCCTGCTGTTTCAGCTTTTCCAGTTCCTGTTGAACGGCCGTGCCGAAGTCTTTATCGTTTTCAGGTTGTTTGTCCAGGTACACGATGAACGCGACAAACAGGCCGATAGCGAGGCCTGATAACAGCCACATATAACCAGGTAATGATTTCTTCTGTTTGCGCGTTACGCGGGATTTGTAATCGGTCGGCATCTTGGTTTAATTGTTGTTTTATTGATTGAACGATGTCTGTAAGTCGTACTATCTTGGTTGCATTAATCGGGTTACATCTTGGTGGGCGCGCTGACACCTAGTAAGGTCAAGCCGTTTTTCAATACCTGTCTGGTAGCGATGATCAGGTTGAATCGGGCGTCATGCAGGTTGTTGTCGTCATTGATGAACTGGTGCGCGTTGTAATACGAGTGCAGCAGGTTTGCCAGTTCACGCAGGTAGTGCACCAGCAGGTGCGG
>Ga0316191_10003055_pt1 | contig 12277 bp, 10 predicted proteins | sample Eddworburr2cm_MG_FD_204928 | JGI IMG/M metagenome (GOLD analysis project Ga0316191, IMG submission 204928) | Coastal sediment microbial communities from Maine, United States - Eddy worm burrow 2 cm | ecosystem: Environmental > Aquatic > Marine > Coastal > Sediment | place: USA: Maine...
TTACGCCGGTGCCGCCCTCGACCTGGACAGCCTGCGCAAACTGTCGCAAGCCCGCGGCATTGGGTTACTCGAGGATGCGGCACACGCGATTGGAACCGAATATAAAACCACGCCGGTCGGTGCTTCCGGCACAGCGATCTTTTCGATGCACCCGATCAAAAACATAACCACCGGAGAGGGCGGCATGTTTTGTACCGACGACGCGCCACTCGCCGAACGCATACGCCGCCTCAAATTTCATGGCCTCGGCGTAGACGCCTTCGACCGCGAAACACATGGGCGCGCGCCACAGGCCGAAGTCATCGAACCCGGCTTCAAATACAACCTGCCCGATATGAATGCGGCGCTCGGGATCGTTCAAATAGAGCGCCTGGGTGAGTTTATCCGCAAACGCACACTGCTCGCCGAAAAGTATCTCGAGTTGTTGTCCGGGGTCGATGAAATCTCGCCCCTGGCGCAACCCGATTTCGAAAATCGGCACGCCTGGCATTTATTTATCGTCAGACTGGATATCGAAGCTAGCGGAATCACTCGAGAGGCGTTCATGGCCAGGCTGAAGGAAATGGGCATCGGCAGCGGCCTGCATTTTCGCGCCGCGCATTTACAGAAATATTTCCGCGAAAACCTCGAACCCGGCCCGGACCCGCTGACCAACACGGAATGGAACAGCGAGCGAATCCTGTCCCTGCCCCTGTTCCCGGACATGCAGCCCGACGACGTCGATCGGGTCGTGGCCGCAATCAAATCGATACTCGCTGGTAGAAAATCATGAATGCACCTGACAGGAAAAAAACCGCTGGCGGAAAAGATGACGGGCCATGGCTGTCAATCGTCATACCGGTTTATAACGAAGAGGCCAATCTTCCCGAGCTCCTGCAACGCTGCCTGGCGGTCGGCGATAATCTCGGCCGGCGCTACGAAATCGTGCTGGTGGACGACGGCAGCCGCGATGCGTCTGAGCAGATCATTCGGGCCGCGGTGAAGGATCACGACGACAAGATCGCCGGGGTATTTCTCAACCGCAATTACGGGCAGCATGCTGCCGTAATGGCGGGATTAGCTCACGCTTCGGGCGCGGTGATTGTCACCCTCGACGCGGACCTGCAAAACCCGCCCGAGGAAATCCCCAGGTTACTGGTGCCGATCGAGGACGGCTGCGACGTGGTTGGCAGCGTCAGGATGGATCGCAAGGACAGCCTGTTTCGTCGACTTTCCTCGCGTATAATCAACAAGGCCGTGCAGCGCGCGACGGGGGTAATGATGACTGACTATGGCTGCATGCTGCGCGCCTATAGCCGTCAAATCGTCAACGCCATGCTGCAATGCCGCGAGCACAGCACCTTCATTCCGGTACTCGCCAACAGCTTTGCCAATCGCACCGCCGAAATCGAGGTGTCACACGCCGAACGCAGCAATGACGAGTCAAAATACGATATCTGGAAGCTGATCAACCTGCAGTTCGACCTGCTGACCAGCATGACGACTTTTCCGCTGAGATTATTGAGCATTCTCGGTGGCGGCCTCGCCCTGCTTGGATTCATGTTCAGCCTGCTGTTGTTCGTGATGCGCTTTGCCTACGGCGCCGAGTGGGCGGCCGAGGGTGTGTTCACCGTGTTCGCGATCCTGTTTATTTTCATCGGTCTGCAACTGCTGGCCATAGGCGTGGTCGGCGAATACATCGGTCGCATCTACAATGACGTACGCGATCGACCCAGTTATTTTATTCGCGAAGTGATCGGTACCGGCGCGAGCCGGGCCACCGACAAAATGCTCGACTCGAAAACTACCGGCGTGATGGCCGACTAATGTGCTGGCAGCTGTTGGCGATGCCGCTAGAACTTTTTAATTGACTGACTTTTAGGGAGACGCAATGAAAGCCGTTGTTGTTGCTTATCACAATATGGGCTGTGCGGGCCTGGAAGCATTGATCCGGCACGGCTTTGAAATTGGCGCCGTGTTCACCCACATGGACGATGCCGGCGAAGGCAGCTGGTTTGACTCGGTCGCCGAGTGGGCGTCGAAAAACGATATCCCGGTATTCGCGCCCGACAAAATCAATCACCCGTTGTGGGTGGAAAAAATCCGTGCGCTGCAGCCAGACGTGATTTTCTCCTTTTATTTCCGCTCGATGCTTTCCCAGGACATCCTCGATTTAGCACCATCGGGTTGCTTCAACCTGCACGGTTCGTTACTGCCGAAATACCGCGGTCGCGCACCCATCAACTGGGCACTGGTCAACGGCGAAACCGAAACCGGCCTGAGCCTGCATAGAATGACGGCAGCCCCCGACAGCGGCGATATTATCGGTCAGCACAAAATACCGATCCTGGAAACCGACACGGCGCTCGACCTGAACCGCAAAGCCGTGGCCGCAGCCGAGCAGCTGCTGGATAAATGCCTGCCGGATATCCTCGCCGGCAAGGCTGTCGGTACGCCCCAGGACGATAGCCAGGCCAGCTATTATGGCGGCAGGACGGCCGCTGACGGCATCATCGACTGGAATAAATCAAACCGCGAGATTTACAACCTGGTGCGCGCGGTAACGCGACCCTACCCCGGCGCCTTTACCTTCCGGGCGCAAAGCAAGGTATTGGTCTGGTCGGCAAAAGCGGTAGACTCGAGCGATACCTCTGCCCGTCCCGGCACGATTCTGGCGACCGATCCGTTGCAGGTTGCCTGCGGCGCAGGCGCGCTCGAAATACGCTTTGGACAGAGCGAAGGCGGCCTCTATCTATCCGGTGCCCAGCTAGCCGCACAACTGAACCTGGTGGTGGGGATGCTGTTCAACAACAGCCTCTCGCAACTTCCCGGGGCGACCCGTAAAAAGCGAATTTTGATCCTCGGCGTAAACGGTTTCATCGGTAATGCACTGACCGAGCGCCTGTTAAAAGACGGCCGCTACGAAATTCATGGAATGGATTTGAACAACAATGCCATTTCGCGATTCATGGACGATCCGGATTTCTATTTCCATGAAGGCGATATTTCGATACACCGCGAGTGGATCGAATTTCACGTGAAAAAATGCGACGTGATCCTGCCCTTGATCGCCATCGCGACGCCAATCGAATACACCCGCAACCCGCTCAAGGTTTTCGAACTCGACTTCGAAGAAAACCTGCGCATCGTCCGCTATTGTGTGAAATACGGAAAACGCATTATTTTCCCGTCGACGTCGGAAGTCTACGGTATGTGCCAGGACGCCGTTTTCGACGAAGACAAATCCAACCTGGTGCTCGGACCCATCAACAAGCAACGCTGGATATACTCGGCCAGCAAGCAGCTGCTCGACCGTGTCATATGGGCCTATGGCCAGAAGGAAGGGCTGCGGTTTACCCTGTTCCGCCCCTTCAACTGGATCGGTCCCAGGCTGGATTCGCTCAACTCTGCGCGTATCGGCAGTTCCCGCGCCATCACCCAGTTGATCCTGAACCTGGTGGAGGGAACGCCGATACAGCTGATCGACGGCGGCGAACAACGGCGCTGTTTCACCGACGTATCCGAAGGCGTCGAATGCCTTTTCCGGATTATCGAGGACGCAAACGGTGTCTGTGACGGCCAGATTATCAATATCGGCAATCCCGACAACGAGGCCAGTATCCGCGAAATGGCTGAAATGCTGGTCCGCGAATTCGAGGCGCACCCCACGCGCGATCATTTTCCACCACTGGTCGGCATGCACAAAACCGAAAGTCATGCCTACTACGGCGACGGCTACCAGGATGTCCAGTATCGCAAACCCAGCATTGAAAACGCCAGGACCCTGCTGGACTGGCATCCGCAAATCATGCTGGATAGCTCGATCGGTGAAACCCTTGACTTTTTCCTGCGCGAATATGTCGCGGAACATGGTCTGTAGGTACCGGTATGACGAGTTTGAACGAGCCAGCAATTTCGGTCGGCCTGCGGGTAGACGTTGATACCTTGAACGGTACGCGGGAGGGTATCCCCTTCCTGTTGGACCTGTTCGCAAGGCATGGCGTACACGCCAGCATATTTTTCAGCGTTGGCCCGGATAACATGGGCCGGCACTTGCGACGCCTGCTGAAACCGGCGTTTTTACTGAAAATGATTCGCTCGAACGCGCCCGGTCTCTACGGTTGGTCGATTCTGTTCCAGGGCACTTTCTGGCCGGGTCGGAAAATCGGCAGAGTCGCCGAGGGCGTGATCCGGGAAGCAGCCAGGGCCGGGCATGAAATCGGTCTGCATGCCTGGGATCATCACTACTGGCAAATCAGTATCGATCACCTGGAGCGCGGCGGCATTGCCAGGCAACTGGACCTCGGCATGACTGAACTCACGCGCATACTGAACCATCCCGTCACCTGTTCCGCGGCGGCCGGTTGGAAATGTACCGATAACGTGTTGCTGGAAAAAAACGAGTATGACTACCGGTACAACAGTGACTGTCGCGGCGATGCGATATTCGTCCCGGTGGTTAACCATCACCAGCTCGACACCCCGCAAATCCCGGTCACCCTGCCCACATATGACGAAATCATCGGCAGCGACGGCATCAATGACGGCAACTACAACGAGCACCTGTTGTCATTGATAAAACCCGACAGACTGAATGTCCTGACGATTCACGCCGAGGTCGAGGGCGTCTCGCGCCGAAACCTGGCCGAGAATTTCTTCGAGCTGGCGCGCCAGCGCAACCTGTCCTTTTCCCCGCTCGCGCAACTGCTACCTGACAACCGGGCGCTACTGCCACGTTGCACGATTGAATCGAAACCCCTGCCGGGAAGGGAAGGCACCGTGTGCTGGCAAGGCGACCGGGTAACGCACGAATCCGCACTGGCATGATCGCGCGCCTGTTTTCCAACTCGCACGGCGACGGGCGGATGAGCGTCGGGCTGGTACTGTTATTTTTGCTGGTGTACCTGTTACCGCTCGACCTGCGACCGCTCTCCCTGCCAGACGAAACCCGCTACGCCGAAATACCTTATGAAATGCTGATCAGCGGCGACTGGGTAACGCCGAGATTAAACGGACTGCGTTATTTCGAAAAACCTCCGCTGGGTTACTGGCTGAACGCGGTATCGATCGCGTTGCTGGGACAGAGTAATTTTGCGGTCAGACTGGTAACCGCTCTGGCGGTGGGTGGCACCGCGTTACTGCTGTATTTTTTCAGCCTGCGATTTTTTCGCAATCGACAGTCCGCGGCGTTGGCGGCACTTATCTATTTAACTTGCCTTGGCGTATACCTGATCGGTACCCACGCCGTGCTCGACAGCCTGTTGACCCTGCTACTCAGCGCCGGAATCATGAGCTACGCAGCCGCCGCCATGGAAGACCAACCCGGCAGGGCCCGGCTTTACTGGCTCGCCTGCGGAATTTCGCTGGGCTGCGCCTTCCTGGTAAAAGGCTTCCTGGCGTTTGCGGTGCCGGTCATCGTGTTGCTGCCCTGGCTGCTGTGGCAACGGCAATGGCGCGCCCTGTTTATCAGGGGATGGGGCGTAGTGCTGGTGGCGACCATCATTGTCTTGCCCTGGGCCTTGCTGATACACCGACGCGAAGCGGATTTCTGGCACTATTTTTTCTGGATCGAACACATAAAGCGTTTCAGCGCCGACAATGCACAACACCAGGAACCGTTTTATTATTTTTTAATGTACCTGCCGTTGCTGACATTCCCCTGGCTCAGCCTGTTGCCCGCGGCCCTGACCGGGTATTTCAAATCGATCAATCCGGCCAACCAGGCGCTCAATCGCCTGCTGTGGTTGTGGCTAGTGCTGCCGTTTGTGTTTTTCTCGAGCTCCAGCGGCAAACTGGCAACCTATATATTGCCCTGTTTACCGCCGCTGGCGATTTTGCTTGCCAACGGCCTGTACCGGTACTTCCAGGATTCCCGCTCGCAGCGCCTGTTCAAATGGGGTGTCGCGTTTAACTTGCTGGTGATGTCCACACTGCTGGTCGCGATGGCCTATTTCCAGTTGACAGACGAATCCAGGGCCGTTTACCGGACCGACGAAACGCCACAGCTGGTCATCCTGCTGCTTTCTATTGCGCTCGCTGTTGTCGCCGGCGGGTTCAGTTTACGCCGCCGGGACTGGCGCATCCGCCTGGCGCTGCAGTCCATGCTGCTGCTCCCGGCACTGGCGCTCAGCACCGTTTCGCTGCCGGCAAAGGTAACCGAAGCCAAATCGCCGGGGCAGTTCCTGCTCGAAATCGCGCCGCTCATTGACGCGGATACCCAGATCGTCAGCGACGGCTCCATGTTCCGCTCTTTGAACTGGTACCTCGGACGCCAGGATGTTTACCTGCTGAAAATGAATGAGGTCGGTTACGGTCTCGGCTACCCGGATTCGGCACATCGACTATTGAGCGCGTCGATGCTGGAACGCCGAATCCAGCAGAAACCACGTCCGCCGATTGCCCTGTTTTGCCATTATCACTGTCCAGAGGGTATCCCCGGGCTGATTCCAGCTGACGCACTGCGGCGCAGCTTCGGTTCCTTCAGTTTATTCCTGATCAAGTAATGAACGGCCTGTTAATCGCTATCACCCTGTTACTGATCACTGGCGGACAGCTATTGCAGAAAATAGCCGCCGACAAGGCCAGCCACGTTTCTGCACAGCGTGGACTGGTGGCCGGCCTGGTTCGTCAGCCTGAAGCCTGGTGGGCGGCCCTTTGCCTGGGAGCGGGCATGTGCTTCTGGCTGGCAGTGTTATACCGCATGGAGGTGAGCCAGGCTTACCCCTATCTGGGGCTGGGTTATGTCCTGGTACTGCTCGCCTCGCGTTTCTGGCTGGGGGAGCATGTGAGCCGTGGCCGATGGTTTGGCGTCGTGCTAATCGTCTTCGGCATAGGGGTCCTGTCCCTTGGCTGACCTGCCCACTTCACCCGCTTCAAGGCAGGGAATTATGCTGATTCTCGCCAGTATTATACTGGGAAGCAGCGCCCAGCTGCTGATCAAACTCGGTATCAATAACCTGCCAGCAGAACTGAACACAATCCTGGCTAATTCCGGGATTGGGCTCGGTCTGATTATTCTGGGACTCGCGGCATATGGAATATCCCTGCTGTTGTGGATGATGGCCCTGGCAAATTATGAACTCAGCTTCGCCTACCCGATGCTGAGCACCAGCTATATTCTGGTCTACCTCGGCGCGGTGGTGTTACCCCAGCTCAACGAAACTGTTTCGCCGGGTAAAACCATCGGCATCCTGCTGATCGTCGTCGGCGTGATCTTCGTCACCAGAAGCAAATCCCGTGATGGCCCGTAAGGTCCTGGTTTATTTCAGGTTCAGCCAATACCATGGGTAACAGCATGACGGCGGCAAGGACCGGCAAAACTGACACTCGCAAGATAGCCGGGAACCTGCCTGTGGCTCAGCCAGCGCAGTACGCCCGCATAAAGTGATCCGAACAGGTTCATTCCCTCACTTGCTCCGCGCGCCCGCAGCGCTTGTATGATACGTGTGTCTGAAGCAACGTGAAAATAACCTGACCAGACTGCGCCCCGATTCGAGCGAACCCGCAAACAGGCCGGGAATCCGGCAAGGTTCGAGTTGGGCGGAGCTAAATCGCGATGGGTCACAGAGATTCGAATTTAGTATTGAAAGCGGTTGCTAAATGACAGATTGGATTTATCCTGTCCGATCCTGTTCGGGCCACAAGGCAACAACATTATGCAGCGGCGAATCGAGACATACCCTGACCGCAAGATATATCGGAGTGGCGTTTAATAATGCGCCTGGGCATTTACCTGGCACTCATCGGAGTCGGGCTGGTAGGTCTGATTATCGGCCTGTTCTGGCTTAAAGACCGGCTTGAAAGCCTTCGGCTGGCGCGCATCGCTCATTCCGAACCGATTGCGCGCCTCGCCGTCATCGGCGCGGCGCTGACGGTTATCGGATTACTGCTGATCGTGTCCAGCCAGTTCCAGTCGTAGGCGTTTCTCTGAACACTCCTGTGCAGTTGTCGGATTGGCGGCTTTCATGACTATCAGTGATCAGATTGAACATGCTTTTAGCGATGGGCTGCCGATAACCGCTCCTGCACTAGGGCGGTGAACTGCTGCATGAAGGCCGGCCATGCGTAGAACCCGGTGGGACCCGCACCGACCGGAAAACCACGCCACGGTCTCTGCCACTCCGTCAACTGTCGCTGTCCAGCGCACGATGCGGCCTATATAATCAGGCGCAAATAGCGTCGGGTACCCGGGAGTTCATGAGCCCCCTACAGGTTGCCCTGGATAAAATCAACTTTGAGGATTGCCGGCATGGGTTCGCACATGAGCATGAGTTCGTACAAAAAAAGGAAAATGACCGAGACCGAACGAATCGTGCGGATTTTCCACGAATCCTGGGACTTGCGGGATCCGCAACGCGGCGCCGCCGTCATCGCCGAGGATTGCTACTTCGAAGACATTGCCCGGGGTGAGCTGCTGCCGGGCCGCGAAGGTTACACGCGTGACTACCACCGCTGGCGCGAGGCTTTTCCCGATGGTGAACTCGATGTCGTGAATATCATCGTACAGGATAACTGGGCGGTCGTGGAATATGTCAATCGCGGCACACATACCGGTCCCCTGCATTCCAGCCTTGGCACATTCCCAGCGAGTGGGCGCCGCATGGAAGCCCGTTATTGCTGCGTCATGCGCGTGGCCGACGGCATGGTTGTCGAAGGTCGTGATTACTACGATTCGGCCAGTATCGCCAGGCAGCTAGGCCTGGTGGACGCATAGGCCGCCGCTGGCCCTGGGGTCATAACTCGCTTCTCGGGGTAATACGGGACGGGACCTGTTTTGGCTAAACACCGCGCGGCCGGGCATTGCCTGCTGCCGGCAAATTACTGCGTGGTTCCTTCGGCATCGATTTGCGTGGCTTGCGGATCGGCAATACCTATTGACTGCCTGACTTCGTCAACCAGGCGCGTACGATCCTCCTCGGAGGCAAACATCCAGATCAGAATCCAGCCGACCAATACCAGCACCGTCAAGACGCGCAACAGCGCTGCGAATCGGGGATTGGCTTTAAGGCGCTCGACACGGGCTCGATTTGCGGCATAGATCCGATAAAAGAATCCAGTAACCTTGAAGTAAGGTCCGTAGAGAAAATTGAATACCTTTGCGAAATTAATTTGCATGCGGATGGTTACCGGAGCCGGCGCGCTGCCAGGGCGAAATCGAGGCGCCATTCTACCTTCCGCCGAGTTGCATTGGTAGACAGGACACGGGCCAGCATACAGCACCGCAGGTATCGCTAACCGGTACATCTACAGAAAAGCATTGTGATATGACGCCGGGCAACTATGCTTTCGACTGGTTTGGCTGATTAAACGTGGCAATCACCCAGAAGAAAATCCAGCACCGGAAAACTGGACTGGCAATAGATCAAACGGGCCACCACCTGACTTGCGAAAACCAGCGAGAGGCTCAAACCGAGCTAACACGAAATGGACGAAATCATATTCCTCATTATCCTGGTGGTACTGGCCATTATCGCACTGCCGCTGGTCTCCATCCTGGTGATGGTCAACACGCGCAAGAAAATAGCCAGCATGCAGGCCCAGATCGACGGCCTCGGCGTTAGCCTGGAAACACTCCGCGCGACGGCTTCCAGCAGCCCCGGTATCGAAGCGGTTGCAACACCACAGCCGGCATCTCCTGCCGAACAAAAGGTCGCAAGGGAAACAATTAAAGATCCTGAAGAAATTGCGCCACCTGCAGGGTATGCCAGCGCTGAAATGGCAGACAACCAGACTCCCGCTATCACTGACAGAGTTACGCAATCGCCACAGCCGGCGACAGTCGCTGCTGCACGTGGCAGGAATCCAGTCGATCGTTTTGAAGATCTGATACGGCGCGTGGCCCGCGCAGCGAGCGGATACTTTACTGATGGCAACCTGTTCGTACGCATCGGTATCCTGGTGCTGTTCTTCGGTGTTGCCTTCCTGCTCAAGTATGCGGCTGAAAATTCGCGCATCCCGATCGAATTGCGTTTCATGGGTGCTGCCGCCGGCGGCCTCGGACTGTTGCTGTGTGGCTGGTATCTGCGGCGCAGTAAAGCGCTATACGGACTACTCCTGCAAGGTGGAGGCATCGGCGTTATCTACATCACTATCTTTGCCGCTTTCCGCATCGCGCAGCTGCTTCCAGCAGGTCTGACCTTCGGCTTACTGGTATTGTTTTCCGCCGCTGCGGTAGCGCTGGCAATCCTGCAGAACTCGAAGGCACTGGCGATCTGCGCGGTGCTTGGTGGTTTTCTCGCGCCGCTGCTGGCCTCCTCCGACAGCGGCAACTACATCGGTCTGTTCAGCTATTACGCGGTGTTGAATGCCGCCGTGTTCGCGATTGCCTGGTACCGCGCCTGGCGTTCCCTCAACCTGGTCGGCTTTGTATTTACTTTTGGCGTATTCGCCGCCTGGGTAGCATTCAGTTACCAACCCCAGGACTGGCTGCCCGCGAGCGCCTTCCTGTTGCTGTTTCTGCTGATGTATAGCCTGATCGGCGTTCTCTACGCACTGCGTCAACCCGAACAGCTGACGGGTCTGGTCGACGGTAGCCTCGTGTTCGGTACGCCGGTCATCGTATCCAGCCTGTTGATGGTGATGTTGCGACAGTTTGACTACGGAATTGCCGCGGCTTCGGCGGGCATGGGGGTTTACTACATCCTGCTGGCACGTTTCGCCTGGCGGCACATCGGTGCAGAGTTCCGCCTGCTGGCAGAAGCGATGCTCGCAATCGGCGTCGTATTTGCCACCCTGGCGATACCCTATGCGCTCGACGGCCACTGGAGCAGCGCGGCCTGGGCACTCGAAGCGGCCGGGATTCTGTGGGTTTCGATTCGACAAAAACGTTTTTATGCCCAGTGCTTCGCAATTGCCCTGCAATTCGGCGCCGGCCTGTTATTCGTGCTGCGCAACATCGACGATGTGGGCAGTTCTGCCTGGCTCAATCCCGCTTTTCTCGGTGGGGTATTCATTGCTCTCGGCGGGTTCATATCGGCACGCATGCTCTACCTGCAGGCCACCGAGTTCAGGCTGCGCAGGCTGCATCTGGCGTTCTACCTGTGGGCGATGGGCTGGTGGCTGGTCAGCGCCCTGGTGCAGATTGACGAGTACCTGCGAGATAACGAAGTCTGTGCCTGGCTGGTGCTGTTTACGGCCACCGCGACCATCCTGGTTTACCTGGATCGGCTGCGCAACTGGCAGTGGATGCCGGCAGCCGTCAACGCGGCACTACTGCTGCCCACACTGATGTTCATCGCCCTGTATTCACTGGTCGACAACAATCATGTACTGGTCAAACCCGATCTGTATTTCTGGATCGCCGCAGTTGCCACCGGTTACTGGATTATCAGCAAACTCGAAAGCCTCGCCTGGCCGAGCTGGGTGATTATCGCATCGCATTGCGGGTGGGTATTGCTGGTGACGCTGATTCTGTCACTCGAACTGCTGTGGATTATTGATCACCGTCTCGATATTCATGCCGCGGGTTACGCCGCACTGTTTGCGCTACTGCCGTTGCTCGTCACACGCGTTGCCCAGCTCGCAGAGATGCCGGCGATCAAGCGCCTGGGTGCAGATTTGCAGATCGCGATCATCGCCACCCTGTCAACGCTGCTGCTCATCTGGGGCCTGATCATCAACCTGACCAACAGCGGCGACCCCGCACCGCTGCCGTATATCCCCTTCCTCAATCCGCTTGATATTAGCCAGATCGCGTTTATGTTACTGGCACTGGTCAGCCTCAAGCTGGTAACAGCGGGCAAGCTGGTGCAACGCAATCACCTGTGGATCATCCTCTCGGGGTTCGGCTTCATCTGGCTGACCGCAGTGCTGACCCGTAGCATGCACCACTACGTCGACATTCCATTTGACCTGTCGACGATGCTTGGCGATACGCGCGTGCAGACCGCCATATCAATCCTGTGGACCATTATCGGTATGGCAGCGATGTTGTTTGCCTCGCGCCGCCTGATCCGCCCGGCCTGGATTGCCGGTGCTGCCCTGGTTGGCGCAGTGCTGGTGAAGATGTTTTTTGTCGACCTGGGTGCCAGTGACACCGTCGAGCGTATCGTATCGTTCCTGGTGGTCGGCAGCCTGCTGGTGGCAACCGGGTATTTCTCGCCGATTCCACCCCGCCAGTCCGGGCCGGTGCGCGACCCGGAAGATACTGCTCATGCCTAGATTATTGCGATCCCTGTGGATAGTAGCGTTACTAATGCCGACGACTGCGCTGCCCGCACAGTCAGATTTCGCCTACCAGGCGCAGCTCGGCGAGAACGATCAGTCCCTGCAGCGGGTTCCCCTGTCACTGGAGGTCATC
>Ga0316191_10003056_pt1 | contig 12276 bp, 11 predicted proteins | sample Eddworburr2cm_MG_FD_204928 | JGI IMG/M metagenome (GOLD analysis project Ga0316191, IMG submission 204928) | Coastal sediment microbial communities from Maine, United States - Eddy worm burrow 2 cm | ecosystem: Environmental > Aquatic > Marine > Coastal > Sediment | place: USA: Maine...
TTTCGGGGCCAGGCGCGTCGCCGGCCAGCGCGCTCAGGCGCCGTCGCTCTCCCCAAACATGCGACGAAACTCGCTGGCATCGAAGATCACCTCCAGGCCGGCGATCTTCGCATCCTTGACCCGGGCAATCTGCACCACGCGCCGAGTCCGGTAGTCCGTGACGCTCACGGTGACGTCGAGCACATGGCAGACGACGTTGCCGTCGATAAAACGATGGACAATCCGGATGTCGTGAAGAATCGCGCCTACACCCTCCATCGAGTCGGCAAACTGATCGGCGTCGTCAAAGCGTGCAATCGGGCTTGAGTAATCGAAGCCATTGTCGGCGAGGAGGCTGCGTGCCGTCGCGAAGTCGCGCGCTGCCAAGGCCTCGAGATAGCTCTCGACAAGTTGCAGGGGCTCGCTCGCTGGCATGATCGCTGCTCCATTTTCCGATGGACGTCATTTGCAGTGACGGCATTCCTGTTCGCGCGGTGCCACGTGCGCGCGTCGCCGCAACTGCCCGGCGGCCTCGCACAAACCGTGCGTGCACCACACCCACAGCTGGTTCAAAAAACACGACGACTGGCAAGAGCCACGCGGCCCCAGATTACTCCGCCGGCACCACGGAGAGAACCCTCACAGTTTACGCGCATCGCGTCGAGGGCCGGCGTCGGACCCGACCGATCGAAGCGGACCATGCCGACAGGGGGACCCGGTCCACGCGCGCGTCGGCTCGTTCGGTCGGGTAGGATATGGCCCTTCGTCACGAACCCGGACCGTCCAATCCAAGGAGACATCGATGCCTTCCCTGTTCGACCCGATCCAGATGGGCGATCTTGCCCTGCCCAACCGTATCGTCATGGCGCCGCTGACCCGCAATCGGGCGGTTGCCGGACTGAAACCCGGCGAACTCACGGTCGAGTATTACCGGCAGCGCGCGAGTGCCGGCCTGATCATTGCCGAAGCCACCCAGATCAGCCCGATGGGCCAGGGCTACCTCGACACCCCGGGGATCTACAGCCCGGAACAGGTCGCCGCCTGGAAGACGGTCACCGACACCGTGCACGATGCAGGGGGTCGTATCGTCCTGCAGCTGTGGCATGTGGGGCGCATTTCCCATACCTCGCTGTTGCCCGACGGTGCGTCACCGGTTTCGTCCACCGACCGGCGGCCCCATGCGCAGACGTTCGGTGCAGCCGGCTTCGTCGACGTGTCGCCACCGCGCGCCCTGCGTGATGACGAGATCCCCGGCCTGATCGCGGACTACCGGCATGCCGCACACTGCGCCCTCGATGCCGGGTTCGACGGTGTCGAGGTACACGCCGCCAACAACTATCTGCTCGAGCAGTTTCTGCGCGACAGCGTGAACGACCGTGAGGGGCGGTATGGCGGCAGCCTCGCCAACCGCACACGCCTGGTGGTCGAGGTGATGCGCGCGGTCGCTGAGGTGATGGGCGCGGGGCGCTGCGGCATACGCCTCAGTCCGATGACCACGTTCAACGACACCCCCCGGGACAGTGACCCACAGGCGTTGTACAGCCACCTGGTCGAACAACTGGACCCGCTCGGGCTGGCCTATCTGCATATCATCCAGGGCGAGACCGGTGGTGCGCGTGATCCTGAAGATGCCGTGCGACCGTTCGATTACGACGCGCTGCACAGGCGCTTCCACGGCTGCTGGATGATCAACAATGGCTATGGACTCGACGACGCGGAACAGGCTATCGCCGGTGGCGGGGCGGATCTGGTGGCGTTTGGCCGCCCGTTCATCAGCAACCCGGACCTGGTGCGTCGGCTGCGCGAGCACGCACCGCTGAATCCGCTGCAGGAAGACAAGCTGTACGGCGGGGGTGCCGAGGGTTACACCGACTACCCTGCGCTGGAATGAGCGCCAGACAGCAGGCGCAGCGGCCAGGGAGCAGCGATGTTCCACGGCCGCTGACGGTCTGGACAACGCCCGGTCGCTGCAGAAGACTCAACGAAGCTATCCCGAACCCTGAACGCCCATGCACCAGACATTCGACGAACACTGGCTCATCCAGGACCTGTCATCCGAGGCCAAAACGGCCCTCTACCGGCTGGGTGAGATCCTCGAGGTCGACACGGACCAGGTGATCATCGAGGCGGACGCCCCGAATCACGACATGTACCTGCTGCTGGAGGGGGCATTCAAGGTCAATCTGCCGGATCGGCCGGGTCGCATCGGAGGGTTCACCCTGGGCCATCGCGGACCCGGGGATCTGCTCGGCGAATATTCCTTTCTCGACTCGTTTCGACCCTCGGCCAGAGTGACCGCCTCGACACCGGGCCGCGTGCTGCGCATCCGCCACCAGGCCATGCGCGACCTACTCGCCGCCGATGCGGAATCAAGTTCGATCTTCTACCGAAATCTGCTTCGCTATCTGGTCGTTCGCCTGCGCGCACAGGATGAAGAACTCAATTGCCTGATGTTCTGACGGCGATCGGCACCAGCTCGATGGTCTCCTCATCCGGCCCCCTTGCTGGAGGTCCGATGTGTGACAGCCCGGCGGTGCCACGGCGCACGACAGCCGTTCAGCCGGGAACAGGCCCCAAAGCCCTGTGCCGGCAATTCCGCCTGCAATGCACAAGACCGATCCCGCACGACCCGGCAGACTGAATCCCATTGCTGGGACCCGGACCGGGCAATCAGTACTGTTGCTCGGCCTCCCGGCCCTTGATGTTTCCGACAACACCGCCGGCAACGGCACCAATTGCGGCGCCCGTCCAACCGTTGCCGCCAGAGATGGCCGCTATCCCGGCGCCGGCCGCGGCACCAATCCCGGTACCGGTGACGGTACCCTGCTGCTCCCGAGTCATGTTAGTGCACGCGACGGAACCCGCCAGTGCCAGCACCAGCAGGGAATATTTCAGTTTGTTCATGATTTTCATTCCTTCAGCTCCGGACTTTCGGCAAGGCCATCTCTAGATAGAGCACTTCGATCACGGGTCTCGTGATCTGATCGGGGTGAGCCGCGTAAAAGGCGTCCAACTGCGCGACCATATCTGCGATGGATGTACCTGACAGGCCGCCGAGCAGGACAGGAAATATACTCTGCCCACGCATCGCCTTGTAGTCTCCACCCACCATGGCCTGCTCAATCTCGAGCATATTGCCGATTCCGAACAGGTATGCGCGCTTCTGCTCCAGACTCGATTGGACCCACTCCTCGCCGGTAACGATACCCAGATCGAGAGCGGGCTGCTGGGCGGCCGACGCGGCCATGCTCAGCAGCACGAGCAGCACCGGTAGTAACAGAACAGACAGTCTTTTCACCTGAATACCCCTTGTTGATTGTTTCGAGCCGTTGCTGGATTATCCACCTATCGTGAACAAACGGCCATGTTCGACGGCGGCCCCGCGCCGTCGGCCTTGCGTGGCGCGGCAATCGACCCGCTGTTCTCCCCCAAGGACGCACAAACCGCAGCGGTGGCCCATTAGGGTTGCACTAGGCGCATATCCCAGGCCTCGGCGCAGGCCTGGTAGCCGTCCTCCGGCTTGCGTTTCTTGAAGATACGCCGCAGCGGCACGTGCAGTGGACTGGTCACAAACGAGACCGCCTGACCGGTCAGCTCCAGCGGGTTGATATTGACACCGAAGTCCTCCAGTTGTCCGCTGAGCCCAATCGGTACGGCAACGCTGAAAAACTCGGGCCGCTTCGCCTTCGGCGCAGCACGCACCCTGAGCGTGCGCTGTTTGAAGTCCACCTGGGCCGTGCCTTCGACCTGCATCCTGCTGGTGTCTGCGAACACCACCCGATCCTGCATCAGGCCGTCGTCGATCTGAAACGAGGCGATGACGCAGTTGACGCTGGAGGCCTTGTCCTTGTCGACCTCCTTCGCCAGGGCCGTAATGACATTCACTGCCCAAAGATCGAATACCCCGGCGTTGAGATCTCTTGGCCAAATGCCAAAAGCGAGATGCCCGTTGGCCCCTTGCATGACACCTCGCAGGTTCGGAGCCCGCGTCTTCAAATCCAGGTCGACGCTGATCTCACCCGCGGTCTGCGACTGCGGATCGATGCGGCGCGCCAGTATCCCGTAGTCCAGTCTGTCGATCCTGGCGCCTGCCTCGAATGTGACGCTGCCCGCCCCTGGGGTGAAGGCGAAGTCCAGGTCGACCAGACCGCCGGGAACATCCAGGGTGAGTGGGTCGACCGACAGGCGGCCATCCCCCAGCGTGGCCGACAAGGTCCCGCGCCCCAGATGGTCCTGACCCGACAGCACTTCATCAATCGTGACCTCGAGCTGCGCGTCGAGGCTGCGCATGACCTCCGGCGACAGGACCGATCTGCGTTCCGCCTGTGCAACCCCTGCGGCATCCGGCGCGGGGGCGACATCGCTCGGCCCGGTCTGTTCGCCGGTCGCCGACCAGTCACCGGTTTCGAAGTCGTCGAGTTGAATGTGTGTGGCGACCAGCTCCACATCGAGGCGGGGCGGCTGCCGAGTGGTCTCCAGATCGAGCGTTCCCTTGAGGGTGCTCTCACCCACCGTCAACTCAAGATTCTGTACGTAGAAACCGGACGGCCGGCTTCCGAACTCCCCGCCCAGCCGGTAGGGGCCGATCGGCGGCAGATCCACGTTCAACAGCTCATTGAAGTCGCTGAAGTGCGTACCGGTGAAATCCATCTCGAAGTGCAGGTCTTCCGCACGCACCGGGAGCGGTGCGGCTCCGGTCAGCCGGAGTTCGGCCTCCAGCATGGCGACGCCCAAGTTCATCTTCAGGCGCTTCTTGGGCTCGGCGAAACTTCCCAGCGTGTCTGTCGTGACCCGCATCTGAACCGGCGTCTGGTCGATGCGCCCGTCGAGCGCTAGCGTGATGGGTTTTTGAGGCTCAGCGCTGACCGTCGCCGTTGGAACTCGGATATCTACGCCCTGCTGCGCTCCGGGCGCGCTCAGCGTCAGGGCACCGTCTTTCAGGGCCACGCTCAGCCTCGACCGTTCGAGCATCTCACGGGTGCTCGCGCCCTCCACGGCAAGACCGAGATCGAAGCCACCGGCCGTCAAGGCCAGCCCTTCCACCAGACCCAGCTCAGCCAACAGCTTGCCCACGTCGACCCGGCTGGACTTGACGTGAAGATCCACCTTCGGCACTGCACCGCGCAAATCGATCCCGAAGCTCCCCTGGAACTGCGCACCGGCAGCGCTGGCCCTGAGGGGCGCACTGTCCACATAGCCGTCCCTGATGTTCGCGGAAACAGATACCTGGGTGAAGTCAATCGGCTCCAGCCTGAGGCGCGCGAGCACGATGTTCAGATCCGAATCGAACAGCTCAATGCCGTTGGGAAGGATCGGGACATCGATCTTCAGCGCCTCGGGGCCCTGTGCGAACACCTCGGACCCGACGGGCTGCGAGCGCTCCGGGAGCACGCTCATCAGCCCCTTCACATCCAGCACCTCGAAGTCGAGGTCGGCGAAGGTGACCGGCGTATCGCTCTCTTCCCGGATGCCGGCCACGCCGGCAAAGGCACTGGCGCCGATGCGGGCCCTCTCTATCTGCAGCGAGATGTCTTTGCCGGTGCGCACGAATCCACCCTTCAGCGCATAGGCCTGAGCGGCCCCGGGCGAAACACCAAGCCATGCGGCAAAGGACCCGATGCGTTCGCCGGTCAATTCGAAATCGAGCTCCGTCCCTTTACCGGTCCCTTTACCGGCTGCAACACGCTGGAACGTGCCGCCGATCAGGAGTTCAGCTCCCGCACCCGATGCCTTCAGCTCAACGGGGCTGCGTTTCTGGACGAAGTGCTCGACGAAGGTCCCACCACTGAGCTGCACCGCAAATGCCTCGCCCAGCAAGGAGCCGCGGGCGCTGAGCTGCGACGCCTGCACCGCAGGAAACCACAGCTCGGCCTCGTCCAGTGTGAATTCGACCGGCCGCCCCCCACTGTCGTGACCGTAGGACAGGGATGCGTCCTCGATGGCCGCCCGCAGCTCGGCGCTTTCAACCAGCGCGCGGAGGGTCTCGCCGCGCGCCGACAGCTCCAGCCGTACCCACTCAAACCTTCCTTCTATCCCCTGTGCCCCGCTCAGCAGTGCCGCCAGCTCGCCGATCTCGCTCTGCTCACTGGACAAAGACACCGCAATGTTCGGTTCCCCTTCTGTCTGGGCGAGACCGAGTTCGCCTTTGAACGCGACTCGCGCAAGCGTTGCATTCAGCGGGGCCGACAACACCCCATCGACGATGTTCACCTCAAGGCGCACCTCCTCCAGGCTGGTCGCGACATTGACCACCTCGTGAATCGTCAGCCCGAGCCGGGCATCGAACCCATCAAGGATCTTGAGCGTCAGCACGGGCTCATCGATATCGATACCCTCTTCGGCCTCCGCGTCCACCTCCTGCAGATTCTTGCCTGATGCCTGCCGCTGCGGCGACTCGGTCGGCATTCCTGCCCCGGGCTGCGCACTGATGGCTGCGAACAGGGGTTGCGCATCGAGCCGCCGGACGTCGATCTCCCCGAGCAGGCGCAGCTTGTCCCCGGCGGTATCTGCCTCGAGCATGCCGGTGAATTTGGCGGCCGCCAGCGCACCCTCGAGATCGGCAAGGCGATACCTGCCTTCCACCTCCTCGATGCGCCCTTTCATGGCGAACGAGCGAAACGGCGGGAGGTCCGTCCCGAGGATCTGCTCGAGCGCCTGCATGTTCGGCCCGGTCAGGTTGAAGTCGAGGTCGAGCCCCTTTGCACGCAGGGGCTGCGCGACCGTACCGCCAATACCCAGCCGAATGTCCGCCGCTGTCGCCGACACCTCCAGCGGCCAGGGTGCCTGTCCCGCGTAAAGCGCGGCCAGATTGCCGGCGGTGACGGTCAACTCATAGGGGACCGCCTGGACGTCACCCTTGACGGCCAGCCGCATGGGTTCGCTGTCCGCGACGCTGCCGGTTATCTCGTCGAGCATCAGCTCGAAGGTTTTGCCGGTCGCGGCATCACGGTGGGTGATCGCGATCGCGCTCAGGGACAACTGCACGAGTTCGATGAACCGAAGCACAGAGGATTCGCGTTGTTCGGGGGGCACCGGTTCCGCTCGCTCGCCGGCGTCGCCGAACAGCCAGTTGGGCTGACCGTCCGCGTTGGTCTCCAGGTCCAGCTGAAGCCCATCCACGCTGACCTCCTCGATCAGCAGTTCGCCCTTTAGCAACGGTAGAATCCGCAGTACCACACGCGCCCGTTGCAGGCGCACAAGATCACCCTCGCGCCAACCTGCCGGATTGCCCACCCGAACACCTTCGACCTGAGCAGCCGGCGGCACTGCCAGGTCCAGCGAGACAGGTCCTTCGATGAAGACTTGTCGGTCCATGGCCTGTGATGCGGCCATCTCGATGCGGCCCTTGGCCCAGTCGAGGTCGATCGTGGTCCCCAATGCGACGACGACCACGAGCGCCAGCACCAGTGCCCCTAGCAAGCCGGCGACGGATATGGCTGTCCAGCGCACCACAGCGCCTAATCCTACGGGCTTGCTGGACTGAGGATTGTCCGATGTCTCGCCCATATCTTTTTTTGTCACGTTCTACCGTTCGATGCAAGCTCAGCCCGCAGCGCTGCCGCGGGCTCGAGGTGCAGGTAACGGGCGGCCCGCTGTCTCGGGTCGCGACCCATACGAAACTGTCGCACCGCACCCGATGGCTTGGACGCCGTTTTCGTCGAAGTCCACCGATGGTCCCACCGAATCGCTGCGCTGCGACGGGCGGATTCACTCGATATCGATACGCAGGACACCATCCCGACAGCGGATCCGCTGCGTAAAGTCTTCATAGTGCAGCAGCATGGTCCCGTTGGCACGCGATTCAATGGAAAGTGCCCTGATCTTCACGCCTGGCCAATTTCTGCAGAGATGACACCAGGGTAGCGAGATGGCGTTCGCAGGCGCCGACCCTTGTCACGGCCACGGCAGGGCCGTGAGGCAGCGCAGCCGACAGGAAGGGTGTGAAGCCCAGTGGGCATACGATGACCATCGTCCTGATTAGCTGTCGCATATCGACCTTCCCGGCGAGGCCCATGGTCCGATCGGGCCGGACATCGGGCCGGACATCGGGCGATCGTAATCGTTGGTCTGGTGAGACGCGAGGGGTTGCTGAAAAAGCCCCGCCGCGGTGGATTGATTGAACTCAGTCGCAATCATCATCCTCCACCTCCGCCGGACCACCTGCTTCAGTCGGCAAGTGATGAATGCGGACGAACATCATGTTCTGAATGCGGTCGAAATGCTGGTCGAGCGCAGCACTGACCTGACCGAACGGGAGAGAGTCGTAAATAAAGATCGCGCCCCCTTGCTCCGCAGCCCGCTGTGCCGGCGTGGGATCTGCCAGTCTTCGCAGCTGGTAGTCACTCGACAAAGCCACAGTGGAATCATCGTCGGCGTTGGCAGTTAGCGCGGACGAGAGGATGCAAGCGGCGCAAATCGCGCCATGGCAATGTGGAAAATCCATCTCAGAGTCTTCCCTTCAAGTTACCCTCACACCAGCATACCGGGCGTGAGGGCATGCTCAGATGATCCTGCTCATGGCTTCTTGGGAGCATGCGCCGGATCGACGTAATCGGCCTTCGTCGGACCCGACCCAGTGACCTGGACGACCGCCTCGCCATCGGGCGTCGCGACGAAGTGGGCAACCCCGGCCGGCTCGGTGTAGAAACTGCCCGGACCGAGTGCTATCAGCGTGGTTTCATCGTATACGTCGCCCCAACCAATGCTCCAGGTGCCGGAAATGACCGTGTAGGTGCGGTCGTCTGGGTGAGTGTGGGCCTGCACCACACGACCGGGCGGGAACTTGACCCGATATACGTAGCTGCCGGGGTCCTTGCCGCTGCCGATGATCCGCGCCACACCAAGCCCGGGGACCCGCGGATTGGGTTCCCAGTTCATCTGTTCCGGCGTCAATGTCACCCCGGCTTGCTGGGTTTCCCCGGCAACAGTGAGGGTGGATGCCATCATCACCGCACTACATATGGTCCATGCCGTTTTCACGCGTGTCATATCGACCTCCTCAGGTTGATCCTGGTTGCGTTTGTGGGCCCCGCACCGTCGCTGCTCGTTGCCCGCGTCCTTCAGATGGCGGACGGGGCAGATTGAAATCTCTCTGGTTCGGTCCCACCTCAAGCTATAGCCGGTAGCCAGGCAACCGTCCCGATGGAAAGGCGATGAAAAGACGACCATTTTTTATTCATTAAAATCAATGGCTAACCATCATGGCCGCGCGAGGTTTCCAGCGTCGGCCATGCCGCCTCGAGGGGAACCCCCTGACAGATCGGAACAGTGGCTCGGCGGCAGGCCGGCGGGGGTTGGCTTGATACGATTGCGGTCTGCTGGCGACGGCGCTAGCTTACGCACTGGCGCAGCGGCGGATTCGATCCGCGGGACGCGGTGAAGCCACCCCTGAAGGCTCGAATGTCGCACCCGTGCGGAAGGTGCCGCCGAATCGAACACGCCGAGTGATCTTTTGCACCCCGTTGGCTCGTAACGCAAGTGCCCGTTGGGCCTGGTGGCAGGATCGTCCGGGGCGTTCGAACGCGGATCGACAGCATCGCCGGCCTTGCCGGTGGTTGCGGAGCCGCGCCGGCGAAGCATCGGGGCGGCCTGGAGCAGACAATGAAGAACCCGACAATCCTCGAAATCGACTCTGACATGGGCAGCCGAAGTCGAAATATTTTCATGGTGCCCGCAGTCATAGTGATCGGACTGTGCTGCGCATCCTGCACGACGAATCCGCGAGCTCCGGGCTGGAACGGCGATATTCCGGTCGTCGCGGCTCCGGACCCCCAGACCGAGAGCTTTGCCGAGGCCATCCTGCAAGACCTTCGTGAAGACCACGAACTGGCCATGGAGGGCGAACTCTACGACCGAGTCTGGCCGGTTTTCGCCAGCCTGCTGGCCGCAGCGCAGATAGGCCCGGAAGGATGGGAGATATACGTACTGGACGCGCCCGACACTGTGGATATCCGGGCCGTTCACGGCAGGCGACTGTTTCTGTGGGCCGGGATCACCGACCTGATCGAGAGCGAAGAAGAACTGGCGGGGCTGATCGCGGTCGAACTGGCCCATGAATTGACACAGCACACCTTGCCGGTGACGTTCCACCCGGCGACCGAGATCCTGTTTGGCGTGGCCGATGTCGCGACCACCATAGGTCTTGCGGCATTGAGTCAGGGCATGCTGGCGGTCTCTGTGCCTGGCATGACGCGCTATGCCTACATCGAGGCAACCGACCTCGACCCGCTCGACCGCCAGTACACCGCGGAGCAGGAACGCGAGACCGCCTTCGTCGCGCTGGCGATCCTGGACAACTCGGCGTACTGCGCTGACGGGCTTCGACGTTTCTGGGAACGGATCGACGGGAATCCCGAACTGCGCGCCAAGGCGCAACGGCTCCTGCGGGGGATGTCGGCGCGTGAGCGACTCGCGATATGGGACCAGGAACTGGAGTATCGGCGCAACCGCAATATGGATGCGGCCGCCATTACGACCGGCGAGGTAACGGAATCACTGTTGTGAGCCCCGATTGATCCCGAACCGAACGCGAAAGCCGGCGACAAACTGGACATCGTCAGAGCCCCTGGGAGCGCGCCAGCTACTTTGCGTAGCGCAGAGTGCTTCAACGTCCACCGTAATTTCTTCAGGGACATCCCCACTGCAACTGCCGAATCCGGCCAATACTCATCCCGTGCAAGGCAGCGACTGAAACCGACCACGCCCTGGCCAAACCAAACGCGCTCACTGATCGTGCAGCTCCAGGCCCGCCCGGGTGCATTGCGCCGAAGCCAGAGCCACCGCCGCCCGCAGCGACTGCTCGACTGTCCGGCCACTGCCCAGTGCATGTACCATCGCCGCGTTGAACACGTCGCCGGCACCCAGTGTATCAAGCACCGATTCCAACAGCGGCGCCGCTGCGTGCAGTAGCCGGCCATCATGATCAATCGCCCAAGCACCCCGTGCACCCCAGGTGCAGGTGGCAAGGACACCCCGAGGCAGGCTGTTCAGCAACGCCGGCGCATCTGAAAAACCCTGTGCCTGCGCATAGGCCTGCGAGAACAACAGCAGGTCGGCCTGCTCGAACAATTCCTCGATCCCCATCCTCGGCTTCTCTACCTCGAGCGACACGGGCAGTCTGCATACGCCACGCACACGCGATAGCATCGGTAGCAGTTGGTCGATCGCCCGCCCCTCAAAATGCACCCAGCTGAAACGGCGCAGATCCAGCTTGAGAAAATCCTCGGCGCGATATTCCGGCAGGTCGCGGAAATGCACGATGCTGCGTGAACCGCTTGCCTCACTGAGCAGAACATAGGACGTCGGCGTCACTGCATCCGGGATTCGGACCGCTAGCGACGCATCCACGCCGTGGCGAGCGAAACTTTGATCAACTATTTCCATCGATTGTGCAAGGTTGCCGACCCAAAACACCTGAGCGCCCAACTGCGCAAGCACCACTGCGGTATTCGCGGCATTTCCACCCATTCGCCGAGACTGTGTTAACGCGCGCACCTCACTGTCTTCCGCCGGATACTGTTCCACCCGGTTGATGATATCCAGCGTGGCATTCCCTACGCACATCACGCATACCATCATCGTCCAGTCTACTCATCTGACCCGTCTTGACGCAGTATAGAAGCCGCTTCTGAATGAGGCACCGGCGATGCGGCCAAGTAAACATGGAGGCACCCTGGGTGCGCTCGTGGCCGGCCTTTGCGACTGACAACCCACCGTGATCTTCATCCCATCGGAGCGCACGTTTACTCTCCGAATGCGGATCGCCGTGGGCCGGGCCAAGCCGCACACTCACGGGCATCCGTATAATCCTCGCAAGGATCTTACGACTTGCCGGCCAGCGTCATCTGGACCAGGATCAGTACATGGCGATCAGCATCTTCGATCTTTTCAATATCGGTATCGGCCCTTCCAGCTCGCATACCGTGGGCCCAATGCGTGCCGCGTATCGCTTTGTCGAGACCTTGCGCGATGCTGGTCAACTGGTCAGTGTGGATCGGCTGCGGGTGGACCTGTTCGGCTCACTGGGTGCCACTGGCAGGGGCCACGGCACTGACAAGGCTGTAGTACTTGGCCTGTTGGGTGAAAAACCCGAGACGGTAGACACCGACAGCATCGCGATGCAAATGCAGCAGATACGCGAGCAATGCCGGCTAACACTGTTGGGACAACGACCCATGGCCTTCGATCCCGACAAGGACCTGGTATTCCACCGCAAAAAGGCCCTGCCCTATCACTCCAACGGCATGCGTTTCAGCGCACTCAGCAGCGATAACAGCGTGCTGAGCGAGCGCACCTATT
>Ga0316191_10003057_pt1 | contig 12273 bp, 8 predicted proteins | sample Eddworburr2cm_MG_FD_204928 | JGI IMG/M metagenome (GOLD analysis project Ga0316191, IMG submission 204928) | Coastal sediment microbial communities from Maine, United States - Eddy worm burrow 2 cm | ecosystem: Environmental > Aquatic > Marine > Coastal > Sediment | place: USA: Maine | collected...
GATTGGGAACAGCACCATCAAAGGCGGGATGGTCGCCAAAATGGAATCTGCATTTGAGGCACTCGACAACAACGTCCCTCGGGTTCATATTATCCAGTGGCAGGGGCCGAGCACACTTGAGAATATTATCACAGGAGATTTCACCGCTGGAACAACCATTCATAGATAAAATCTTGAACCCTAATTGATCGTAAACAAGGGGGGGCATGCCTTTAGGTGCCTGTACCTTATCCAGCAGGACGCCGCCAGTATCACTTTGTTCGATGATCGGGCAGGGTATTAAAAAAGGAGGTGCTTTAATGAGTTGTGAAGGATGCACAACCCAAGAAGATGTTTTAAGACTTGTCAGGGAAAAGGATGTCAGCTTCATTCAGTTTTGGTTCACAGATGTCCTTGGGGTGCTCAAGACCTTTGCAATCACTCAATCCGAGCTGGAAACCGGCATGAGTGAGGGTATGGGATTTGACGGATCTTCCATCGAGGGTTTTGCGCGCATCCATGAGAGCGATATGGTTGCCATGCCGGATCCTACCACGTTTCAAATGCTCCCATGGCGTTCGGGCGAAAGGCCGGTGGCCCGGATGTTCTGCGACATCGTGAACCCGGACCATACGCCGTATGAGGGAGACCCACGGTATGTGCTTAAACGGCTTTTGAAGAAAATAGGAGACAAAGGATATACATTTTATGTGGGACCTGAACTGGAATATTTCTATTTCAAAAGCAATAAGGAGCCCGAAGGGCTTGATACTGGAGGATATTTTGACAGCCGGCCTCTGGATTCGGCATCTGATTTAAGACGGAATACTATTTTTGCGCTCCAGGACATGGGGATAGAAGTGGAATACAGCCATCATGAAGTGGCACCGAGCCAGCATGAGATCGATCTTCGCTATGACAATGCCTTGAGCATGTCCGACAAAACCATGACCTATCGAATCGTGGTCAAAGAAATCGCCCGCCAGCACGGTTGTTATGCCACATTCATGCCAAAACCCATCTTTGGCGAAAACGGCAGCGGCATGCATGTGCATCAATCTTTGTTTGCCGGAGACAAAAATCTCTTTTTTGATGGAAACGATCCATACCATTTGTCCAAAATGGCCAAGGGGTATATTGCCGGCATTATGAAGCATGCCCGGGAGATCATCGCCGTCACCAATCAGTGGGTCAACTCCTACAAACGGCTGGTGCCCGGCTACGAAGCTCCTGTTTACATTTCCTGGGCCCGACGCAACCGTTCGGCCATGATTCGGGTTCCCATGTACAAGCCCGGAAAGGAAGTCGCCACCCGCATCGAGTTCCGGGCACCGGATCCGGCCTGTAATCCCTATCTGGCTTTTGCGGTAATGCTGGCAGCCGGGTTAAAGGGGGTTGAGAATCAATATGAACTTCCAGACCCCATCGAAGAGGATATCTATGAAATGTCCGAAAAAGATAAAAACAAAAAGGGCATTATAACCCTTCCGGGGAATCTTTATGAGGCGATATTAGAAGTTGAAAAATCAGAACTGGTGAAAGATGCCCTGGGTGAGCATGTTTTCAAAAAGTTTGTGGAAAACAAGAAGATCGAGTGGGATATGTATCGAACCCATGTCAGCCAGTACGAAATAGAAAAATATATGCCCATAACCTAATCCGGACAACCGGTGACGATTTTTTAAAAAATCAAAAAATATTCCTTGACAAACCCCACAAGAATAAATAGATATTCGTGTTCAGATTTTTTATAGCTTTGCACAACGGTGTACAAAGTTATATTTGACATTAAAATGACGAAGGCGTCTGCACCCCTATCTGCTGGGTGGACGCCTTTTTTTATTTGGTTGTTAAAAACCTGGTCCTCAGGGCCAGGTCAGAGAGTTATGGCTCTGCCTGAAGAATCGCTGGAAGAGTTTAAAGTGAGCTGAAGTTAAGGAATTCTGCCAATTATATAAAATCAGCGGAGCGACCTGCCCGCTCGTGCCTTGCAATGGCAGGCGGGAGCGACTCCATAACCCTGGCCCAGACCGATTATAACTACTTTATACCTAAAAAAGTCAGGTTTGGAAGGATGCGTTGGCCAGTCAAAATATACTAACAAGTCGCACCAGGGCGGGCTTTAGGCACTTTAGATCACTTAGACACTTTTAACTTGTACGGCTTTAAGTAAAACAGCCCCTTCCAGGGGTAATCCAAAGCCGGGCCCTCTGAACCCGGATATTTATTTCATTCAAACCGCCGTCTCTTCCGGCCTTAAGGATGTAGATGGATAAACACTGTACAAACAGATTGGCGCATAAATATGAATGACAACTTTACACCCAAAATAACACTGTTTCACTGTATAAACACAGTTCCCGAAATTGGCGGTTTCTCCTTGACCGGCCAGGATAATTTTGAGTTGCAAACCGTCAAGCTGGCATGCTCAAGTATGGTAAAGGATGTTTTTCTGTTGCGGGCATTTGAAGCCGGATCGGATGCAGTGATCGTACTGGTCTGCCCTGAAGGACAGTGCCGTTATGTAGAGGGCAATATAAGAGCAAAAAAACGTGTGGCATGGGTCCGGAACCTGCTGGACGAAATCGGTCTCGGCGGCCGGCGGCTGTCCTTAAGCAACATATCTGCCGGAAATAACGTCGCAGCATCTCAGATTATACAGAACGTATTGAAAGATCTTGAAGACTTAGGGCCCAACCCGGCTGTTTGATATCGCTCCCAACACAAAAACAAACAAGGATACTTGCTATGATCGTTGGAGAACAAAAACCCATATTGGAAATCAAGGAAATCATCGCACCCTACAAGAAAATTCTCATTCTGGGCTGCGGCACCTGTGTGAAAACCTGTTTTGCCGGAGGTGAAGACGAAGTTGCGGTTCTGGCATCCGCACTGAGACTGGCCTGTAAAAAAGACGGCAAGGAGATTGAAATCGAAGAGTTTACTGTAGAACGCCAATGCGAAGACGAATTTATTCAGGAAAGTGCACCGGCCATCTCTCGCAATGATGGGGTCTTATCCCTGGCCTGTGGTGCCGGCGTTCAGGCCATTGCCAGAAGGTTCGCTAAAAGTCCGGTTTTGCCGGGTGTAAACACGATGTTCATCGGTGTTCTGGAAAAGCAGGGTGTCTTTACCGAGGAGTGTTCCGGCTGCGGCAATTGCAGACTCGACATATTCGGAGGAATTTGTCCGGTCACCCGATGTGCCAAAAAGCTTTTGAACGGGCCCTGCGGCGGATCACAGAACGGCAAATGTGAGGTCAATCCTGAAACCGACTGCGCCTGGCAGATGATCATCGAACGGCTCGGGATATTGGGACAGATGGATAATTTGAGAATCTATGTTCCCCCAAAAAATTGGCAAACCAGCCTTTCAGGCGGTCCAAGAAAATTAGTGAGAGAGGATCATATGATATGAATATGAAAGCTTCAAGCAGGTTACAGGAAATTTTATCAAACGGAGAGTTTGCCGTTACCGCCGAATGCGGTCCCCCCCGGGGCGCGAATCCCGAGGTCATCCGTAAAAAAGGCGAATTATTAAAGGGGTGGGTAGACGCCGTCAACGTCACCGACAACCAAACCGCAATCGTAAGAATGTCCAGCATAGCGGCGTGTGCGCACCTTCTGCAAATGGGTCTGGAACCGGTCATGCAGATGGTCACCCGGGATCGGAATCGGATTGCCCTGCAATCGGATATTATGGGTGCCTATTCTTTGGGGATAAAAAATATACTCTGCCTTTCGGGCGATCATCAGAGTTTCGGCAGCCAGCCGGATGCGTTGAATGTATTTGATATCGATTCTATGAATCTTATCCGAACCGTGCAGACCATGCGGGAAGACGGAAAAGACATGAGCGGGTTCGAACTGAACGCCCCCCCCAGTATGTTTATTGGAGCGGCCGCCAACCCGTTTGCCGACCCTTTTGAATATCGCGTCATTCGACTGGCAAAAAAAATCGACGCCGGCGCTGATTTCATTCAGACCCAGTGTATTTATAATATGGATCGATTCAAGGAATGGATGAAAATGGCCAGAGAAGAAGGCCTGACTGAAAAGGTTCATATCCTTGGCGGCGTCACCCCTTTAAAATCTGCCGGTATGGCAAAGTTTATGAACAACAAGGTGGCTGGAATGGATGTGCCCGAAGCGTTGATCGATCGAATGGCCGGCGTTCCCAAGGAAAAGGCCGTTGAAGAAGGCCTTAAAATATGCCTGGAAACCATCGCCGAGTTGCGTGAGATCGAAGGGATTCACGGGGTTCATATTATGGCCATTGAATGGGAGGAAATCGTCGCTGAAATCGTCGAATCGGCAGGCCTGACACCGAGACCCTGACGATTTATGATTTAAGATTTGCGGTTGATGATTGAGAACTTTAGAAAATTTGTTGATTCTCAATAAATCATGGCGTCCACGGCACGTCAACAGAAAGTCTCATGCACCAGAATTTAATAAATTGTTGTAAATTGGAGAGTTAAATGCCCAAGAAGTATCATATACCTATTAAAACCGCTGATCCAAGGCACCATCCCATCGGCAAGTATGCCACGGTCGAGTTCCGGGAAGACTGCGCCGGCAGCTGTAGAGAGTGTGTGAAGAAAAAATGCATTTACGGTATTTTCAAGGACAACTACCTTCACATGAGCACCATGGGAGAACCTGAATACCAGTATGACTGCCACAGTTGTTTTCGTTGTGTCCAGGAATGCACGAGAGGCATTTTTTCCCGGGTGATAAATCCGGAGTACCGTACATTGGGAGATGAGTATTGGCGTGCCGATACCATAAACAGGATTTGGTATCAGGCTCATACCGGAAAGATTCCGGTTTCAGGAGCCGGTTATCGGGGGCCGTTTGTGGCTGCCGGTTTCGATTCCATGTGGACCGACATGTCTGAAATTGTCCGCCCCACAAGGGATGGCATCCACGGCCGGGAGTATATCAATACCTGTATCGAAATCTCCCGAAAGATATCCCCCTTAAAGTTCAATGACGACATGTCTTTGGCCTCGGAAACATTTCCGATTCTGGAGATTCCCATACCGTTAATGTTTCAGATGCCGGAACGCCTGATCGTCAATGACCCTGTTGTTGAATCATCGGCCAAGGCAGCCCAGGCTCTCGACACCTTTCTGATCCTTCGACCTGAAGATTATTCGGAAACCCTTTTGCCTTATGCCAGGAATATGATTCCTAGTTTCACCTGTGCCAACGCCATGGATCATGAAGCGCTCATTCAACAAAGTCGTGCGGTTGAACTGGTTTTTGACAATAATATCCAAAATGCCGTTCATAACATCCGTAAAATAAAATCGGATATCATTCTGATGGTCCGTATTCCACTGGATGCCGATGCTGCATCCCGCGCTTTGACACTTTCGGCTTTGGAGGTCGACACCCTTCACTTTTATGCAGATGAACACGGTAACGAACTGAATACCCAACATCCCCGGTTTTTAAAAGAAATGATTCGAGAGGTTCATCTAAAGCTCGTGGATGGTTTGGTCAGACAAAAAATCAACCTGGTATTTTCAGGTGGAATCGCCATGGCCGAGCATATGGCCAAAGCGATCATTTGCGGTGCCGACGGTGTCATTGTGGACATCCCCCTACTCATCGCTCTGGAATGCAGATTGTGTTACCGTTGTCGAAAAGATCTGTCATGCCCTGCAAAAATAGACAACACCATCGTTCCTCAATGGGGCAGCCAGAGAATGATCAATCTGATGGGTGCATGGCACAACCAGCTCATCGAACTGATGGGCGCCATGGGAATCCGGGAGGCAAGAAGACTCAGGGGTGAGGTCGGCCGCTCCATGTGGTTTGAGGATCTGGAAATGGAAAGTTTCGGTCCCATATTCGGAAAAAGAAAAATAGCAGGATTAAAATAACCCATGAAAAAAAATAACATTCATTTTCAATTCCCGAAAACCGTCCAAGTCCCGGATCGGTTTCGGAATTCCATCGGCAAGTACGTTGTCCGGCGAAATTCCCGATGTATCTCATGCGGGCTGTGCGCAGAACTGTGTCCGTATGGCGTACATCCGCGATATGACGTCTACTCAAACCCCTTACGCCCCAAAGATTACAGATGTATCGGCTTTAAATGCAAAGAAAATGATTTTTTCTGTATAGACCGTTGCCCGGAACAGGCCCTGACACTCCGGCAGAATCCGATTCTGGAAACTTTAGGAGATTACCGCTGGACATCAGAGATGCTCATTGCACACTGGGACATGGCGGAAACAGCGAACCTCCCGATTGTTGATCTGGAATACAACCTTGGCAACTCGGGTGGCGGTTTTGATAAAATCCGCTTCAGAACACCGGAACCGGGTGACTACCTAAACCTCGACGATGAGGACATCGACACCAGTATCGCATTGAACAAACGGGGTGACGGCCGGCCGGAGGTGATCAACGGCATCCCTTGTTACGGCGGCGGCATGTCTTACGGTTCCACGGCACTGTCGGTCATGGTGGCCAGAGCACGGGCAGCGAAACTGCTGAACACATTGACCTGTACCGGAGAAGGCGGTTATCCCCAGGAATTGACCCCCTATTCCGAGCATGTCATCACCCAGATTGCCACCGGTTTATTCGGGGTCAGAGAAGAAACCATTTTGTATGCACCCATGGTGGAATTCAAATATGCCCAGGGGGCCAAACCTGGATTGGGTGGCCACTTGCTGGGCGACAAGGTGACCCCCGAAGTCGCTGCCATGCGGGAAACGGTGGTGGGGAATGCCCTCTTTTCGCCGTTCCCGTTCCACAGCGTCTATTCTGTGGAGGATCATAAAAAGCACGTCGATTGGGTCAAGGAAATCAATCCGGACGTATTGGTTTCCGTCAAAGTCTCCACACCGACGGATGTGGACATGGTGGCAGTGGGCAGCTACTATGCCGGAGCCCATGTTGTCCATCTGGACGGCAGTTACGGTGGAACCGGTGCTGCTCCGGATATTGCCAAGAAAAACATTGCCATGCCCATTGAGTACGCCATCCCCAAAGTGCATAATTTTTTGCAGGCCGAAGGCGTTAGGGACAAAGTCTGCTTGATTGCCAGCGGCGGCATTCGCAATGCCATGGATGTGGCCAAAGCGATCGCACTGGGTGCCGACGGCGTGGTCATCGGGACTGCGGAACTGGTGGCTTTGGAATGTGTTCGATGCGGTCATTGCGAAAGCGGCCGGGGGTGTGCCCGGGGCATCGCAACGACGGACCACGAACTGGGCACCATGATTACCGAAGATTGGGCCACCCAGCGAATCGTCAACATGTACATGGTCTGGCGAAAACAGTGGTGTGAAATTTTAAGGCAATACGGCCTGAAAAGCATCAAAGAACTGGTGGGCCGATCCGATCTGCTGGTCCATCTCGATTATCTGGATGAAGAAGAAAGATCAAAATATCAACCGGCACCCCAGGCAGAGCTTATAATCTAGGCATTTCAATATTTGTTTAATTAACGGATAAAGGTATACATAATGTTTAACGGTTTTGACTCAAGAATTAAAAACCTACTGAAATCTCGGGCCCGTCTGCCCCATGGTGGAATCCCTTCTAAAAAGCCTGCTGAAGAGGGCGGATGCGGTGTTACCGGTTTTATTTCATCCATCCCCGTTCGGGGCCGTCATATTTATGAACCATCGGTTCAGATGCACAATCGCGGAAACGGCAAAGGCGGCGGCATCGCTGCTCTGGGGCTTTCCGCAGAAAATTTGGGCGTTAGCCAGGAAATCCTGGACACCCATTATCTGCTTCAAATCGCCCTTCTCGACCCGGCCGCCCGGCCGGATGTGGAAGAGACGGCCATCAAACCATTTATGGAAGTTCATAAAGCCCAAAGCGTCCCCACCCTTGATGATTACCGGGACGTAGAAGGTTTAGAGGTCAAGCCTCCGGATGTCCAGCGCTATTTTGTACGGGTAAAACCGGATGTTTTGGATCGTTTTATTACCGAAAATTCCCTTCAGGATATGGATCTTAGGAAAGCTGAAGATGAATTTATCTACCAGAATTCCTTTCGATTAAACCAGAAGTTTTATGCGTCATTGGGGGAAAAGCAGGCCTTTGTTTTATCCCACGGCCGCAATTTGATGATTTTAAAAATCGTGGGCTATGCCGAGCAAGCAACCCAGTACTACTGTATGGAAGATTTTAAAGCCCATGGATGGATTGCCCACCAGCGGTATCCCACCAAGGGCAGGGTCTGGCATCCCGGCGGTGCACATCCTTTTATCGGGTTGGATGAAGCGCTGGTCCACAACGGCGACTTTGCCAACTACCATGCGGTGAGTGAATACTTAAAACAGCACAACATCTTTCCCCAGTTTTTAACGGATACCGAAGTCTCTGTTCTGCTCCTCGACCTGTTCAACCGAACGTTCGAGTATCCGATGGAGTATATCATTGAAGCCCTGGCTCCCACTTCTGAATACGATTTCGATCTGCTGTCGCCGGAGAAACAGCATGTTTACCGCTACATCCAGGCTGCCCATATTCATGCTTCTCCGGACGGTCCCTGGTTTTTTATCATTGCCCGGAACAATCCGTATAAAAATTATTTCCAGTTGATCGGCATTACGGATACGTCCATGTTGCGTCCCCAGGTATTTGCTCTGCAGGAAGGAGACGTTCAGATCGGCCTGATATGTTCGGAAAAGCAGGCCATTGACGCCACGTTACAGAACCTTGCTGCTGAAGACAGCCGCTTTTGCCCGATAGCTGACAAGTACTGGAATGCCCGGGGCGGTAGTGCCACCGATGGCGGCGCTTTTATTTTTACCCTCAAAGACGCCGGCAAGGGAGATGGATCTAAAAAACTCGTCTGTACCAATAAATTCGGCGAGGTCGTCAAAACACCTGAAAATCAGAAACATTATAAAATAACCCCCGAACTATCAACGCCCGTTGTTTCAAACGAAATGACCCGGACCTTAAAAAAAGGTCTCTCCACGGATGACCTATCTGATTTTAAACGCTATTATTGTCAGCAGGTAATAAATTGGGATTATCCTGAACTTATCCATTTTTGCAAAGGGCTCGAAGCTCTGACCGCCGAAGATGACGACACGAAGTCCAAAGCCATAGAGGTTTTGGCACACCTTATGGACCGACCCTTTCCCACCGGTGATAAAAAGCGGAGTTCCATACTGCAAATCATCAGAAAAAGCCTGACTTCAATTTTTGATGCATCACCGGATCTCGATGAAAACATCGCCAGCCGGTATCGTTACGTCGATTTTGAAAAACGGGACACTCTGCGATCTCCCCGGAATGATGAAAAGGTTCTGGTGATAAATACCCGAGAATTTTCCCCCGAAGGCGAGAACTGCGACTCGAGACTTATTTGTAAAGCCTACAAACTGGGATGGAAACAGTTCATTTGCTATGGATACAAAGGACAGCGCTTTTGCGGATGCGGCCTTTCAAAAGATTCCGACGGTGTCCGTATAGACGTTTATGACAGCTCCGGTGACTACCTGGCTTCGGGAATCGATGGTCTGGAAATCTACGTCCACGGAAACGCTCAGGATCAGCTTGGCCAGATCATGAAGCGCGGAAAACTCGTCATCTATGGGGATGTGGGCCAGACCCTCATGTACGGCGCCAAGGGCGGAGAAGTGTATGTGCTGGGCAATGCCGCCGGCCGGCCGCTGATTAATGCGGTGGGCCGCCCCCGGGTCGTGATAAACGGTACCTGCCTCGATTATCTGGCGGAGTCTTTTATGGCCGGTGATCCCCTGAACGGCGGCGGGTTTGTCGTTCTCAACGGCATAGAATTCGATGAAGACGCCACCGTCGTCGCCCAGCCGGTTCCCTACCCCGGCTCCAATCTCTTCTCACTGGCTTCAGGCGGTGCCATCTACATAAGGGACCCCCACCATAAACTGGTGGAAGACCAGTTGAACGGCGGCGAGTTTGTCGACCTGAGCGACGCCGACTGGAACCTGATTTTACCCTATTTAGAAGAAAACGAAAGACTTTTCGGCATTTCCATCGAAAATGATCTCTTGACAGTCAACGGCAAAAAGATGAATTATACCGCCGTGTATCGAAAGGTCCAGGCCGTTGCACTCGATGTTCTGGCCAAGGAATCTGTCGCCGTAGAAGAATGGGGCGAAGACTGGCAGGACAGTTAAAAATGTTCAAGCATAACGCGCATAAAAGGGCCGGAAAACCATACCGGCCTTATTTGTTATAAACCGACCATTTTCATTCGGCAGATAGGGTATTAATACCGAATATTGGAAAAACATCAACGTACAATTAAGGGACTCCATGGATTATTTTGAAAAACCCCGGGAAGCGTGCGGGCTGTTCGGTATTTACGGTCATCCTGAAGCCGCAAGGCTGAGCTACTTTGGTATGTATGCGCTTCAACACAGAGGGCAGGAAAGTGCCGGAATCGCTGTCGCCCGGGAAAACAACATTGTGGAGCATAAAGGTATGGGTCTGGTACCCGATGTTTTTGACGTGACCCATCTGGAGCATTTAGAAGGAGAAAGCGCCATAGGGCATGTACGCTATTCCACCACAGGAAGCTCCATCCTCAGCAATGCCCAGCCTTTTGTCGTACATCACCGCAAAAAAGCATACGCCATCGCCCACAACGGTAATCTTGTAAATGCCCACCATCTGAAAAAGGAGCTCGAAGAAACCGGGTCGATTTTTCAGACAACCATGGATAGCGAAATTTTCCTCCATTATTTTGTCAAAAGCCTAAATTATGGATTCGAAGGTGCCCTTAAAGAGACGGCATCACGGCTAAAGGGTGCCTATTCTTTTGTGATGCTCACCAGCCAAGGAGAGGTTGTCGGCATCAAGGATCCTTATGGTTTTCGACCGTTATGCCTGGGCAAGCTCAACGGCCATTATATTCTGGCTTCGGAAACCTGTGCGCTGGACCTGGTCCAGGCTGAATTTGTCCGGGAGCTCGATCCGGGGGAAATCGTCATTATCGATGCGGACGGTATCCGGAGCATTAAAACGCCGGCACTCGAAAACCGAGCTTTTTGCATCTTTGAATTTATCTACTTTGCGCGACCGGACAGCACCATCTATGGAAAGAATGTATATTTAACCAGAAAGGCCCATGGGCGACGCCTTGCTCAGGAGGCACCTGCCGAAGCCGACCTGGTCATGCCCTTTCCCGACTCGGGGACTTACGCTGCTTTGGGCTATTCAGAAGCCTCTGGAATCCCCTTTGAGATGGCCATGATCCGCAATCACTACGTCGGAAGAACATTCATTCAGCCCACCCAGAGCATGCGTGATTTTGGCGTCAGAATCAAACTGAATCCTGTAAAGCAGCTTCTCAAAGGAAAAGACATCATCATTGTCGAAGATTCCATAATCAGAGGAACCACGGTGAAAACCCGGGTAAAAGCGCTCCGGAATCTGGGCGTAAAAAGGATCCATATGCGAGTAAGCGGGCCTCCCCATCGTTTCCCATGTCATTACGGGATAGATTTTTCCACAAGAGGGGAGCTGATAGCAGCACAGATGACCGTTGAAAAACTCAAAGACTTCCTCAACCTGGACTCACTGCATTACCTCAGTCTCGAAGGACTTCTGAGTTCAACCGGAATCGAACATCCGGAAGATAATTTTTGCAAGGCATGTTTCGATGGATGTTATCCAGTAAGCTTTGATGAGGATCTGTCTAAAGATTGTCTTGAAAAAACATAGCGAATCTTATAGAACATACCCGAAACAGAATACAGAATCGCCGATGTTATCGTTTCAGCCTGAAAGGTGTATCATGCATCTTTAACAACGAATTTCATCCCTGACAGTTGGCCCATTTTGAAACTCGGCATCTTCAACGATCTAACGATTTACGACCGATGAAAAAAACCGTCGCCTTTTCTAAAAATGCCACCAATGTATTTTTTCATATTCTGACCCGCTGTAACCTCAAGTGCAGCCACTGTTACATAAACAAAAAAGAACATGGAAAAAATACCCTTCCCATAAACACCATTGAAGCCTGGCTCGAGGTGTTTGCATCAAAAAACAGAGCGGCCAATGTCATTTTCCTGGGCGGAGAGCCCACCCTTCACCCGGACCTGCCGAAGGCCATAAAAAAAGCAAAATCTATCGGTTACAGTTCGATCACCGTCGATACAAACGGATACCTGTTCCATGACATTCTTTCCAAAGTCGATCCGGATGTTGTCGATTATTTTAGCTTCAGCCTGGATGGTGCCACTCGAAAAACAAACGATGCCATACGGGGAAAAGGATCATATGACGCGTGCATTGCCGGTATCAGAAAAGCGGCTAT
>Ga0316191_10003059_pt1 | contig 12271 bp, 8 predicted proteins | sample Eddworburr2cm_MG_FD_204928 | JGI IMG/M metagenome (GOLD analysis project Ga0316191, IMG submission 204928) | Coastal sediment microbial communities from Maine, United States - Eddy worm burrow 2 cm | ecosystem: Environmental > Aquatic > Marine > Coastal > Sediment | place: USA: Maine | collected...
ATCAGAACTTCCACTTTCTCCAGGGTCCTGACCAGCAAGCCCAGGGTGAATCCTTTCTGGAACATGGCATAATCCAGATCTGCTTTCCCCGACTGTATGCATCGGTTATAATACTCTATGGCACGTGTATACTCGGTCCTTACAAAATAGCAATCGGCCATTCGGTTATAAGCATCACTTACATTGGGGGCCGATTTACCCTGTTCCAGTCTCAGGAACTTATCAAACCAGTTGAGCGATTCGCCGTATGATTCGTTGTCGAAGTAAAAATATCCAAGGCTGTAATGGACCAGTGAAAACTCTTCCTGCTGACGGGCCCTGTCATCTTTCATGAACTCATCGTAATACATCCTGGCAGTGGAGCGGTCGCCTGTACGGTATGCAGCTTCCCCCAGCCAGAAATAGGTGCGGGAGGCGATCACCTTATCGTATTTGGCGTACTGCAAGGATACTTCCAGCGCATCTACAGCCTCGGCAAATCTCAGGTTTTTATAAAGCTCCAGCCCCCTGTAGAAGGCGACCTTCTGGGTAGCTCTTTCAATGTTTGCATCCTTCCTCCGGATCTTTTCCAGGGAAGACATGGCCATGGAGTAGTTTCGTGTTCCCAGGTAGGCCGTTACCAGGTAATTATAGGCTTCATCGACATTGTCGGCTGCCGGATAGGACCTGATGTATAGTTCCAGTGCACGAATGGCGTCGTTGAAGGGATTGTATGATAACTCAAAGGTAACCTTGGCGAAATTAAACAGGGCATCCTGTTGTATCTTGGGATCAAAATTCATGTTGGCTGCCTTGGAAAAAGCAATGAGCGCTTTTTTCTTATCTCCGGTTTTCAGGTAACAGTCTCCCAAAGTATAAAGAGCACTCTGAGCAATCTCGGTATTACGGTAGCTGATCTGTTCAAACAGTTTCAGTGCATTCTCATATTCCTGATTGTGGTAGTAGGAATAGGCCAGCTGGTAGCGATCATGAATGGTATAGCCTGTGGCATTTGTCTGATAGGTCTCCAGGTAAGGGATAGCCTCCTTGTAATGCTGCAGCATAAAATGAGATTCCCCGATGATTTTTGCCATCTCTCCCAGCCTGCGCTCCGAAACAGAATCCATCAATGACGGTGCATAAGTAATGACTTCCTCATATTTCTTCTGTAAAAAGAGGATCTGAGAGATATAATAGGGGGCAATGTCCTGGAAAAGAGGATCATCGTCAATCCTCTGGAAACCCCATAATGAAGTTTCATAATTGCCGTCCACGTAGTGAATATGGGAGTAGTAATAGGTAGCCGGTCCCTGGTAGGATGATTCCACCTCCAGGATTTCATAGAAATTTACCCGGGCATTTTCATAATCATTCCTTTCATAGTAACAATAACCCTTCTTAAAATAGTATTCCGGAAGTTTTTCACTTCCTATAAGGTAGCGGTCCACCCGATTGTACCACGAAATACCCTTGGCCCAGCTGTTTTTATCATAGAAGAAATCAGCCAATCGAAAGGCTGCCTCATCCACATAGGGGCTTCCCGGATACTCGGAAACAAAGTTGTGAACCAGGAATTCCGAATCGTCGTTCCTGAGCTCCACGGCTGACATGGCCCTGTAATAGGAGGCTTCGGAACGAATTTCTGACCTGGAACCCGGATTCTCAGCCAGGTACTTATCCAGTACTTTTCGGGCTGCACCGTATTTCTGCTTTTCATATAACTCAAGGCCCTTCAGGTAATCATTGTCACCATAATCGTATACAGCGCTCTTCTGGGCGTATACAACAAATGATGCAAAAAGGAATATGAGGATTATGATTCTCTTTTTCGATCGGATCATATGCATTAGATTAGCTTGTTAAAAGTACGAATATTCCAAGCGGCTCTTTTCGCAGGCTTTCTTTTTAATTAACAGTCAGATGTTCATTTTAGTATGGTATCATTGATATAAATACTAATAGAAAGTCTTTCTGTAATCCCAGGGATAAAGTTGCCGTAAAAGTGTATGAATATGTTGGATTATATTTTTATCGCAAGGATTTTTTGCCGAAATTATCGGAGATGCTGCAAAGTATCTGTGAAAAACTGAAATGAGAAACAAATATCATGAGAACACTTAGCAAGTTAGCGCCCGGGTGGTGGGATTATACAACCCTCGATAAAGAATTATTAGATGACGCAGCCTCTCTGGATGAGAAAGCCATTGAAGGACTGGCCAGAGAAGGATTTCAAATACGCATGTATGATACGCGTGAAGCTTTCTTTCTTGCCGAAGCAATGGAGTATATCAATGCATGGCAGCTGGCAACGGAAAGCGAACCGGCGGGAATCTGCGGACCCATCGGTCCAACTGAACAACTTCCACTGGTTGCCCAATTGGTCAATGAGTTGAGGATCTCTCTGAAAAACTGTCACTTCTGGGGAATGGATGAATGGCTGGTGGACGGGAAAGAAGCTTCCATGAATTTTCCTCTGGGTTTTGCCAGAGCGGACATGGAATTGTGCTTTGACCGCATCCGACCTGAGTTGGCAATGCCAGAAGAAAACCTTCACTTTCCCTCTTTTGATACTTCGGAATATATTGAGAGTTGGGATCGGGCACGTTGCATATGCATGCAGGGTGGGCAGGGAGAAGTAAAGCACTGGGCCTTTAACGATCCTCCAAGACGTGAAGGTGAATATACCGATGCTCCTCCACCTCCTGAGGTCTACAGAAAACTTGGAACAAGGGTTGTAGATCTGCATCCCCTTACCCTGATGCAAAATGCACGTACCTCCGGCGGAGGAGCTGTTCAAAATGTACCAAATCAGGCGATAACCGTTGGTCCTGTGGAGACATGGAAAGCCGAGAAAGTATCCATATGGCATCCGGGCATTCACGATAATCCTTTCGGTATGCGACTCACCGCTCTTATGATCTCAAAAAGAATACCAGATTCATCTGTACCAATGTCTCTTCTGGCAGATCACCCCAAGGTGCAGTTTAATTATCTGCGAAGTGCAATAGGAACATGCGAAATTAAAATGCAATAGTTATGAAGACTCGAGTATTTGCTTTAGCCGCTCACCCGGATGACATTGAATTTGGCATGAGCGGAACCCTGATCCTGCTTGCAAAAGCAGGATGTGAAATTCACTATATGAACATTGCCAATGGTTCTTGTGGCACAGCAGAGTACGATGCAGATACCATTGCGGCCATCCGCCTGCAAGAAGCGAAAAACGCTGCGCAACGCATTGGTGCTATATTTTACAATCCTCTTGTTCCCGATGCGGATATTTTTTATAATAAAGAACAGCTGGCACAATTAAGTTCGGTGATGCGAAATGCAGCGCCTGATATCCTTTTAATTCCATCGCCCCAGGACTATATGGAAGATCATACCAATGCCTGTCGATTGGCAGTTACCGCTGCTTTTACACGTGGCATGCAAAATTTTCCGGTAAATCCTCCAGTAGCACCTGTTCACAATGACATTGCAGTATACCATGCCCAGCCTCATGCTAACAGAGATGCTCTGAACCATTTCGTTTACCCGGACATCTTTATTAATACCGCTGAGGTATTAGCGGAGAAAACCAACATGCTGGCAGAGCACAAGAGTCAAAAAGAGTGGCTTGATCGCAGCCAGGGCTTTGATGCCTATTTGGATATCATGAAGGAACACGGACGAGAATTGGGCAAAATATCGGAACAATGGGAGTATGCTGAAGGCTGGAGGCAGCATAATCCGCTTGGCTTCTGTGCTTCCGACTATGATCCACTGGCTGATCTGCTTCCCGAATCTTATTTTCGACGCAGAACAAAATGAATAATTTTTGAAAATGAAAAACACTGAAAAAATGGACGCTAAAGTAAGAGTAATTGTGATAGGTTGTGGTAATATGGGCTCTTCCCATGCACGGGCATATCACAAATTGGACGGGTTTGAGTTAGTTGGTCTGGCTGACATGAATCCTGATATTCGAAACCAGCTTTCAGAGGAACTGGGAGGAATAGCCCAGTTCGATAATTTCGATTCCGCTTTGATGATGACAAAACCCGATGCTGTTGCAGTTTGCACCTATCCTGGAACCCATGCCGGGTTGACCTTGAAGGCACTTGAAGCAGGTGCCCACGTTTTCTGTGAAAAACCATTGGCTCCAAATATTGAGGATGCTCAATCTATGGTTGATGCTGCAAAAAAGCATAGTAAAAAGTTGGTTATAGGGTACATTTTACGTGTACACCCCTCATGGGAAAAATTTATAGAGATTGCCCGCAGTCTTGGCAAACCTTTGGTAATGCGCATGAATCTCAACCAACAAAGCAGCGGAAAAACCTGGCATACACTTCGAAAAATTATGGAAAGCATGTCCCCGATTGTGGATTGCGGGGTACATTATGTGGATATAATGTGTCAAATGACAAAGTCAAAACCTGTATCTGTAAGTGCTATTGGCGCAAGGCTTACAGATGAAATTGACAAAGAAATGTATAATTATGGTCAGCTGCAGGTAAGATTTGAAGATGGCTCTGTAGGTTGGTACGAGGCTGGCTGGGGTCCAATGATGAGCGAAGTGGCATTTTTTGTGAAAGATGTGATCGGACCAAAGGGTTGTGTAAACATTATGGATGCAGAGCAAGATTCCGGAAAAGGATCGGATGATATCGATTCCCATACAAAAACAAACAGGCTGAAGGTTCACTATTCTGAAAAGGATGAAAAGGATGAATTTACCAGGCCTGATGAGATCATCAATTTGGAAGATGAGCCGGATCACCAGGAACTTTGTGATCTGGAACAGGCGTTTTTTCTCAATGCCATAAGCGAAGATGCAGATCTTTCAGATCACCTGGAAGATGCTGTGAATAGTTTAAAAATTGTACTGGCCGCTGATGAGTCGTTCAGAACCGGGAAAACGATCGATCTGTAATGGTAAAATCAAAATGATGATTGAATTCTAAAACCGACATAACTTCCGGCAATTCCCGGAAGATCCTTGATGGCTTCAAACTCGGTTTTAATTCTTAATTTAGCCGGATATTCAAGAATTCATGGCAAAAGACAAGGTCATTTCACTGGAAAATGCGTACATAGGAGTAGACGATCATCTTATACTCGAAGACGTAAATCTTGCGGTGGAGAAGGGCGAATTCGTCTATGTAATAGGCAGAGTCGGGAGCGGGAAGACCAGTCTGATCAAGACATTGAACGCTGAACTACCCCTGATACAGGGCAGCGGAAATGTATGCGGATTTCAACTGGAGGATCTGATACGAAAGGAGGTTCCCCTGCTCCGCAGAAAACTCGGAATTGTTTTCCAGGATTTCAAATTACTTATCGACCGAACAGTAGACAGCAACCTGGAATTCGCATTGAAAGCCACCGGCTGGAAAGACAAAGAGGAAATAAAAGACCGAATTGCTGAAGTACTGGAAAAAGTGGACCTGGGCTACAAAGGTTACAAAATGCCTCACCAGCTTTCGGGGGGTGAACAGCAACGGGTGGTGATTGCCAGGGCACTGTTGAACGAGCCAGAGATCATCCTGGCCGATGAACCCACAGGAAACCTGGATCCCGCTACCTCCAAAGACATCATGGATATCCTGATGGAAATTTCCAAGGAGGGGCAGGCAGTGATGATGGCTACCCACAACTACAACCTGATCAAGAAATTTCCTTCCAGGACCCTGAAATGTGAAAATGGGAAACTGGTGGGAGCCAATCTCTCTGAAGCAGATTTTGACCGCTTGATTCAGAATGAGTAGTCCCTTTTTATGGAGGTGAAAACATATAGACTGGAGGAATTAGAATCACATCTGATCACCTCCTTCTCCGGGTCCTCAGGGATCCTGTCCATGAGCCCCTTACGCCTTGCATCCTACCTGAAAAATCCCAGGTCAGAACCCTCAGATATAGTACTTATTGAACTTCGCCGGCAGGGGGAACTGATCGCGTACCGGACCTTGCTTCCCGATTACTTTATTTCCAGCGACAAAGAGATAGTAAGATTCGCCTGGTTAAGTGGCAACTGGGTTCACCCCGAGTTCAGAAGAAAAGGGATTTCTACCCAACTCCTACACAGCGCCGAAAAAGCATGGGATGGCAGGCTGATGTATACAAACTACGCCCCTGCTTCAAAGGCTGTGTATGACAGGAGTGCAAGTTTCAGGCCTGTGGCCGTCAGGAAAGGGAAACGCTTTTATTTAAGGGCTGCAAGCGAAGAGTTGCTGGGTAAAAGAATGGGGGGAAGCTCTGTTTTCAGGATTTTTGACAGGGTAATTAACAAATTCAGGGAACAAAACCTTTACCGCTTCGGACAAGGGGAGCAAGTCGGATGCAGCATTGAAAAGCTGGATGGCTTTGCTGATGAGACAAGGATCTTGCTTGCAAAGTCCCGGGAAAAGTCATTGTTCCGCAGGGAAGCAGCGGAATTTGAGTGGGCACTTGATTATCCATGGATCACCCAAAAGGAAGTCCCGGCTCTGGAATATCATTTTTCCTACAAGGCACGCAGCTTTGAGAACGTCCTGCTCAAATTCAAAGATGTGGATACCGGAAGCATGGGTATGCTCTGGTTAATCATTCACAATAATGTATTGTCGGTTCCCTATGTATTTGTGGAGAGTGAAGGGATATTCTCCCACATGGCAGCTTATATCTTAAGGATCATGATCAGTTCAGGATCCACCCATGCCACCCTACGCTGCCCTGAACTGGTAAATGAGCTCCTGCATTTTAAAAGACATTTCCTTTGTATAAGAAACATGCCCCAGCATATCTTTGCTCATTCAAAACTGGAAGAGCAGATCCCGGATGGTTTGAAAATTCATGATGGGGACGGTGACGTGATGTTCACCGGCTGATCAATAGCGCAGCCTGTTTCTTCCCAGGGGTTTCTTTAAAAGGTAGTAAAGATATTCTGCCTTCAGGGCATCCCCAGCAGGTCTCCTGTAGTCCTCCATGGGAATCCGCTGGATAAATCCCCTCTTGCCTGTAAGCTTCAGACCAGAGGTACCCATTAGTACCTCAGCAATGCCATCATTAAGTAATCTTTCTATCACCTGGTGTGGCACTCCGTCGCTGGTAAAAGGAAAGGAGAAATAGCGGGTCCTGATGTCAAATCGTTTTTGCAGGTCATCGATGCTCTCTTTGATCTGTGCCACCATTTCAGAGGCTTCCAGCAGGGTGAAATCCATGTGCTCAGAGGAATGTCCGCCGATTTCGAATCCCCAATTAAGCATATCCTCCACCTCGCTGGAGCTCAAATAAACAGGCGAGTGCTTCAGATAGATGGAAAAGTCCAGACCTGTCATCTCTGCCAGGGTATCGATCAGGGTCCTTTGATCAAATCCAATTGTCAAAAGGGATTTTTCAAGCTGCTTGGCTTTAATCTTCAGAAACTCCGATGTCTGCTCCATTGCTTTGCTGTCTTCTCTCATCTTCTGAACAAGGAGACTGACTTTGTAGCGGTAAAAGAGTCCCTTGTTATCAATGAAGCTGTTGTTGAGAAAGAATACTGCCGGGATGCCCTTCTTTCTTAAAAGAGGAGCTATGTGGGTATGGCACTCTTTTAATCCGTCATCAAAGGAAAGTACCATGTACCTTTTGCCTTTGTTTTTACCAGTCCCCGACAGGTAATCACCCAGGCTCCTTGCTTCGAATTCTTTTAATAAGAGGTCCAGATCCTGCTCAAATTCTTTCGGGGTACGTATCCTGTAAGCATGAGCCAGGTGAGGAGCTTGTTGCTCGGCCACTGAATGATAAAAAGGGAAGACAGCATTTTGTCCGGACAATCTAATGAGCCGGTTCAGCTTGCATTTACGTGCCAGGGGCAGTATGGATTTTCGTATTCGATCCACAATCCTATCGCAATTTATTCAGTGAGGCAGGCAAACGGCTGAAACTTACTCCCTGGTATATTTCGGCCTGAGCTCCAAAACCAGCAAAAAATCTGGCTACGGAGGGGATGTTGGAACCTTCAAAATCGAGAATGATTCCTGACTTGGCATGCTCCCTGATAAATGCATCTAAAATTTTAAACATGTCCCGATGTTCTTTCCCCAGTTTGCCCGAGGCAGAAACCAGGTATATGGCACGGGTTCGGCTGAATGCGAAAAATGCTGCTGCAGTAAGTTCTGTCCCCGACCGGATGCCAAGGACCGAACCGGCCCCCCTGGAGCGGATGGTTTCAAGAAGATTATTCAGCCACCGGTAATCCTGATGTGATCTCTGAATCACATCATTTGCCCTTTTCAGAGCCACCAGCTCCTCCACAGGTATATCTCTTTCTACCCCCTCATCATAGCTAAAGGCCTTCTTGATATTGCGTTTTGCATTGGAGGAAAAGGAAGAGAAATGTTGATCATATTCTCTGTTAAGAGTCAGGGTGTAATTGGACTTATCATCTACGGTATAGGGATCTTCCTCACCTACCAGGTTCTTTGCATTGAAATTTATCCCGGCAAATCTGAACTTTTTGTAGATTATTGAAAGCATCTCCTTGATAATCACAGGATCAACATACTCCTTACTGAATACACCCAACTGCTGGGTATAGAAGGGTTGGTAGACATATTTCAATCCGGCCTTTTTCTTCCAAACCACAGGCATAATAAACCTGTAGTCATCGACCACCAGGGCCGACCACTTTGCAGCCACCGTATCCAGATACCAGGAATATGGATAAATGGTCTCCGACGGGGACTGTGCAATTAGCTCGTCCCACCTCTCGGTGTCAATGGCCTCTCTTTGTATAAATCTAATCTTCACTATCCACTATCTATTATCCACTATCCACTATCCACCTTTTTTACTTATCAAGCCTGTAATCGTCCCAGGGAGATAAGCCTTCCGACCTCGGATCCTGGTTTTGAACCAGGTAATCCGTTAGCTGAGCCCGAAGCTGCCTTTTAATGTCCAGATAATCTGAATTTTGCGCCAGATTATTCATCATATCGGGATCCTCAGCATGATTAAACAACTCCTCCCTGTCCACCTTTCCAAATGCCAGATCATAATACTGGTGATATTCAGGATCCAATCTGTTCTGAACCACAAACTCTTTCAGAGGTCCCGGATCAGTTTCACCAAGGATATCCCAGTTTGGGATCCGGATTTCAAAGTTTCCCATTGGGTAACGGTCCGGTTCATAGTTAACGATATAGGTCCACTCTTCAGTATGTATGGCTCTTCTTGGAAACCCAAGTTCATCGGGACGACAATGGGTGTGTTTTTCAAAGGAAGAGACTACAAACTCTCTACTCTCAGCGGGGGACGATGATTTTTCCTGCAACAGAAGGCTGACCAGGCTTATCCCGGTCATCTGATCCGGAACAGGCAAATGGGAAAACTCAAGCATGGTAGGAGCAAGATCTATCAGATTTACCGGATCCTTCACCACCCTCATTCCTTTGATCTTAGCATCCCAAGCTATGACCAGGGGCATTCTTACTCCATGATTATAGAGAGTGGCCTTTGAACGGGGAAAGGCCATGCCATTATCAGAAGTAAAAATGATCACTGTATTTTCCTTCTGTCCATTGGCTTCCAGTACATCAATGACTTCTCCAACCACATCGTCTGCCCATTGCAGTTCGGCCATGTAATCTGCCATATCCATTCTTGCAACCGGAACATCAGGAAGAAATGAAGGAATCCTGATAAGCGAGGTATCAATACCGATACGCAAACCCCTTCCCTTTTCATAGGGTCTGTGTGGTTCTCCCAGTCCAAGCCAGAAGAAAAAAGGAGAGTCATCCTCTTTGTCCTTGATAAACTGTTCAAAATTAGAGGCGTAGTCTCGCTTTGACATTCCCTCAGGAACCGTGTCGAGCCGGTGCATATCATAGCGTTTCCCTATGGGTTCATTTACAGCTCCCGGGGCATCTTTCGTGAAAGGCCAATAGCCCTTTCCGGTATAGCCCACCTCATATCCGTTTTCAGCCATGATGGCCGGGAACAGAGCATATTGTTCTCTGATAAATCCCGTTAATACTCCTCCCTCCTGAAGCCGAAATGCATCCTGACCAGTTAATATGGCAGCCCTGGAGGGGGAACAGGATGGGCAAGGAGTATAGGCATTTTCAAATCTGACACCATCCAGAGCCAGTCTGTCTATGTGAGGTGTCTTTACTGCTTCATCACCGTAACACCCGAGATGTTCCCATGATTGGTCGTCTGTGATGATCAATAAAAAATTAGGATTTACCGGGGGCGCTTCGCAGGAACTTAATATTAAAACTGCTGATAAAAGGGCGCCAAAAGATGCCTTCATCAATACTCCCGGTTTAATCTGTTTTAATTTCATACCTCTAATCTGATTAAGGTGATCCCTGAGCCCCCGCGTTCCACATGCTCATCGCCGTACCATTCAACCAGGTCCACCGAATGAAGATACTCACGAATTAACTGGCGCAGGATGCCGTTTCCCTTTCCATGAAGGATTCTTAATTCCCGGGCATTGACCATGATGGCCTCATCAATAAAGTCCACCACGATATCCATGGCTTCATCGGCCCTCTTGCCGCGAAGGTCTACATCTGGCCGGAACTGGACTCTCCGTGTACTCACGTTCCAGTCGCCCAGCTCCACCTTGGACTTATCCTTGATGCGCAGTTGGCCCGCCTCTTCGGCCCTGATCTTTTCCAGCTTTTCCAGTTTGGTGTTTGTTTTCAACATGCCAAAAGCCACCACACATTTTTTCCCTTTGATTTCCAGCACCTCACCAGCTGTTTCCTGACCACTGATACGGACCATATCCCCCACCCTGATCTCAGGATCCTCCTTCACCTGCTTCTGGGCCAGGGTCTTCCTGGATCGCTGCCTCAGGTCGGGTCTGCGGGACTCCAGTTCTCCGCCCTTCTTTCGCAGCTCCTGGAGCTGATTTTCAACCTTCTTTTCCTCTTTTCCTTTTTCCACCTCCAGTTGCTCACTGAAATCGCTCAGTTCTTTCCGAACCTCACGGGTCCTCTCCTTCTCTGCCCCGGCTTCTTTTATCTCACGTATAGTATGCTCAATCTTCCGGTTAGCTCCCGTAAGCATGTCATCGGCCCTTGCTTTAGCTTCCTTCACAATGGCCTTGCGCTGTTTCTCGCTCTCCTGCAATTCTTTCTCGTAACGGGCCATCAATTCCTCCAACTTCTTCTCCGATTGTCTGATCTTCTGCCTCTTCCCTTCCCAATACTTTTTATCACGAAGAATCTCCCTAAGATGCTTGTCAAAGTCAATGTGGTCCTGACCTACTTTTTCAGAAGCACCCTCCAGTACATCTTCAGGGAGTCCTATCTTCCTGGCAATTTCAAAGGCAAAGGAAGAACCCGGATTTCCTACCTGCAACTGGTAGAGAGGCTGCATCTTCTGGTTGTCGAAAAGCATTGCCCCATTCACAATGCCCTCTTCTGAAGTGGCGTAGTGTTTCAGATTGGTATAATGGGTGGTGATAATTCCGCTGGTCCCTGTCTGGTTTAGCTGCTCCAGGATGGATTCAGCTATGGCTCCACCCAGCATGGGCTCAGTTCCGGTACCGAATTCATCGATCAGCACCAGGGTGTCAGCTGCTGCATGTTTCAAAAAATACTTCATATTGAGCAGGTGCGAACTGTATGTGCTCAGATCGTTATCGATGGATTGCTCATCACCGATATCAATAAAAATTCCGGCAAAGATCCCGAATACAGATGCTTCATTGCCTGGTACCAGAAGTCCGCATTGTACCATATACTGCAACAAACCGATAGTTTTCAGACAGACCGATTTTCCCCCTGCATTGGGACCGGAAATCAGCAGGATGCGGTTCTTGTCTGAAAGGTGGAAGGTGAGAGGGACCACCTCTTTTTGTTCAGCCTTATGAGCCAGGTATAACAGCGGGTGCTTTGCCTCCCTCCAATCGAATATCTGCTCGTTTTTAAGTTGCGGACGGACTGCTTCTATTCTTCTGGCAAACATGGCTCGGGCCCGAATGAAATCGATGGTGGCCAGGAATTCCTGTGATGAGAGCAATTCGGGAATATAGGGCCGGATATCCTCCGTGAACTCCTGCAGAATCCTGATGATCTCACGGCGTTCGGCATACTCAAGTTCCCGGATTTCGTTGGAGAGTTCCACCACTTCGGCCGGTTCTATGAATACTGTTTTTCCCGTGGCAGATTCATCGTGTACCATCCCACCCAGCTTCCTCTTGCTTCCAGACATCACAGGGATCACCGGGCGGTCGTTCCGGTAAGTAGGAGCAGCATCTGTATCCACCCATCCTTCGCGCTGTGCCTTCGCCATTACCTGGTTCAGCTTCTTAGTAACCGCTCCTTGT
>Ga0316191_10003064_pt1 | contig 12264 bp, 11 predicted proteins | sample Eddworburr2cm_MG_FD_204928 | JGI IMG/M metagenome (GOLD analysis project Ga0316191, IMG submission 204928) | Coastal sediment microbial communities from Maine, United States - Eddy worm burrow 2 cm | ecosystem: Environmental > Aquatic > Marine > Coastal > Sediment | place: USA: Maine...
CGTCATCCTGGTTTTTTACGCTGGTGGGGGTGGCGCTGACGATAAACGAGATGTTGTTGGCGCTGACGATCGACAGCGAATAGAGACCACCAGCAGTCGTGGCAACATATACTTCAGAGATGTCAGTCGGGTAGGTGCCTCTGTCTGAGTAGGCACGTTCCATTCGATCAGCCAGTTCCAGCAGTTGCCCCATGCCTTCGGCGCGGCGTGATTTCTTCACATGCTCCTGGTACGAGGGGTAGCCGACCGCCACTATGATTGAGAGTATGGCAATTACGATCATCAGCTCAATGAGTGTGAAGCCACCTGTCTTTTTAATCATGCTGTTTCCTTATCTGTCTGATCTCGTAGTTTCCCCGCATGGCCGGCTGGCCATGCGGGGTACAGTTTGCGATTACTGTCGCAGGTCAATCCAGTTGCGTTGACCAAGCACGGCGTTCGGTCCGAGTGACTCCAGGTCGATGGTTTCGATGGTGGTCACGTCGGCAGGTACGCCATCCGGTGTTGACGAGTTGTCGTTGTCTCCACCGGTCAGGTTCTTGTCGATATCCAGCAGGTGCTGCTCGGGTATGACACTGCCCGGTACGTAGTCACGGTACTGGGCATACTCGCGCAGGATGTCGCCGAGAACGGCATCGTTAAACAGATCATTCAGATCCAGCAGCGCCTGGTTGAGGGCTGCTTCGGACGTGTTGCTGTTATTAATGATGTTCAGCAATGCTGCAAAGCTCGACAGGATATCGGTACCTCTGAGTGCGTCGGCCCATTCCTTGTACTGGCCGAGGTTGAGGCCGCGTGTTTCCTGTGTCAGGGCGCTGCCGTAGTTTGCATCGCCGTAACAGGGGATCGAAGCCGTATCACCACGCTGGATGTTGTCGGCCAGGTCACTGTAGTGCCAGAAGATGGCGGTCTCATGGATCAGGCCGCTTTCATTGGCATCGCTGACCTTGGGATATATAGTTATTTTATTTCCCTGCTTGCTGTAGTCTTCTGCCGGTCCAAACCCCTGGGCATAGGTGCCACCTATGTAGGTGTTGCCCTTGTGCGGCATGTCAGTTTTGGTCTGCAACACGAAGGTATCCGGATCGAGCAACTGCGCGGTGAGCGCGCCGTTGCGCCAGCGGTAGCCGCTGTAGCCGCCTTCCTGGGTCTCGGTGACATGCAGATTAAGATCGGTGTCCTTGACGTAGCGAGCTGGTACCGGCAGAGGGGGTACTGATGCACAGGAGAGATCATCGTAGGGCCCGTCAGCGATGATCTGGGCGCGTGTGTCAAGCACGGCACTATTTGCGGCCTCAAGTACCTCGGGGTCTGAATAACACACCTTGGTGCCGGGTGAATGCAGGCCAAGCACGCATTGCGAACGGGTCGCATGGATACCCTCTCTCAGGATAGTGTCTTCATCAAACAAGACGCGCAGGGTGGCATCCGGGCTTTTCTCCGGGCACACATGGCTCAACGCAGTACCATCAAGTGCGGTGTTGTTGATGATGCTGTTGAGGGTGAAGATGATCGACTCACCATACTTGGGATCCCGAATGTTTTCCGGGGCTTTGCCGGCATAGAGCTCGCTTGCGATGTGGTCCTGGTATTGAATGAACTCATTGTCGCCGTTGCCATTAATACCACCCTCCCAGATCTTGCAACCGATCTGCAGGCTGCCGAGGGTCGAGAGGTCGGCGTTGGCGAGCACAACCATGAATTCCTGGCCGGGGTCGAGTGCGCCGCCGCCGTCGAGTTCATAGGTCTCGGCAACGCGGTTAAGTTCTGCTTCCACGGCCTCGATGCACTTGTTGCCCACCGCTATTCGCTTGTCGTTATCAACATCGCTGCATTCGACGGTAGGCGTGGTACTGACCGGGTCAGTACTGCCAGTTGTTGGGGCCAGGTTGGCGAGGCCGCGACGCGGTTCCAGGTTCAGCAGGTCGACAAAGGAGACGCCATTGGCGGTGTCATAGTCATGAAACAGGCCGTCCACCGCGCCACTGAGGCCGTCAGGGGCATCAACGAATTTTTCTGTGGCGTCGGATGTCTGGTAACCGGAGCTGTGCTTGCTGATCAGGTTGGTTGCGGTTGAACCACCGGTCGGGCTGTCGGTAATGACGTCGATGTGTCCGAACAGTAACGGACCCGGGGTGGTCACCGGCGGTACCGGCAGGATCAGTCCGTTAACGAACATCTTGTCGATACCATCGCGCAGTCGTACAAATACCGGCTGTGCAATGTTGCCTTCGCCGAGGCTTATACCGACCGGCGGCACACCGCTGGCGGTATCGAGCGCATTCAGCTTGGTATCACCGTTGAGGTTAAAGACTACCTTGTTGGCACTGGAACCCGTGAGGTAGTCCAGTGACATCATCCAGCTGTCACCGGCAACATTCGAGCCGTCACAATCAAGGCCGGTCGGGTTGGTGGTGACAAACTGCAAGCGCTTGGCGCGGATGAACGGTGCGCCGGTCAGGCGCTCGCCACAAATCGGCAGTTCCAGCCGCCAGCCACTTTTCAGGTTAGCCTCGCAAACGGTATCAGCGGTTGTACATGTGTAGTTAACCGGTTTGGTGGTCGGCGTGGTGCGCACGATCTTGTTTTCTCCATTGTTGGCAAAGAAAGCCGAGATGGGCGGATCGATAGCGTTCAGTGCCTGCAGCTGCAGGTCATCATTTTCCAGTGGGTCGAAGCTGGTGTCGGTGCCATCAATCCAGGATTTCTTGATATGGATTCCATAGACAGCCTGCTTGTAAAGTGAATTGCCAGCTGAATCCACGGCATCATTCAGGGTATCTTCCAGGCTGAAGATGCTACCGGTACCGAAGTAGAGGATATAACCGCCGACGGAGGGATCCGGGAATTCGACCAGCGCCGGTGTGTTGCTGATCGGCAGGTTCGGCACGCCATCGAAGACCTTGCGGAAGGTGGAGTTGGCCGGATCTGCCTTGTCCAGCCGGAACATCCAGACATCGCCGTTAATGTCACCGGCAAAGGCGATTTCAACGGTCAGGTCGGTATTGTCGCTGCTCAGCAGTACTGGCGAAGACAGGCCGCCGGTCGTCAAGGTGTCGATTTTGTGTACCGTGGTCGGGTCAGCCAGGCTGACCATCAGCAGGGCCGTCGGATGGGTCATGTCGGTATCGCAGTCAGAGTTATTAACACCGCTGCAGGCTGCCTTGTAGCCACTTCCGGTGAACACATACCAGTCCGGTGCCGCGCCAGTACCCAGCGGGGCGATGCGGGGTGCGCCATAGATATGCCCGAAATCACCACCGCTTTTTTCAAACAGTACGCTGTCGCTGGAGTAGGTCGGGGTGGTGAGATCCAGTGCGAACAGGCCTTCAAAGCCGGCGCCACCACCACTAACCAGTACCGTACGCCATTCACAGGCGCTGACATTGACAGGCAGGCTGTTGGCGTCAAGTGCGTCCACGCAGGTCGAGTGGTCCGGGTCGAGCTGTGCCGAGGTGACGAACATTTCGCCGTCGAGGTAATAGGTATGCTCGTAAGAAGGCACTGCCAGGCGGAACAGGTTTTCAATCACCATGGACGGGATATACCCCATGGCCTCCGAGCCGTCTGCCTCTGCAAAAAAGTGCAGGATGCCATCATTGGCCGGTGTGGCTATGACGCCGTTACGGTTGCGGTTGGCATAGCGAAAGCCGGAATAGCCTTCAAAGTTGTTGAACAGCTCTTTCGGCGGGCCGATGTAAACGGGCGTGCCAGTGACGTCACCCAGCAGGCTGTAACGGGTGCGCAGGGTACCATCGGTTTGTGCCCTTTCGTTGCTGCGGTCGCCGCGGATGAAGTTAAACACCGGGCCAAAGTAGTTGTTGCTCTGGCTGACAGCCGGATCCACGGCATCTGAAGGGTCACCGTCGCCATTGGGGTCGCTGATGGTATCGGCGTCCAGCGATATTTTCTGTGCGGCCGTCAGGTTGTCCCACAGAAAAGGCACCTGCGCCGAGCCGTCGTAGCTAAATAGTCGGCGTCCGCCGTTTGTCTCTTCCTTCCAGTAGTCGGTGATGTCCTGTTCATTTTTCAGAAAGGTGGCGCGCGCCATCCAGTTCTTGGTGGTGTCGCTGGCGAGTGCGATCAGTGCCGTGTTGTCGTTGGAGCCGACCAGTGTGTGGTTCAGTGAACGAGAACCATCGATGCCAATGTCGTACTCAATGAGATCTCCCTGCCAGGCACCGTTTTCAAACCAGGAACGGTAGGCCTTGGTCGGTCCGTCGAGCAAATCCCTGTTCTTGATAGCATATTCACCGAGCGTGACCGTCGGGGTGCTGGCCGGGTTAAAAACGGCGACGGCATATAACAGGCCACTGATGACCATGGTCATGGCCGCGAGTACCTTCCAGGGTGTATGTTTTGTTTTCATGGGAATCTCCATATATCAGGGGAGCAGCGGGTCGGTGACGACCACGGATTGTACGATGCGTTTTGCGCCCCTTGAACTTTCACTTTTGGCCGTGACCAGGAACACCTGGACGATGGCACCGGGTGCCGGCGTGATGACGCCGGAGTAGGAATTGTCCTCGCCGTCGTCGTTATCGGTACCTGCGTTAATGACGACGTATTCGCCATTACTGCCATCAGGCAGGGTTACAGTTTTTGTGGTGAAGCCCCAGGTCAGGTCGGTGGGTTCGACATCGCCCGCCGCGTGATAACCGGCTGTCGTCGGGTAGGAAAGGCCGCTGGATTCCACCAGCTGGATATCCTCGATGCCTCTCGCCAGCGTGTACTCGGCATTGTTCAGCGCGGTGGTCTGGAACTGGGTGTTACCGGCCATCAGGTTTTCAAGGCGAGACATATTCATGCTGAACACGCCGAGCAGGGTCAGGATCAGCAAAAAGATCAGCGCCATGAACAGGGCGGCACCGGCCTGATGCCGGGGTGATTGACAATTTTTATGTAGCTGCTTGTGCATGATCAGTCTCCGCCCTAGCGGTTGTTACGCAGTTGTATGGTCGAGGTATAGAGCTTGCGCCGATAACCGCGGCCGGCCGTGTCTGCCGGGGTGTAACTCACATTGCCCATGGCGTAGGTGTTGTCGTTGGTGTAGCCGGTTTCCGGACACTCTGCCCGGACCAGCAGCCAGATACGCGCAGCGACAACATTTACCCAGTCTGCTGCAGCGATGTTGTCAGCATCGAAATAGCGGTTGACCACGCCATCGCCGCTGGAGTCGACGCCGTACTTTATCTGCAGGTTGTCAACCCCGTAGGCCACTTCCTCGGCGAGGAAAGCTCCGTTGGTTAGCGCGATTCGAAAGAGAGAAGGGACGTCGCCATCGGCAGAGCATGCCGATCTGCTGGAGGAGGATGCGCCTATGTAATAGGCGCGCGCAACCAGCTCCGCGGTCCTGATGGCGGGTGCAACAAGCGTGTTTTCTGTGAGCTCACTATCAACGCCCTTAAACAGGCGTCCCCTGAATAGTGAGGAACGCAGGAAATATTCGTTCGGGTAACACAACGCGATAGTTGAACCGGCCGGGCACGACAGGGGCTTGGTAATGCTGCCGACGGCAGACGGGTTCGCGTAACGCACCAGCATCACATCACCTCTGACGTAGGAACCGGCACCGGTATCATCAATACAGTTATAGGCGTTGCCGGTATCTGACGGCTTTTCATTGCCGGTAAGATCCAGGCCGAAAATACTGCGATTCAGCATGCGCGCCCAGTTAGACGGGCCGTCAGATGTGGAGCCGGTGCACGCCTCGGCAGCAGCGGGGGGGGTGACGCCCTCTGAGCCGCCGATGGTGTTGATGTCGGCATTACCACCCCAGTAACCGGCGCGACGCAGGTCGGACACGACCACATCCATGGCATAGCGGCCATTTTCCTGGATGCGCGAGAGACTGTTCTGTATGACAAAACTCTTCTTCGAGCTGAGAAATATCTGCCCGATACCTGCCAGCAGTATGAGCGTGATGACCAGGGCGATCATCAGTTCTACCATGCTGAAGCCACGGCAATGGTGGGGGGATCGGCTTATATGTTTTAGTGTGTGCATGGTTATTCCGCAAAAATCAGTTGAAAGCACCGCAGATCGTCATTGTCCACCGGCGGACAGTTTGAGCCAGTAGCGCCGGTGCGACTCTCGTCCCAGCGAACGGTAATGGTGTGTGTCAGGGGCGGACCGGCCGTCTGGGTAATGTCTCCCAGCCCTCCAGGCAGTGTCGACACAGCATTTTTCCACTGGTTAAGGTCATAGAGGGCCAGCTGTGCAGTGCTGCAATCGCTTGAAGTGCAATCGGCGGGCGTGCCGGTGATCGGGCCGGAATCGATGACATAGTCACCATCGGTTATGCCCTGAGGGTTGGCGCGCATGCGATCGGTAATATCATAGGCGAGCATGGTGGAGGTGGTGCGCATGCTGGCCATTTCGTTTGATCGCAAGCCGGTGGTTTGCAGAGCAGCCAGCCCCAGCAGTCCGATGGATAGCACTAGCAAGGCAATCAGCACTTCCAGCAGCGTAAAACCCTGCTGTCTGTTTCTAAAATGTCCGGCTGGAGACGTCACGATATCAGGTGTCCTTTTCATGGGTTGCATGGTTGCTCGGTGATATTTGTGTGGCCTTGCGCAGTAATGATGATGCTGCGTTTCTGCTTTTGCTCACAGTCATCTGCCTTGAGTGTCAGGGTGACTTCTCCGCCGGATAAATGTCCGGTGGGCAGAAAGCCAATACTGCTGGCGCTGGCAGTGAGGGTGCTGCGTGATGGTCGGGCAACGGTATTGATCAGGCAGTCCTCGGTTTCCAGGCAGGTGCTGCCCGATGTGGCGGTTCCGGTAACTGTGTTGATGGCGCCGTCACGATTCAAATCAGAAAAAACGATCCAGCCGTTGGACCAGTCAGTGCTGTCGGAGCAGTCATCCAGGTCCGCATTGGCTGCACACAGCGTGGTGCCGGCACCGCGCTTGACCGCCTCATTACGGGCCATCTGGGTGCTGACCACGAAACTGTTGGCCTGCCCTGTGACGCGGTTGTTTTTTACAAAATCCATAAAGCCGGGGATGGCGATCGTCATAAGCACGCTGACGACCACAATCGTGATCATTAGTTCGACCATGGTAAATCCGTTTTGCCTTTCACAATACATAGTTCTACAAACCTCGCTCATCCATGTCATCCGCTATATGATAAACGGCCTAATTTTCCCGACAGTCGGGTGCAGCGCGTGTTTTTCCGCGGTATCCTTTGTTGGCGGCAAGACACTGAACAGCCATTGCTTACAATGATGTTTACCTTGGTACTAGGCTATCGACTGATAAAGGGCTTCCTTGACGGTGGTCGAGTGACCGCCATCGCAAAGCGGCGCTAAAAACTGAAGGGACCGGTATGGCGGATAACAGCACCAGTTTTGACTGCATAATCGTGGGCGCGGGCTTGCTGGGCATGTTGTCTGCGCGCGCCTTGCGTGCAGAGGGGATGTCGGTAGCCCTGCTGGACCAGGGAGAGGCAGGGAGAGAGGCGTCCTGGGCGGGCGGTGGCATCCTGTCACCGCTGATTCCCTGGCAATATCCGGATCCGATCTCCGAACTGGTGGTCTGGAGCCAGCAATACTATCCGGGGCTGGTCAGGCAACTGCAGGAGCAGACCGGCATTGATGCCGAATGGGTACAGTCCGGTGTGCTGTTTCTGGGTACCCCGATGGAAAGTCGCATCAGTGACTGGGCGGCAAGATATCAAACGCGTGTTGAGACTGTCGATGCGCAACAGGCACACCAGCTCGATCCGCAAGTTGTGCAGACGGAAGCCACCAGTCTGTTGTTGCCCGAGGTGGCACAAATCCGTAATCCGCTGTTGTGCACGGCACTGTCCAGGGCCATACAGTTACAGGGGGTCGAGCTGCGTGAACATACCGAAGTAACCGGTCTCTGCATCAAGTCGAATGGCATTCAGGGTGTAACGACGGCCAGCGGCACATTGACCGCAGAGCGCGTGGTGATCGCCGGTGGCGCCTGGAGTTCACTGATTATGCGGCAGGCCGGACTGGAGCTGGCGGTGGAGCCGGTGCTTGGACAAATGATCATGTTTGAAGCACGCCCCGGTTTGTTGCGGCATATCACCATGTACGGGGATTATTACCTGATACCGCGCCAGAATGGACTGGTATTGGCAGGCAGTACCCTGGAGTACACCGGCTATACCAAGAAAACCACGCAGGCGGCACGGGATATGTTGTCAGAAAAAGCCTTGATGCTTGTGCCTGCCCTGTCCGAATACAAGGTCATCAAACATTGGGCCGGTTTGCGTCCCGGTACGGCAGACGGAGTCCCCTTTATTGGAGAGCACCCGCAGATCCGTGGTTTGTATATGAATACCGGGCATTTCCGCAATGGTGTAGTGATGGCGCCGGCATCGGCACAGCTGTTACTGGACAGTATGCTCGGGCGGGAAAGTTTTACATCTTTTGCACCATATAAAGACATAGACGAAACCAATCTTGCCGATCTATAATGAGACTAAGGGAAAAAGCCCAGGGAAGGTTGGTATATTTCTGAAGGTAATTTTATGGAAAATCAAATAGATGGTCAGGCAGGCAGCAGGCAGGATGTGGCCCGTATGTTGCGCGATCATGGGATTTTACCTACGCAGCAACGCTTGATGATTGCCCGGGTATTGTTTGAGCGTCATCAGCATTATTCCGCTGATCAGGTCATGAGTTCAGTGAACGAGGGTCGTGAACGGGTATCGAAGGCAACGGTTTATAACACCTTGGGATTGTTCGCACGTAACGGCCTGGTGCGAGAAGTGATTGTTGATCCGACGCGGGTGTTTTATGACCCCAATACCTCTAATCACCACCATTTTTATAACGTCGATACTGGCGAGTTGATTGATATCGATTCCGCCAGTCTGCAGATCAGCGATTTGCCGGAACTGCCGGAAAGGACTGTTGCAGAAGGTGTGGATGTCATTATTCGCGTACGCAGTGAGTCAGCAGTCAACTGACCACATAGAAAAATAGTCTTTCCTGCTTTATAGTCTTTCACCGCAGAGCCGGAGTAGCTCAGTCGGTAGAGCAGCTCACTCGTAATGAGAAGGTCGGGGGTTCAATTCCTCTCTCCGGCACCATAAAAATAGGGTTAGCAGGTTTTCGTGCTCCCCTTGTTTCCCCATGAGTCACCGCCCGATGCGCTTACCATTAGACGCATCGGGTGTTGAGTATTTTATTTCCGGCTGACGGGCGTGACCGCTTTACCCATGTCTTTGATGAACCCATAACGGTTGATCTCACCCAGCTTGCCGGTGGCGGTGAAGTCATGCTGCTGGAAGAATACCCGCTGGCACCTGGAGAGTATGAAAGGATGCGGCTGGCGGTGCTCTCCGGTGATGAGAGTGTAGATAACACCTAGGTGGTCGAGGATTTATCAGAAGGTGGAGGCAGCTATCCCCTGAAGTGCCCGAGTTGTGCGAGGCAGCAAAGTGGCCTGAAACTTAAATGGCCGAATGACAGCACGTGGGAAACGGAGGGGTGGGTAGATTTTACGGTTGATTTTGATGTGCGCCGTAACGTTTTCCTCAATGGTTGCAAATAGAAGGAAACCGGCTGCGGCCGGTTTCTTCATGAGGGATAGCAGCTTGGAATGTTGCCGGCAATCATTCTTGAGATTCCATTCGGAGAAACCTGGATCTGACGGCCGTAGTCACTTCCCCGATTATCGCATAATGACATGATAGCGATGGCGCCGCCTTCATTGGTCGTACCGTCAGGGTTGAATTCCAGGTTTTTGTTCCAGCTCCAGCTGGTATTCAGCTTAACGCCGGTAGTGGCTGGCTGGCCACGGAACAGCAATGTGTCGGTACCGGCGTTGTAGGTATTGTTACTGTATTTACCGTCATCGGCAAAGATAATATAACCAGCTGTCCAGACTTTTTCTGAACCGCTACAGACGGGGTTGCTGGCATTCGGTGAATTGCTTCTGCACATGATAACGCGCACATCGCGTTTAGCTGCCTCGGCACGTGCCATGTGGATATGAGTGACAATCGAGTTGAGCTGTGTTGCCAGGCGGTTGTCCTTGACCATGTGGCCGATGCCGGGAACCGCGGTCGACAACACGATAGCGACAATGCCCATGGTGATGAGGATTTCCGGCAAGGTGAAGCCGCGTGATTTGTTGCGTCGATCCATATAGTTCGCCTGTCAGAGTATCGGCAACCGGTAAAAGGTCGCTGCCCTGATATTTATCGACAGCTTTACGCAGATGCTGAAGACTGGCGCAGGCTTGCGCGGCGGGATCTCCGTTTTATTTAGCTGGAAATGCTAAATAGCATTGATAAATCAATTGCTTGTATGTTTTTTGTGAGAGCGCCAATGGAGATAAAATCAACGCCCGTGCCGGCGGTATCACGCAGATTTTCAAGGCTGATATTGCCTGAGGCTTCAAGTTCTGCGCGCCCGGCAACGCGCTGTACCGCTGCCGTCAGGGCCGCGGTGTCAAAGTTGTCCAGCAGCAGTCGATCTGCGCCGGCGGCCAGCGCCTGCTGCAGCTGGTCTTCATTTTCGACTTCCACTTCAATCATCACGTTTGCATGGCTGTTTCTTGCAGTGCTGACAGCATTACTGATAGAACCGGTGGCTGCAATATGATTTTCCTTGATCAGGATACCGTCATATAAACCACTGCGATGGTTGTCACAGCCCCCGGTGCGGATGGCATATTTTTGTGCCTGGCGCATGCCCGGTATGGTCTTGCGTGTATCCAGTATCCGTACCGGCAGGTCTGCCACGGTATCTGCGTAACGACGGGCAAGTGTCGCAGTGGCGGACAATGTCTGCAGGAAGTTCAGGGCAGTGCGTTCACCGCTGAGGATTGATCGTGCGGGGCCGGTCACACTACACAGCGTCTGGTTATTTTTGATGCTGTCGCCATCCTGTGCTTGCCAGCACACCGATATGCGACTGTCCAGTTCAGAGAATACTGCATCAAACCACTGTTGGCCGCAGAGCACTGCCTGTTGTCGGCAAATGACAGTAGCTGATGCCGTTTGATCCTCCGGGATCAGTGAAGCAGTGATATCACCACTACCGATGTCTTCGTCCAGTGCTGTACGTACCGCATGCAGCATGGCTTCTTCAAGGACATCGAGTAACATTCAGGTGGACAGTTCCAGCAGTTCTATTTCGAACACCAGCGTGGCATTCGGCGGGATAACGCCACCGGCACCGGCAGCGCCATAGGCCAGTTCCGGTGGCACCAGCAGGCGTCGAACACCACCCACCTGCATACCCTTGACGCCTTCATCCCAGCCCGGGATGACATAGCCGCATTCCATCGGAAAGCTGAAAGGCTCGTCACGGTCACGGCTGGAATCAAACTTGGTTTCGTCTTCCAGCCAGCCGGTGTAATGCACGATAGCAGTTTGTCCTCTGCCAGTAGCGGTATCTCCGGAGCCTGTAGTTATATCGGTGTAGCGCAGACCGGAATCGGTGGTTACTTCAGTCATGGCGGTTTTCCTGTCAGTTGTGAAAATAAAATAATAACATTGCTGTATGCGGTTTATGGCGGGTTGCTTCCGGTCAGTGTTGCCCGGCCCCGGTTTCTGACCGGGACATATAGTCTTTCTTGAGTTTGTTCACCAGTCCCGCCAGCAGTATCAGCCCCAGCAGGTTCGGCAGCGCCATGAGTATGTTGGTGATGTCGGCAATATTCCATACCAGTTGCAATGGCACAGCCGCGCCAACAATTACCAGTAGCGTATATAAAATGCGATAGGGCAGGACGGCACGCTCACCAAACAGGTAATAAGCGGATCGATCGCCGTAGTACGACCACGCGAGGATGGTGGAATAGGCAAATAGTGCCAGGCTGACACCGACGATCAGTTGGCCGGTGTTACCGAGTGTGCCGTTAAAGGCATGCGCGGTGAGGGCTGCGCCGGTCAGTGAATCGCTGCCTTCCTGCCAGGCACCGGTGGCAATGATGACCAGGCCGGTCATGGAGCATATGACAATGGTGTCGATGAACGGCCCAAGCATGGCAACCAGCCCCTCGCGCACCGGTTCATTGGTACGCGCAGCGGCGTGTGCCATGGGTGCAGACCCCAGACCGGCCTCGTTGGAAAACAGGCCACGTGCGACACCCCAGCGGATGGCTTCCCCGACAGCTGCGCCACCCACGGACCATGGATTCAGTGCCATGTCGAAAATGGTCAGGAAGGCGGCGGGGATGGCGCTGGCGTGCATGAACAATATGATCAGTGCGGTAATGATATAGGCGGCCGCCATAAAAGGCACAATGACACTGGCAACATGGGCGATAC
>Ga0316191_10003066_pt1 | contig 12257 bp, 21 predicted proteins | sample Eddworburr2cm_MG_FD_204928 | JGI IMG/M metagenome (GOLD analysis project Ga0316191, IMG submission 204928) | Coastal sediment microbial communities from Maine, United States - Eddy worm burrow 2 cm | ecosystem: Environmental > Aquatic > Marine > Coastal > Sediment | place: USA: Maine...
ATGTGAAGCGCGGCGGCAAGATCTGGATCCGGGTGTTCCCGGACAAGCCGATTACGCAGAAGCCGCTTGAAGTGCGTCAGGGTAAAGGTAAGGGCAACGTCGAGTACTGGGTCTGTCAGATCCAGCCCGGGCGGGTGCTGTATGAGATGGAAGGGGTGACTGAGGAGATTGCGCGCGAGGCGTTCCGCCTGGCTGCGGCCAAACTCCCTATCGCCACCACCGTCGTGACCAGGCAGGTGATGTGATGAAAGCCAGCGAGTTGCGGAAAAAGACAGGAGCCGAGCTGCAGGAAGAGATCCTCAACCTGCGCCGGGAGCAGTTCAACCTGCGCATGCAGCGGGCTTCGGGCCAGATGGCGCGTCCGGACCAGTTCAGCAAGGTTCGCAAGGATATTGCACGGGTCAAGACCGTGCTCAAGCAGATGGAGGCCGCCAGCCTCCCGGGTGACGCGAAATGAGCGAGTCGAAGCAAGACACTGGAAGCAAGCAGCGCACGGTCACCGGCCGGGTGGTAAGCAATCGCATGGACAAGAGTGCTTCGATCGCCGTTGAGCGGCTGGTCAAGCACCCTGTCTACGGCAAGTTCATCCGTCGCACCTCCAAGCTGATGGCTCATGACGAGAATAACGAGTGCCAGATCGGAGATACCGTGGAGATCGCTGAATGTCGGCCGATTTCCCGGCATAAGGCCTGGCGTGTGGTCAATATCGTGGTGCGTGCCGAAGTCCGCTAACGCGGAATTGGGTTCCGGTCAGAAGATTAACGAGAAGAAGTCATGATCCAGATGCAGACCGTTTTGACTGCTGCTGATAACAGCGGCGCCCGGCGCATCCAGTGCATCAAGGTACTGGGCGGCTCCAAGCGCCGTTATGCCGGCGTGGGTGACATTATCAAGGTCAGCGTCAAGGACGCGATTCCGCGCGGCAAAGTGAAAAAGGGCGAAGTCTATAACGCCGTAGTGGTGCGTACCCGTAAGGGCGTACGTCGTCCTGACGGATCGCTGATCCGCTTTGACGGTAATGCCGCAGTGTTGCTGAATGCGCGCCTCGAGCCGATCGGAACCCGTATCTTCGGGCCGGTCACGCGCGAGCTTCGTACCGGCAGTTTTATGAAGATCGTATCCCTCGCGCCGGAAGTGCTCTGAGGCGTCGCGGAGAACTTAGATGGCTATTGAAAACATCAGGAAAGGCGACGAAATCGTCGTGATCACCGGCAAAGACAAGGGCCGTCGTGGCACTGTCATCCGCGTGTTTGACAACGATCGGGTGCTGGTCGAGAACGTGAACGTGGTGAAGAAGCACCAGAAGCCCAATCCCAATGCCGGGGTTCAGGGCGGAATCATCGAGAAGGAAATGCCGCTGCATGTCTCCAACGTAATGCTGTTCAATCCGGTCACCAAGAAGGGTGACAGGGTCGGCGTGCGCTCATTGGAAGACGGCCGCAAGGTTCGTTATTTCAAGTCCAACGACGAGGTCGTGGACGTCTAGTCCAGGTCGCAGAAATGTCAAGACTGCAAACTTATTATCGCGATACCGTGGTGCCCCAGCTTCAGGAGAAGCTTGCTCTGAGCAATCCCATGGAAGTGCCGCGCATCCAGAAGATCACTGTCAACATGGGTGTCGGCGAGACCGTGCGCGATCGCAAGATCCTCGATCACGCAGTAGGCGATATGGTCAAGATCACCGGTCAGAAGCCGCTGGTCACGAATGCCCGCCGCTCGGTCGCCAGCTTCAAGATCCGCGATGGCTGGCCGGTAGGCTGCAAAGTCACGCTGCGCCGTGAACGGATGTTCGAGTTTCTCGACCGTCTGATCAACATAGCGATCCCGCGTGTGCGTGACTTCCGCGGTATGAGTGCGAAGTCCTTCGACGGGCGCGGCAATTACAACATGGGTGTCCGCGAGCAGATCATTTTCCCGGAAGTGGACTATGACCAGATCGATGAGCTGCGTGGGCTGAATATCACGATCACCACCAGTGCGAAAAATGACGAGGAGGGGCGGGCGCTACTTGAAGCGTTCGATTTCCCCTTCCGCAAGTGAGGAACGGTTCCGATGGCTAAGAGATCAATGCTCGAGCGGGAGCGGAAACGCGCCAAGACAGTGGCCAAATACGCGGCCAAGCGCGCCAGATTCAAAGAGATCATCCGCAATCCGATGAGTTCCGACGACGAGCGTGACCAGGCCATGGCCAAGCTCCATGCGCTGCCGCGGGACGCGAGTCCTTCGCGCTTGCACAACCGGTGTCAGATCACTGGTCGTCCGCATGGCTACTACCGCAAGTTCGGCCTCGGCCGGAACAAGCTCCGTGAGACCGCCATGGCTGGCGAGATTCCCGGGCTCACCAAGGCCAGCTGGTAAGGAATGACATCATGAGCATGACTGATCCAGTTGCTGACCTGTTGACCCGAATCCGTAACGGACAGAGGGCCGGCAAGACGCACGTCGTCGCACCGGCATCCGGTCTGAAAAAGGCGGTCCTTAAGGTGCTGAAAGATGAAGGCTACATCGCCGGCTTCAGCGCTGAGAAAGAAGGTGCAAAAGAATCGCTTTCAATCGAGCTTAAGTATTTCTCCGGCAAACCGGTGATCGAGACGGTTGATCGGATAAGCAAGCCGGGTTGCCGGGTTTACAAGAATAAGGATGAGTTGCCCAAGGTGATGGGCGGGCTTGGTATCGCCGTGGTCTCGACCTCGAAAGGGGTGATGAGTGACCGTGATGCCAGGGCTCAGGGCCAGGGCGGCGAGATCCTCTGCGTAGTTTCCTAAGCAGCCGGAAACGGCGAGAGTAATTTAGATGTCCAGAGTCGCAAAAAAGCTGATCTCCCTGCCTAAGGGTGTCGAACTCAAGGCCGACGGGACCACTGTGACCGTGAAAGGCCCCAAAGGCTCGTTGTCGCTGGACCTGCAGCCGGGTATCGGCCTTGAGCAGGATGAGCAGGGTGTGCAGATTGCCGGCAGCAGCGCTGACCGGAAGATCCAGGCGATGGCCGGAACGACCCGTGCACTGCTGGCCAATATGGTGACCGGTGTGTCTGAAGGATTTGAGCGCAAGCTTGAGCTCAAGGGTGTTGGTTATCGTGCGCAGGCCAAAGGGCAGACTCTGAATCTGACCCTCGGATTCTCGCACCCGGTGGATTACGAAGTGCCTGCTGGTATCACCGTGGAGACCCCGAGCCAGACGGAAGTCGTGGTCAAGGGTATCGACAAGCAGGTCGTAGGTCAGGTGGCTGCCGAGATTCGTCGCTATCGTCCGCCCGAGCCTTACAAGGGCAAAGGCGTGAGATATGCGGATGAGCGGGTGGTTCTGAAGGAAGCGAAGAAGAAGTAGGCAGGTCGAGGCATGGATAAGAAGCAGACTCGTTTGCGTCGCGCCCGGCGGGGCCGCGCCAAGCTCCGTGAGCTGGGCGCCTACCGTTTGAGCGTGCATCGTACGCCCCGGCATATCTATGCCCAGGTGCTCGGACCCGATGGCGGCAAGGTGATCGCCACGGCATCGACCGTGCAGGGGGAATTGCGCTCGGGCCTGAAGGGCACGGGCAACATCGCGGCGGCAGCAGCCGTCGGCAAACTTATTGCCGAGAGGGCGAAGGAGGCGGGTATTACTCGCGTCTCGTTTGACCGCTCCGGCTTTAAGTATCACGGTCGGGTCAAGGCGTTGGCGGAAGCCGCGCGTGAAACCGGCCTCGAATTCTGAACGCCGTCCAGGGGTTAAATCGGTATGGCAGCACCAGACAGAAATAGCGCGGGCGACGACCTCATTGAGAAGCTCGTCACCATCAATCGCGTCGCCAAGGTAGTCAAGGGCGGACGCCAGTTCGGCTTCACCGCGTTGACCGTGGTTGGCGATGGCGAAGGCCGGGTCGGTTTTGGCTACGGCAAGGCCCGTGAGGTCCCGCTGGCGATACAAAAAGCGATGCAGGCGGCGCGCAAGAATATGCAGCGGATCCATCTCCGCGGCGACACCCTGCAGTACGCGATGGTCGGTAACCACGGTGCGACCAAGGTGTACATGCAGCCGGCTTCAGATGGTACCGGCGTCATCGCCGGCGGTGCGATGCGTGCGGTATTCGAGGCAGCCGGCGTGCGTAATGTGCTGGCCAAGAGCTACGGATCGCGCAACCCCATCAACGTGGTGCGGGCGACCATCAGCGCGCTGGCCGACATGAACTCCCCCAAGGCCATTGCGGCCAAACGGGGCAAGACCGTGGAACAGATCCTGGGTTAGAACAATGGCTGGAAAGAAAACCAAATCCGCGGCCGGTGTGAAGGTAACGCTGGTCCGCAGTACCAACGGACGTCTCGCGAGCCATAAGGCCTGCGTCGCCGGTCTGGGCCTGCGCCGGATCAATCACACTGTCACCGTGATCGATACTCCGGAGAACCGGGGCATGATCAACAAGGTTTCTTACCTGTTGCAGGTAGAGGAAGGCTGAGATGCGTCTGAATACCATTAAGCCCGATGCCGGCAGTCGCAAGCCTGGCAAGCGCCTGGGTCGCGGTCATTCCGCGGGACAGGGCAAGACCAGTGGCCGTGGCGTCAAGGGTCAGCACGCGCGCTCCGGCGGCTACCACAAAGTCGGTTTCGAGGGCGGCCAGATGCCGCTGCAGCGTCGCTTGCCGAAGGTAGGCTTTGCGTCGCGTAAGGCGCGTTTCGCGGCTGAGGTTCGCCTGCATGAACTGGCCAAGATCGATGGCGACGTCGCGGACGAGCTGGTACTCAAGCGCGCCGGCATCGTGTCCCAGCGCGCCCAACGGATCAAAGTGATCGCGTCCGGCAAGCTGGAGCGAGCCATTACCGTTAAAGGCTTGCTGGTGACGGCCGGTGCCCGCAGCGCAATTGAGGCTGCCGGCGGCAGCGTCGAGGCCTGATCCAGGAATCCTGACCGTGGCGAAATCCAAAGGCATAAGCTCGAACCCGGCGCTGGCCCTCGGTGAAGCAACCCGCTTCTCCGAGCTGCGTAAGCGCCTGGTTTTTCTGATTGGCGCTCTGATCGTCTATCGCATCGGCACCTTTATCCCGGTGCCGGGAATCGATCCGGAAGCGCTGGCCAGTTTCTTCGAGCAGCAGGAAGGCACCATCCTGAGCGTGTTCAACATGTTCTCTGGTGGTGCGCTGGAGCGCCTGAGTATTTTCGCTCTGGGCATCATGCCCTACATTTCCGCCTCCATTATCATGCAGATGATGGCGGTGGTGGTGCCGTCGCTGGCACAGCTGAAGAAGGAAGGCGAGGCCGGACGGCGCAAGATTACCCAGTACACGCGTTACGGCACCGTGGGTCTGGCGACCTTCCAGTCTATCGGCGCCGCGATCGCGTTCCAGAATCAGGGCGTGGTCATCGCGCCGGGTCCGCAGTTCGTGTTTACCGCCGCGGTGACGCTGATCACCGGGACGATCTTCCTGATGTGGCTTGGCGAGCAGGTCACCGAACGCGGTATCGGCAACGGTATCTCAATGATCATCCTGTCGAGCATTATCGCCGGTTTGCCGGCCGCCGTCGGCGGCACTCTTGAACTCGTCCGCACCGGCGAGATGGCGGCAGCGCTGGCCCTGATCCTGTTCGTGCTGATCATCGCGGTAACCGGGTTCGTGTCCTTCGTGGAGCGGGCGCAGCGGCGGATCACCGTCCACTATGCAAAGCGGCAACAGGGCCGTCGAATGGTCCAGGGCCAGAGTACCCATCTGCCATTCAAACTGAATATGTCTGGCGTGATTCCGCCGATTTTTGCCTCCAGCATTATCCTGTTCCCGGCCACGATCGCGCAGTGGTTTGGTACCAGTGAAGGCTTCGGCTGGCTGCAAAGAATCTCCGGCAGCCTGGCGCCCGGACAGCCGGTATACACCGTGCTGTACGCGGGGCTGATCATCTTTTTCTGCTTCTTCTATACCGCGCTGGTGTTCAACTCGCGGGAGACGGCGGACAACCTGAAGCGCTCCGGCGCGTTTATCCCCGGCATTCGGCCGGGCAAGCAGACCGGCGAGTACATCGATGCGGTGCTGACTCGCCTGACGTTTTGGGGAGCGGTCTATGTGACTGCCGTCTGTCTGCTTCCGGAATTGATGAGAATGTACTGGAATGTACCGTTCTACTTCGGCGGAACGTCCCTGCTGATCATCGTGGTGGTGGTGATGGATTTCATGTCGCAGCTGCAGGCTCACATGATGAGTCATCAGTACGAAGGCATGCTTAAGAAGGCCAACCTGAAGGGTCATGGCCGCGCGGGACGGGTCCGCTGATAGCGGCCGCTTCCGATTCGGGAGAGAGAAATGAAAGTTAGAGCATCGGTCAAAAAGATCTGCCGGAATTGCAAGATTGTCCGTCGTCATGGCGTGGTACGGGTGATCTGCACTGACGCCCGCCACAAGCAGCGGCAGGGCTGATCAGCGCTTGAAGAAGTGCTGCTTTTACGGTAGATTGTTCGGTTTCGCGCGGCTTACAGGAGTCAGTCTAAATGGCGCGTATTGCAGGGATTAATGTCCCCCCACATAAGCATGCAGTGATTGCGCTGACCCATATCTATGGGATCGGTCGCTCGACCGCGCGCAAAATCTGTGTAGCGGCGGGAATCGAGCCTGACGTGAAGATCAAGGACCTCAGCGAGCCCGAGGTCGATCAGATCCGCGCAATCGTGTCCAAGCACATGGTCGAGGGTGACCTGCGCCGCGATATTTCTATGAACATCAAGCGCTTGATGGACCTCGGTGCTTACCGCGGCATCCGTCATCGCCGGGGATTGCCGCTGCGTGGACAGCGCACGCGGACCAACGCCCGGACCCGCAAGGGTCCACGGCGCCCGATCCGCAAGTAAGCCGCCCGGATATTCCCCGCGGACGTCAAACCGACGCCAGCCGGGGATACCACCAGGGCACATCAGAACGTCTGCAGGAAAGACGGGACTATTTAGGTAGGCACTATGGCAAAGCCGACGACGAAGACGAAAAAGAAAGTGAAGAAGACGGTGGTCGATGCCATCGCTCATATTCACGCGTCTTTCAATAACACGATCATCACCATCACGGACCGCCAGGGCAACGCATTGTCGTGGGCGACTTCGGGTGGCTGCGGTTTCCGTGGTTCGCGCAAGAGCACGCCCTTCGCTGCCCAGGTGGCCGCGGAGAAGGCTGGCCTGGCCGCCAAGGAATACGGCGTACAGAACATGGAAGTCCGGGTCAAAGGTCCTGGGCCGGGTCGCGAATCCGCGGTTCGTTCGCTGAATGCGGTGGGTTTCCGGATCTCTCAGATCGCGGACGTCACGCCAATACCCCACAACGGATGCCGGCCGCCCAAGAAGCGTCGGGTGTGACGGAGAGTTAGGTCATGGCTAGATATCTCGGACCCAAGTGCAAGTTGTCGCGCCGCGAAGGCACCGACTTGTTCCTCAAGAGTGGCGTGCGTCCGCTCGAATCCAAGTGCAAGCTGACAGTGCCGCCGGGTGGCGCGCCGCAGCGTCGCCCGCGGATTTCAGATTATGGTTTGCAGCTGCGTGAAAAGCAGAAGCTGCGTCGTATGTACGGCGTGCTCGAGAAGCAGTTCCGCAACTACTACAAGAAGGCGGCGGGCCAGAAGGGCTCTACCGGTGAGAACCTGTTGCAGCTGCTGGAAGGTCGTCTGGATAATACCGTTTACCGCATGGGGTTCGCCTCGACCCGTGCCGAGGCTCGTCAGCTGGTCAGCCACAAAGGCATCCGGGTGAATGAAGAACTCGTCAATATTCCCTCGTACCAGGTCAACGGCGGTGACGTCGTTTCTGTCCGCGAGAGATCGAGGAAGCAGCTGCGTATCCAAAGCGCACTGTCCATCGCAAGCCAGGTCGGTTTCCCCGAGTGGGTCGAAGTCGACGAAAAGAAGATGACCGGGACGCTGAAGCAGCTTCCTGACCGGGGAGACATCCTTCCCGACATCAACGAAAACCTGGTTGTGGAGCTCTACTCCAAGTAATAGCCGAGGCTCATTGCAATGCCCGATTCCGTTACAGAATTTCTCAAGCCGCGTGTCGTCAAGGTGCAGTCCCAGACTGCGAATCTTGCGCGGGTCGTCATCGAGCCCTTTGAACGGGGCTTTGGCCACACGCTGGGCAATGCGCTGCGTCGCATCCTGCTCTCGTCCATGCCCGGCAGCGCCATCATCGAGGCCGAGATGGAAGGCGTACTGCATGAGTACACCAGCATTGAGGGTGTGCAGGAAGACGTCGTCGACATCCTGCTCAACCTGAAGCAGGTTGCGATCCGCATGCATACCCGAAACGAAGCCGAACTGACCCTGCACAAGAAGGGCGCCGGACCGGTGACTGCTGGCGATATCACCGTTGATCACGACATCGAGATCGTTAACCCCGATCTGGTCATCGCTACGCTGACCAGCGCCGGCGAACTGAACATGCGACTGAAGGTCGTACGCGGCCGCGGTTACCAGCCGGCAACCCTGCGTCCTGCTTTTGAGGAGCAGGCCGGTCCTATCGGCCGCCTGCAGCTTGACGCTTCTTTCAGCCCGATACGCCGCGTCAGCTATACGGTCGAATCCGCACGTGTGGAGCAGCGTACCGATCTGGACAAGTTGCTGATCGACATCGAGACCAACGGCACCATCGATCCCGAGGAGGCAATTCGTCGCGCCGGCAACATCCTCAAGGACCAGCTGTCGGTGTTTGTAGACCTCAAGGGTCAGGCAGAGGCTTCGGCCAGCAGTGACGAGGCTCAGGTCGATCCGATTTTGCTGCGCCCGGTGGACGAACTGGAGCTGACGGTGCGTTCGGCAAACTGTCTGAAAGCAGAGAACATCAATTACATCGGTGATCTGGTGCAGCGGACCGAAGTCGAGTTGCTGCGTACGCCAAATCTGGGCAAGAAGTCGCTGACCGAAATCAAGCAGGTGCTCGAGAGCCACAGCCTGGCCCTCGGCATGCGACTGGACAACTGGCCGCCGGCCAGCCTTAGACAAGAAGACGAGCAGGTCGCCTAAGGCGATCGGCTGAAGATCGGGAAACGGAATCATGCGCCATCGTCAATCCGGCCGCCAGCTCGGGCGAAACAGCTCGCACCGTCGAGCCATGTATCGCAACATGACTGCCTCGCTGCTCAAGCACGAAGCCATCCGCACAACGGTGCCGAAGGCCAAGGAATTGCGCCGGGTCGTTGAACCGCTTATCACCATGGCCAAGGTCGATGGTGTGGCTCAGCGCCGCCGTGCTTTCGATCGTCTGCGTGACAAGGAAGCGGTCGGCAAGCTGTTCAAGGAGATCGGTCCGCGCTATCAGGGTCGCCCCGGCGGCTATCTGCGGATCCTCAAGATCGGCCTGCGTCCTGGCGATGCCGCCCCGATGGCCCTGGTTCAGCTGGTTGGCGGCAGCGCCGACCCGGCAGCCGCGGAGACCGCCGAAAGCTAATCGGCGCTGTGCCAGATTGAATCAAGAGGCCGGGCATTGCCCGGCCTTTTTTGTGCAATGGTTCATCGTCCCGCGACGGAGCTCGCCGGCGGCATGGAGCCGCCATGATGCATACGCCATAATTGCTGCAGACACCGGAGTAGATCCGGTGACATGAATCCGGGGGAACGCATTGGCTGTAACACTAGACGAATGCCTGGTTGTGGGGATCGCTTCACGCGCCTTGTTTGACCTGCGTGAGGAAGATCGGATCTTCCGTGAACAGGGCCTGGAAGCCTACCGCGCACATCAGCTGGCGCAGGAATCGGTGCTGCTCAGGCCGGGCGCCGGCTTCGCGCTGGTCAAGGCGATCCTTCGGCTCAACCAGCTGGATGAGCGCCGCCGCGCCGAAGTGGTCATTATGTCGCGCAATTCCACCGAGACCAGCCTGCGAATCTTCAACTCGATAGAGCATTATGGTCTGGATGTGAATCGCGCGGCCTTGTCCGGCGGCGCCGCACTCGCGCCTTATCTTCATGCCTTCAGCGTCGATCTGTTTTTGTCCCAGTACGAGGACGATGTGCAGGCCGCGCTCGCCGGCAATATCGGCGCCGCCATCCTCTATGACTATGCCGGGAGCGAGGATCAGGATATTGACCAGATCCGCATCGCCTTCGATGGCGACGCGACCCTGTTCTCAGGGGAGTCAGAGCTGATCTATCAGCAACAGGGTCTTGCAGCCTTTGAACGTAACGAAACGGAGAAGGCCCGGCAGCCGTTGGCGGAAGGGCCGTTCGCCGGTTTCCTCAAGAGCCTGTCCGCAATCCAGCGCGGGGCGCCGCCCGGCCAGGCACCGATCCGAACCGCTCTGGTTACTGCCCGCGGTCGACCGACGCATGAACGGGTCATCCGTACTCTGTTGGAATGGGGCGTGATCATCGACGAGGCGTTCTTCCTCGGCGGCGTGCCCAAGACCCGGTTTTTGGAAGCGTTTCGGCCGCATATTTTCTTTGACGACCAGCCGGCCCATTGCGAGCGCGCAGCCCCGACAGTGCCTACCGGACGCGTGCCTTTCGTAGTCGGGCGGTAGGCCCGGAACGCTATTCCCGAGGGGTCTCACTTGTTTACGTATTTGTTGTCGCCGCCTGACCAATCGCTCCACCGGCCGCCGGACGCGTCTGTAACGCGGCTTGCAAGGGCAACCCGCGCGCCAGCCGCTGGCGCCGGTGAGCTCAGGCGTTAGGCGATATAAACTGGTTTTTGCCTGCTGCGGAGGTATGCTCCAATTGTTAGGACCTTGAATTTCAAATGGGGCATGCCCGTGAAGCTAGATTATCCACCGAGGCTTAAAAACAAGTTCTACCTTACCGGCGGAGGAACGGAAACAGAAATTCTCTATAAGTGGGGTTATGATCTACCCGAATTTGCCATGTTCACACTGCTCGACAACGAAGAGGCAAACGAATGTGTTCGTAATATGTATCGTCGATATTTTGAGGTGGCCGCGAAAAATAATACGGGTCTCGTGATAGAAGGGCACGATTATCGCGCTAGCCCGGACTGGGCCGAGAAATTAGGTATATCTTTAGAGAATCTGGCTGAAATACAACATCGGATAATCAGTTTTCTAACAGACCTTAAAACCGAGTTCGATGGCAAGGTTTCTGACGTTGTTATTACCGGAGGAGTTGGACCCAGGGGGGACGCCTACGGGACAGGGGGTAATATTTCAGAAGCAGAGGCGGAGGATTACCACTCAGTTCAGCTTTCTACTCTCAAAGACACAGATGCCGACATGGCGGTTGCCCTTACCTTCAACAATATTCCCGAAGCCGTGGGAATTGTTCGAGCTGCAACCAAAATTGGTATTCCGATCGGAATCAGTCTTACCTTGAATACAGAGTCACGCCTTAGCTCAGGCCCAAGTTTGAGGGAGGCAATCGAAGCCATCGATGAAAATACCGATGGGGGAGCCGCCTGGTATGGCACTAACTGCTCTCATCCATTGGAGTTCGAGCCAGCTATTTCTGATGGGGGGTCCTGGCTCCAAAGATTGCGCTTGATAAGACCAAATGCCGCGAAGATGGATAAAATGTCCTTGTGCAAACTCGGGCATCTCGAAGATGGCGATCCCATCGAGTTGGGTACTCAGATGGGAGATGTGGCCAGTCGTTTTCCCACTGTGGATATTATTGGAGGCTGCTGCGGCACTGACGAGCGACACTTGAATGAAATTGCCAAAAACGTCAATTCGGTTCGGCGGGCAAACTGAATTATCGTCTTGCACTCGCCATATTTAATGGCATTGAAATATCGCCTAACAAACGCATGCAGTCGGACGCGGCAACGCCGCGCCGCTGATGCGAGGCGTTATAGGGCCTGCTGCGTAGCGTCTTGACGTTATGACGTCGTAGCGTTAATGTCGCTGGATGCCTGAAAACACCCAAAAACGCGCCACCGTCTATTTCGATCCAACGCTTCACAGAGCGCTGCGGCTAAAGGCTGCGGCAACCGACCGCAGCATCTCCGAGATCGTGAACGACGCCGTGCGTGCTGCGTTGGCGGAAGACGCTGAGGATCTTGCTGATTTCGACGAACGACGCGATGAGCCAGCCTTACTGTTTGAGGACCTGGTAAAGGACCTCAAGCAACGTGGCCAGATATAAGCTACTTATCAAAAAGTCCGCCGCGAAAGAACTTGAAGCAATCCCTCGAAAGAAAGACCGCCAGCGGCTCGTTCGAAAGATCGATTCACTAGCCAACGATCCCAGGCCACCCGGCTGTAAGAAACTCGCTGGGTCCGAACGCTACCGAATACGACAGGGCTGTTACCGCATTGTCTATGAGATTCAAGACCAGCAACTCATCGTATACGTGGTCAAAATCGGTGATCGTAAG
>Ga0316191_10003069_pt1 | contig 12252 bp, 11 predicted proteins | sample Eddworburr2cm_MG_FD_204928 | JGI IMG/M metagenome (GOLD analysis project Ga0316191, IMG submission 204928) | Coastal sediment microbial communities from Maine, United States - Eddy worm burrow 2 cm | ecosystem: Environmental > Aquatic > Marine > Coastal > Sediment | place: USA: Maine...
CGTGATCAGGGCACCAATGATGAACAATGTCACCGTCATCGCGATCATCATTTCGACCAGGCTGAAACCGTTCTGATGAAAGCGAATCCTGCTGCGTCGGGTATCTGTTTTCATTAACATCTCGATGTGGCTCTCTGTAGTCTCTAGAGGACGGAATCGCGGTCGTAGATGGTGCGGCTGACCGTATAGCTGAAATTCTCGGTCTGGCCGCCACCTGCGACGGTGGTGGTACCGGCCGTAGTCGTCGCGGTGTTCGAGCTGCGCGTAATCCGCTCCGTCCAGTTGACCTGGATCGTATAAGTCCAGAGGTTGGTGCCGGCTGCGGCCCGCGCCACGGTCGCCGCGCCTCCGGGCAGAACGGCGCCAAGCCGGGTGTTGAATTGGACCAGGTCATAGGTCGCGAGATCGGCCGGTGTGCACATCAGTGCAAAGCAATCGCTCGGCGCCGCTGTTGGTAAAGGGTCGACCGCATAGTTGCCGGCGATGGCGGCAGGGTTATTGGCTTCGATGCGTTCGAGCAGATCGAGACCGAGGATCACTGCCTCGGTGCGCAACTGCCCGCTTTGCGTGACCTTCATCGCATAGGCCTGCAAGCCGGCGGTGCCGAGCAGCGCCGTTGCAATCACGAACATGGTCACCAGAACCTCAAGCAGCGTGAAACCCGTTTCGGTGCGGGTACTGCTGGCATATTTTGTACGCGTAACACTCATTGGTTAATTTCCTCCCGTTTTCGCCGTGACGACGCTGCCCGAAGGCTGGATGGTTGCGCTCCGGCTGATCGCGGTGCCGCCAGTCACGGTAAATACCGCCCCCGCACTGGTGCTTCCGGTCGGGAGCATGACCAGATTGACCGCCGGACCGCTAACCGCCAGCGGCGCAGCGATCGCGGCCTGAACCTTGATCGGATTGGGTTCCGCGGCGGTCGATGGATCGCATGCCCCGTTGCTGTCGCGGTCATAACAAACCAGCCAGCCGTTCATCCAGGCAGCAGCAGCCGGTGCGCCGGTGCAATCGTTGGTGGCGGGATTCGCCTGGGCACAAAACAGAATGCGCGAGTTACGTTTCACCGACTCGCTGCGCGCGACCTGAATATCGGTGGTGAGCGTGCTCATCATCGATCCGGCTCGCACATCGCGGGTAAAATTCACGAATGATGGCAGGCCAATTGCCATCAGAATGCCCGCAATCGCCATTATGATCAGCAGTTCAATAATGCTGAATCCACCTGCAGTGAATGTTTTGCGCTCGGTTCGTAACACGTTCTGGTCTCGCTTCATGTTCCTGTCTGGTTTAGCCCGTTATCGGGTTCAGGAGCATTATTTCCCGACCAGACGCCGAACCTCCAGCCTTCCCCGACGGGCGACCGGAATCAGTAGATGAACGGCATGGCGCGATGAACGGCGCGTAAACAGTGACGATCCGCCGTGCGAGATGCCGAATCCTCGACAGGGAAAACGCGCATGGTCGCCGGAAATTTGTCACTGACACAAATCGAATACGCATCGATCGAAACGCCGACTGGCAAGGTCACAAGCTGACGACGTGTGTCGTCATAACCGCCAGCAGGTCTACTCAAACACATGGTGTCGGGTGATTCCTCGCACCAGTGCGATCGACAAACGTACGGGTGTCGCTCATTGGAGACATTGCTGAAACAGACCGCCAGACGCGCCATTGCCAGGGATACGGCGCAAGTCTGGCGAGTGCGCATTACGGATTTGCCGCCAGCTTCATATCAAGCGACGATGAGTGCATACGGTTTCCAGTGCACACAAGGCTGCATGCGTCCTTATGTTGCAGGCGCTGTGCCGGGAGAAAGTCGGTATGCGGCGCCTGCGCGCCTGCGCTTTAGGGCGCCGTGTCGGTGCGCACGACGCGTTCGAGATTTGCGATGTTAGCCCGCATGACGTCGAGAAAATCACCCTGTCCGGGACGGTTTGCACACGGGTCGAACACCACGCTCTCGATGCCCATCGCCCTAAGCCGTTGCATGGTCTGCGGCAGCGCGGGCTTCTCCCACAGCATCAGCTCTGCGGAAAAATTTTCCTGAAAACCTCGCAGCGACTGCCATTGCTGCTCGGCTGGCAAAATGCCGGGCTCCCACACCATGCTCTTCACCACAACCTGATAACGCCGGGCCAGATACTGATAGACCGGATGTGACGCAAACAGTCGCGGGGGTTGCAAACCGGAGAGGACTTGCGAGAGCGCATCGTCAAGTGCGCGAAGGTCCTGACGCAGCCGCTCGAAATTGGATTCGAAGTCCTGCCGATGCTCGGGGCGCTTGCGCGACAATGCTTCTGTCAGTGCTCGTGCCTGCATGACTGCGAGCTCGAAATCCAGCCAGGTGGTGAAAGCCCGACCGCTATGCGAATGGGCGGCTTCTCCACCGTGGCTGTGGGTCACCGTGTCCTGGACGTCGATCAGGTCTTGCCTGAACGACACCGATGTGTCGACCAGGCGCAGGCGTGGCAGAGACACCTTTTTGACCCAACCGGCATAGTCTGCACCGTTGAGCATGATCAGATCGGCGCCTTGATAGGCCAGAACTGTCTGACGGTCCGGCACCCAGAAGGCCGGATCGACATCATCAGGTGCAGGAAATATGACTTTCGCATGCTCTCCGGCGATACGCTGCGCAAAGTATTGCAAGGGGTAGTTGACGGTGTAAACCGTCAACGGCTCGGCAGCACACAAGGGCGCAGTCACGATCATCAGCATCAGTCCGAATACCATGCGCGCAGCACGCGTCATGACTGCGACCTGCACCTCCCCTCCTCGCTGTCCTGGCCACAATGAACAGCACTCGCTGCCCGCTTGGCGTGGTAGCGGCACTTGTGCATGGCAAGACGTATTCGTATTCATAAGACCAGCGCCCGGACCACTTGCTGGTCATAGCGCGAAACCACCACCATAGCCAGACCGACCAGCACCGCGCTCATCATCGCAACGATCGCGATTTCGGCCGCCAGCATCTGCGCCATGGCCGAGCGGCTGCATCCGAGTTTGAAGATGGTGTCGATTTCGCGCTGACGCAAACGCAGTGACAAGGCGAAGACCAGCACCAGCGCCATCAGGGTCGCCAGGCTGACGAACAGGATCACCGTGTCGAGCACAGTCCGGATACGAAATATATTGGCCATCAGGCCATCGACAACGTCGCGGGGACGCACCACCTGATAAGGATTATCGGCTTCCAGATAGCGGCCACGCAGCAGGGTCTCTGCCTTGTCGTCATGGGGCAGCGCAATCACGGCGGTGAGCGGATACGCCCCCTCATCGCCGTGCAAGTGAAAACTCCCGGCGTTGTCTTCGGTAATTTCCCGGTATTGCATCAGTTTCGCGTTGGCCGTCACATTGCGCTCGCTGCGATCGATGATGATTGAACTGTCACGGCTTTTCACCACATCCTCGTGGCCATGAATCAGACCCTGGATAACCCAGGTGGTCTTCAAATCCACCAGCACTGCCAGATCATCAGCGCCATTGGTGCGCGCAAGCACGCCGGCCACGCGCATCTTTAACGGATACACGCCGGCCAGGTCGAACACCGTCTCCGGTGTCGATAGCAAGGCATCGCCCGGTTCCAGGCCAAGTTGCTCGGCCACCGTTGCCCCGATCACGCACTCGCCCAGCAACACGAAGGCGGTTCCCGCCTGCAGTTCGAGTCCGCGGAAGTCGAAGTAGTCGAGCGTGGTACCGACGACGGGAAACCCGCGCGCACGAAAGCGCACGTACAAGGGGATCGTTGCCGCGAGATCGGTTGCCGCAATCTCCTGCGCACCTGCCACCTTCATCTCCTGTGGCACTTCGTCCGAGAAATACAGGCTGTTCATGACCAGATCCAGCGCGCTTCCCCGCGTACCAACCAGCAACGGCGTGCGCTGTGCGCGCTCCACCAGCTGACGCTTGCTCTCCTCGACGATGATTTCCAGTGCGAGCGGCACAACGGCAATCAGGCTGACGCAGGCCACCAGCGTAAGCGTGCGCCCGGAGTTGAAAACCAGATAGCGCCACGCGATATACACGCTGCTGATCATGTCGTGCCTTCGCCGCGAAACGCTTCGAAATCGACGACACGATCAAACCGCGGCAACAGTTCGTGATCGTGGGTGACCGCCAGCAGCGTGGCGCCGTGTTCGTCTACCGCCCGAAACAACAGATCCAGAATATGCAGTTTGTTGTCCGGGTCCAGATTGCCGGTGGCTTCATCGGCCAGGATCAGCTGCGGGCGTGGCAGCAAAGCACGGCAGATGGCCGCCCGTTGCTTTTCGCCCTGCGATAGCTCGCCGGCGTGATGCCGCAGCCTGCCCGCAATGCCCATTTGCCCGGCAAGTTCGACTGCCCGTGCGCGCACCTCGGCGTCGAGCCGAAGGGCACCTGAAACGCGATAGGGATGCAGAATGTTATCCAGCACGTTGAGGTAGTCCAGCAGCTCGAAATCCTGGAAGACGAAGCCGACACGGGTAATCCGGAAAGTCCGCCGTCGCGCATCGTCGAGCGCATGAACGGGGGTGCCTGCAACATCGATCATGCCACTATCCGGCGGTTGGATACCGGCGATCAGATTAAGCAAGGTGGTCTTGCCCGATCCGCTCGGGCCAATGACCGCCAGTTTTTGCCCCTCGGGAACCGTCAGGGCCGGGATATGCAGCCTGAACGTGCCCTGCCGGTACGCAAACCGTAATGCCTCGATCGCGATCATCGGTGAGAAATGCCCTGCCCGAGCGCGTGCAGAGCACACCCGGCGACGGGCCTCGCGGCGGTGATCTGTCGCAGCGGCGGCGCATGCCCTGCCCGTGCTGGCGACAAGACGGCACCCATGGCGCTATCGCGAATCACTGGCGGCAACCGCTGCGGGATCAATGCGTTGTTCCTCCAGCACTTCAAGGCCGGAAATTTTCCAGTTTCCCTCGTCGGCCCTGATGGTAACGATAGCGTCATACTGGTTCGTGCGCGTGTGCACGTGGCCCCAGTGCCCGACCGTGCCGGTTGCCGTCCATTCACCGCGTATCGTGTAAGCCGCCGAACCGGCAGCCTGGCGTTCCGCCATTGCCTGACTGACTGCCACTTCCTTGACCTTGGCCTGGGCGCCCCCCGCCTTTTGAACGGCGAAGGACCTGCGGTTCTGCAAGTAAATGTCCGCCAGCAAATCACCCTCTACGCTCAAGGCCAGCTTGTCGTAGACGTCGTCTTCCTCGCGGAAATCGAAAGCCCGGTAGACGTTCTTCAACAAGGCCTGCAGAATCTGCGCGGCTTGCGCCTCGTCCATCTCACCGGCGAGCACCAGCGGCCGGGCGAGTTTGAGTTGCGTAACCGGGTACAACAGCACGGCGCCCGCACACAGGCCCAGAATGACAAGATAGCCGCTCGTCGAAGGCTTGCCCAACCGCCGGGCGCTGCGCAGCCGCCACGCGACCGGCAATGCGGCGGCAAGCAGGACCATCGAACCCGCGGGCACGCTGAGCGTGCCCAGGCTACCGGCAATCGCCACTTGCTGGACCGTCGGCATCTGGTAGTCGTTCAGAAAATTGTTCCAGACCAGCCTGTCGTCGTCCGGGCTGACGAACCCGGGCAACGCACCGGCCGGATCGGTGGCGGTCGCCGGCACTTGCTGTATCTGATCCGTGAACAGTTCCCAGTGCACACTCGCTTGCTGCGGCATGCCGTCCGTCATGTAGGCGATGATGACGCCGACGATGGCGGTAGACAATTCCAGCCGCTCGGGTTTTTCCAGCAACTGGATACCCGACATGCCAACACGGACGTAATTGGAACGATCCAGAATCGGTTTGAGCGCCTCCCCGTCCACCAGCACCGGGTTCTTCGTCATCAGAAAGTCACCGATACGCTGCCTGAGCGGGTCCAGTTCATCGAGCTCGATATATTGATCGCCACGCAATCCCAGATCCATCCAGTTTTCGAGATCCTTTACCCGGGTGAGAATCTCGTGACGTACCTCGAACGGCTCTACATACAGGAAAGACATCAGTGCCGATTTGTGATGCCGTTTGAGGTTGGGGTTTTCGAAACGCGAGTACCAGGGATCGGCCCAATCGAGCATCAGCTTCGAGCGCTGGCCAAGGTATCGAAAATCGATCACAGGCACCGCCTTGTGGTAAGCGATAAATCCGATGCTGGCTAGCGCCCTGCCTTCGTCGTTCGCAGGCGGAATAATGGTCAGTGTTTCCGGCCGCCCTGCAAAGGGGTAAATGATTTCTGCGTACAGGACGCGCTTGTCCTGCGGGGCAGCCGGAACACGTTGCCGCGTAAAAGGGTTAATCATGCCGGCGAACGGGGAACGCCGGTCAACGCGAAGCCGCGCTTCGGCTAACTGCAACCGGCCTTGCAATTTCTCGCCGCGATCGGCCTGGAACTGGAATCCCTGTTCGGAAAATCTTCGCATTCGCGCTTCGACGCCGGGACGCGCGGGATCGGCATTGCGCAACCAATCGTCGGGCAGCAGGTCTTCGAACTTTTCGAGATCGCCGACATAGATTTCGAGTGCCAGCCGCACGTGATCGTCCAGCACGTGAATTTCGGCGATATTGGGTGCCGTCTCCGCGCCCGTCAGATTGATCCAGTCTGCATGAACCGGGGTTGCCGCGCAGAGCGCGAGCAGAAATAAACTGGCTGTTTGCCGCATTGCCTATCGGAATATTTGTGGGCTCAGAACATCACCATGATAAAGGCCTTTACGCGGCTCCGTTCTTGCAGCCATGCCACCGCCCGAGCCATGGCCAGCGAAATCCTTGACAGGACTTGTGGCGACGCGCACGACACGGAATTCGCCCGACGTGGAACGCATGCCAGCGCAAGCATCGCCGGTGGATCGCTGCCGGCCAGGCGATGGCCGACAGTGCGCGGGCCAAAGCAATCCGTTGGGCTTACAGGCAAGGCACACGGCACTGCCAGTGAAACTGCATCCTGCGGGTTCGCCTACAGGATGCAATATGACCTACTTCTTCTCAGGCATCGGCGGAGGGGTATATTCCTTCCACTTGCCATCCAGTATGAACTGGGAAGGATTTTTATCTTCGGAACGTGGCGCATCGAGGTAACCCTGGCTCACATCCGGCGGCAAGGCATACTCATCGACTGTTGCCATACGCACCTTGATGTGTTTTTTTGTGACGTTGATGACCGTCAAATCACGGGCGATGGCCAGTGGGCCATCGTAGGTTTTGCGCACGCCATCCATGATGGCGGCGTTGTTTTCAGGCGATTGCACCGAGTGATATCCGACGGCAAGCCGCGGCTTGACAGCTGACATCACCTTGCCGAATGCCTGCGGTTCGGTATGTATACGTGTGGATACATAGGTGGCCTGGGCCAGATCCCAGCCGAAATATGCGGCCAGGGCCTTGGGCGGAAGAAAGCATTCGTGCGAGGCGACATCAGCGTTGGCCGCGTACTTGATGTACCAATTGTTCGGATAGGTGTCGCCGCCGAACACATATTTCAGCCCATTCCACTCGAGACTGTAGCTGACCGAGCCGTCGAGACTGTGGATAGCAGGCCACGACCGTATCGTCACGCCGTTCTTGCGGTAGACGACCTTGTTCTCCTGCTTGTAATCGAACTCGTGGATGACGATCTTTGCACCCTCGTCCGGCAATGCCCCGCTGCGGGTTGCGAGATCCCACGCATATCCCTTTTGCATTCCCTCGACAAAGGCGCGCGTTCCCAGTTCCGGGGTTGATCCACTGGGTCCGTAGACATGGATCGGCGTGTAGCGTCCCGACAGCCATCCACCGATATGCAAGCCCATGAAGTCACCCACGTGATCAACGTGCAAGTGACTTGCAAACAGTTTGTCTAACTTCGAAAAATCCGGGCGCAGCGAGAACAGGTTGCCCAAGGCCCCGGAGCCCATATCGAAGAGAAATTTGTCGCCGTTGCCCAGTTCGACGAGATAGGAGATGGACACGGCGGCTTTGGTCTGATTGGGCATCCCTGTGCCCAGTGCCGTAATGCGCATCTCGCCGGTCCCCAGCAACTCGGTATTCGGAAAATAGCTCGCCGGGTATTGGCCATCGACGATTGCAATCGGGGTACGCCCGATTGGCGTGTTGTCCATGGCATCCGCCGCGTGCGCCAATGGCGCCATTATGGTGAGCCCCACAATGCTGGCTATGGTGAGTTGCAATTTCCTAACAGACTTGCTGATCACAACTTGCATATGTGTTCTCCCCGGAATGGATGACGAAATACCGGACAGCGGCAAAACAATGCAACCAATTGCCATGCTGCGGGCGCAACGCTATGGCAACTTCTAGCATAATGGCGGTTTGACGGTCAATAGAGAACTCTATGGTTGAGAAGGCGGGCAAACGCCTGGGGCGTGACGACTGGTTGAAAGGCGCGCTCAGCCTGTGCAGTTCAGGAATAGACAACCTGAAAGTCGCACCACTGGCTGAACAACTTGGTGTAACGACGGGCAGCTTTTACTGGCATTTCCGGAATCGACGTGAATTGCTCGACGCCTTACTCACTTACTGGGAGCGTGAAACCACGGACGCAGCCATTGAAGGCGCAAAGAGCTTCGAAGGATCGGCTGCTGCGCGCATTCTGTTCATCATGGAAACCGTCATGTTTAATGACCTGGCGCGATACGATTTGCCAATCTGGCAGTGGGCCCAGTCGGACACCCGGGCGAATCGGGTATTCAAGCGCGTACTGAGAAAGCGCTTTGACTTTGCAGAGTGGATGTTTTCACAAGCCGGCTTCTCCACGGAACAAGCCGGAATCCGTGGCCGGATGATGGTGATTTACATGATGGGAGAGACAACCCTGATTCCGGAATCCATGGCCCGGCGCAAGGAACTCATCAAGCTCAAGCATTCGATCCTGACCGCCCCGGAATAACGGCTTGTCCCCGCCTCGGTCTGCCTCCGGCGCGCGCGGCGGGCCATCTCGCATTGCCGCAATGCAGGGAATCATGCACCGGGCCGAGAACAGCTTTCTGGAGAATCCGCGAAAGTGTGGCGCTATCAGTGACGGAAACATCACTGATGCTGAGGCTGCCTTGACCAGGGCACCGGTTATCTCGGTTGAGCACTTTAGATTCGACGTGCGTGTGGAGGACGGTCGATTGCCCGAACGCGGCAGCGCCGTTGTGTTTTTTTTCGATCTGGCCACTGTGCCCATGAGCCCAATGTCTGTGACGGGAGTGCATCGGCACCTTCGACGACGCCCGATTCGCAGGCACGACCAGGGTGCATCACGGAAACGCCACGATGCGCCCGGCTGAAGGCCGCTCGCGACGCTTTTCAGCAGCCTGCTAGTTCAACCGGATGGCCCGAGGCCGAAATACAGGCTTTTCTGCTGCTGATAAAGACGCATTCCGTCGATGCCCTTCTCGCGACCGAGACCGCTATCCTTGAAACCACCGAATGGCGTTGAAATCGACAGTTGCTTGTAGGTGTTAATCCACACGGTGCCCGCCTCGAGGCGCCGTGCAACGCGCCAGGCTCGCTGATAGTCGGCAGTCCATATGCCGGCAGCGAGACCATAGGCAGAATCGTTCGCCTGCAGCAGCAGGTCTTCTTCGTCCTCGAATGGCAGCACACACAGCACCGGGCCGAATATTTCCTGTTGGCACACGCTTGCCTTGTTGGAAAGTCCTGCGACCACAGTCGGCATGTAGTACGCACCCGCCAAGAGTTTCTCAAATGGTGGCTGCCCTCCTCCGGTCACGACTTCGCCGCCTTCTGCTCTCGCTGCATCAACGAAGCCGGCTACGCGATCGCGGTGTGTGAATGACGAGATCGGACCAAGTTGCGCCCCCGGTGCATCCGGCAGATCGATTTTCAGCGACTGCGCGTGCTCGACAACACCAGCGAGCACACGGTCATAGACACTACGGTGCACCAACAACCGCGAGCCGGCGACACAGGATTGCCCACTGGCTTCAAAAATGCCTTCCGCCACCGCAGCCACCGCCGCGTCGATATCGGCATCAGCAAAAACGATGTGCGGTGATTTGCCACCGAGCTCGAGCGCGACTGGCATGAGCTTTTCTGCCGCAGCGCCCGCAATGCGGCGCCCACTCTCGGTACCGCCGGTAAACGATACAAAACGCACGCCCGGATGGAGTACCAGTGCATTGCCCGCCACAGCCCCTGTTCCCGGTAGCACGTTGAGAATACCCGCTGGCAGCCCGGCGTCGAGTGCGGCTTTTCCGAGTTCAAGCGCAGGTGATGGCGTAATTTCAGAAGGCTTGAGTATCACCGCGTTGCCCGCCGCGATGGCCGGTGCGACTTTTTGCGCTTCCATGGTCAGCGGTGAATTCCACGGCGTGATTGCGGCGACCACCCCGTAGGGTTCGTGCAAGGCCATGGAAAAGTAGTTTCCGCGCGCAGGTGTCACCGAGTCGCTTACGGTCTCGCAAACGGCCGCGTAGTATCGAAAGATCGCCGCCGCCGCAGTGGCCTGGGCCCGGCATTCGCGCAGCACTTTGCCGTTCTCCCGCATCTGGGTGTGGGCAAAGACGTCTGCGCGCGATTCGATCACCTCCGCCAGCCTCGACAGAAGTCTGGCACGAACATGCGGCAGCATCTGCCGCCAGGAACGGGCATCGGCAGCCTGCCGGGCCACCGCGACTGCATCATCGACCTCGCGTGCGGTTGCCGCACACACAGAGTAGTTTTTTTGCCCTGTCGCCGGATTGATCGACTCAAGGGCGGCGCCGGTATCAGTGACCCAGCGGTCACCAATCAACAACGGCTTGTTATCGTCCATACCAATTCGCTCCGTATTGATCCCATGACATGCGGCCGGGATTCATGCCGGTGAACACTTCATTGCCCCACGATTGGTCCGAATGGACAGGCGAACGCAATGAGGTCCCAGGGGCATTGTATCGGGCGCACGGGACAGTGCAGCGCACGCGGCGTTATGATATCCGCCGTGTGCTCCTTGTTTGAGTGCGGGATGCATACAACCGGATCGACATTCGCAGCCCTGAGAGCCCGTGTTAAGGGCGCCTGCGGCGGGCGTCTGAATGATGTCACCGGCAACCGGTACCACTTTGACGACGAGGCCAGAAATGCAAGCTGCCACTGAAAAAACGAGAACCAGGGAGCGCAACCGCGCGATCTCCGAAACAGTCTCCAAAGTCCGGGAAATAGAGTCCACACAGGGCGTGAACCCGGCATCGCTCGAGGCAATCAAGAACGAGTTGATGAAACTCGCGGCCAGGACCGAGTTGTTTCCAGTCGAGGATTTCCCGCCGCCCGCAGAAGCTGCCGGCACGCCTTCCTGCCTGTATCTGCTGTCTGAAGACGACGATCACCGTTTTGCGCTGTATGCCAACTCGACCGACCGGCGTTACGCGAACGCACCGCACAATCACACCACCTGGGCGGTCATCGTCGGTGTCCATGGCGAAGAGCCAAACCACCTCTTCAAGCGCACGGATGACGGCGGTGTCGAGGAAACGGGCAAGACGGTGGTCCGCCAGGGCAGCGGTGTCGCTTTCATGCCGGACGATCTTCATTCCCTGAATATTCCAGGTGGCGCCCCCATGCTGAACTTCCACATGTACGGGCTGGCGATTCCACAGTTGTTCAAACGCGAGTATTACAACGAGCGTGACCACTCCTGGCATTACTATCCACCGCACACCGACATCCGGGATGCGCGCGGCGATGCCGGGCAGACGGCGCAGTGACGAGACAGCGGATGGTGTCACCCCAGGCGGTCAAGACGATGCTGGGCGATGGCAATGAACTGGCACTGGTCGATGTGCGCGAGCAAGGTGTGTATTTTCACGGTCATTTGCTGTTCGCGTGTTGCATCCCCTTGAGCCAGCTGGAGCTGCGTGTTGCAGACCTGATTCCCCGGCGCACGACCCGCGTCGTGCTCTGTGACGGCAACGACGATGGCATGGCGCGCACCGCCGCCGGCAAACTCGATGGGTTCGGGTATTCCGACGTTTCGGTAATGACCGGCGGCGCGGAAGCCTGGCGTGCCGCCGGCTTTGAGATGTTTTCAGGGGTAAATGTGGTGAGCAAGGCGTTCGGCGAATACGTTGAGCACCGTTACGACACGCCGCGCATCAGTGCCGGGCAGCTCGCCGAACTGCAGGCGTCGGGTGAGAACATGGTCATCCTCGACAGCCGGCCGATGGAAGAGTTTCACAACATCAGCATTCCCGGCGGCATTGACTGTCCCGGTGCCGAGCTCGTTTACCGCGTATTCGATGCCGCCCCGGATCCGGCAACACTGGTGGTCGTGAACTGTGCCGGC
>Ga0316191_10003070_pt1 | contig 12252 bp, 14 predicted proteins | sample Eddworburr2cm_MG_FD_204928 | JGI IMG/M metagenome (GOLD analysis project Ga0316191, IMG submission 204928) | Coastal sediment microbial communities from Maine, United States - Eddy worm burrow 2 cm | ecosystem: Environmental > Aquatic > Marine > Coastal > Sediment | place: USA: Maine...
GATGATGCATCAAAGTGAGAACCCCGGAGGCAAAGACATGCCGCCCATCATATCTTTTTGTTTGGCTTTAATGGTGTCTTCAACCTCTTGCATGCCAGCATTGATGGCTGCTGCTACCAAGTCTTCTAGTAATGACTTGTCATCATCTTGAAATAAACTGTCATCAATTTTTATGCTTTTCACTTGATGATTACCTGATACGACAACTTTGACCATGCCGCCGCCAGATTCGCCTGTAGCTTCTAGGTTTGCTAAATCAGCTTGCATTTGTTTCATGCCTTCCTGCATTTTTTTAGCTTGTTGCATCATCTTACCAATGTTCATTGTTGTCTCCGAGATTTTGGTTTCAAATTATATTGGGTTAAGCCTGTTGGATACCAGCCAGATACCAAGTGGGGTCTTGGCTGCGTGGATCATGCTGGAATATCCATTTTTCGTTCATGTGGGTGTCTTCTGACGCAATCATCTCCCCAGCATTATTCATTGTTTCTTCCTTAAGTAAGGCGTTAAAATCGACAGCGACCCATTCAAGGTCAGATTCAATCCATGTTTCTACAATGCTTGCATCGAGCATGCCCACTTCAGTCTTGTTGACGGTATCTGCAGATTCAGCCATTTCCGTTTCGATTCTGGCGGCGACTTCAGCCGTGCAGAAAGCGCGAATGTCATCGATATTTTTAGCATCCCAATCTGCTTGCATGCGCATGAAAATATCGCGGGCAGCAGCTATAAAATGGTCTGCATCGATATTTGGTTTTGCTACCGCTGTACTTGTTTGTGCACCCATAAAAGCATCGTTGTTAGAAGTTTCCTGATGATTTCCCAGTGGTGAGTGATGTCCTGTATGGGCATATGCCTGTTCACGCTGCGACGCCGAACCTCGGAATAGACGGTACAAAACAAAAGCAATGCCTGCAAAGATTAGAAGGTCCATGAAGTTTATGCCTTCAAATGCGCCACCAAAGAATAACGCACCAAGCAAGCCGCCCATAGCAAGTCCGCCAAGGATGCCCATCATGCCACCAGCTCTTGAGCCCTGCGCTGCTTTTCCAGCAAGGTTTTGTTTGGGCGCAGGTTTGGTAAAGCTTTTCTGCTTACTGAAAGATTTTCCAAAGCTCATGCCGCCACCAAAACGGCGCGCATCTGCATCTACCGAAAGTACTGTGACGCCAATAAATAATGTGAGAAAGCTCATAAGTAGTGCTTTTTTCATGTGTTTGTAACCTCTGGGTGTGTCTATTGAATTAGGCTTGAAAGGTGAATTGTGCAATGGCTGCCTGAAACATCAAGCGGCGCAGTGATTTGTCTTCAACATCTTGTAAATTCATAGCAAATAAACGCAAATCTTTGCAGCTGACTTTGTTGGTTCTGTATTCTTTTTTTTCTTCACGAATACCTGCGCCAGCTTGAACGCGTGTCCATACCTTACTTAGGCCTTCGATTTTACTGTGTCTGAAACATGCTTTGCGAATATCTTCATGCAATAAACGAATGTGTTGGGCAATCACAGGATGATCGACAGCGATGATCAGCCCCAATGACCCATCTTGCTGCGGCTCGAGTGCGATGGGTTCACTTCGCTCTGCCATCATTGTGCCAACAATGTCTGCCCAACGTCTTCTTAAAATACCGATGCCTGATAAACGCATCATACGTTCAGGGCTTAAAATAGCATTCAGGCTGGTATTAATGGGTTTTAGTTCAGATGTTTTTCGACTGCTTCGGCGTGACATTAGAAAGGTAACTTCTTCCCGCCCAAAATATGCACATGTAAATGGAATACTTCCTGTCCACCACCTTCACGCACATTGATGACCACACGATATCCAGCTTCAAGTTTTAATACGTCATTGGCAATATGATTTACCCTTTCCATCAAGGTGGAAAGCAGCTGGGGATTTTGGACATCAGCAAGTGTTGGTACATGGACTTTAGGAATCACCAGAACATGGGTGGGCGCTTTAGGATGAATATCTTTAAATGCGAAAACATCATCATCTTCATAAACTTTCCCAGAAGGAATAGTGCCTTCTATGATTTTACAGAATAAGCAGTCTGACATGGTATCCCCTTTGTATTTCTAATTCATCATAGGACAGTCAGGAACCTAACCAAGTGAAGATGATAATCAATGGTGCAAATGGTTAGAAATAAATGTTAGCGCTTGTACCGCAAAACATGTCCTTTCGGCATAGGTTTAATGAGGTATTCAATATTTTCGGGACGACTTTGTGTGTGTTTGTAACCCAAAGACGTCATTTTTTTACTGAATTGAGCATGGTGACCACGGCCAGGGTCAACGAGAATGACTTCACAGTGCTTATTGGCATGTTGATTGATAAAGTCCGACAACAATTGGTCATGATCTCTTTCATACAATACATCGCTACCGATAATTAAATCAAACTTACCCAGCTCACTTTCAGAGTCAGCCCACCCTGTCCGGACAAACGGAATCACGCTGTCATGATTGAGTTTTGTGTTTCTTTTAAGGAAGTGCTCAGTTTCAGGGTGATAATCTGTGGCTGTGATATCAGCATGTCTATGGTTGAGTAATAAGCTCGATAAGGCAATGCCACAACCTATCTCTAAAATGCGTTTCCCTTCGATTTCAAAGTCAAACATCAAGTTCGCCAGCACTTCACCAGAAGGCCAGACAATGCCAAATAACGGCCATGTTGCTGATGAAATACCTAAGTTTTTTGCTTCATCCCCATCATCTGAAAACTCTTGGTTGTTGCGTAATGTGCAAACGTGAATATCTGTTTTTCCAAATTCAAAAGTATGGAAACGAACGCGCAGTGAAGACATAAAACCCCTAGTGAATCTGTCAACGTAGCAGGTGTAAACAAAATAGAATCACCACGCAGAAAACAAATGATACAGTAAAACGAGATGCAACACCACGAGGTTGATAATTTGAGCCGCACGCAAGGGAGGTTGATTGGTTCATTCCTGGGTCTAACTTTCTGATTTTTATGGGGTTGAAAGCCATTGTTGAGAGCGCCAAAAAATTTGGTCATTGTTATATATGTGCATAGCGATAATATTCCTGCATTTGAATTGATTGATGATTAAACGAGACCCATTAAAGGGAGTTTTTCAAAGCTTATGAGTGAAAAATCAAAAAATAGTAAGTATATGACAGGCGGGCTAGACCCTGTCGAACATGAATATGGAACTGGCGCACACAGGGTGCGCAAACCAGTATATATGGATTTTCTCCCTCCCTGTAACCATGCCTGCCCAGCAGGTGAAGATATTCAAGCTTGGCTGGCTCTGGCTCAAGAAGGTAAATACGAAGAAGCCTGGCAAAAGCTTTTAGAGAACAACCCATTTCCTGCAATTCATGGTCGCGTTTGTTATCACCCATGTGAAACTGCCTGTAACCGAGCTTATACTGATGAAGAAGTCAGTATTCATGCTGTAGAACGTTTTCTTGGCGATTTGGCCATGGAGAAGGGTTGGAAACCCACATATGAGGCATCTCCTACGGGTAAAAAGATTTTGGTGATTGGTGGTGGTCCAAGTGGGTTGTCTGCTGCTTATCATCTGACACGCTTGGGACATGAAGTTGAAATCCGTGAAGCTGGCCCCGTGATGGGTGGTATGATTCACTTTGGTATCCCTGCTTATCGTATGCCACGTAAAGAATTACAAGATGAAATCAAACGTGTGCAAGACATGGGTGTAAAATTCTCGGTTAATCATCGTGTTGAAGATGTGCTGGCAGAAAAAGAAGCAGGCGGATTTGATGCTGTCTTTATCGCCATTGGCGCACATATTGGTAAGAAAATCGATATTCCTAGTCGTGATGCTGGAAAAATGCTTGATGCAGTAAGTTTCTTACGCAGTGTTGAAAATGGTGAAGATGTAAAGCTTGGCCGCAAAGTAGCGATTTATGGTGGTGGTAACACGGCTATGGATGCAGCTCGCACAGCCAAACGCCTTGGTGCTGAAGAAGCCGTAATCATTTATCGTCGCGATCGCGCAAATATGGCAGCCCATGATTTTGAAGCAGATGAAGCTTTGGAAGAGGGCGTTAAAATCAACTGGTTACGTACCATTAAAGAAATTGATGCCACTACATTTAAAGTGGAAGTCATGGCTATTGATGAAAATGGTCGTCCACAACCCACAGGTGAAATTGAAGAGTTACAAGCTGATTCATTGATTATGGCTGTTGGACAAGACACAGATACAGGCTTCCTCAAAAATATCGAAGGCATTGCCTTTGAGTGGGATGGTACTGTAATAGTCGATGAACACATGATGACAGGTGCAGAGGGCATATTTGCAGGCGGAGACATGGTGCCATCAGAACGTTCTGTAACCATTGCAACAGGTCATGGTAAAAAAGCAGCGCGTTATATCAATGGCTGGTTGAGCGGCGACCTTTATGTTCCAGCTGAAAAACACCCGATTGTGGATCATGAGAAATTGCAACTTTGGTATCGCACTGAAGCACCACAAATGGCTCAAGGTGAAATACCAGCCGACAAACGCACAGATAGTTTTGATGAGATTTTACAGGGGTTAACAGAGAAGGAAGCCTTGTTTGAAGCCAAGCGTTGTTTGTCGTGTGGCAACTGTTTTGAGTGCGATGGTTGTTATGGCGCTTGCCCTGAAGATGCCATTATCAAGTTGGGTAAGGGCAACCGTTACAAGTATGATTATGACAAATGTACGGGCTGTGCATCATGTGCTGAACAATGTCCATGTCATGCCATTGAAATGTTTAAAGAAGAAAGTGTTCAAGTAGGGCAGGGTTAATATGTCTGATAAAAAAGTGAATATTCCACAAGCTAAACAAGTGACCATGGACGGTGGTACGGGCGTTGCTCATATTGCCTACCGTGTGAGTGAAATTTGTTCCATTTACCCTATTACGCCTTCATCGGATATGGCCGAGCTGTGTGACCAATGGTCAGCACAGGGCAAAGAAAATATTTGGCAACAAGTTCCCGATGTGATTGAGATGCAATCAGAAGGCGGGGCTGCAGGCACTGCTCACGGTGCATTGCAAACAGGTGCGCTAACAACCACATTCACAGCCTCTCAAGGTTTGATGTTGATGTTACCGAATATGTACAAAATCGCAGGTGAGTTGACCTCTACAGTATTCCACGTGGCAGCCCGTTCATTGGCTGCACAAGCACTTTCAATTTTTGGGGATCATCAGGATGTGATGGCAGCAAGAACCACTGGTTTTGCCATGTTTGCATCCAGTTCTGTGCAAGAAGCACATGATGCAGCTTTGATTTGTCATGCAGCTACACTTAAAGCACGTGTTCCATTCATCAATTTCTTTGATGGTTTCAGGACGTCTCACGAAATCAATAAAATAAGTGTGATTCCTGATGAACAAATTCGTTCTATGATTAAGGATGAATTGGTTTATGAACACCGCAAACGCGCACTTAACCCTGATAACCCATTTATTCGCGGCACTGCACAAAATCCAGATGTTTATTTCCAAGGCCGTGAAAGTGCGAATCCATTTTATGATGCGGTTCCAGGTATTATTCAAGATACCATGGATGAGTTGGCAGCGATGACAGGTCGTCATTACAAGTTGTTTGATTATTACGGTGCAGATGATGCCGAGCAAGTGATTGTGGTGATGGGTTCGGCTGCTGAAACCATTGAAGAAACGATTAAAGTGTTGAATGCTCAGGGTCATAAGTATGGTTTAATCAATGTACGTCTTTTCCGCCCATTTAGCTTGAAACATTTGTTGGAAGCACTCCCCAAAACTGCCGAATCGATTGCAGTTTTGGATAGAACCAAAGAAATGGGCGCAAGTGGTGAACCATTGTATCAAGATATTGTGACTTCACTTGCTGAAGCTTATAGCAGTGGGGATTTGGATGCCTTGCCAAAAATGATTGGTGGCCGTTATGGCTTATCATCCAAAGAGTTTACACCAGCCATGGTGAAAGCTATTTATGATGAACTGCAAAAGGACAAACCAAAGAATCACTTTACCATTGGTATCAATGACGATGTGACCCATACAAGCTTGGAATATGATCATACATTCAATATTGAACCATCAAATGTGACTCGTGCATTGTTCTTCGGACTGGGTTCAGATGGTACGGTGTCCGCTAATAAAAACAGCATTAAAATCATTGGTGAAAATACACCGCTGCATTGTCAGGGTTATTTCGTTTATGACTCGAAAAAGGCGGGTTCGCAAACCACTTCGCACTTGCGTTTCGGGCCGGATCCAATCCGCGCACCTTACCTGATTGAGTCGGCAAATTTTATTGCCTGCCATAAATTCAATTTTGTAAACCAAGTTGATATGCTGCGTTGGGCAGCTAAGAAATCTGTGTTTTTGCTCAATAGTCCAGTTGATGCAGACAAAGTCTGGGGAGAACTTCCAAGGCCAGCTCAGCAAACGATTATTGATAAAGAACTTGAGTTTTATGTGATTGATGCCTCCACCGTGGCTAGAAATGCAGGGATGGGTCGTCGCATCAATACCATTATGCAAACCTGTTTCTTTGCGCTTTCGGGTGTGTTGCCACGTGATGAAGCGATTGCGCAAATCAAGGTAGCGATCGAAAAGACATATGCTCGTAAAGGCATGAATATTGTTGAACAAAACTTCAAAGCTGTGGACGCTGCTCTTGATCATCTTTATAAAGTGGATGTACCAAGCAGTGTGAGCAATGTCCGTGAAATGGATCTTATGGTGCCAGCACGTGCCCCAGAATTTGTGCAAAAAGTGACAGCACCAATGATGGCAGGTTTTGGTGATGATTTGCCTGTAAGTATGATTCCAGTTGATGGTACATATCCATCGGGTACTGCCCAGTGGGAGAAACGTAACGTTTCTGATTTCGTACCTAAATGGGAGTCAGACCTTTGTATTCAATGTGGTAACTGTAGTTATGTATGTCCACACAGTGTGATTCGTGCGAAATTCTACAATGAAGCATTACTTGAAGATGCCCATGAGAACTTCCCTTCTACTGAGGTGGCAGCACGCGGGTTTCCAGAAACACGTTATACGCTTCAAATATTTGCAGAAGATTGTACAGGCTGTGAAATGTGTGTGAATGCATGTCCTGCGTATGATCCAGAAGATAAGACACGCAAAGCCATCAATATGGCTGACAAAGCACCGCTTCTTGAGCAAAGCATTAAGGATGTAAATTTCTTCGAAACGCTTCCATACAATGATAGGTCAGCCATTGATTATTCATCGGTTCGCGGTATTCAATTCCTTGAACCATTGTTTGAATTTTCTGGTGCCTGTGCAGGTTGTGGTGAAACCCCATATGTGCGGTTATTAACGCAATTGTTTGGCCCACGTTTGCTTGTTGCTAATGCAACAGGTTGTTCGTCCATCTATGGTGGTAACTTGCCATCTACGCCTTGGACACTCAATAAGGATGGTCGTGGACCAGCATGGTCAAACTCATTGTTTGAAGATAATGCTGAATTTGGCTTGGGCATGCGTTTGGCAGCTGACCATCATATGCATATGGCAAAACAAACATTGCTTAAGTTAGCACCACAATTGGGTGATGAAGAACTTGTGCACGACTTAATTCATTCGGACCAACGCATTGGCTCTGAGATTGGTCAACAGCGTGAGCGTGTGGAAGCACTTAAAGCTAAATTGAACGATTTAGATGATCCAAGAGCTAAGAACCTTTTAACCATCGTTGATCATTTGGTTCGCCGTAGTGTTTGGCTGGTTGGTGGTGATGGCTGGGCATATGATATTGGCTCTTCAGGGCTTGATCATGCGCTTGCATCTGGCCGTAATATCAATGTCTTGGTACTTGATACTGAGGTTTACTCTAACACAGGTGGTCAGGCATCTAAATCCACACCTGTGGGTGCCATTGCCAAATTTGCCTCTGGCGGTAAAGCAGTAGGCAAGAAAGATTTGGCGCTTCAAGCCATCTCTTATGGTAATGTGTATGTAGCGCGTGTGGCTATGGGTGGTAACCCACAGCAAACCTTACAGGCGATGCGTGAAGCTGAAGACTTTGATGGCCCATCCATTATCTTGGCGTACAGCCATTGCATTGCGCATGGTATTGATATGACTCAGGGTCTACGTCAGCAAGATTTGGCAGTAGCTTCAGGTTATTGGCCATTGATTCGTTACAATCCTGCATTGCGTAAATCTGGCAAGAAACCATTTATTTTGGATTCTCCATCGCCAACGCTGAAGTTAACGGATTTCGCTTACACTGAAGTACGTTATACTTTAATGCAGAAGAATAACCCTGAAGAATCAGCACGCTTAATGCAGTTGGCGCAAGAGTCGGCAGATTTACGTTGGGCAACCTATGAACATATGTCCAAGCAAGATCCATCTGAATTCCAACCCATGCAGTAACAGCGGATTCAAAAATAAGAAAGGGTGGGGCACATCAAGTGGCTCACCCTTTTTTTATACTTCTATAATTATTTTACTTTCAGTGTGGAAGAGAGCCTTTTGAAACCACATTCTCTTTTTCAGCCTTAGACCATTTTTTGACTATGAGCTCTAGTTTTAGAGCATCAGAGTGAGATCCTATTTCTTGCTGGAAGACAAGTGCAAGTGGTGTTTTTCCTCGAAGGAATTTGGCACCTTTACCAGATTGATGCTCTGCAAAGCGGCGTTTTACATCAGTGGTGATGCCGGTGTATAAAACATCACCTTTGCAGCGAACCATATAAAGAAACCACTGGGAGGCCTTCTGGACTTCCGATGTTTCTGTCTTGTCAGACATGATCCAGAGCTATCCAATCTTCTGCATGCATGAGGTCATCATAGGTAAAACTTAAGATTTGAGCTGAAATAAAATGGCTGGCTATGAGCTCAGCAAAATCTCCAAAAGTTGAATCCGTGACCAAGGCGATATGGGTGACTAGTTCATGGTGATCTTTGATGAACTTGAGATGTTCAATCAGTGCGCCAAAAGAGTCCCACCCTGGAAAATCTTGGCTGTAGATGATGATGCCGCGCAATTTTCCGTATTGGGCAATAAACGAATCTATGGTGTCAGTTGCCATTTTTAGGTCTTCTTCAGTGAGTGCGCCATGGGGAATGAGTGTGGCTGTTGACGTTAAATTATTGAGTTGAATATCTAACATGGAGCACCTCTTAGACTCGCTTTTTATCTTACAGAACTATGTGAGTTTAGGGGCACGGCGTCAACGAAAACCAAGCTAGCTATTGAATATTTCTGACTTCGTAACTCTTTAATGTTCCAGCATTATTTAATTCAAAGGTCTCACCTTCAGTTTTTCCCATAAGTTTGCGACCCAATGGCGACTTCGGGGTTAGAATGGTGATGGTTTTATTTTGATACTCAACAGCGAGACCTCCAGCATCGGCAGCTAGAAAAAGCAGGCGTTGCTTACCCAAATCGTCTTCTAAAGTAATGAGTGATAACATTTCAGCTTTTGATGCTTGTTGAGGGTTGCTTTGCTTGAAGTAGGCGAGGGCACGCTCTAGTTCCAATAACCTTTCGCCTTGTCCCTTCGCCAAATATGAAGCTTCGGTCCCCATGGTTTCATATTTACTGGAGCCAAGGCAATCCTTATGGGTAGCAGTATCTCGCGCCGTTTCAACTGCTTGTGCCGCAATGTTGACGTCTGCTTGCAATTTCTTTTTTATAAGTGAAATGAGCACCTGCTTATCGAAGTTCATGATAAACAACTATTTTTGGCGTGTAAGGGAATTGTTATCGGTATGCTCAAATGTTTTATGATAGATATCTAGCATGGTAGTTTGTTCATAGCTAAGTGTATCTCCATCAAGTGCTAGAACCTGGCTAAATGTGTTGGTTCTGGCATTTTTTTGCATGAATGTTGATTGGGCAATGCCACCATCAAAACCAGATTCCTCAGCTGATACTTCAATTTTTACTACATGAGCGGGTATATCATCCGAATCCAATACCCTGCCACTAGCCACTACACTTACACCACGTGGTATGCTGAATGATTGGGTGATTACGCCTGTCTCTGCATCCCAAGTCCAATAACCAGACTGGTGATGAAACACTTCATCATTGGACTTGCGAGAAGCGATTTGCGTGTAAAACAAAATTGCTAGTGTTTGGGTTTCCGCATTTTCTACATCACCTATAGCTTCAAAGGTGATAGTTTCGTAGTAAGGGTTGTTTTCTGTGCCGCTGGGCTCAGGCGCAATATCAACACCTTTATCACCTTTCCAAGTTCCGATAAGCCCTGCCAGTGGCCCGTAATTGATTTCGCTCATTTTGTCTCCGCTAATCGGTTCTGATGCCATACTTTAAGAGAAGCTTAGGTAATTTATCATCAAGATTTTGCACATCAGTTTCTGTAAGTTCTATAAGATTGAATTCATATTTCTTATATATCTCTATTTTTTCATTCTTGCGGTGTAAATATTTTGAGTCATTTTCATAACCCCAATATTCAATGTAAACTTTTCCGCTTGGAATATAGAAGTCACAATATATATCTTCTTCAATTGGAAGTTTACGTTCATATGCATGATTAACTTCAGCCATATATAACCAGTTATCAATGAGCATTTCAGCTTTAGATCGTACAAAGTGACCATCAGTAGCCCGGTACTCTGCTTTAAATTTGTCCCTAAATTCGACTTTTGCTTTAGGCGAAACAATGGCTTCCCCTTTAACTTCACGAATGGAAGCTAGTAATGCACGGTTAGAAATGATGGTTTCAGGCCAGCGAGCAAAAGGTATACCTGATTTGTGGTCCTCATCTTGGATACCTCCCAGTTTTTCTCCCTGAAGGGTAACTCTCCAACCTTTAATGTCTTTTTTTATCCAGCCCAATTCAGAGAGAATAGAGTTCATTTTATTGGCTGATAATTCAAATTTGTTTCCAAGTATTTTTGCGGTAAGTCGGGTATCAGCTTGCTTCTCAATTGTAGGTGCATCAGCAATAGATTCAGGCCAAACAATATATCGGCCGAACTTCTCACTATCTTTGTATTTACCTCCAATTTTCTTACCAAGCTCAGTTAATATCATTTTATTGGATTCGTCTTTTTCGATTAGCTTGTCTCGACGAAACTTTGAATCTAACTCAGGTTTGGAAAGGCCTAACTTTTTAGCCAGCGCACTTGTGGAAATAAACTTTATCTGTGCCATATGCTCCCCCTATGCATATTTAAGTTACTTTTTTCTCGATGCTTTTTCCTCATGTCCAGATACACCAAAGCGGCGAGCGAGCTCATTGAGTACATCATCAGCCGACAAACCTTTTTGCGCCAGCATTACCATGGTGTGAAACCACAAATCTGCAGTTTCATAAATGATATGTTCTTTATCTTCATTCTTAGCAGCAATGATGGTTTCGACGGCTTCTTCACCGATCTTTTCCAGCATTTTATCTGGCATAGCATACAAAGATGCAACATAGGATGTGTTTGCCGATTCGTCTTTTCTTGCTTCGAGTATGGCGGTTAACTCTTTCAGGATATCGACTTTTTTCATAAGATTCTCACTTGATTGGCTCAGCAATCGTTACCCATTCATCATTTTGGCGCTGTTGATAAAAACAAGACTCACGGTTGGTGTGACAAGCTGGGCCTTCTTGCTCAATAAGCAACAAGATAGTGTCGCCATCACAATCGATATACATATCGATGACCTTTTGCACGTGCCCGGATGATTCACCTTTTTTCCATTGGGTTTTGCGAGAACGCGAATAGTAATGGGCATAACCAGTGGCATTGGTTTGCGCAAAAGCTTCCTCATTCATCCATGCCATCATCAAGACGCGGCCAGTGCGAACATCTTGGGCGATGGCGGGAACAAGCCCAGCATCATTGGGTTTGATTTTGTCGGACAAACTCATGCTGCTAAACGCGCTAAAACACGGCTTGCCGCTGCAATGGTATTATCAATGTCCTTATCCGTATGGGCAGCAGATACAAAGGCTGCTTCATATTGAGAAGGGGCGAGGTACACACCTTCGTTTAGCATTTCATTGAAGAACTTGCCGAAGAATGCCAAGTCGCAGTGTTGTGAAACATCTGAGCCACAAGTGACGTTTTCCAACTCAGTGAAGAAGACAGTGAACATCGAACCAAAACGGTTGCCCGTTGCAGGGACACCAGCTGCTTTACAACCAGCCAATAAACCTTCAAACAAACGTTTGGATTTGGTTTCGAGGTCAGTGTATAAACTATCATCTTGCAAGCGTGATAATGTTTCTAAACCAGCGCGCATAGCTAAGGGGTTACCAGATAATGTGCCTGCTTGGTACACAGGGCCA
>Ga0316191_10003071_pt1 | contig 12249 bp, 11 predicted proteins | sample Eddworburr2cm_MG_FD_204928 | JGI IMG/M metagenome (GOLD analysis project Ga0316191, IMG submission 204928) | Coastal sediment microbial communities from Maine, United States - Eddy worm burrow 2 cm | ecosystem: Environmental > Aquatic > Marine > Coastal > Sediment | place: USA: Maine...
CCTTTGACTTGAAGTAGAAGTAGAGAAGACTGGTGGTCACGCCGGCCTCTGCAGCTATCTGCCGCACGGTGAAGGACGACGGTTGGCCTGACGCGCAGAGCCGCTCGGTCGCTGCAAGCACCGCAGCGGTGACGGCGTCGCGCCCTGCAGGCGCAGGGCTGTTGCCGCTCTGTGACGCACTCATTGCAGCTGCCTCATTCTGCCTTTGCGGCATCGATGGTACCGAGCCGATTGCCGCCGGCTCGAGCTCCTGCCCTGGGATCCATGATAGGTACCGACTGTATCCACGAACGCTTGAGATTCAGTTGATCGGGCGTTCAACGCGGTGCTAAAGTCGAACTAGTAACTCTCCCTGTCTTCCTGGAGGACCCCGCATGCCCGACGCGACGCCCGGACCGCTCGTTCACGACGCCGAGTACTACGTGCTTTTCGACCAGCACGGCGATGCGTGGGCCGCAGAGGACCTCGAGCTCGACGCGAAGCTTGTCGAGCTCGAGGAGAAGTTCGGCACGAAACCGAACTTCATTCACATCATGTGGGACGACATGGCGTTTGGTGATGCCGGCATCCCCGCTCTGAACAAGGTGCGCGGGTTCGATACGCCGAACAGCAACCGGATGGCCGCCGAAGGCGCCTTGTTCACCCGCTACTACACCGAGGCGGCCTGCACGCCGAGTCGCGCGGCGTGTATGACCGGTCGGTACGCCGTACGTTCTGGCATGTACAACGTTGCGTTCCCGATCGAGGCCGCGGGCCTCGGCAGCGAAGAAGTTACGATCGCGGATGTGCTCTCGGACGCCGGCTATTCGACGGCGTTCTACGGCAAGTGGCATCTCGGCGACATCGAGGAGAGCTACCCGACGAATCAGGGATTCGATGAGACGCTCTTCATGCCGTACAACCAGGTGCTCAGCTTGTGGAACCAGATGGGCGAGGGCGCGAACGCCGTTCAGGGAGTCATGAAGGCGATGCTGCCCGATGACCCGTACGCCGTCGACAAGAACTTCGGCCCCTCCGACTGGATTCTGACGATGGAGGGCACCAAGGGCGGGGACATGCTCGAGTGGAAGTCGACCAGCCTCCAGGACTACAACGCGATCGACCCGGAGTGCGAGAAGCGCACGCTTGCGTTCATCGAGAAGAACGCCGCAGAGAAGAAGCCGTTCTACGTCGCCTACTGGCCATCGATGACGGCATTCATCCCGAATCCAAAGAAGGAAACCGTCGCACGAGGCCTGCTCGCTGAAGGGTACGCCAGCGTCGATGCCTTCCTCGGTGAGTTGATGGACACGCTCAAGCGCCTCGGCATCGCCGAGAACACGGTGATTGTCGCCCATGGCGACAACGGCCCGATGGTTCACGACCCGCCCCCGGGTCTCGGCATGGCCGAGACCGTCTTCCGCGGTGGGAAGAGCGACTACTGGGAGGGCGGCATCCGGGTTGCTGCATTCGCATGGTGGCCCGGCATGATCGAAGCAGGTTCGATCATCGGAGACATGTTCCACGAGATGGACTTGTATCCGACGTTCGCGCGCCTCGCCGGTGCGACGGATGGGGTTCCTACCGATCGAATCATCGACGGGCTCGACCAGACGGCGCTGCTGGTCAATGGTGATACCAACGGACGCCGCGACTTCAACTTCGTGTACACCGGCAACATCCTGGCGGCAACCATCAAGGGACGGTATAAGAGGGTATGGATCGCTGATCATCCGGGTCTTCCGGGTGCGGCGTTCTATGACCTGTACAACGATCCGCGCGAAGTGAATCCGGCTCTCGTCCCCTACCTGGGCTTCAGTAGTTCGTTCACGACGATGCGCAAGCGTCACGAGATCTGGAAGCAGAAGTATCCCGATAGTCCGACCAAGCGCGGGGCGCCGTTCACCGGGATTGCGAATGCCCGGGAGGAGACGAAGGCGCTGTCGAATCCGCCCGTGGATCTCGACAAGCTCCCGTTCGATCCGATGGAGTACATGGACTTCGAACTCCCATGGGACGGGCTCGACGCCGACTGACCGCCGGCTCCGAACCTTCGGAAAAATGCAGAAGGGTGCTCGCTGACGCAAAGGATGTCGGGCGCCCACCACGAATAGAAACGGAAACTCGTAATGCCATTGTTCGACATCTTCTGGGCCATGCTCTGGTTCTTCATGTTTGTGATCTGGATCTGGCTCCTGATCGCGATCTTCGCGGACATCTTTCGCAGCGACATCTCCGGATGGGGCAAGGCAGCATGGACGATCTTCGTGATCGTTGTACCGCTCCTCGGCGTGCTCGTGTACCTGATTGCGAACGGCGACAAGATGCGGGAACGGTCCGCAGCGAAGGCCGCTGAATCGCAGGCCGCTCAGAACGAATACGTCAGGAGCGTTGCCGACAGCGGTACGAGCACCGCCGATCAGCTCGCGACGCTGTCGAATCTCCACGAATCGGGTGCACTGACCGACGAAGAGTTTGCGTCCCAGAAGGCGAAGCTCCTCGCCTGAGGCGAACAGAGCCGGCGAGTGCGACGAGAACGTAGTCAGATGAACTGCTCTGTCCCGACAGCGATCGACTCGTCCAGCTCGGCGGTCTGGGGAGCTCTCGACGACGGTCCCGGATTCGAGAGTGTGGTCTTGGTCGCACGCGCGGCAGCACCGCCCAAGTCCACGGCTCCGTTGAACGGAGCCCAATGAGCGGCTACGACGGTTCCGCGGTGGACACCTTCGACTTTCATCACTCGATGCTCGCCGACGAGGTGCGAACTTCGTCCTTTCTCAAGGCCATAGTGGGAACCGTGAATAGCGGAGATGTGGTTGTGGACATCGGCTCTGGGACGGGTGTGCTTTCCCTGTTCGCTGCGAGGGCCGGCGCCTCACGCGTGTATTCGATCGAACGCGAACCGGTCATTGCGATCGCACGCGAAATCGCTGAACGCAACGGACTCACGGAATCGATCGTCTTCATCGAAGGGTCATCGCTCGACGTCGAGATTCCGGAACCGGCTGACGTTCTCATCACAGAAACCATCGGCAATACCGGTTTCGACGAAGGCATCATCACCTGGGTTGCCGACGCGAAGAAGCGGTTCCTCAAGTCCGACGCGGCCATCATCCCGGAGCAGTTGGATACCGTCGCGAGCTTGGTGAGCGTCCCCCGTGACTACGAACCGATTGAACGGTGGTCGGAACCGCTGATGAGCCTGGACTTCACTCCTTTGAGCCGCATCGTGCACAACAACGTCCAGTGGACGGATCTGAGCCCGGCCGCGATAGCGACCCCCCCTGCGGTTGTCTTCGGCACAGACTTCTCGGATGTGCCGGCCTCGCTCCATGGACGCGTGTGCAGCGATGCTCTCAAGGATGCGGTCGTGCACGGCATCGGGGTCTGGTTTCGATCCATCCTCTCAAATGGGCTCACCATCACCAATTCGCCCCCGAATGCGCTGCCGAGCTGGGCGCACGGGTTCTTGCCGCTCGCGGAACCCTTCGAAGCTCGTCGGGGTGAGCCTGTGTGTTTCGAGATCTGCTCCTCGACGGGTGGAGCAGAATGGAAGTGGAGTGTCGGATCAGGACAGCTGCAGAGCACCCACGAGGGGCGGCTCGAGGTGCACGAGACCATGGAACGACTCGACTGAGTCAGAACGAAGGGAGCAACCATGCCAAGAATGGCAGGAGGACCACGACGGATGCGACGAAGGGCAAGGCGGGTGCGCAGGCGCAGAGTCATGCTCGTCGGCGGGCTGGTCGCGTTTGGGGCTTACAAGTTCTCCACGCGCGATGCCCAGCGCATCGAGGAGCACACCGGCGTGGATCCCGAGGAACTGGACGATGCCGAACTCGAACAGGCGATGAGCGACCTGAACATCGAGGCACAAACAGTCACGTCAGCGGATGTGGAAGAGGGCGCCGCGCCCGCTGGTGCTGCGCCGCCGGCTGACAGTTCCGCTGCGTACGCCGAGGAGATCGAGAAACTCGCCGCCCTTCGTGACCAGGGAGTTCTCACCGACGCTGAGTTCGATGCCGCAAAGAGGAAGGTGCTCGGCATCGATTGACGAGCCCGAGTCGGGTGTTCGTCAATCTGCGAGGCTCACTGGATCTCGCGCAGACGGGATTGGAACGTATTGGAGTTCCAATCCCGTCCAGTCGGTCATCCGTGAAGGTGAATCCAACGCCGCGAGGGTGCCTGCGAGGGATCTCCGCCTCAGCGGGCAGGTCGTTCGACGAACCGTCTTCCTCGACGGACGACCCACTGCTCTTTTTGCAGCTGGCGTACACGCCCGATCTTCCTTGCGTGACTATCGCCATCGGCAACTGGTGCCCCGGTCTCGGGGAATCCTGAGCGACGATGATGCCGCCCGAGTTATCAAGGCGTGCGCCATGGAGTCGTGCGATCAACGGGCCACCCTGTTGTCGAGGTCTGGCCTCAGATGCGATCGAGCGGATCCCGTCGACGCGGGTGACTGATCCGGAAGAGTCGCCATGCCAGAGCAATGACGGCGATCCCACCGACAATGGCTGAGATGGCAAAGATGGTGGCAGCGAGATCGGTGACCGGTTCGAGGGCACTACCTTCGAGGCCACCGATCCCGGCGGCAAGGGCAGAACCGACAATCAGGCCGACGATGAGAATGCCGAGGGTGAGCATCATCGCGATCCCGCGCAAAGCGAAGACGTGCCGGTCGAGATCGCTGGTATCGAGCTCGACTTTGAACCCGCCTTTCTTGAGGTTCGTCAACCACTTGAGTACCCCATCCTGCAGCGATGGCATCTGCTCCATGGCTTCCCGCACGGCGAAACCGGCCTGTCGCACCACGGCATCCTTGACGGCTTCCGACGTCAGGGCATCGGGAACCTGCTGCATCACTGCATCGAATGATCGCTCCATGAACTCGGCACCTGTCCAGCTCGGTACGAGCGCGCTCGTGATCGCTTCCGCCTGGGCCATCGACTTCATCGCGAGAGTGAGCTGCGAATCGAATCGGTAGCCGCCCTGCTGCAGAATGCCAAGCCCGAGGGGAAGCACCTTCCCCACGACCTCAACCTTCTGACCGGGCGGAGGATCGAGGTACGGTGTCAGCGTGCGCTCGAAGTCTTGGTAGTAGCGCGCGTCATTGGTTTCTCGATATGGCGTTGACAGCGACTTCAGTGTCTGAGCAAGTCCTCGTACGTCTCCGTTGCGAACAGCCAGAAGCAGACTCCCCAGCTTGATCCGCTGCTGAAATGTCAGCTCGCCGACCATGCCGGTATCGAGCATCACCATGTCACCAGTGTCGAGATCTACGAAGACGTTGCCGGGATGCGGGTCGCCGTGAAAGAACCCGTCGATCATCAGCATCTTCACAGCAGCCTGTACAACTCGCTCTGCCAGCACCTCCCGATCGAGACCCGCCGCATCGATGGCAGCCGCATCGGTTGACTTGACACCGGGGATGAACTCGAGAGTGAGCACGCCGGAAGACGAGAGCTCATACACCACTTCGGGGACCCGCACGCCTTCGATCGGGTCGAGAACGCGCGTCAGCCGCCGCGCGTTGTAGGCCTCAATCGTGTAGTCGAGTTCCCGCAGCAGAGTGGTTCCGAACTCGAGCACCACCCCCGCCAAATCCATATCCTCGGCCCACCGGGCCCGCCGTTCCATGGCTTCCGACATGCGGGCCAGAATGCGAACGTCGGAACGCAGCTGGGCATGTATGCCCGGTCGCTGAATCTTCACCGCGACATCGCGACCGTCGTGCAATACGGCGCGATGCACCTGGGCGAGCGAAGCCGCCGCCAAGGGTGTCTGATCGAACTCGGCGTACAGCTCCTCGGGTGGTGCCCCCAGCTCGGCGATCACCCGCTCGCGTGCCTGTTCGTAGGGGAACACTGCGACATCGCTCTGCAGCAACTCCAGCTCTACCTGCCATTCAACCGGCAGGGTCCGAGCTCGGCTCGAGATGATCTGACCGATCTTGACATACGTGGGGCCGAGGTCCTGAAGAAGGAGCCGAAACCGAACCGGGGGCTGCACGCGGACAAGTGGAACATCAGGCTGCCACAACCAGTTCTGGAGGCGACGTCTGAAGCGGCCCATCGACCCGTCGCCATCGAACAACGCGTCGATCCCGTGGATCTGCAGCATCTGTCGAACTCGGAGGAGGCGAAGGCGCTCCCCCGCCCGAGGACTGAATCGCATCAAGCCGAGCTGGGTCCGTCGACGACGGAGCGCACCCTGCCCTGGGACAACCGGAGGAGTAAGACCGAGGATTCCGACCCCAGCGAACCGCAGCACTCCGAGCAGTATGCCGCCGATCAGAATCTGCCAGACCGAACTGGCGTCGAGTGATCCTGAGAACAACACCAACAACCCAAATATCACAACATCGACAATCACAACGACCAGGCCGTAGGTCTGCACGACGAACGGCATGAGGAGAAGGTCGAGCGCAGGTCGAACGAGGATGTTGAGCAGCCCGTAGACAATGGCAAGGACCGCTATCGACCCGAATGTCAGCTCGAAGCCGGTTCGAATGCCGGGCATGAACGCGAGCACGAGCGCGATGAGCACGATATCCAAGACGAAACGGACGAACAGAACACGGAGGTTCACCCTGAGCCGCCGACGACGAGCTGTCGAATCTGGTGCCGCTGCGTCAGCCATGGCACAAACCCCCTTCGGATTCAGAGAAGACCCCAGCGTAACCCCGGCCTGTCACCTCCGCTGCGACCGGCCCTCGATGAGAGGTCATCTTCAGCCCGGCCGAATTCGCATCACAAGCTCAATGGCGCGACAGTGATGGAACCCGTCGTCGATGACGCTGCGGCCACCTGATCCTGCTAGTGACCGGCGCGACCGAACTCAGATCCGTACGGACTGCCTTGTGCAGCCATGACAGCTCCCGGGACGTTCGACCCCCTTCATCGCGCTCAACCACCTAGGTGTCGGATGACACGGCTGATGACGAAGAAGACACGCTGCGACGAGCCGGCAAGCTCAACGACACGAGGCGATCGTCGAACGCCCGGCGGATTGCCGTCTGTCTTCTGGACAACGACCGGGTCGCGCTCCTCCATGTCTCTGCCGCTCATCGACAACCACGAGAAGAACCATTCGGCAAACCCCCGACCTCCGCATCGAAGATTGAGATCGTGGCCCATTGCTAGGCTCCGAATGGCGACGCGACGACGACCCTCGTCCCGACGCGCGCAGTTGTCTATGGTTTCCAACGGATCGGGGTTGTAACTCATGTATGAATCAAGAACCAAAGACGGTCACCACATTGGCGCAGTAATGCCGTTCGCCGCAACGAGTTCGAAGCGGTTCCTCGTCCTTGTTGTCGTCGATCTCATGGTCTTCGCTGTTGTACTTGCCATCCTGCTGTGGTCCGGGCACACCGGACCCCAACTTTCCCTGATCCCAACGTTGGTTGCCGTCACAGCTGCGAAGTTCTTCGGAGACAAGAAGGACGAGGATTCGGCGTTCGGGGACCACCCAGCTGTTCAGTTCACGTTCAAGGCTCTGGCAACCGGCGAACTCGAGGACGTCCACAAGATGGTCGCAGTGGACTTCTCGGCCTACGCCAACGGCTACCCCGTTGTTGATTCCTACGGGGGAAACGGGCCGGCACAGTTCGCTGAGAACATTGAGTATTGGCGGACGGTCGTGCCGGATCTCGCGGTGGACATCTACGACGAGGTCTCGCAGAAGGATCCCGACAAGACCGACGCCATCGCCGTGCGGTTCGTGTTCACCGGGACCCTGACAACTCCAGACGTTGAACGCGAGTTCGAGGTCGAGGGCGCCGCATTCATCAAGGTTGTAGACCACATGCTCTCAGAGTGGCGAGTAGTCGTCGACACTGCATTCCTCGACGATCTCAGGTCAGCGATGGGACAACCCCTGCCCTAACAGCAGGATCCCCGCGCCAAACGCCGCCGTCGGCGGCCGACCGTTGTTCGAAGCGAACAGGTCGCGTCCGCTCGGGAGCCTTTGTGCGGAGAGATTCTCTTGTGTTGAACACGCGATCAACTAGGGTCCGCTTCGAAGGTTTCTGCTGAGGCACTCAATTCGTTGCCGGTGGATGACAGTCCGCGGGAGGGTCACCACCGTGTGAGCCAACACTCGTGCGAATTCGGCGACGAACCGACTGAATCGACTGACACAGTGGAATACATCCGACGACATGGGAGACGGATCTGATGAATCGACTAGGAAAGCCTGTGGCCGTCGCGCTGCTGGTTCTCGCGACGGCCGTCTTGGCGGTTGGGTGCAGCGAAGATGGAGCACCGGATGGCAGTCTGGTGACCACGACGGCTTCGTCCGGCGAGGCACCCGGAGGCGAGGCGCCTGAAGCGCCGGCAACGACCGAAGCGCCGGCAACGACCGAAGCACCAACCACAACGAAGGCGCCGGACACGACCCAGCCCGCGTCGAGTGGTGATTCGTCGAGTACTTCGGATGATTCTTCGAACACTGCGATCTGGATCGCGGTGGTTGCCGTGGTTGTGCTGGTCGCCGTAGGCGCCTGGATGATTGGTCGTGGGCGATCATCCGAGACAACAACCGAGGCAACAACAGGGACGGTACAGCCGCCACCTCCTCCTGCACCGCCGGCCGACGAACACAACGACAACAACCAGACGGAGGTGTAGTCGCACGACACACCCAACGATCGACTGGGTGTGGTGTGTGTACGCCTTGCCAGACTACTCGGGATACAGATAGCCGCCCGGTGCGCTGAGCGGTCTCACGGGTGTCGAACGAGAAGGGACCGGAACTCAGTGAGTCGCGGTCCCTTCTCAATTGGTCCCGACTAAGTCGCGGCGCCGGTTGTCAGCGGGCGACGGTTCTCCGCCTGGCCCTCTTGGTGGTTCGGCGAGCCGTTCTTCTCCCGGTACGGCGTGCTGCTCTTCTTACAGGTGGCATGTTGTTCCTCTCCTCGCTACGCCGACATCGCGCCGATAGCGATGAGTGTGTCCGGGCTCAGGAAATCCTGAGCGATCACGATGCCACCCGACTCGGCCATGGCGTCGCGAAGCGGGATCGCCCACGTGTGCTCGATGACGAGAAGCATTGCGGCGCCTCCCGCGGGAATGTCATCTGCAATCGTCGCGAGGCCATCGGCGTCGATTCCGTACTCGTACTCATCCATGGCGTGGATTGCACCGGCGACCGCCCCGACCTCAGCGCCTTCCTCCCCGCCGGCGCCGAGGCCGATGAGAGCGCCGACCCATGCACCGTACGTGATCGCCTCGTCTTCGGTGAGATCGCTGCCCTGAGCAGCCACTACCGTTCCGTCTTCAGCCTTATAGACGCCGAGCACGTCGACCACCTTGATTGCTCCGGTTGCTGAGGCATCCTCGAGGGCGCCAAGGACACTTCCATCGAGGGCCGGATCGACAAATCCGACCACGATCAGTTGCAGCGGGCCAATAGACAAAGTATCTCCTCTTCGTTGGGTGAGAACTCCGAAGCTACCACGCTTCGAACACGCGTTCAACCGGAACTCCCGCGCCGAAGCCGGAGCAGTGCGTCTCTGTCAGCCCGCCAGTTCGGACAGACCTTTGACGAGGAAGATGACGCCAAAGAAGGCGAAGAGTCCGATTGCCGATGCCCGGAGGTGGGTCTTGATCCACGTGAACACGGCATCGAGAACCGCGCTCACTCTGTCTCGGGCAATGACGTACGCCCCGATAATCACAAAGTAGGCGAGCTGAACGAGAATGGAGAACAGGAGGTAGTTCGCGAGACTGCCGATGGTCGAAAGCTGTGCGGTGAAGATCACCGCGACAGCGGTGAGAACGAACACCCATTGTTTTGGGCTTGCGAAGATCCAGCCGAAGCCGATCTTGAACGCGCCGCTTGGTCCGAGTTTCTCGAGCTTCTCGAGGGCGGATGCGAGGGAACCGCCACCGGACACGGGGGCCGTCGCGAACTTGAAGGCACCGGCGAGGAGGATCACCCCACCGACAACAAACAACGTCCCCACGAAGATCGAGAGGTCAGCGGATCGATCCGATCCCGTGAGGCCAACGATGCTCATGGCAGCGCCAAGCGCCGCGCCCTGGACCATCATCGCTGAGATCATGCCGGCCACGTAGCTGATCGCCGTGGTTGTGCTTCGCGGTGTGTGCAGCAACAGGATTACGGCGAGCGTGCGGGCAGGAGAGATCATCATTGCGAATAGGATGGGCAGCAGATTGATCCACATTTCGCTCATTCGGGCTTCCTCGGGGTTCTCTTCAGGTTCTCGACGAATGCCGGCACGTCAGCGTCGTGAGGCTAGTCCGGTCGAAAGCCGGTGCACGCACCACGTGCGGATGTGTCAGACGGTTCCAGGCCGCTCACGGCCGCTGCGGGTGCTACTCGAAGAATGCCTCGACCGCGACCACGATCACACCGATGCCTCCAGCAGCGAGGCCACTGACAATCGAGTGGAACCAGTTCAACGAAGCAACTTTTCCTTCGTACAAACCAAGTCCGAAGAGCGCCACCAGGCTGAACGCGATTGCGGCTGTGTATGCAGTGTCCAGCATCATCACGTCGGCCCCTGCCAGCACGAAAAGCACCGCAGGAAGGACAATTGCGAGCAGGACCGGCAGATTGTCCTCAACGATCATCCGCCGGCCGACTGACCCAAGACTCCCACCATCGATAGCCCGCTCTGCCATTGCGGAGCTGTACGTGTGGGCTAGCAACAAGACAAGCGCAGTGCCCAGTAGCAAACCGAGCGCGTCGCTCACCTCGGTGACGTGGCCCTTTTCCGCGACCAGCGTTGCCGTGACGATGATCAGGCCGTAGAGGGCATGGCTCAATCGTTCGGCCCTTCGGTGACCCGCCACCTGGGTGCCCCACTCTGCCGTCGAATCTTCTGATCCCACTACCCATCTCCTGTCGTTGCGTCCGCCTGAGCGAGACGAGTGTACGGCAGCCGCGTTGGCCGTTCCATCCAGCGTTCACACGGATAGCCCAACCCGGACCCGCTCAACTTGGCTCGGCCGTCCTTGGATGGCGCCGCGCCGCAAGCACCTTGATGAATTCGGCGCCGAACATCGCGATCTGGGCAACCACGTAGATAAGGACGATGAACAGCATTGCCGACGACGCAACAGCGCTCGCCGACGAACTCCCGAACGTGTCGAGATAGACGCCGTAGCCCCACAACACCACCAGCAGCGACCCCATCGTGAGCAGTGTTCCCGGCCAGATGTCGCGCCATTCCATGTCAACGTCCGGACCGAAGCGGAAGATCGCACCGAGGAGGAGCGTCCCCAGTACCAGCGGCACCGCCGACCCCACAAGGCGCAGCGCAGTATCGATGACCGGGTCGTCTGAAATCAGCCCGTCGATCATCGCAAGGAGCATCTCGGCGAGAAGGATCGTGATCAGGAGGGCGGCGAGTCCTCCGACAACCGCGAAGGCATAGAGCCGCTTCATGAGGGTATCTCGCACGCCGCCGCGGTACTCAACGTGCCAGATGACGTTCATCGAGTCCTTCCAAGCGACGAAGAGGACCGAGGTGGTGAACAAGAGCGCCGCTATGCCGAAGATGGTGAGATTGGCGAAGCTCCCAGCCACGTCGAGCGAGACGATGGTGTCTTGAATGAGCCGAGAGATATCCGCGCCGAGAACCTCGGTCAGCGACTTGGCAAGCTCACCTGTTCGGGCCTCGTCTCCGACGATGAGCCCGGCCAGGCCCACCATGAGAACAAGCAGGGGGACGGCCGTTATCACGCCGTAGTAGGCAAGTCCCGCACCGAGGCGTAGGGCCCGATCCTCGAGGAACACCTCACCCGTCTCGTAGAGGATGTTCCGCCGAATCCACGCGGCAATCCTCGATGGGCGCCCGGGTTCGGTCACAGGTACTCGTTCCTCTCGAGCCATTGCATCGAAAACCAACCCCAGATCGGCGGCAAGTAGGACGACGCAATGCGGAAGGTGACCGCAATGGCAAATGCAGCTGATTCATCGACGCCCACGGCAGTCAAGCCCGCGGTCAGCAGCGCTTCGGTCACGCCGACACCACCCGGAATGGGCAAGAGGCCGGCAAAGAGGCTGGCGATGGTATTGATGAGCAGAACCGATACGAACGGGAGGGTGTAGCCAAACGCGAACGCCGTCACCCACAAAGCGCTCGCAAAGAGCAGCTGACTCACCAGATTTGATCCGAAGAGCCGGATGAGTCGTCCCGGATCTTTCGCGAGCAACTTGAGGCCGCCCCACATCTGTTTGACGGGGGGAACAAGGTGATCCCGCACAGCTGGGATGAAGCGGAACATCAACGCGGAC